>Ga0105044_10000058_pt1 | contig 106726 bp, 97 predicted proteins | sample MAT01_FD_78092 | JGI IMG/M metagenome (GOLD analysis project Ga0105044, IMG submission 78092) | Freshwater microbial communities from Lake Fryxell liftoff mats and glacier meltwater in Antarctica - MAT-01 | ecosystem: Environmental > Aquatic > Freshwater > Ice > Liftoff microbial mat | place...
AAAATAAAAAAACCCTCGCAAATCATTGATTTACAAGGGTTTAATCTTATTAGGTGTGATCCCGCTGGGATTCGAACCCAGGACCCCAACATTAAAAGTGTTATGCTCTACCAACTGAGCTACGGAATCAACTCTCTTATTACAGAGATATTTTATTATTATTATTACTTCAAAAGAACAACTCGAACCCAGCCCCGATAGCTATCGGGGCAACATTAAAAGTGGTATGCTCTACCAACTAATCCTCTATCCCGATAGCTATCGGGATCGGGATAAAAACCATTTAAATAAGGACGTATTTTGCACCCCCTTTTTTCAAAAGTGTCGCAAAGATACAATCTTAAGTGATAAATTAAAATAATAGTAAATTTTTATTTCAATAGCACACCATCAGCTACAAAACGAAGCTCTTCTTTAGAGGTGGTGATGGCATCTATTTCAGCCTGCGACTTACCTGCATCGGCAGCAAGGTGTTTTTGTTCGTCTACTGAAACAGTTCTTATTGCTGCTTTGCCTTCTATTACTACCGATTGTCCTGTTATGTCTTTAGGAACAAAGAACGCATAGTCTTTAAATGTAACCATCATGCTCTGGCCGTTGCCTGCATCTAAAGTCATCCAACATCCTTTTGCTTGGCATACGCTTGTTACTTTTCCTACAACTTTTCCCGTATAGCCGTCAGCCTTTGCTTTGTCGGCTGCTACATTCTTAATATTTGCTGCTCCGTCGGCTGTAATTGCTTTACCAAATAATCTAGCACTGTCAGAAGCAGTATAGCTTGCCAACTGGAATACAGATGCTTCATTCATGGTTAAGTCTTCCATGTCATCAGCGTCTTTATCTTTTTCGTCTTTACCACCGCATGCTACCATCATGATGGTTCCTGATATAAACAGGAGGCTGTATAATAATTTTTTCATTTTCGAAATATTTACTGCAAAGATAAACTGAAATGGGCAAAGATTAGTTCTAAATTTTTGTAAAAATATGTGTTTTCACAGGGCAATTTAGCTTCAAATTACACCAACAATTCCGACGCCATTACCATGGTGAGTCCATCCATGTCATCATCGTTGTGTTCTTTGTCTTTGCCTTTGCATGATGCAGCCAGACTGAACGTTGCAGCCAAGACTACGAGGTAGAAAAATTTCTTCATATAATTAATTTTTACCCGAAAATAACAATTTGAAATAAAACGATGGCTTTCTTAAGCTATCACGAATGTCGATATCTTCGAACATCACCATTATTGTTTCACGCAACACTTTGTTTCTATTTGCCTTTTTTACCACAAAATTGAACAGCCATGGGTATTTCACGAGTTTCTGCATCCTGTAACTCAGGTTCAACTCATCGCCTAAGCGACGGTAAATGGCCTCATCATATTTTTTTAATCCTGCCCCAGAGAAGTTTTCAGCCTCAATGGCCTCTTTTGCTTGCTGTGCTGCCGTGTAACCGCTTAAAATGGCATTGCCGATGCCTTCGCCAGTAAATGGATCAATAAGGCTGGCTGCATCGCCTATCAACATATAGTTGTCACCGCTTATTTTGCGCTTTTTGCTGCCCAATGGTAATCCATATCCATGAATTTCGTCAACAGGTTCAGCATTTTTAAATCGCTCAATTAATTGTGGATATTTTTTAATGATATTATTTAATTCCGTTTTGAGGTTAATGCGTTTGCTGCTCACATAATCGCTGCGCATGCCAACACCAACATTGCACTGACCGTCGGCTAATGGGAAAATCCAAAAATATCCTGGAAGAAAATCTTTAAGGAAATGCAGCTCGATATAATTGCCTTCTTTAATACCAGTAACACCTTTATAATACACGCGAAGTCCAGCGCAATGATGTTCTTTTTCTAAGGAAATTCCACCTATTTTTTTCGCAAATTGCGAATGCGCACCGCTACCATCAATAACTAGTTTTGTGTTGATAATTATTGATTTATCTTTCGAGGTGCAGGTAAATCCGTTTGCAGTTCTTTCAAAAGAATCTATTTCAATGCCTTCTAAAAGTGTAATGCTTTCATGCTTCTTTACTTCTTGCACCAAGAAATTGTCGAAATCGAGACGCTTGGTGATAAATCCTGGTGCTATTTCACGTTTTTCGTCGGTTTTTTTAGGCTTATTGCGAAAAGGGATACTTAGTTCTTCTAAGTTTGGTGCAACAAATGTTACTCCCCAGCAATTGAGCTGAATGGGGTCGAGGCTTAATTTTTCAACAAATGAGCGGTCATAGCGATTTAGTATTTCTACTACTTTGCCACTCAGTGCATCGCCACAAATTTTATCGCGCGGAAACACTGCCTTATCGGCTATAATGCAAGGAATTTTTTCCTTTGCTAAGAACAGTGAAGTTGCAGCACCACCTGGTCCTGCTCCTAAAATTAAAACGTTTGTATCGAGTATTTGCGCCATTGAGCGGCAAAGATAACTATTGAGGCTGGATGTAAGCAGATACTTGACACACCTATACACAATTTTACATTTTACATACGTGTGAACATAAAAACCAGGTATCTATAAACACATGAAATTTACTATTAATTTCGAAGTTAGAATAAATGTCCACCAAAATTTAATTGGCAACCTTGAGCACTAGTATTGCCCTTAAAAATGCAATTATAATTTCACTGAAATCGTACCATAAGCGCCAACCCCAGTAAATGCATCAGATGCAATAATGCCAAGTAAACTATTGCTGCCAATGCGCAGGTCAATAAAATTGCCAAAAGATTTAGTGATGTCTAATCCGGCATTAAATTGTCCATATCCTCCAGTGTGTGCATTTAAACCAATTGCCATTTGTATTGAAGGAATTGCTTTTGATGCCTGCATAAATAGTAATGGTTTATAGGGCGTATTTAGCATGTATTGTGCGCCAATAGTTAAATAAAAATCGTTACTCATTAATTTGCTTGCACTTAAATTGATGCGCGATGGTAGTGCTTGTGTAAATAAATCCGTTTCTTCAACAACACCTAAAATTGCTAATAACGAATCTGAATCACCTGAGGCTGCATCGTCGGTGGCGCCAAATAAATCATCTACTTGCACGCCTTCAAAACGCAGCGCTGAGTCTGCATAAATTTTAGTTGGATTGTTTGTCCAGAATACGGCTCCTAAATCATTTGCCATTGCATTAATGGTAATTTCGGGACCTTTTAAATAAATTTGACCAAATAGGTCGGCACTAAATCCGACACCAGCAAAGCTTGTTAACGATGGTTTGGCATTTCCTGATGTTTTAATACTGAAATCATAATCTAAGTCAAGATATCTGCCGTCGGTTGCCGTGTATAATGTTGCATATTTTGCATTGATATCTAACCCAGATAATCCTTGCACCAAACCAATTGTTCCGCCAAGTTTAAATGTGTTGTAATTATTATTAAAATTTTTCAGTAAACCAACTTTATATTCCATAACGCTGGTTAGGCTAAATTTTGAACCTGAAATTTCAGCCGTGTAATCTTGCAAATCGTAATTACCGAAAAATACGAGGTGAAATAAATCGGCGGTGAACTGACTACTCTCTTCAAAATTGTAATCTACCCCAGCAATAAAAACATTATCCGAATTTTTTTTCAATGGCATCATCATCCATAAACCAGATGCAAGGTCAACACCTATGGTGTTTGTTTCTGATAATTTTGATGCAGCATCGTTTTTCATTTCAGTAGTAATAAATCCCGAACCGAAAAAATTCTGAATAAAACTCGCACTAAAACAGTTGCTTGCAGTGTATAAATCTCCGTAAGCAGTAAAAACTATTCTTTTACCTTCGGTATTTACATTTAATGGATCGTAAATGCCAAATATGGTAGTTGGTGAATCATATTTATATTCATTCCTTGATTTAGTTTTTGTTGAATCGGGATTCGCCATAGCGATGCTTATTATGCATAGTAATCCGATACAAGAAATTAGTTTTTTATACATCACGTTTTAGAAATCAGCGGTTGAAAAAGTGTAATTTACATCGCCCACCAATTGGATAGCCATTTTGTAATCGCTGTAAATTTTAACAATCTCACTGCAGCCTGGAACGCTTGCAGTGTTAAAGGTTACGGTTGCTATAGCGTTGGTTGAATTGAGGATTGCATCTTTTAAGGTACCATCTATTAACTGGTGAATTTCAGTTTGTGTTACGTCGTAAACGCGACAGTCGTCAGATAGCACACCAGCTTTAATTTGGTATCCATCAAAATTTAATGAATCTAAACGATTGCCGAAATCGTCAATAAAAATAATATTAATACTTGCTTCAAGCGGGAATGTATTATCAGCAAAAAGTGTTAGGTCGATATTGCCAATTCCTTCGGTACCACTTTCTGCATCAAGGGTTACGGGAAACTCACTTTGCAAAGTTAAGTTGCTTGCAAAAAATTCGAGTGGCATACTTAAATTAAAATCAATTTTTATAGTGCTTGTTGAAATTACAAAATCCTGATAATTAAATTCATTGCCATTTGGATTTACATTCATCACTACATCATAAAACAATTTATCAGGAAATATTTCTATTAATTCGTTGATATTTGAATTGTCAGAATTCAAAGCAATATTTGTGTAACCAGGAACGTAAGGATTATTTAAAGCGCGATTTACATTAATTGGCACCCCAATAACTGAAGGGCAATTTAAATAAATTGTTTCACCTGTTGCTGTATTTGTTCCACCAAGAGAATTTATAGTAACATTGCCACTGGCGCCTAATCCATTTGCAATTTCAAGGTCGATATTTATATCTCCAAAATAAATTTCACCATCGCCGAATTGATCAAATAATTCAACGCCTGCTGTGGTATCAGCAATGGCAATTTCATACTCACCTAAATATCCTTTTAACGAATTAGGTATAATACTTTCGAGGCCATAAATTACTTTTAAACTATCCTCGAGTGTGATATAGGAAGGTGTTCCGGTATAATTAATTCTTGCACTAAATTCTTGATAAAACGTATTTACAAGATTGCCTCCACTTCCACGTAAATCAATGGTAAAGCCAGAAATATCAAATGCTTGGTCAACAATTTCATCGGGCCCAACGGCAGTTTCTATATGAACGGAATTGCCAAATACATCAACCGCACCTGGTATATCATATACAATATGAATAGTATCGCTGATGGTGTTTTCTACGTAAATAACAACAAATCCAGTTTCAATGCCCATTTCGGTGAATTCGGGACCACCCATGTCATATTCAACATCGTTAGCATTGTTAATTAAATTTTGTTCCGGGAAAACAGCAATTGCTTCTTGCAATTCCATGTCGCGTGCAGTTAGTGTAATTACTACAACATCGGTAGTGTCGATTAAAACTGGTACGTCTGGACTTCCTTGTGTGCTGAAATATAAAATCTCACCAAGTAAATCGCCCTCAACCGTCATACCTGCAAGATCGGTTGTGCTAAAAACTGGAACACCAACTGCTGGAATATGATAGAAAGTATCTTCTACAATAATATCACCACTTATTAAATTTGATAATCGGAAAACAACAGTATCTAAATCAACTGGTAAGCCATTGGCGATAGCAATATCTAAATAACCGGCATTAAATGTTGCCGTTTCAAAAAATGATGTAGCATCAACAGGCGTAGGGTCGGTTGATAAACCATAAATTGGATCAAGGGTTGTTTCAGTTCCATTGGATGCAATAATAAGTGTGCCGATTGGAAATCCAAGGTCAACTGCAATTTGCCCTAATGAAAGTGATACCGACATCATTTGGTCTTCCAATGAAAGGGAGTCCAATGAAACAAAGTATTCGACAGATGTATCTGGAATTTCAATTGCTTCTTCCGTTAAATCGTAATTTAATAGCTCTGTCTGATACACTAAGGTTACACTCTCATCAGCGTTTATTTGCGTGATAGAGTCAGGTACCAGGTCGTAAATGTCGAGTTCCCCTTTCAAAATTGGTGAAAGATAACGTGTGTCCCAGCCGGTATCGAGGCTACTGCGACAAGATGCTAGCACAGCTGTTACAATAAGGATGAGGAGTATTCCTTTTCTTGATTTATACATTCTAATGTGAAGATAGAGAATATTTTAATGCAGTTGCATCAACCTTTGCCTAATATCAGTAATTTGTCCCTTTGGAATTGCTTCGATAAGCTTACGTGTATAGTCTTTTTGCGGATTATTATAAATTTCATCGGCATCGCCCATTTCTTCAATAACACCTTTGTTCATTACTACCATTCGGTCGCTCATGAATTTTACTACACCAAGGTCGTGACTGATAAATATGTAAGTAAATTTAAATTCATTGCGCAACTGAATAAGCAAATTGAGCACTTGAGCCTGCACGCTTACATCTAATGCCGAAACACTTTCATCGCAAATAATAAACTGCGGATTTAATGCCAAAGCCCTCGCAATACAAATGCGCTGACGTTGCCCACCCGAAAATTCATGGGGATACCGATTGAAAAAATCTGCTTTTAGTCCTGTTTTTTCCATTAATTCAATAGCCTTTTCCCTGCGGTCCTTGTCGCTAGATAATATGTTGTGCACGGTCATTGGTTCTTTAATGGCACTTCCAACTGTCATTCGTGGATTTAAAGAAGAGTAGGGGTCTTGAAATATAATTTGAATATCTTTTCGTAGCGGTTTCATTTCGCGGTTCGATAAATCTAAAATATTATTACCCTTAAATAATATTGAGCCTGCTATAGGTTCAACTAATCTAATTATTGTTCTTCCCAATGTTGTTTTTCCGCATCCGCTTTCCCCAACTAATCCTAAAGTTTCGCCGGGGTACACATCAAATGAAACATCGTCAACAGCTTTTACAAAATTTGTTGATTTACCAAAAAAAGATTTACCGATAGGGAAATAAGTTTTTAGATTTTTAATTTGTAGCAAAGGTTCTTGTTGATACAATAAATTATGGCGCTGTGTTGTTTCATCGGCAGTAATAATATTTGCATCAACAGCTTCAAATATAGTTTTATTTATTTCCAACAATTCACCACCTTCATTTTCAATCATAAAATCTGCTATTACAGGCAGTTTCTTTAAACGTTTTGTGAGCGGTGGTCTACAGGCCATTAAGCCTTTTGTATAGGGATGTTTAGGGTTTTCAAAAATTTCGAGGACTGTGCCTTGTTCAACTATTTTTCCTTTGTACATTACCAATACGCGGTCGGCAATATCAGCAATAACGCCAAGGTCGTGGGTGATAAAAATGATGGATGATTGAATAGATTTTTTTAAATCGGCCATCAACTCCAATATTGTTTTTTGAACGGTTACATCTAATGCTGTTGTTGGTTCATCTGCAATTAATATATCTGGATTGCAGCTCATTGCCATGCCAATCATTACACGTTGTTTTTGACCTCCGCTGAGTTCATGCGGATAGGCATTGTAAATACGTTCAGGATTTGGCAATTGTACTTTTTCAAATAATTCGAGCGTGCGTTGCTTAGCTTCTTTTTTTGATTTTTGTTGATGTAAAATAATCGCCTCATCTACTTGCGCGCCACAAGTAAAAACTGGATTTAGACTTGTCATTGGCTCTTGAAAAATCATTGAAATTTTATTCCCGCGATATTCACGCATGTCTTTGTCGGCAATGGTGCGCAAATCAACAGGTGCTTTACCCTGAGCATGGTAAATCATTTCACCACCAGCAATAATTCCGGGTGGGTTTGGGATTAATCGCATGAGTGATAGCGAGGTTACCGATTTTCCTGAGCCTGATTCTCCAACAATACCAACCGTTTCACCTCTAAATATTTGGAATGAGATATCATCTACTGCCTTTGTAATGCCATTTTCTGTTTTAAAATGGGTAGACAGGTTTTTGATGTCAAGTAGAAGTTCTTTGGCCATTATGTAAAGATAGTAATTAGCAAGGAAGATAAGTGGACAACAAATTGGGTTGACATTTGGCCCAAACAATTTTTATTATTAAGGAAACTTAATGCATATTCGAAATTTATTTATCAATAAACTCTGTTTCTGGAGAAATCCAAATAACAGAATTGCCATTACTAAATTCATTTTCTTCAATATTATTATTACCGGGATCTAGTATCCATTGGCCATCTACAATAAATTTATATGTGTATTTGCCTGCCGCTAAAAAGCATGGAAATATCCATACATCTTCAACTTTTATCATTTTGTAGCCAGGCTCGGCCCATCCAATAAAACTGCCAGTAATATAAACTTCTTTCGCGTTAGGAAAGTTGTGTAATTCAAAAACTTTGTTTGCTGATATCACTTTAATTGAGTTTTGCGTTTGACCTATTTGAATTGTAGATGGATTTTTGGGATCTACAATCCAGTTACCATCAACAATAAATTTATATTCATAATTGCCAGCTGCAAGCACAAACGGTAATTGCCATCCGCTAGCCGTTTTTTCCATGATGAGTGCTGATGTATTCCAATCGCTAAAAGTACCTGTTAATACAACAACTTTTGCATCTTGATGTCCATTTAATTCAAAAGTAGTTGGATTGCCTAGCGACACAATTGAATTGGTATTGCCCATCCCATCAGGCCTAGCAATTGGGTTTCCTGGATCCAACATCCATTGGTTATCAGCAATAAATTTATAATCGTGTGTTCCTTCTTTTAAATACATACCCAATTCCCATCCAGTAGAAGTTTCCTTCATTTTTAATTCTTTTTCATTCCAATTATTAAAATTTCCTGAAAGAATTATTTGCTTTTTATCTTGAAATCCGCTTAATTTAAAAGTGAAATTATAATGGTAATAAGTACTGTTATAGCTGCCTTGTCCGTCTGCTTCTTTTAAATTGTTATTGCTATCATAAATCCATTTACCATCTACAATAAATTTATAAAAGTATTTACCAGGTTTTAATTTCACCATTGCTATCCAGCCGCTATCGGTTTTTTGCATGGGTGTAGTTCCTGTGCTCCAATCATTAAAGTTTCCACTCAAATATACTTGTGAAGAATTACTGTAAAATGGTAAATAAAATACGGTTACATCATCATGATTTTCGAAAACAGTAGGCGCTGCTACAAAATTATTGATCCCGTATTTTACCATTCCAGGATAACCTGGTTGTTCATTTTCATTCATATTGAAATTAAAGAACAATGGTTGATTCCCCCATTGGATATCAGTGTTTTCATTCATTATTTCCTTTGTAATTATAGCTTTTCGCTTGCTAATACGTTCAAGTGTCCAGCCTTCTTGCGCTAGATGGCCAATATTTTTATATTTAAATAGGCTGTCTTCGTTTAATCCGAAGTACATTAATAAATTAGTGTATTCCTGACTCTTTTGGTTAATAGTAATAATGAGTTTTCCATCGTCAACTTTTACAATGGTAGGTTGTGCATAAACTTGGTAAGGCAACGCTAAATTTACCGTTAATAATAAAATACAATATGTAATTAATTTCCTCATTCGTTGCTTTTCGGTGTATAAAAATACATTGATAATTTCTTTTTTTTATGATTGATTGTTACAATTCCTTTTGATAAAAAGTCGTATCCTAATATACCATTGATATTAGTGTCGTAAACAAGTTGCAAATAGTTTAAGTTCGTAAGGATAAATGGCATGGCGACAAAATATGATCCACCAATTTCAACGGAATCAATCCGGCCATTCAACACTAATTGGTCAGAACCACCCGAACCTGTGAGTGCACTGCTTGTGGTAAGTGTGAACTGTTTAAGTATTTTATTACTGACCATGTTGCTGAGCACATTTCGCTCGGCGCCAGTATCCAAGCAAAATCGCAATTTCTTTGTGGCAATAGTAACATCCATAAAAATAACATCGTTGGTAATGTCTATTGGCATAAAAAGGTTAGGCTCCTCCTTTCGTTCATTGCCTGCAATTCGGTTGCCTTCGCTGTCGAGTTTATATAAAATAAGCAAATTATTTCGCAAGTCTATTTCCATTTCCATCGCTAAAAACAGGGATGCCCCTAATAGCCCTAGAATTTTTACTCCACGTGCATCTTCAATATGACCAAGATTAACAATGTCAGCATCTACCTGTGTATAGAATAGTTTTTGAATTATAAGTGAATCTACCGTAGTATTTAATACCGTATTGCCGCCACCAGTAATTCCATACGAAGTATTTCCGTTAGCGGCTTTGCGCCCTTCTGTGAAGTAAGTTTTGTTTAATACCAGATGCGGTGCCCCAGTATCCAGAATAAAAAAACCAATAGTGGAGTCAACCCTTGCCTCAACAAGAAACAGGTTCTGCACGCGTTTTAATGGGATAAATAATTCATCAAATTCGCCTTGAGGAATCGGATCAGCAAATCCTTTGTCAACATCAGGTTCTACTATTTCTGCGCCTGCAACTGACATAAACAATATCATCGGTAAAACCGATAAAAAATATTTGATATGTTTCAAAAATACTAACAATCCGCCAAAAATAAGTGTTTGCATTAATAATGACGCAGCTATTAACAAAATTAAACATATAATTACCATAGGAAATCGTAATGTCTTATGGTTTGAAATAAAATCAGATTTTGCCTCCCAATAACATGGTAATTTCAAATTCGTTACATTTTATGGTAAACCCAACTAAATTAACAGTTTGGTTGATTTGCTAAAATTTATTGATTAATTTGGGTTAATAAATAATATAGGTAAAATCTCGCTTTTAGTTGCCGTTGCTCCCTTTCAGAAATTGATAAAAGTCAATAAATTCAGTTGTTTGAGTCATACTGTCATACATTGGGCTACAGGTAACTTTAGGGTGTTAAAATTATTCAGTTCACCATTAAAAATATTACTATGACACTCGTGAAAAAAGGTTGGACGTCTCCATTTAACAACAACTATTTGTCAGATTTTTTCAATACTGATAAATTACTAAATGATGATTTCTTTGCCACCGAGAGAATGCCTGCGGTAAATATAATTGAAAATGAAAAGTCGTTTGAATTAGAAGTTGCAGTTCCTGGTATGAAAAAAGATGATTTCAAAATTGAAGTAAAAGATGGAATGCTGTCAATTTTTGCTTCAATAAAGAATGAAAAACAGGAAGAAACAAAAAGCTATACCCGTAAGGAGTTTAGTTGCACTTCTTTCTCACGATTATTTACACTTCCTGAAAATGTAAAAAACGGTGAAATAGATGCTGAGTATAAAAACGGGGTATTACACATTATCCTTCCTAAAGAAAAAGTAAATGTTAATCCTGGTAAACGCATAGCAGTTAAATAGGTTAATTATTAAAATAATGATGGTAAGGTTAAAAGCGTGCTCGGTAGTTTGCCGAGTACGCTTATTATAGAATTGATTTCAATTATTTGCTAATCTTGAAAAAATATATCTTCTTCTTTTATCAAAGGAAATCCCTTTAATCGCATTATTATTTGTGCTACAGCAATAACGTCTTTACTGCAATATTTGGCAATTCTATTTAAATTATTTTCTTTCCAATAAACACTGCCTACCATGCTGCCATCAATATCATCTTTAGGTGTAGGCACATTTAATATAGATGCCAGTAAATGCAGTGATGTATAGTGTTTAAAGTCGCCGAATTTCCATAATTCGAGCGTGTCAACATGATTAACCTCCCATGGTTTTTTACCATAAATATCAAGAATTGGTGGCAGTTGTAAGCCATTAATTAAAAACCTTCTGCATAACCATGGCACGTCAAATTCTTTAATGTTATGGCCACATAATTGGTAGTCGTTTTTCGAAATATTAATTAACGCAGGTGTAAACGATTCGAGCAACGCTTTTTCATCGTGATTACTATACGTTTTTATTGTTAACGTGTAGATGTCACCTTTTTTAAGCAAGTAGCCACCGCTAATTACTATTACTTTTCCAAATTCAGCTAAAACACCTGCTTTCGAAAAATAATGATCAGCAATGTTATCTTCCTCTTTACGAAATCTAACAGTTTTGTCGTCAAATAATTTTTGTAATTCAGGTGTTAAATCGTTGAAATCGGGAACACCTGGTACCGTTTCAATGTCGAAGATAAATAATGATTCGGGATAAACATTTTTAAGCATAAAAGGGATTTATGAAGTGATTAAAAAGAATTTATGATTGCATAGTTAACTATTTATTTTATTATACATGGGTATAACCATACCTGTAATTGATTTACCAGCATCGCTCATTAAAAAAGCAATTACCTCTGCAACATCGTTAGTAGGCGTAAATGTTTTGTATTGTTCTTCGGTAGCCCATGATAAATTATTAGAGGTTTGTAAAGTTGCTGGAGCAATACAATTGGCGCGAATATTTATTGCTCTTCCTTCTTCGGCTGTGCTCATTGTTAATGCAATTACAGCACTTTTACTTGCCGTGTAAACAGCATTTCCTTTTGTTTGATGAAGGGCAGGTTTTGCACCGATGGTAACAATGGAGCCTCCGTTGTTTTTAGTTAGTAAGCGAAAAATTTGACTTATTAATAAAAAAGTGGGCAATGTATTTAAATTCATTAAAAAGTGAAAATCTTCCACACTATAATCGCTTATAGATGCACCTGGTTTATAACCGCCAGCCAAATGCACTAAGCCCATAACTGACTCATCATCACCTATTAAACGCTTAACATCCGCTTCAACAGCTAAATCTATTAGCATTGCTTCTAGCTGTTTCCCAATGTATTCAGGAAAATTTTCATTAAGTATTTCAATACTTTTTTTGTTAAAGGCACTAGCGCGTAAATAATACCCTTGTTTTAGTAAAAGTGTAGCAACAGCGAGGCCTAAGCCTCCATCTGCACCTGTAATTATGATAGTTCTTTTGTTCATTTTCGTCTCCAAAAATAAGGATTTGTTACGGTTTTTAGACAATAAGTGCCAACCGTGTTCACCTATAATTTTATTTTACAATCAAAAAACGTTTATTTTGTGCAGCAATAGGCAGTTCAATACTGTTGAATACATCTAATATCTTAAGTATGAAGAAAATCGTCTTATCTATAGTTATCCTCGTTTTGACAGGCCTTACAGCTCAAAAAGCTTCAGCACAGCTTTGGCTTATGACCGATGCAGGTGTTTTCTTTACCAAAAACCTGGTTGGCCAAGGTATAAATCTGCGTGGCGCTTGGCATTACGGCGATTTTGACCGAAACATGGTTACATTAGGCGGCGGGTATAACTTGATTGGCGGCTCAAATTTTGAAATCGTTGTTTATGATACCAATGGCGTTTCATTTGATACAGTAACATCTGCATTAGTTGTTAATATGATTTCAATTGACGCAGATTATAGAAGATATTTTTTCCAAACCGATGCGGATGATTACTTTGGTTTCTACGGCTTAGTTGGAACTAGTTTGTGGATGGTAAATACTAAACTTAATTTGGGACCATTTGCTGATACACTTTATGCACCTTTAGAAACCGTAAAACTTACGCAATCGAGCATGAGTGTTCGAATGCCACTTGGTTTTGGTATTGATTGGACTGTTAGAGGACGTTTTTGGTGGTATTTTGAAGCCAAAATTGAAGTTCCATTTACACAGGTTGATAACGATTTTATCGGCAACGATGTAGGTGTTAGCTACCATATTAATACTGGCGCTCGTATTTTACTTTGGGATCTTTGGTAAATTCGGAAAATTTAATTCCACACTATTGTTTGTTATTTATAATGATGCGATGCGCTCTATCGTAGGTGATGTAATTCCACATCCAATTTATAAATACCATAAATCGATTGCGAAAGCTTACTAACGACATTAAGTGCACAAACATCCAAATATACCATGCGAAATATCCACCAAACGAATAAAAAGGTAAATCTACAACGGCCCGATGTCTACCTACTGTTGCCATGTTTCCTTTGTTTTTATATTTGAAAGCTCGAAGCGGTTTTTGTTTGTCTAACTGTTTAAAATTATAAATTAAATTATCTGCTTGCTGCATAGCAACTTGAGCAACTCCCGGATGTCCATTTGGGAAGTTCGTATCTGTTTGCATCAATGCGATATCACCAATCGCGTAAATATTATCGTCACCTGCAATGCGATTATAACCGTCAACTAAATACTTATTGCCTTTTGTGATGGCATTTTGGTCTATTCCATCTATCGTTGCTCCTTTAACGCCTGCTGTCCATATAACTTCAGGTGAATTAATTGTTCTGCCATCCTTAAGTACTAATGCGGTTCCTGTAAAATCGCTAACCAATGCATTTAACCAAACAGTTACACCTAATTCTTCAAGATATTTTTTTGCTAGATGCGATGCTTTTGTCGACATGGTAGGTAATAATTTATCGCTGCCTTCAATTAAATGTACTTCCATTTTTGCGGGATTTAATTCGCGATAATCGGTAGGTAATACATTCTTTTTTATTTCAGCCAAAGCACCTGCTAGTTCTACACCTGTTGGCCCGCCTCCAACAATTATAAAATTTAATTCTTGTTGATCATTGTAATTTAATGATTGTGATACTGCATTTTCAAATTGTTTTAAAATTACACTGCGCATGTTTAATGCCTCAGATACTGATTTGAGTGTTAAGCTAAATTTTTCAAGATTTTTATTTCCGTAAAAATTGGTGGTAGCACCAGCAGCTATTACAAGAAAGTCATAATCTATAGGGCCAATTGTAGTAATTACCTGCTTTTTAGCCCTATCAATATTTGTGACCTCTGCTAATCGAAAAATAATATTTGGGTATTTGCCAATTTTTCTGCGCAAAGGATATGCAATGCTTTCGGCTGTTAATCCTGATGAAGCAATTTGATATAGTAAAGGTTGAAAGGTATGGAAATTGTTTTTATCGATTAACACCACACGATAGGGCATATTATCAAGTTGTTTAATCAATTGCAATCCTGCGAATCCCCCACCAATAATAACTATTTTCGGGAGCGATTCATTGCTGAATTTATGGATCATGGGTTGAATAAATTAGTTCACTAAAGTAACCATAATAATGTTAATTATGTTCAGTTAAAATGGTTTTTCTGCAAAACGACTATAGGTTTTTGCATTAGCTTTGTAGCTACAAAATTAATTGTATCATGGCAAAAGCTAAAAATAATCCAGCATTTGGTTCTATATGTGTTCAACCTGGCAAAACCGACAAGGTAATATTGCCACATAATGAACCGATATACGCCACTACAGCATATACATTTCAATCAACCGACCACGCACTAAGTTTGTTTCAAGACCCTCACAAAGGTTACGTTTATTCGCGTTGGGGCAATCCAACCGTTTCGATGGCTGAAGATAAGATTGCGAAATTAGAAACACATGGCAGCACCATGAAAGCAAAAGCGCAATTATTTAGCAGTGGTATGGCAGCAATAGCAGCAGTGCTATTATCATGTGCAAAGGCTGGTGAAAAAATTCTTACGCAGTATCAGTTATATGGAACAACCGATGAGTTAATGCAAAAGCAACTCAAGAATTGGAACATCGATACCATAAGATGTAATTTGAATGATACCAAAGCAATTGAAGCACTGTTAAAAAACGACAAAACAATAAAATTAATTTACGTTGAATCGCCATCTAATCCAATGATGGAAGTTTTTGATATTGCTGCTATTGCGCATGTTGCTAACAAATATAAATGTAAAGTTGCAGTTGATAATACATTTTCATCACCTTATTGTCAGCGCCCTTTATTGTTAGGTGCTGATTTTTCAGTTCATTCTGCTACCAAATATTTAAACGGACACGGAAGTGGTCTCGGAGGCGTAATTGTTGGAAAGGATGAAAAATTCATGAAAAAGGAAGTTTGGACAATAGTAAAATTACTCGGTGCCAATTCTAACGCCTTTGAAAGCTGGTTGTTATTGCAGGGATTAAAAACATTGGAAATAAGGATGCAGCGGCATTGTGAGAATGCTAAAAAGGTAGCAGCATTTTTAGAAAAACATCCTGCTGTTGTTGCAGTACATTATTGCGGCGCTAAAAACCATCCACAAAAAAATATTATTAAAAAGCAAATGTTTGCGCATAGCGGAATGTTAAGTTTCGAGCTAAAAGGTGGATTAAAAGCTGGTGTCAAATTAATAAATAAAGTTAAACTTTGTAATTTGGTTACTTCATTAGGAACCTTAGATACTTTAATTCAGCATCCTGCAAGTATGACGCACGTAAATGTTCCACGAGAGAGGAGACTTGCAGCGGGAATTACTGACGGTTTGGTTAGATTAAGTGTAGGTATTGAAGAAGCAATTGATATAATAAATGACCTTAAGCAAGGCATGGAATAAAAAAAAGATGCATTAAATTGATTAGCGCATCTTTTTTATCAAAATAAAAATTTATTAATTAACAACTTGATGCTTCAGCTGTCGGATTTATTTTTTTAACTAATCCTTGCAATACTTTTCCTGGCCCTACTTCAATAAAATTTGTAGCTCCGTCTGCCGACATTTGTAACACACTTTGAGCCCATTTAACAGGAGCAGTAAGTTGAGCAATTAAATTATTTTTTATATCTGCCGGATCATTTACTGCATAAGCAGTTACGTTTTGATATACAGGGCAAATAGGTTGATTAAAAAGAGTTGCATTTATTGCTTCATATAATTCAATGCGTGCTGGTTCCATGAGTGGTGAGTGGAAAGCGCCTCCAACAGGCAATAACAATGCACGTTTTGCTCCTGCTGCTTTTAATGTTTCACATGCTTTATTTATGGCATCTATTTCGCCAGATATTACTAATTGTCCCGGGCAATTATAATTTGCGGCAACAACAACTCCTTCAGTTTCATTGCAAATGCGTTCTACAATATCATCGGCCAAACCGATCACTGCAGCCATTGTTGACGGTTGCAATTCACATGCTTTTTGCATAGCCAATGCTCTTTTATAAACCAATAAAAGGCCATCCTCAAACGATAATGTTTTATTGGCCACTAATGCAGAAAATTCACCTAATGAATGTCCTGCTACCATGTCAGGATTAAAATCTTCGATAGTTGATGCAAGAATTACTGAATGTAAAAAAATGGCAGGTTGTGTAACCTTAGTTTGTTTTAATTCATCTTCCGTACCATTAAACATGATATCGGTGATTGAAAATCCTAACAATTCATTTGCTTTTTCAAACAGTGCTTTGGCTGATGCATTACTTTCGTAAAGCGATTTCCCCATGCCGGGAAATTGTGCACCTTGTCCTGGAAATATGTAGGCTTTTTTCATTTTATTAAAATAGTTTATTCTTTTATGCCAGATTTATACATTACAATAAAAATATCTTTTGTTAATGCCCAACCACTTTCTTTATTTTGATTGAATTTAGCTGGTGCAACCAATATTACTTTATCTTCAATAGTAGCCAATTTATACACTGCATATTCTTTAATTTTATCTGGATTAGCAATACGTTGATCTAAACTACCCAATGATGCTGGCCAACTATCTTCTGTATGTGTATTGATTATTTTTTCGAGTAAAGGTGCATTTACGCCTTGTATTTTCATCATCTCAATCTCGCCATCATTTAAGTCGTAGGTACTAAAAAGGTCGCCCGGTTCAATAATTTCTACACGAGAACATTTTTTGCCTTCAATTTTATACTTTTTTGCTTGTGCATTTGCTGCGCTTGTGGTTAACAGTAGCAGTGTAAGTAATACGATAGACATGTTTTTCATATTAATAATTTAAGATGTAAAGTTATAAGATTATTGCCAATCTAAGAGGATTATTGGCACTGGCACAGGGACAAGGTTTGCCAAACAAAATGCTCATTTGTAAAAATACATCAAACCTTCAGCGCGTAATGCACACCGAATAATTTAGCAAATTGTAAAAGCTATTATTTGCTTAAACGAGCAGAAATCAGGTTGATAAACTCATTCCTTGTTTGCATTTCTTGGAATTGACCAGTAAAGGCTGATGTTGTAGTAACAGAGTTTTGTTTTTGAACACCACGCATCATCATACATAAATGGCTTGCTTCAATAACTACAGCAACACCTAATGGTTCAAGTGTATCTTGAAGACAATGTAGAACTTGTTGTGTAAGGCGTTCCTGCACTTGTAAACGACGAGCAAAAATATCTACAACTCGTGCGATTTTACTTAGGCCAACAATTTTACCATTAGGAATATAGGCAACATGGGCTCTTCCAAAAAATGGCAACATATGATGCTCGCACATCGAATAAATTTCAATATCCTTAACTATAACCATCTCGCTACATTCTTCTGTAAACATAGCAGCACGCATTACTGCTTCGGCATCTTGATTGTAGCCTTGGGTTAAAAACTGCATTCCCTTTGCAATGCGCTCAGGTGTTTTTTGTAAACCTTCGCGTTCAGGGTCTTCACCTAAAGTAGTTATAATTGATTTATAATTTGATGCTAAGGATTCGATAGATTCCATGTCGTATTGTTCCACTTTTTTATAGAATTTACCTGAAGTTTTGTTAATCTCTTTCATAGGATGCCAGTTTAATCACCAAAATATTCTGCATAAATATTTTCAGTTTCTTGTAGTTTTATGCAATGTAAAACACCACCGTGAATCATTGGTTCAATAAGTTTCCATATTATCTTGCAAAAATTTTCGGTACTAGGCTGCACATCTTTAAAATAAGGAGTATCAGAATTAAGGTTCATGTGGTCAAAACGCTCTAGAATCTCTTTTTTAATGACGTGGCTAAGTTTTTTCGCATCAATAATGAAACCAGTATCAGGATCAGGCACTCCTTTAACCGTAACAAAAAGTTGGTAATTATGTCCATGCCAATTTTTGTTAGCACATTTTCCAAATACTTCAAAATTCTTATCCTCGCTCCATTTGCTGTTAAACAAACGGTGCGCAGCGTTGAACGTTTCGCGTCGGGTAAGGTAAACCATAGGGCAAAGATAACATTCGGTATTTGTTTTGAAACGAGATTTAGCTGCTGAGACAAAACTTTCAAACATTCTTATGCTAAAAGCTGGTGTTTCCCATTCGGGATAACGATAATTGCATTAAGTGTGCTTTCACTTTGGTCTGCTAAATGCTACAACCATAGTAATAAATCTTTAGATGGTCAATTTTGCAATGTGAGCTTAAATTGCCAGTAAAATAGCATATTTGCAGTAGAAAAATGACCTATGCGGCCAAGATGGCTACTTTTTTGGGGTCACGTGAGTCTACTTTAACCTGAAGTGTACGACCTTTTTGATAATACCGGAATTCTTCTTTGCGGATATTATGCTTAAGCTCTACTTCATACGGAACCATAGTGCTATGCCTGATTTCCAATAACAGTCGGATTCTTGGGTTGCGGTCAACTGTTAATCCTGTTTCCCAAACTTCTAAAATGATTGCCATTGCAGGTTCTCCTGACTTCATAACATCCATTGCTACAAAGGCAGGTCTAAAAAAGAACCAGTACCCTGCAAAAGCAACGGCCGCCGTCAGCACAAATGTTGCCAACCCGAAAGTCCATTGAAACACAGAAATCACACCTACAGCTGTAAATGCTAAGCCAAGAAATAGCCAAATAACGTAATTAGGTAATCCAAACTGCTTAACCATAAAAATAGAATGGGTGTTTAAAATGTAATCAACTTTTGTTACTTTATATACGTAAAATTGTACCGTTTTGTTCAAATAGCGAAACTACTTTTTCACATTTATTGTCTTAATAATACAAATGATGCACAAATTTAAAATCACTTTGACACTGTTTTGCCTGTTTTTGCTTATTACAAGTGGCTTTTGTCAAAGTTCAACAACTGTTTCCAACAATGAAAAAGTTGTAATTCAAGAAAAGGTTGCTTCTTTTTTTACGGCCATGTATCAAAATGACAGTTCAACTTTACAACAACTTTTTGACAGAAAAGCCAGGTTATTAACGTTACTTAGTCAGGGAGATGTAGCAAGTTTGATTGAAGTGCCCATAAGCGAATTTATTGCGGAAGTCGGTGAGCCCAAAACTGACCGATGGTTAGAGGTAATTTGGAGTTATACTATTGAAGTGGAAGGTGAATTGGCCAGTGTTTGGTGCCCTTACACGTTCTTTCTTGAAACTGATGGCGTTAAACAAATGATGCATTGTGGTGTTAACTCATTTGAACTATATCGCGGGCCTATCGGCTGGCAAATTACCCAAATTACCGACATTAGGTCTACCGGAAATTGCCGGGAGAAGTAATGATTGATAACCATTTTTACGTAAATCTTTTGTAACAATCATATTTTTTAAAACGGTGACTACATTTATTGAAAGCTTACTCGAAAAAAATCAAGTGCCTGATTTTTTAATTCGCTATCGAATCAGACAATTATTAGAAGTTAGAATAAACGACGAAACTAAAGCAACACAAGAATTACAGCAAGCCCATTTACTGCGCATGATTGAGGCGCTTAAACAATCGCCTATTGCCATAAATACAGCCGACGCCAATGAGCAGCACTACGAAGTGCCGACTGCCTTTTTTCAATTAATAATGGGTAAGCACATGAAGTATTCTAGCTGCTATTGGGATGATAATACGCAATCGCTTTCAGATGCTGAAACACTTGCACTTACAAAAACTTGCGCGCACGCAGGACTCGAAAATGGTATGAAAATTCTGGAACTAGGCTGCGGATGGGGAAGTTTAACCATGTTTATGGCTACTGCTTATCCTGATGCGCAAATAACGGCAGTTTCAAATTCAAGTACGCAAAAGCAATATATAGATGCTACTTGCATTGAGCGCGGATTAAAAAATGTCCGCATTATTACTGCAGATATGAATGATTTTGTTTTAGACGAACAATTCGACAGGGTTGTTTCAGTGGAGATGTTTGAGCATATGCGCAATTATCGGTTACTGATGAAAAAAATCAGCAGTATGTTGAAGCCTGATGGCAAATTATTTGTGCATATTTTCACGCACAATGCGTTTACCTATTATTTTGAAGTGGCGGATGAAAATGATTGGATGAGCAAATACTTTTTTACAGGTGGAATTATGCCGTCAGATGATTTGTTACTCTATTTTAATGAAGATTTAAAAATAAGTCAGCACTGGAATTGGGATGGAACCCACTACCAAAAAACTGCTGAATGTTGGTTGCAAAATATGGATGAACATAAAGCTGAAGTAATGCCAATTCTAGTAAATACTTACGGCGCTGAAAATGCAACAAAATGGTGGGTCTACTGGAGGATGTTTTTCATGGCTTGCGCTGAACTTTGGGGATATAAAAATGGAAAAGAATGGTTTGTGAGTCATTATCTTTTTACAAAATAAATTTCACAGTAATAGTTTTATTATCAATTAATGCAAATAGGAATAATAGGGACAGGAATTGCCGGAATGGGATGTGCACATCGATTGTATAAACACCACGATATTACGGTATTTGAGCAAGCTGACTACATTGGCGGGCATACAAACACTGCATTTGTAGATGACGATGGAACAACAATTCCTATAGATACCGGATTTATTGTTTTTAATAAAGAAAATTATCCGAATTTGAATCGATTATTTCACGAATTAAATGTGCCAGTTAAGCCAACTAAAATGAGTTTTGCAGCACATATAGTAGAGGAAAATATCGCTTATTGCGGAAGTAGTTTGTCGTTGTTATTTGCGCAGTTTAAAAATATTTTTTCGCCGCGATATATTCGATTTTTACGTCAATTAAGTTCGTTTAATAAAGTATGTGTTGAAGTAATTCAAAATACATCGTTACACAAATTATCTGTAGCTGAGTATGTTGAACGCAAGGGTTGGAATAACGACTTACTAAATTGGTATTTATTGCCAATGAGCTCTGCGCTTTGGAGCACTCCGCCAGATACAAGTGCAAAATTTCCAATTTTAGCACTCGTTCGGTTTTTTAAGAATCATGGGTTTTTAGGATTGGATACACAGTTTCAATGGTATACTGTTGAAGGAGGAAGTGAAGCTTATAAACAACTCTTAATTGCACCGTTTAAAGACAAGATTAAAATAAATTCGAAAGTTACCAGCGTTGTTCGGGTTGGTGATAAAATAAAAGTTACTACAATAAATAATGAAAGTTTATTGTTTGATAAAGTAATCATCGCGGCGCACGCTAACCAAGCAATTGAAATGCTTAAAGACATTAATGAGCGTGAGCAACGTTTACTGGAACCGTTTAAGTATCAAAAAAATACGGCTACTTTACATACCGATGCCTCCATTATGCCAAACGTAAAAAAAGTTTGGAGTAGCTGGAATTATCGCACTGAAAAAATAAACGAACAATTGGTGTCTTCTTGCACGTATTGGATGAATAGCTTACAAGGTGTTTCCGAAAAAAACAATTATTTTGTAACTATTAACAATCCAGGGTTAATCGATAAGCAAAAGATTATTAAGGAAATTGTTTACGAACATCCAGTTTTTACCGTAGAAGCAATGGAAACGCAACAGTTTTTAACAGATTTAAATAATAATGGTCATTTGTATTTCTGTGGAAGCTACTTCCGTTATGGATTCCATGAAGATGCACTTTTAAGCGCCAATCAGGTTAGCGACATGATTTTAAATAACAATTAATTATTTTGTATATTGCACTGCGTATGCATTAAACTTTAACAATGGAATCAGCTTTATTTAAATGTTTGGTGATGCACAACCGAATTGAGCCTAAAAAGCATCGGTTTACCTACAACATTTTCATGTTTTGGCTTGATATCGATTTGTTAAGCACTACAGCAGCTAAAATTCCACTTTTTGCCTATAATAAACGCGGCGTCTTTAGCTTTCGCGATTCGGACCATTTTAAATATACGGCTAACGACGCACGCAATGCCTTAAATGTTAGGCAAAAACTGAATGCTTATCTCGAAGAAAATGGCATTACAACACCTCCTCAGCAGGTAATGTTGCTTACACACTTACGAATGCTCGGCCACGTGTTTAATCCAGTGAGTTTTTATTTCTGCTATAATGAACAAGGCAACTGCGATTATGTTGTTACGGAAATCAGTAACACCTATGGTGAAATGAAGCTGTTTTTAGTTGATAAAAAAAAGGAACAGCTATTTGAACAATACGAGCAAAAATATTTCTATGTTTCCCCTTTCACCGATATGGATACGGAATTTGAATTTAGATATCAATTGCCAGACGAAAAGTTAAATGTTCATATTAATGTTAAAGATAAAACGGGAAGCAAATTTTTTATTAGTACCCTCACGGGAGATAAAAAAATGTTAACTAATGCTAGATTGTGGTGGTATGTTTTTCGTTTCCCATTTGTTACCATTAAAGTAGTTTTAGGCATTCACTGGCAAGCATTATTATTATGGTTGAAAAAGGTGCCATACCATAAAAAAACCGATGATGCAGATTTGCAACGCGGTATTATAAATGTAAATAATCAGAAATAAAATAGTCAAAACATAAAATGAAATTCTATAAAAAAACCATTTTGAAGTTTCTGCAACCAATGCAGAGCGGCTATTTACATATTACGCTCGCCAATGGTGAAATATTGGAATTGGGTAATAAGCAAAATGAATTGCATGCAGATGTTGCCGTTCTGGATGATGAGTTTTTCAGACGTGCATTTCTTTTCGGCGATATCGGTTTTGCTGAATCTTATATGGCTGGCGAATGGACCACAAATGATTTAACAAAATTGCTTTCGTGGTTCTTGTTAAATGTCGACAAAGCACCTACTCTTAGTGGATCTGCAGCTAAAACACTAGCTTTAAATGCATTCCAGTTTGCCAATAAAATATTTCACAGTAAGCGAAAAAACTCTTTAACTGGTTCTCGCAAGAATATTGCAGAACATTATGATTTAAGCAACGAGTTTTTTAGTTTGTTCCTAGATAATACAATGACCTATTCATCAGGATATTACACACAACCTGACCTCGAACCCGAAAAGGCTCAGTTTGCTAAATATGATAGTTTGTGTCAATTGTTGAAATTAAGTTCAACGGATCATTTATTAGAAATTGGAACGGGATGGGGTGGATTTGCCATTTTTGCTGCAAAAAACTATGGATGCAAAATCACCTCTGTAACGATATCAAAACAGCAATATGATTTTGCTACGAATAGAATAAAAATGGAGCACTTAGATCATTTAATAGAAGTGCAGCTGAAAGATTATCGCCTAATTGACGGCAAATTTGACAAAGTGGTTTCTATTGAAATGATTGAAGCTGTTGGAGCACAATATTTAAAAGTGTATTTCGATAAAATTCAATCTGTTTTAAAACCAAATGGCGTATTGGCATTGCAAGCTATTGTTTGTCCCGATTCACGATTCGAATCATTCAAAAATAATGTAGATTTTATTCAGAAACATATTTTCCCAGGCAGCCTACTGCCAAGTATTGCGGCTATTAATACTGCAATTAATGATACTGGCGATTTGTTTTTATTTGGCCTAAAAGACTTGGGAAAAAGTTATGTTATCACGCTAGCTGATTGGCGTAAAAATTTCAACGGAAACATTGATAAAGTAAAACTTTTGGGGTTCGATGAAACCTTTATTCGGAAGTGGAATTATTATTTTTCGTATTGTGAAGCTGCCTTCGATATGCGCAATATCAATGTAGTTCAAATGGTTTATACTCGACCTAACAATTATAAATATTAAATTTGTGCTTATGTTGAAGCGTTTAAGAATTATATTGGTTTTAGTTGGTTTCTTGTGCTCAATTTCGGCCTCTGCACAAATTACAATAGCTGAGGATTGGTCGCAGTCTGATTGCGCGGGTACGGAACATAATTTATACAATACCTTAGATACCGGTTCAGTTGTAGTTATGGAAATTGTAATGTTAGACGGATGTATGCCTTGCATTAATACAGCTCACTTAATAGGACCTGTTATTGATGCTTATAATGCATTGTATGAAAATAGAATTCAATATTATACTTTTGGGTATAACGACACTTATAGTTGCGAAGCATTAATTGAATGGAAAACTACTAACGAAATAACTTGCAATGCACAATTTGTTGAAGGAGCAGATATTGCATCCTATTATGGCGGAATGGGTATGCCAACAATTGTTGTAATTGGGCGCAATACACATCATGTTTATTTTAATGAATTTGGATTTGTTCCCTCAGATACAATAGAATTTGCCCTTGCAATAGAATATGCGCTTGGTTTATTAGAGCCCGTTGCTATTAATAGTATTGCCGAATCTTCGCTAACAATTGCTCCTAATCCTGTGCATAATCAATTGTATGTTTCAACATTGGCAGAAAATACTAACATTGCTGTTTACGATGTATTTGGCAAATGTGTAATAGCTACAAAATTATCTAATTCAAGTATAGATGTATCTTCCTTACAAACCGGAATTTATACCGTTAGAGCCCAAACAAACAATTTAACTACAACTGGTCGTTTTGTGAAATCTTAATAATTATTTAGGTATTATAAATACTGGTAATTTGCTTTGATATAACACATTAACGCTAGTAGATTGATGCAGCAACCCAGCAATGCCATGATGTTTTACACCTGTTAATGCAATGGCTTCAATTTTTTTATGCTGCACATATTGTTGCCAAGCTTCGTGCACAATTTTTGTATCTATAACCTCGTACTCAATATTAATATCCTTGTAATCACTTTTTAATTGTTCTGCAATTGCAAAAATTGATGATTCGGCATCCTTGCTGCTGGTATTAAAATGAACTAAATGCAACTTAATGTTAAATGGTCGCAATAGATTGAGCAATTTGCCTATCGCATAACTATCGTTTGGGTCAAGGTTGGTCAAGTATAAAACTTCTGTGGCAGTTGTAAATTGATAACTTTCTGGAACAACCAAAACTGGATAGTTTGATTTTTGCATTACAGATTGAGCAATGCTGCCAAAGAATAATCTTTCCAATCTGTTATGTTTGTGCCGACCCATTATAATAAGTTGTGGATGCAATGCAGCGGCTTTATCTAATATTACTTTATCTGCCACACCATTTTCAACATATCCAAAAACAGGTAAGTTTTTACCCAAATCGTGCAGTTTTTGTTGAAATGTAGCAACAAGCTGCTGCATTCCTGTTTCTGCTTCAGTCCTCATTTTGTATAATAAGTCGGAAGTGTACTTTTCTACACCTGTTTCCTCATGCACAGGACGTTCATGCGTAACAAACGGATCGTCAACTGCATTTATTAAATGTATGGCTGCCTCTAAGTTGATTGCAATTGGCAATACAAAACTTAGTGCTTCTTCAGCATTGTCGGCAAGGTCAGTAGGAATGAGCAACTGTTTCATGGTTTTTAATTTGTTTAAAGTTACCGTTTAAAAAACGACTTTTTGATGAATAAAGTCATCGTTTTATCCCTTTTTGAAACAATAATTATGTTTAGGTGTTTTGAAAATAGATTAAACAATTTAACTTTACAGCATGGCATCTAATTATAGCATTCGTGAACTTGAATCACTTTCAGGTATAAAAGCACATACTATACGCATTTGGGAGCAACGGTATGGGATATTAAATGCTAGTAGAACAGAAACTAATATTCGATATTATTCAGATGGAGAGCTACGATACTTAATGAGTTTGGCCTTATTAAACCGCAATGGTTATAAAATTTCTAAATTGGCTGCCATGAGTCATGAGGCTATTTCGAAATTGGTTGCCGAAATGATAAATGCACCAACAGAATACACTAATCAAATTGAGGCGTTAACTATTGCCACCATTGCCTATGATGAAGAAAAATTTGAGAAAATTCTCAATACCTCTATACTTCAGATTGGTTTTGAAGATACCATCAGAAAAGTAGTGTTCCCTTATCTCGAAAAAGTTGGTATGCTATGGGTTTCAGGCACTATTATAGCTGCGCAAGAGCACTTTATGACACAGTTGCTCCGTCAAAAGTTACTCGTGGCTATCGACGGACAGCAAATTAAGAAAGATATCCATACCAAGGAGTTTGTACTGTTTTTGCCAAATGGTGAATGGCATGAATTAAGCTTGCTGTTTCTTAGCTATATGCTCAAAGCCAGAAATCACAGAGTAATTTACTTGGGACCTAGCGTTCCGTTGCAAGATTTGCTTAAGGTTGGCGAAACAATGCATCCACATGGGTTTTACACAATAATATCTACCAACCCAACATCCTACACAGTAAGTGAGTATCTCAATCAAATCGCCATGAACTTTCCCGAAAGTAAAGTCTTTGTGAGCGGACCTCAAATAAATAATACACTTAAAGGTTTAATGCCGAACGTGTATCCAATAAGTAGCCTAGACACGGCAATTGATCGTTTAGAGGAGTTTGCAGTAGCCTCCTAAAACAGTTTCGTTGAACATTTAACTAAAAAGATTAAACAAAAATTAGGTTTTTCGAAATTGTCGAGTTATTTTTGTGGTTCTAAATACATATTATGACAAATATTGAGTTTGAATCCAACATCATTCAGTTAAAAAGTCCTCTAAAAGCTTTTGCTTTAAATTTAACGCGTGACCGTGATGATGCACTTGACCTTGTGCAAGAAACTTATTTCAGAGCACTTTCTAACCAAGACAAGTTTCATGATGGAACCAACCTTAAGGCATGGTTGCTTACTATTATGAAGAACATTTTCATCAATAATTATCGTAAGTCTTCTAAAAGACAGACTGTTGTTGATAGTTCAGATAACTTGTTCTTATTAAATTCGGGAGGCGCCATCACGGCAAATCAGGCTGAAAACGATTTTGTAATGAAAGACTTGGTTAAAGCTATTAACCAATTGGATGAGGAATATAAAAAGCCATTTATTATGCATTATCAGGGCTATAAATATGAAGAAATTTCAGAAACGATGCATTTACCTTTAGGTACCGTTAAAAGCAGAATTTTCTTCGCAAGAAAACAAATGAAAGACTTTTTAGCAACAAAAGGCTTCGACAGATATTGATTACAAATTTTTAGGTATACATCATGATCCCGAATTTATTTCGGGATTTTTTTTTATAGTTCATACAGCTCAATAGGCAAACCATCTGGGTCGCTAAAAAAAACGAACTTTTTGCCAGTGAATTCATCCGTTCTTATTGGTTCAAAAACAATGCCTTTACTGCCTAAATTTGACACGGCTGTTGCAACATTTTCGACTCCGAAACATAGATGCCGCAAGCCTTTTGCTTCAGGATGCGAAGGACGATCAGGTGCGTTTTCGAATGAAAACAATTCGATTGCTTCGTTCGCGTTCACCCTTAAATCTAATTTCCACGAATTGCGGTCTGCGCGATAATGCTCAGCAATAATTGGCAAGGAAAGCTGTTCATGATAAAAACGCTTTGCACGTTCATAATCACTGCAAATGATAGCAATATGGTGAATTCCTTTAATCATTCGTAAAAGAAAAATGCATCCTCAAAATGTTTGTAAAACCATTTATCATCTTTCGATTTAAAAATGGCAAGTACATCAAATCGCAATGCACTGTTTGATTTCGTTTCATAAAAATAGGCAGCCGCTGCTTTCCCCATCATTTTTCGTTTGGTGTTGCCTACTGATTCTTCCGGGAAACCGAAAACATAATTACTTCTTGTTTTTACTTCCATAAAAACAATGGTATCGTCCAATTTAGCAATAATATCAACCTCCGCACGTCCGAACCGATAGTTTCGGTGCAAAATTTCATACCCCTTTTCTTCCAGGTAAACAACAGCCTTTTCCTCTCCAAACCTCCCCAATTCGTTATGCCTGCTCATAAAAGTGTATTTTTGTACCTCAGCACATGGACAAATATATTGATAGATTTCCGAAACAACTACTAGAAGCGTTGGCTATTGGGACAAATTTACCAGACATTGATTGCCCTCGTCCAGTAAATAATATTGTAATTGCTGGAATGGGCGGCTCTGGAATTGGCGGATTGTTGCTCAAAGATTTTTTGAAACCGACACTTGCAATTCCAATTGAAGTTGTAAACGATTATAACTTGCCCGCATGCTGCAATGAAAACACCCTTTTAATTTGTTCTAGCTATTCAGGTAATACAGAGGAAACCCTTTCAGCTTTTGCTCAAGCAATTGTTGGCAATTGTATGATTGCCTGCGTAACCAGTGGCGGTAAATTAGCAACTTTGGCGCAACAACATAATTTTCCGGTAGTTACTATACCAGGTGGTATGCCACCTCGAACTTGTTTGGGTTATTCGTCAGTAGCTCAACTTTTTATTTTGCTTAGGGCTGGTGTAATTAATGATACATTTATTAAAAGTATTGAACAAGCTGCTGAGCTTTTAACATCTGCGAAAGAAACAATTCATCAAACTGCTAAATCAGTTGCAGGTTTAGTTTGTAATACCATACCTATTGTGTATGCAGATATTGCAATTAATGCCGCTGCATTGCGTTTAAAGCAGCAAATTAATGAAAATGCAAAAATGCTTTGTTTCAACCACGCACTGCCTGAAATGAATCATAATGAATTGGTTGCCTATTTTGAAAAGCATGAAAATTTAAGTGTTATCTATTTAAGGCATTCAGCTGAGCATCCTAAAACAGCAAACCGTTTTAAATTGGTTGAGGAATTAATTAATGATAAAATTAGTTGTAGTGCAACAATATCTGCCGATGGCGATTCATTTTTAGAACACATTTTTTATTTAATTCACGTAGGCGATTGGTTAAGTTATTATTTGGCTGAATTACATGGAGTGGATCCAATTAAAATTGAAATGCTGGATTGGTTAAAAATAGCATTGGAAAATAAATAAATGCAGCTCGTTAAATTTCGCGATTTAGGTAAAATGGAATATGGATATGCATTGAAATTGCAAGAATCTATTTTTAAAGATATTATTGATAAAAAATTAAAGAATAGAATTTTACCAGATGATGAACAGTTAACCAATCAACATCAATTGTTATTTGTTGAACATAATCCTGTTATTACATTAGGTAAAAGTGCAGACGAAAGTAATGTATTATTTAATGAAGATGAATTAAAAAAGCGGGGTATTCAACTGTTACATACAAATAGGGGAGGTGATGTAACTTATCATGGCCCTGGACAAATAGTTGGTTATCCTATTTTAGATCTCGATTATTTTTTTACCGATTTGGGCAGATATTTGAGAAGTATAGAGGAGGTGATTATTTTAACATTAGCAGATTATAATTTAAAGGGCGAAAGGTTAAAAGGCGCTACTGGTGTTTGGTTAGATGCCGAAAATGCCAGAGCCAGAAAAATTTGTGCTATTGGCATTAGAAGCAGCAGGTGGGTTACTATGCATGGCTTTGCTTTTAATGTAAATACAGACCTTAATCAGTTTAATTTTATTATTCCTTGCGGAATACAAGATAAAGCAGTAACTTCATTGCAACAGGAATTAGGCATGCCTGTCGACATGGAAGAAGTAAAACAAAAATTAAAAAAACATTTTTCAACGGTATTTAATTGTAAATTAATCTGATGCAAGAATTTGAAGACGATATAGAAATAAATGATCTTGCGGGTGATGCCGAAGAAGAAATGTATGAACATTATCGTGTTGTTACGGACAGGAAACAAGAGCCATTGCGTATCGATAAATTTTTATTCAATAGAATAGAAAATATATCGCGCACGAGATTGCAAAATGCTGCAGCTGCCAATTGTATTCTAGTAAATGGCAAACCTGTAAAATCTAACTATAAAATCAAGCCTTTTGATGAAATAGTTGTTGTGCTGCCGCATAAGCCTGCCAAGTACGACGTTCGTGCCGAAAATATTCCGATTGATATTGTATATGAAGATGATGATGTTGTTATTATTAATAAAAAGCCTGGTATGGTTGTTCATCCCGGTCTCGGCAATTTTTCAGGCACTTTAGTTAATGCACTATTATATCATTTTGAGCAATTACCGCCAAAGCAAGACGAGCCCTATCGCCCTGGCCTTGTGCATCGCATTGATAAATTTACTTCAGGATTAATTATTGCCGCGAAAAATGAATTTGCAATGGCGCATTTGGCAAAACAATTTTATGACCACAGCATAAGTCGAAAATATTATGCGTTAGTATGGGGCGAATTTGAAGAGGATAGCGGAACCATTACAGGCAATATTGCTCGTCACCAACGCTTCAGGAAAATATTTACTGTTTATCCCGAAGGTGGCGAAATTGGAAAACATGCTGTAACACATTATAAAGTTTTAGAACGTTTTGGTTATACGAGTTTGGTGGAATGTCAGTTGGAGACTGGCAGAACGCATCAAATTAGAGTGCACATGCAAAGTATTGGTCATCCTGTATTTAGTGATGACACCTATGGTGGTGATAAAATTGCCAAAGGAACTATTTATACTAAGTATCGCCAGTTTGTAGAAAATTGTTTTGCATTAATTCCACGTCAGGCATTACATGCTAAATCGTTGGGATTTATTCATCCCGGCACCGGAAAAGAAATGTATTTTGAAAGTGAATTGCCTGCAGATTTTGCAGCTGCAACAGATAAATGGCGTGCATATTCAAAAAATATTAAATACCAATAAAATAAATATCTTTAATCATGAAGTGTTTAGGAAGATTAGTGTTTATATCCATAATTGTTATCGTTTTGCAAATAACTGCATTTGGACAACAATGCGCAACTAATAATATTTTAGAGCAAATCAGTATTACTAATCCTGAGATGTATCAAAATATCATCAATCAAAAAAAAATACCAAGCAATTCGCGTTTAACGGATGATGTTTATGTAATTCCGGTTGTTGTGCATATAGTCTATAACACAGCATCGCAAAACTTAGATGATATTCGCGTGTTTACACAAATTAATATACTAAACGAAGATTTCCGTCGATTAAATCCCGACACAGTTAATACGCCTGGCGAATTTTCTGACAACGGAGCAGATGTTGGAATTGAATTTTGTTTGGCATCTATCGATCCACTTGGTAATCCCACAACAGGAATAGTTAGAACCTATACCGATACCACCGAATGGTTACTTTCATTTTCAGAAGAAGTGAAGCAAACAGCGCAAATGGGCGACGATGCTTGGCCTGCCTCCACTTATTTAAATATTTGGGTATGTAATCTTCAAGATGGTATTCTGGGATACGCCGTTTCTCCAGGTGCAAGTCCCGAAGTTGATGGTATTGTTGTTGATTATAGAAATTTCGGGTTAGCCGATGTTAGCTCACAACCTTATCACCTTGGTCGCACCTGCACACATGAAGTTGGGCATTGGCTAGGTTTATCTCATATTTGGGGCGATGATGGCGGAATTTGCGCCGGAACAGATAATGTTAGCGATACGCCTAATCAAAGTGAAGCAACATACGGGTGTCCAGATTTTCCGCTCACCGACGAATGTTCTCCAGTTATTCCTGGAGTTATGTTCCAAAATTATATGGATTATACAGATGATGTCTGCATGAATATTTTTACAAATGGCCAAAGAGATAAAATGCGCACAGTTATGGAAACTTATCGTGCATCGTTGCTCACCTCAACTGCCGGCTGCAATGAAATTGGACCGCTTCCAGGCGATATAGCAGAACTTTTAGTTTATCCGATTCCTTCTAATGGGCAATTTACCGTAACAGTTAAAAATTTTATTGGTTACCAGGAAAATATCGATATTAAAATTTACGACGTTTTAGGGCAATTGATAGCAAGCGCGGCTCCAGAAGCTACATATAATGTTGCGCAGTTTTTCGACCTCTCCGATTTAACTACTGGATGCTATTTTGTTAAGGTATTTAACGGCACTTATTTCCTGTCAGCACAGTTTATGATTTATTGAGCAAACGGGATTTTGTGCAGCCAATATTGAATAGTTTATAATATTTTCAATATGTAATATGATAAATTGCAGTCACAAAGGCAAATAAACTTAACATGGAATGATAAAATTTTCATGCTTCTACTTAACTTTGTAGAGTAACTAATCGTTAAATCTTAATCAACGTAATGAAAAAAGCTTTACTCGCCAGTTTATTGCTGGCTATCACTACAGCGTCTTTTAGTCAAACTACAATTCGTTGTGGTGCAAACGCTTACCTCAAGCAACTTGAATCTGATTTTCCTGCCGAATTTGCTGGTATTAAAGCAGCAGCAGAAAAACGCGCAAACAAAGCAGTAACTACAACTTATAGAACAAATGGTGGTGTTTACACTATTCCTGTTGTGGTTCATATTGTTTACAGCACAACAGGGCAAAATATTGATGATGAATTTGTGTTTTCACAAATCGATGTATTGAATGCAGATTATCGCAGGCTAAACGACGATGCTGATGAAACGCCAGGTGCTTTTGAAACCATTGCTGCTGATGCTCAAATAGAATTTTGCTTAGCCCAACAAGACCCAGACGGACATTTTTCTACTGGTATCACTAGAACAGAAACCGATATTTCAAGCTGGAGTTTATTTGTTGGTGGAGCAGCAGACAACTATGCAGATAACGTGAAATTTACCGATAAAGGTGGCGAAGACGCTTGGCCACGTACTGAATATTTAAATATGTGGGTTTGTAATTTAGGTGGCGGACTTTTAGGATACGCAACTCCACCTGGTGGGCCATCAGGAAAAGATGGTGTGGTAATTGGCTATAAATATTTTGGCGACGACAGTCAGGGAGGCGTTTACGACAAAGGTAGAACTGCAACACATGAAGTAGGTCATTGGTTAGGATTAAACCATACTTGGGGTGATGATGATTTTGCAGCTGAACCCCAATGTGGTGGTTCTGATGGCATTGGCGATACACCAAATCAAGAAGATGCAACTTATGGCGCTCCTGCGTTTCCAAGATTAGATGATTGTTCTCCTGCAAGTCCGGGAATACAATTTATGAATTACATGGATTATGTTGATGATGGTGCAATGAATATGTTTTCACAAGATCAGGCCGATGAAATGCGTGACGTTTTAGAAGATGACCGTGAAACTATACTTACTTCCACTGGTTGTGTTCCAGGTGGTGTTGATGTTAATGATGTACTTAAAGCACAATTAATTCAATTAAGTATTTATCCAAACCCTTCGAATGGCGAATTTGTTTTCGAAATGAAAAACTTCGTTCATAACGATCTTACGGTTGAAGTTTTTAACCTAACTGGTGAACTTATTGATAGAATTCAGGTTGTTAATAGTGGTGAAGAAACAATTGTATTTGACGCACAAAATTTAAGTGCGGGCGATTACTTGGTAAAGGCATCTGACGGTGAGTTTTACCTTACTCAAAAGATTACAGTAATAAAATAATATGTTTAAATTAATTAGATAATTTTAAAGTGGTTGGGTCTAAAAAAACCAACCACTTTTTTATTTAAAAGAATTGCTGATGACACGTGAAGCTGATATAAAAGGATTGTTAACTGCAACAACCCAAAATTTGCAATTATTACAAATTGCAGATAAAGTACTTGAAGGTACAAGAATTAGTTTTGAAGATGGAGTTGCGTTATATGAGCATGCAGAACTTGGCTTTGTTGGAACGCTAGCCGATTATATTCGCAAGAAAAAACATGGCGATGTAACTTACTTTAACAGAAATTTCCACATTGAGCCTACCAATTTATGTGTGTTTGATTGTAAGTTTTGTTCTTATTCAACATTAATAAAAAAGCGTTCCGAAGGTTGGGTAATGAGCAGTGAACAAATATTGGATATTGTTCGCTCTTATAACAACAAGCCAGTTACCGAAGTGCATGTTGTTGGCGGCGTGTTACCTGAATTAAATTTAAATTGGTTCGCTGATATTATTCGCGAAATAAAAATAATAAGGCCTGAACTGCATGTTAAAGGATTTACTGCAGTAGAATTAGATTATATGATTCGCAAAGCGAAATTGAGCACGAAAGAAGGATTAGCATTGCTTAAAGAAGCAGGTTTAGATTCACTTCCAGGTGGCGGTGCTGAAATTTTTGACGAAGCAATTAGGAGTCAGATTTGCGCCGATAAGTGCAATTCGGCAACTTGGCTCGACATACATAAAACAGCACATGAATTGGGTATGCCGACTAATGCTACAATGCTTTACGGCCATGTTGAAAATTATACGCATCGTGTAGATCACATGGATCGTTTACGAAAATTGCAAGATCAAACTGGTGGATTTAATTGCTTTATTCCGCTAAAGTTTCGTAATAAAAATAATCAAATGAGTAATATCGAAGAGGTAAGTGTAATTGAAGATTTACGCAATTATGCCATCGCTCGAATTTATCTCGATAATATCGCACATCTTAAAGCTTATTGGCCAATGATTGGTCGTCAAAATGCGCAATTAAGTCTCAACTTTGGTGTTAACGATATTGATGGCACTATTGATGATTCAACTAAAATATATTCTATGGCAGGCGCTGAAGAGCAATCGCCTATTATGAGCACAAAAGAAATTTGTGAATTAATAATTACAGCAGGAAAAATTCCTGTTGAACGCGACACCGTTTATAATACTTTGAAAAACTTTGCTGATGTAGATCTTGAGGCAGAATTTGGTGTAGATAGCTTTGTAAACCTGCCGTTAATAAATAACTAATTTGGAAAAAGAAATATTTATTATTCGCCATGGCGAAACTGATTTTAACCGGTCAGGAATTGTGCAAGGTAAAGGTGTTAATAGTTCAATAAACGAAAACGGTCGCGAACAAGCTGCATCATTTTTTGAGGTTTATGCGCATGAAGGTTTTGAGCGAATTTATATTTCACAATTACAACGAACAGCCCAAACAGTGGCCCCATTCGTAAACCTAAATATTCCACTAACCATTCACGCTGGCCTTGATGAAATTAGCTGGGGCATTCACGAAGGAAAAAAAGACGGAGAAACATTTAAGGACTTTTACAGTATGTTGCATTTTTGGCAGGCTGGAGAAACTACTAGAAAAATTGAGGGAGGTGAAAGTCCTGAAGAAGTTCAAATCCGTCAACGAGTATTTATTGCTGATTTAATAGCAGCACCTGAAAAAAAGGTGTTGGTTTGTAGCCACGGTCGCGCTATTAGAATATTACTTTGTACCATGTTGAATCAGCCTTTAAAAAATATGGATACCTTTCCGCACAACAATGTGAGTTTATACAAACTTAATTACAACGCAGATGGTTTTAAGATTATATTATTTAACGATATTGGTCATCTGAATGGATAAGCATATTATTTCACTAGTTAGTTATCTCAATACAAAACCATTTTTGTATGGTTTGGAGCAATCTGCTGTGCGTAATAAGCTTGAATTGCAACTAGATATTCCTTCGGTAGGGGGTAAAAAAATATTAAATAATACCGTTGATATCGGACTGGTTCCCGTGGCCGTTTTGGCGAAGTTGGATGATGCCCGTATTATTACAGATTATTGTATTGGTGCAAACGGACCTGTTAAAAGCGTCAGTATCTTTTCAGAAGTACCAATTGATAAAGTTGAAAAAGTATTTCTTGACCATCACTCATTAACATCTGTTCAACTGGTAAAAATATTGTTGCGCGAACATTGGCAGATTAATCCATTGCAAATTGATGCGCACACTGGTTACATTGAAGAAATAAAAGGTACTACTGCTGGACTGGTAATAGGCGATAGAGCATTATTACTCAACAATCGATTCGAATATGTTTATGATTTAAGCGCGGCATGGAAACAACTCACTGGATTACCATTTGTATTTGCTGCGTGGATTACTAGAAAATCATTACCAGAAGATTTAATTACAGATATTAATAAGGCATTGCAAATTGGTGTGAGTCATATAAATACTGTTGCTGCAAATTACAAACACCCTAATTTTTCGGAAAAAGAAGTGTACGATTATCTTCAAAATTTTATCAGCTACAACTTAGATAGCACTAAGCGCAGAGCTTTAGACCTATTTATCGGAAAAGTTAGAGCTAATGTTCCGGTATAATTACTACAAGCTTATAATAAATGCTAAACCTTTTTGAATTAAATTATCTGTTGCTTTTAACGCATCACTACTAAATGTGCCTAATGCTCTATTAGCCAATAACACATTCAACGATAAACACTTGTGATTTAATACACTCGCTAAACCATACATTGCAGCCGTTTCCATTTCTATATTGGTAATGCGCAATTGATTTTCATTAAATGTTTGAATTTTATTATAAAACTCAGGATGACTGAGCGTGTACCCTAAATTTCTGCCTTGAGGCGCATAAAAGCCTGGTGCTGTTAACGTAACTCCTTTAATAAAATTATTATCCAATTTTGATAATAGCGTATCATCTGCTTTAAACACGTAAGGATTTATATTTCCATCGAAATAACAATGTGTATTAAATTTCGATAACAATACTAATTCTTCTGTAGTATTTTTGAATTTAAAAAAATAAATAACATTGTCTAATCCAATGCCAAATACTGATGCTAATAAACTATCTACATTAATATCCGGCTGCACACATCCTGATGTTCCAAATCTTACTAACGTTAAGCTGGTGTGTTCTTTTTTAAATTGATTATTTTCAAAATCATAGTTCTTTAATATATGCATTTCATTAAAAACAATATCAATGTTATCTGGTCCTATACCTGTGCTAATTACGCTGATATGCTTATTGCCAATATAACCTGTATGTGTAATAAATTCTCGCTTTTGCACTTTATGTACAATTCGATCAAAATATTTACTCACCATAGCAACTCGGTCGGGATCACCTACGGTTATTATTGTATCAGCTAACTGTTCAGGAAGTAAATGCAAATGGTAAACACTTCCATCTGGATTCAATATCAGTTCTGAAGATGCGATTGTGGACATAGTTCAAAGTTAAATGTAAAATTTCTGATTATTTTTGCTCATTGTTATGAGTGAGCTGATAAAGCAGATTTTTGTCCCTACCGATTTTTCAACCGCTTCTGCAGCGGCGTTGCAGTACGCGATATATATAGCGAATAGAACAAATTCGCGCATTCATTTAGTGCATTTTGCTAACAGAGACAGTTTAATGGGCAAAAAAAATACTGCAGCAGCCTACAAAAAGAATTTGAGAGCACTTGAAGGGCGGTTAGAGGACATGAAAAACTTTAGCGGCGCAGCTTTTCGTATCGAAACACATGTAATTACAACTTCCGAGTCTATATTACCACTAATACATGATTATGGCTTGCAAATTGGCGCAGCGTTGGCTTGTATAGGAACCTTTGGTGCTGATTCAAAACCTTCAAAAAATACGCTAGGTAATAACACGGAAAAATTGGTTAAAAGCCTCGCATTTCCTGTTTTAACTTGTAGCGAAGTGAAAGCACCAATTCAATTTAAAAATTTCTTATTACCTATCGATTTAACTAAGTATACAAGTGAAAAAGTAGAACGTATTATTCGTTTTGCAAAAGGTTTTGATGCAACTATTCATTTAGTTGCAGTGTCAGAATTGTTGGAAGAATTTATTTCCAGTCGAGCTGCACTTGAAGAAAAAATGGAAGAAGCTGCCGACGTTATTCGCAAACATGGATTGAAATGTACAACAGAAGTTATTCGACACGATGTTGTAAGCAATTCAATCCTTACGTATGCTGCGGAAATTGATGCTGATTTACTGGTGATTATGAGCCATGCCGAAAATAAATTTAATAATCTTATTTTTGGATCAAGAATAAATAAAGTAATATCTCACGCCGAAATTCCCGTTTTAAGTTTCCGTCCAGAGGATGATGAAATAGAGTGATGTTAATTCATTTTAACTAATACCGTTGACGCTTTCGAGGTTTCAGTAATTATTTCAAGTATCAATATTTCAGGATAACTTTGTAACGATTGCCATTCAATTATTGAGGATGTGCCTGTTAATGATGCAATTAAATTTCCGTTAATACTATAACAATTTAATTGATACGATTGTGCAGTATTGAGATTAATTATTAATGACTCATTATCAAAAGAAAATCCCGCAGTATTAGTAAAGGTTATACCATCAGAAATAATTTTATCATTTATGGCAACCGGATAAAGCAATCCTCTTGCTTGCAAAGCGCCATATACTAACTCGTTATAGGTGCCACCAAACAATAATGCTTCTGCTTCAACAATTAATAGAGCTGCTTGCGGCATTGTCATATTGGGAAAACTTCCATGCAATGCTTCCAATGCTAATTTGTCTGTATTTTCTTTGCCAATTAAATCGAAAATATCCATCAATGCACCACTCCAAATTTCGCTCGCGGCATAGTAATTATCAGAGTTGTCTTCAGGATAATGTTTATCTGTATCTGCATTTCTGCCAAACCAAAATTCATTATGTCCATCCCACGAAAATATTTTAGCCCATCCATAGTCGCTGAATTTTCTGGAATAACTAGCAGCAAAATAATCTCCATAACCTTCATCTAGTGCCCTGCGCTCTAATCCTGAATTAGAAAGGGGAGAAGCTTGGTCGCTAATGGCATGTGAATATTCATGTATAATTACATCAGCATCTTCTGCATCATCAACGCCGCCTTCACCAAATTGAATACTAGGAATAACCGCACTTACATAAAACGATACATCACCGCCGCTTGCGCCATGCGGATCAATTTCGATATAGAAATTTTGTAAATTTTCATATCCTAAATTAATTAATTCCTGATTCATATTTGTAATATGATAAAATACATTAACATCTTCAAATCCGCTTTCACTGCGCAAATAATTAAATTCAGGAATTATTGATGTAACTATTGGAACAGTTGGCGCATTTAAATCTTTTAGTATTAGACTGTCGGTCCGCAAAAAAAATGTGTCATTTTCTAATTTTACTTTAATAGTAACGGGCACACTTTCATTATTTAATGCTTCATTATCTGCATCGTCATTATCGCTGTAATCGCCGCCATAATTTATTTCGGCGGTAGTTAATGGGTCAGGTAAAAAAACTTTAGCTGCAACGCTTGTATCTACTCCCGAAAAATATACTTTATGATTATCAGTTTCAACTATATTACCATCAGCATCGCAAAAAATTGTTAATCTACTTCTGTCGTTCGTAAATTGATAATCATAAACAAATGTAATTTGGGGAGCTTGGTTTTCCGCTACACGAATAACTTGCTTAGGTAACAATGATTCTGGAAATAAAAATTTTGATTTAATTAAATTATCAACAATGCTATTAATTTGCATTGATGCTAAATTTCGCCAGGCAGCAGTATTATGGTAATTGCCGACTAAGTACTGCACTGCTCCATTTTTGGCAACGCATATTTTTATAAATGCATCCGCAATTTTTATATTATTATAAAATTGATAATAAGTATAATAATTAGCATGTGCTGTTTGTTTATTGAATGCAAACTTAATATGTGAGTTATGCAGCATTAGTTCTGGATGCTGATCTACAATATAAGCTTGTACACTTGTGGTGTCACTTTGAATTGTTGCTGCTATTGTAAATTTTGATATTGATATACCTTGAGCTTGAACAGATAATTTGCTTCCAAAAAATAAAAAGGTGCTAAATAGTATGACTAAAAGCCAATTCAATTTGCCACAAAGATTCCAATTTACCCCAAATTTTTTCATGTTGTGCTCTGTTAAAAGCTATGGTAAAAATACAGGTTTCTGCGAATTCGGAGGTGAGGATTTTGGCTCCCGATTTATTAATTTCGTGAATTACCATGTGCATATCAGCTTCTTTGCAGGTAATTTTATAGCAATCTTGAATAGGAACGGTAACTAATCCGGCATCTTTTAACCCGTTTGCAGCAGCTGTACCATATGCATTTATTAAACCTGGAATGCCTAGTTTTTTTCCTCCGTAATAGCGAACAACCAATATTGTTGCTTGAGTAACATTACTACTTTTTAATTCATTTAAAATAGGTTTACCTGCGCTTCCTGCTGGCTCTCCATCGTCGGATGACCGCTCTATGTCTGCTTCTTGGCCTACGCGCAATGCCCAAGCAATATGCACTGCTTTATGATTTTCTTTTTTTAGTTTTTCTTTAAAAGATTTCAATTCAGCTTCATCGTTACATGAATATACATAAGCAATAAACTTGCTGCCCGATTCGGTATAACTGCCAACGGATTCCTTACTTATAGTTTGGTATTCTGTGATTATCTTCACAATTTACTTGCGAAGATGTAGTAAGTATTCCGCATTTTAAAATATGATTTAAAAATGACCGATTATCCTTTTATTCCATACCATTCTGAAGCCATAAGCTCGGAAGAAATGATGCTTAGAAGCGACACATTTAGGGAGCTAATGCAAAAGCGCAGGTCGCTTCGATTTTTTACTGACCAGCAAATTCCCGATGATGTATTAACTAATATTTTAATCACTGCTGGAACTGCGCCATCTGGCGCAAATAAACAACCTTGGACTTTCTGCGTAGTAACCAATAAGAGTTTGAAGCAATCAATCAGAATAGCCGCCGAAAAAGAGGAAAAGCATAGTTATGAGCAGCGCATGCCGGCTGAATGGCTTGAAGATTTGGCACCTTTAGGTACTGATTGGCAGAAACCATTTCTCGAAATTGCACCTGTTTTAATCGTTGTTTTTAAGCGAAACTATGAGGTAGTCGACGGAAAGAAACGCAATAATTATTATGTTGCCGAAAGTGTGGGATTGGCAACTGGGTTATTATTAGCAGCTATCCACAATGCAGGCTTGGTTGCTTTAACGCATACGCCAAGTCCGATGGGTTTTTTAAAAGATTTATTGAAACGACCTGAAGGTGAAACACCATTTTTACTCATTCCCGTGGGTTTTGCTGCCGAAAATGCTATTGTTCCTGATATTCATCGAAAAACAATAAGCGAATTTATAGTTAAATATTAGGCTAGGAACAACCAATAAATTTGGTTCTTTCATAGTTTAATTTTAATCTTGCATAGGTTAAATTAGGCAACAATTTGAAATCTTCAGATTATATTTCATTAATAGCTGGTATGTCGGAAAAAATTCCAACGCTCCGTGTATCAAGCGATGCGCAGCAATATTTTGCTGAGCAATTTAAAGCGTTATTTCATGTTGATGTGTGTGCTTTCTACAGAGTTAGTGAAAAGCCTGGAATTTTTATTCGTTCAAGTGAGTGCAAACCGGCAAAGAAGGGTAATAAGTCAAAGTTTGAAAATAGGATAACGTTGCCTAATGAATTGAGTAATAATAAGGACCAATTTTTACTTATCAATCATAAGCAAAATGTAGCAGATGTAAATTATCCTTCCTCCATTTATTTAACCATTCGAAGAGCTGGTGAAGTTGAATTATTGTTATTTGGTCATGCTACTTTTACTAGTGAAAGTAATTTAGGGCAAAACGATATCTGTCGCATTTTTTCGAACTTCTATTTACAAGTTGAAGATGCACTTGAAATTCGAAATAAAATTAATGAAAAGCAACAAGAACTTTCAGGTCGTATTTCAGAAAATAATGAAACGCTTTTCCAAATGAACGAAAAGCTGATTACTTACAATCAGGAATTACAGCAATTTGCATATTCTGCTTCGCACGACTTGCAAGAACCGCTTCGAACCATCTCGTCCTATATCAGTTTATTTCTCAAAAATTACGGGGAGAACCTAACTGATGAAGGGAGAGAGTATTTGAATTTTGCATCAAATGGTGCTCAGCGTATGCATCATTTGATAAAAGATTTACTCACCTATAGTAAATTGGATTATCAAAATGAACCAACTACTACTTTTAAAGGAAATGATATTATTCGTCAGGCACTTGACAATTTGCATATAGCAGTTGAGGAAAGTAATGCACTCATCTTGTATCCTGATTTACCTGTAATTCATGGTAATCAGTCGCAAGTTATTTTATTATTTCAAAATTTAATTGACAATGCGATTAAGTTTAGAAGTAAAAATGAACCATTGGTAATAATTGATATTGAGGATAAACTTGATAAATGGGAGTTCAAAATAAGTGATAATGGTATTGGCATTGCTCATCAATTTCAACATAAAATATTCGGTATTTTTAATAGGTTACATGGCCGCGACGAAATTCAAGGTTCTGGTTTAGGCTTGTCAATTTGCAAAAAGATAGTTGAAAAACACAATGGTAGCATTACAGTGGAATCGAAACCTGGAAAAGGAACAACCTTTATTTTCTCGCTGACCAAATAGCACAAATTTTACATTTTAATTCCAAACATCAAAAAAAGCGTATGCATAAATTTTTGTATTTAATTGCATTTTCACTGATTATTATTAGCGGATGTGATTTTGAAAAAGTGAAATCGGATAATTCAATTCCTGAATACCCGAAAGGAAAATTGTTTATAATTGGTGGTGGTGATAGAGGCGATAGCTTGATGATGGATTTGATAATAGCCTCAGGTTGGAAGCCTGGAGATTTAATAACCGCTATCACTTTACCTAGTGGTTGGGGCGATAGTGCTTATATATGGTTAAATGATGATTTTAAAAAATTAACAGGCCAAAAATGTGTAAAATTTGATTCAGCAGCCGTACATGTTCCTGCAAAAATTGATTCACTTCGAAAATCAAAAATAATTTTTATTAGCGGCGGCGACCAAGCAGTGATGATGCGTTTAATTGAAGGTACTGATATTAAGGCTGCAATTAATGAGGCCTATCAAAATGGTGCATTAGTTGGCGGTACAAGCGCAGGCGCAAGTATTATGAGTGAGCGCATGATTACAGGTAATGGTCTTGTTGATACTGTTTATCAATCCACTTTTGATAAAATTTGGAAAGGCAATTTAGAATTAGTTGAGGGATTAGGTTTATTGGATTCTGTAATTATTGATCAACATTTTGTTGCAAGAAGCCGATATAATAGATTACTATCGGCAGTTATTGAGCATAAAGGATTTCAATGTATTGGTATAGATGAAGGAACTGCCATATTAGTTAGTCAGGGTAAAGCCAAAGTGGTTGGTGTGAGCCAAGTAATTGAATTTTCAAATCCAATTTCCGTTGATGTTACTAGCGATACTTTGTTAGGCGCAAAACAAATTCACTTGAGTATTTATTTACCAGGCGATAATTTTCCGATTAAGCAGTAGTTATTTCATTCGCTTTGTTTTTTCAAACCTCCAGCGTTTGGTGATAGCCATAACATATCCAAATATTTAATTTGTGTTAAATAAACATAATAAAAAAGGGACGCACCGAATAACAAATGCGTCCCTTTTATTTTTGAATTTATTTAGTAACACCTAAACAATGCAACATAAATGTATACATAAATGCAACTTCATTCACGCTTTCATATCTGCCCGACTGTCCACCATGCCCGGCATCCATATTAGTTTTAAATAATAATAAATTATTATCTGTTTTGGTGTAGCGCAATTTAGCCACCCATTTAGCGGGCTCAAAATATTGCACCTGACTGTCGTTTAAGCCAGTTGTAACCAAAAAATTAGGATATTTTTTTGCAGTAACATTGTCGTATGGCGAATAGCTCATCATGTAATCATATTGCTCTTTAATGGCAGGATTTCCCCATTCAAGCCATTCAAATGTGGTTAACGGAATGCTCGCATCTTCCATAGTTGTAATAACATCTACATATGGAACATCAGCAATAATGCCATTATATAATTCTGGGGCCATATTGGCAATTGCACCCATTAGCAATCCTCCTGCACTTCCGCCATTGGCGAATAATTTATCTTTTGCAACATAATTATTGTCAATTAAATATTTACTGCAATCAATAAAATCGTAAAAAGTGTTTTTCTTGTTCAACATCTTACCATCTTCATACCATGCACCACCTAATTCTTGCCCGCCGCGAATATGTGTGTTCGCATAAATGAAGCCTCGGTCTAATAAGCTAAGTATATTGCTGTCAAAATAATCTTCATTGCTATAACCATATGCACCATAGCCATAAATAAATCCGGGTGCAGTGCCATCTTTTTTTACTGCATCTTTTCTATAGGCAATTGTAAGAGGAACCATTTTGCCATCGCGAACTTTTACCATGAGGCGCTCAGTTGTATATTGCGATTTGTCATAACCACTCGGTATTACATCTTGCTTTAATATTGTTTTTGTGTTTGTAGTAACATCATATTCATAAGTGGTAAATGGTGTTATGAGTGATGCATAAGCAAAACGAATTTTATTGGTATTCATTTCAGGATTTGTGCTCATTGTAGCATAATAACCAGGTTCATCAAACTGAATAAAATTATCTTTCCCAGTTCTTGAAATAATGCGTAAAGTAGATAATCCATTTGCGCTTTCTTGCGCTACGAAAAAATCATTAAAATAAGTTACACCTTCCAAAAATACATTATCACGCGCAGGTATCAAATCAACCCAATTTTCTTTTGCGGGATTTGCAATCTTAACAGTGCAAAGTCTGTAATTTTTTGCATTAAAATTTGTCTTTATTGTAAATTCTCCGCCATTAATATGATCTGCAATATAATCATGATTAGCCGTTAATGGTTCTATTAAATTAAATTTATCCGGATTAGTTCCATCAGTATATTTAATAATTGATGCATCCGTTCTTCCTAAATAGGCAAAAATGTATTCGTTACTTCTGCTTTGATAAATAAATATATCTAGTGTTTCATCATCTTCTTGCAAAAGCAAAACATCATCAGCAACGCTACTGCCAATTAAATGTTTCTTAACCTGATAAACACGAAGCGTTTCTTTATCGGGCACGCCATAAACAATTGTTTTATCATCTTTTGACCATAAACAGCCATTTCTCGTATCCTTAATTTCATCGCTCAGCCATTCACCAGTGATTAAATTTTTAATTTTAATAACATAAAAATTTCTACCCTCAACATCAACTATTACGCAAACTTTTGTATGGTCATGGCTTACCTCAATATTAAAACTTAAATATTCATGTCCTTTAGCTAATTCGTTGCCATTAATAATAATTTCTTCTTTCGCTTCAAGGGAGCCTTTTTTTCTGCAATAAATTGGGTATTCGCCTCCTTTCTCATACCTGGAGTAGTAATAAAATTCATCTTTTCTATAGGGCACACTCTGCTCATCTTCTTCAATTCTATCTACCATCTCCTTAAAAAGTTGCTTTTGTAATCCCTCTGTCGGTGCCATAACTTCCTTTAAATAAGCATTTTCAGCTTCCAAATAGTCGGTAACCTGCTTATTATCCCGGTTTTTTAGCCAATAATATGGATCTTCACGGTCACCGAAACTGCCATTTATTTGATATGGAATACGTGCTGCAACCGGTGGCTGAGGCATGTGATGTTGAGCTAATAACGCTGTTCCAAACAGGTTTAGCAGAAAAACAATTAAAATGTTCAACTTTTTCATGGCTGCAATATACAAGTTTCTTCATAACTAGTGCTGCAACCCTGTCACATATCCATTATTTTTTTTACCGTTTTTTACCTATAGTTAAAATGAAATGTTTTACTTTAGCGACTGACTAAACCTAAAACTATGCGGAAATATCTACTCCTTATTATTGTTTCCTTTGCTACCATGCAGTTGTTTGGACAAGGGCGCAATATAACGGGAAAAATTACTGATGCTGACAATGGCGAATATTTGCCAGGTGTTACCATTTTGCTTGAGGGAACCCAAAATGGTACGATAAGTGACATAGACGGTAAATACAACATTATGGTGCCCGAAACCGGCGGGACACTTGTGTTTTCGTTTGTTGGGTTCGAAACGCAAAAAATATTGCTTTCGGCAAAGAACGTTGTATACGTTTCATTAAAAATGTCACAAGAAATACTAGAAGAGGTTGTTGTTGTGGGTTACGGAACTGTGGTAAAAACAAAAGTAACTGGAAGTATCTCTGAAATAAAAGCTGATCAAATAGCTTTAACGCCTGTTTCAACTGTTGAGCAAACCCTTCAAGGTAAAGCGGCTGGTTTGTTTATTGAGGCTAACAACGGAAAAATTGGTGGAGATGTGAAAATCCGAATTAGAGGTTCATCTTCAATTAATGCGAGCAACCAACCGTTAATTATTGTTGATGGTATTCCTATTAACACGGTTGCGGTAAACGATTATTTCAATGTTAATTTAAATCCACTAAATGATATTGATTTTAATGATATAGCCAGTGTTGAGGTATTAAAAGATGCTTCGGCAAGTGCTATTTATGGTTCACGCGGCGCAAATGGTGTTATTATTATAACTACAAAAAGAGGAAAAGCGGGTAAATCGAAAATCACGCTAGATTATCAGCAAGGTTTCAGTAAGCCTACTCGTTTGCGCGAATTCTTAAACGCTGAAGAATATATTGACTATTACACAGAAGCTGCAATAAATGGTGGAACTTACGATTTTAATAACGGCATCAGCGGTTATGGAACTGTTGAAGAAGCAATTGCAGATTATATTGAAGATGTTGAGAAAAAATTTGACCGTTTAGCTGGATATTCTGATTGGAGAAACGATTATGTAAATACCGATTGGCAATCTCAAGCATTTCAAGATGCTTCTTCAGCTATGCTCGATTTTTCCGTTTCAGGTGGAACAGATAAAATGCAATACTTTACTAGTATCGGCTATTCTAGTCAAGATGGAATTATGATAGGCAATTACGGTGATCGATTTAATATTCTTAATAATATTGATGCGCAATTGACTGAAAAATTAAAAATGAGTTTAAACTTAAACCTCAGTCGCTCTATTAATAATGATATACCAGATGACAATTCATTTTCAACACCTTTACAAATGGTCGCTCAATCGCCATTAACACCAACAATTGATACAGCAACTGGCGAATATTATAATACACCAACTACATTATATTACAATCCATTAATTGAAATAGATAACGTATTTTTTGAAAGCACAACTTTCAGAACACTTGGAAACTTAACTGCAGAGTATCAACTCATTCCTGTTTTAGCGGTAAGGGCTGAAATAGGCGGTGATATTACTAATCACCATCAAGAACGCTTTTATGGTAGCAAAAGTGAAGGAGGTTTATCTGTTGGAGGATATGGAACAAATTATAATTCAGGCGTTCAATATTTAGATACAAAACTCTTATTATTATATAACCAGAAATTTGGAATGCATTCACTTGCTGCTACTGGTGGTGTAGAATTTAATCAATATGACGATTATTGGAACACTGTTGAAGGACAAGGTTTCCCGAACGATAAATTGCAAACACTTGCTTCTGCAGCAGAAATAGTTTATGGAACTGCCGTTGTTTCATATTATAGATTCTTATCTTATTTTACACGTATAACGTATGATTACGATACTAGGTATCTATTAAATTTTACCGTTAGAGCAGATGGTTCTTCTCGTTTTGGTGAAGAAAATCGCTACGGTGTTTTTCCTTCTGCTTCTGCAGGATGGGTAATTTCAAACGAAAGTTTTCTTAAATCGAGCAAAAAAGTTAGCTTGCTTAAACTAAGAGCCAGTTATGGTTACACAGGAAATGCTGGTATTGGAAATTTCGATTTTAAAGGTTTATACGGAATCGGTGCCTATGCAGGAACTTCATCTATTTATCCTTCTACAATCTCAAACCCTGAATTAACTTGGGAAAAAACAGCTCAGTTTAATATCGGTTTCGATTTCGGATTTTTTAATGATCGCTTATCAGGTGCAATTGATTATTATATAAAAAATACAACCGACTTATTACTCGATGTGCCTGTTCCTGCTACAACAGGGTATTCAGTGCAAACTCAAAACGTTGGTAGTTTAGAAAATAAGGGATTTGAATTTGTAATTAATTCCGACAACTTTGTCGGTGATTTTAAATGGAGCACGAGCTTTAACTTCTCTATAAATAAAAATAAAATTACGGAGTTAGCAAATGGCCAACAACTTATCGACTTAGGTGGAAGCGATTTCATGAATGTTATTATGGTTGGTCAGCCACTAGGTGTATTTTATGGCGCTGAATATGCTGGTGTTGATCCTGAAAATGGTGATGGCTTATTCTACGTAAATGATGAAGGTGGCGGAGTTGCAACTACAACCGATTTTAACCTCGCTAATTATGTAGTAATTGGTGACCCAAATCCTGATTTTATTTCAGGTATTACAAATAATATTTCTTACAAAAATGTTGGTCTCGATTTTGTTTTCCAAGGTGTTTATGGCAATGATGTAAACCTTCAAGGCGATTATTGGATGAGCTCTAATGCAAGCCAATACGACAACCAAACTATCGACCAACTTGATGCATGGCAAAATCCAGGCGATGAAACAGATGTTCCGGAAAACAGATTGTTATTTCCAAACGGAACCGAGGCTCGCTCAAGCAGATACCTTTCTGATGCATCGTATCTCAGATTAAAAACTGTTACTTTAAGTTATACAATTCCCGAAAAGTTAACAACCAAAATGAATATGACTTCCTTAAGATTATATGCATCAGCTTATAACCTTTATACATTTACAAATTATCGTGGATGGGATCCGGAAGTTTCAACCGATTCATTTACTGATAACGTATATTATGGAATCGATTTTTACAGCGCTCCTCAACCTAAAACAATTGTATTTGGTGTTAGCATTGCGCTTTAATGATGTGAAAGATTAAGTGTTTTTAAAAAAAGAAATTATGAAAAAATCATTATATCAATATTTAATACTCGCATGTGTAATTGTTGCTGCACCTTCTTGTAAAGATTACCTAAATCTTGAGCCCGCTCAAAGTTTAAGCAATGAAACAGCACTCGATAACGATCAAGGTGTAAAACAAGCGCTAATTGGTGCCTATGATAATATGTCACAAACATCGTTACTCGGTGGCGAGTTAATGCGAAATGCAGAGTTATATGGTGCAGATGGTGAAATAGTTTGGGTTGGTACTTTTACAGCACCACGTGAAATTTATACCAGAGATATACTTGTGTCTAATGGCGATGTATCAGGCTTATGGACAGATGCTTATGAAGTAATTAACTCTTGTAATAGCGTAATTAATGCACTAAGCGTAGTGGAGCCTGAAGACCAAAATCGAGTTAAGGGCGAAGCATTAGCTTTAAGAGCATGGGTGCATTTTGAATTAACCAGAATGTTCGGACAGCAATACGAAGTTGGAAGTGAGAATACGCAACTTGGTGTGCCACTTATTTTAGTACCAACTTTAGCAGTTGGCGATAATGTAGATGTAGTTAGAAGTACGGTAGAAGAATGTTATACGCAAGTTATAACTGACCTTACTGAAGCTGAAAGTTTATTGCCTGAATCAAACGATGAATATATTAATAAATATATAGTTGCCGCTTTATTGGCACGTGTTTATTTACAAAAAGAAGATTACACTGCTGCTCGCGATGCGGCGAATCGTGTAATTGCATCAAACGATTTTGCATTAAATACAAATTTTGCTGATGCATTTGCTCAAGATAATGCCACAAACGAAGATGTTTTTAGCTTAGAAAATTCTGAACTCGATAACAGCAATGTAATGGTTACCTATTTCGCAATAAACGATTTTGGCGGACGTGCAGATATTGAAATCCAACCAGAGCATTTAGCATTATATGATATTGCTGACACAAGAAGTTTAATGTTTTTAGTAGATGGAGATGCTACCTACACTACCAAATTTAACAATGAATTTGGAAACCTAAGTATCATTCGAATTGCTGAAATGTATCTAATTCGCGCTGAATGTAATGCGCGTTTAGGTTCTGCAATTGGTGCTAGTCCGGTCGACGATTATAATATGGTGCATACCAGAGCAGGTTTATCTGCTGCTGCCGATGTTGCTGTGGATGATATATTATTGGAACGCCGGCTTGAAATGGCATTCGAAGGTTTTAAAGTGCATGAAATTAAACGTTTAAAGGGAACAAGCGGTGTAATGAACTACAACGACCCGAAAATGATTTATCCTATACCGCTTTCAGAAATTGAAATCAACCCATTATTAATACAAAACCCTGGTTATTAAGTTAACCTGAATTAATAAACAAAGTCTAAAAAGTACGAATCAGCGACAGCCGATTCGTGCTTTTCATTTTAAGGATTTTGTAACTTGTTAGCATATGTCACAGAATTTTATGCTGTAAACACATATTTGTGACACTCTAAAACTTGAGAATAAACTTTAAATTGCTTGTCTGGTGATTGTATAAGCATATTTCATTGGCATATTGTGTTATTTTGTGACAGCATATTTTCACACGTTCACCAATGTATTACTATGAATCGCTAAAAATGCCTATATTTAGATTCACAATAAAATCAATTCACATTTAAATTTTGCCTAAATGAAAAGATTAATTTTACCAGTACTTCTCGCAGCAGGTTTACTTATATCCGCACAAGGGTATGCACAGCAAGCCACTAAAGTTGAACCAGATTTCAACATTCAATTAACTGAAGCTTTATTGCAACAAAAATTTATTCAATTGGATATTTCAGGATTGCAATTTAAAGATGAAGTTACAGCCCAGAAATTTTTTAAATCTATCGGAAACAACCTCGTTGAATTCCGTCTTGATTACGCAAGTAAAACAGCAATCATGATGTTATATCCTGATAGACTTGGAAAATTCACATGGACTTTAGCTGATTGGAACAATTACGTTGGCAATATGTCATCTCGTTGCTCTTCTACTTACGCTTCATTTTTAAACCAATAACCAAAACTAATTCTATGCAAAAAATTTATATAAAAAGTTTAGCTGTTGCAGTAATCCTAATTGGTACAGCAACGTTAAGTAACGCTCAAATAGTTGGTGGCGTTTCTTATTTAAAAGGTAAATTTGTTGAAGTAGCAATTTCTGATTGCGGAACTTATGGTTCCGGTGCTGCTGGCGTTACACAAGCTGCGCCTGTAGGGTATAATGAAAATACTTTAGATGGTTCACTCTCGTTTGGTAACGACAGAAATGCCGACGGATGGAACTTAGGTGTACCTGATCAGTGTGGTGACTATATCATGCCTGGCTCACCAGAAGATGGCTTTGCTGTTCAAATGGGAGCTGGAACTGTATATGGCAATATTCAACCTTCATGTTATAGCCCAAGTTTATTTGTAGCAAATGCGCCAGATTTTACTGGAACAAACACTTTTAATTTAAATGCTGGAGCTATAAGAAAAAGTATTTGGCAAGGTACAAATACTGAACTTGGTTTAGCAATTGCCCAAACTTCTTATTACTTAAATAAAAAGCAAGCAATTTTAACTATTGTTGATATATGTAACGGTGGTGCCGACTTATACGAAGTATATTATGCAAGAAACGCTGACCCAGATAATGACCAGTTAACAACAGGTGATTTTACTACTAAAAATAACGCAGTTACACAGTATGCTGCTTCAGGTTATTCGCATGTTTCTGCAGCAAGTAATACAGGTTCACCTTGCTATATGAGTTATGTAACAGGTGATGCCCGCGGAAAAGTATCGAGAGGTAACTTCGCTATGGGTGAACCAAATGATATGTATAACGGATTATCAGGTTATGTAACTACTTCTGGCGCTGTTAGCGCAGATGAGGCTATTCAGGTTTCTTTCAAAATTGACACTATTGCTAATAATGATTGCGCATGCGTAGCTTATAGTACAGTGTTAACGCCTGCAGGTGTTCTTGAGCAAGTAGCTTTAACTAATACAGCTTGTGCTACTTTAGGTACTTTGGCTCGTTACGGTGAAGATGCAGTTGCTGCGTATTTAGATGATCCAATCTATTTCTTAAATAATGAAATGTTGGTTTATCCAAACCCTTCTAACGGTAACTTCACTTTAAACTTATTTGAAATTGAAGATGCTACTATTACAGTTGTAAACGCTACAGGTCAGCTTGTTTACACTGCAACAGGTGTTAGCAATTTTGCAGGTGTAACCCTCGAAGATTTGACACCAGGTTTATATTTTGTAAATGCTGCTTATGGCGATGGTAAAGTAATTACCAAATCGGTGGTTATCGAATAAGATAGATATTTTAAATTTAATACGAATGCCTGTTTAACTGCTTGTTAAACAGGCATTTGTCTTTTTTTAAAGTAAGGTTTATTTAGAAAAAGTAAGCTTTTTTACTTAATTGTATAATACCTTCGCACCTTAAATTAAAAAACTTAGTACATATGAAATTATTTACACACACAATTCGCATTGCAATAACTGCTGCTTGCATGCTAGCGTTAACAGCAAATGCCCAAACGGTTTATACATACAGCCTTGATGAATTAGGTGCTCCTGGAGCAGTTGCCCCTGGAGTTACTGCTTCAATCTTAACAAGGGTTAATGGCTTAACAAGCTCGAACGCTTGCCCTGAAGGCTTCATTTCAAGAGATTATAGTACTTCAGCAACTTACAGCGTAACTGGCGCTGCTGTAGAACTTACCCTGACACCAGGTGCTGGAATAACCATGACACTTACTGCCATTACAACCGACTTACGCAGAGGTAATAATGGTCCAGAAATATGGAAGTTGGCTTACAGCACAGATGGCGGTGCTAGCTGGGTTACTAGTGGTGACCTTACGGGAATTCCTGATGGAAGTTGCTTTACATTTAGCACTTATTCTTGGAATTTTACAGATATCGTTTCTACTACACCAGTAAAATTCCGTTTTTATGGATGGGATGCTAACAATACGAGTGGTATAGGTGGAATTCGCACAACTACAATTGGTGGAACTGCTTGCGTTCTTTCATTATTCTATGCTGACGCAGATGGCGATGGTTATGGTAATCCTGCAGTTTCAGTTTCTGCATGCACGGCTCCCGCTGGTTACGTTGCAAACAATACAGATTGTAATGACTCCAATGCATCAATTAAACCAGGTGCAACTGAAGTTTGTAACGGTATTGATGATAATTGCAATGGCTCAATTGATGAAGGGTTAACTTACATAACATATTATGCTGATGCAGATGGCGATGGTTACGGTAATCCTGCAGTAAGCGTAACATCTTGCTCGGGCCCGCCCGCAGGATATGTTGTGAACAATACAGATTGTAATGATGCCAATGCATCAATTAATCCAGGTGCAACTGAAGTTTGTAATGGTATTGATGATAATTGCAATGGCTCAATTGATGAAGGATTGACTTTCGTAACATATTATGCTGACGCAGATGGTGATGGTTATGGCGATCCTACTTCAACAACAACATCTTGCTCAGGTGCACCTATAGGCTATGTAGTTGACAATACAGATTGTGATGATGCTTTTGCAACTGTTTATCCCGGCGCTACTGAAATTTGTGATGGCTTAGATAACGATTGTGATGGTAATATTGACGAAGACCTCGTTGTTGCTACCATAGCACCAGCTGTTTCAGCAATTACTTGCAAAAGCTTCCCGTTAACATTCTCTACAGAACCTTGTGCTGGTTGCACCTATCAGTGGTTTAAAAATGATAATCCATTACCAGGCGCTACAGGTTTTACTTACAGCACAACTAAACCTGCTTATTATTCAGTACAGGTAAATATTCCTGGTGGATGCTTTGATGTTTCTGATTACTCTTTATTAATATCAGGATTTAATCCAAATGCAAACATCTATTATCCTAATGGTTTAAATTTATGTGCTCCTTCTCCTGGAACTAACATTCTAGTTAAAGTTGGATACTTGGCTACTAATACTTATCAGTGGTATCAGGATGGACTTCCATATTTAGGTGGTGGTGCTACAAGCTGGAAAATATTTCCTTCAGCTGCTGGAACTTATACTTGCTCAATAACATCTATTGATGGTTGTAATCGCGTAACAGCTGATGCAGTTGTTATCAATTCTTGCCGCTTAGCTAATGAATCAGCTGCAACATTAGCTGTTTATCCAAATCCGGCATCTAACAATTTTACTATCGACATCACAATTGAGGAAAACATTGAAACAGCTCAAATTCAAGTGGTAAATATGATGGGTCAAGTTGTTGCGAATGTTAACGCAACTGTTGATGGCGGTTTATTAAACCACACTATCAATGCTACTGATTTAGCTGCTGGAATGTATCTAGTAAAAGTGACTACTGAATCAAATGAATATAGCACTCAAGTAGTGATTAACAAATAATAAATTCAATACCTTATTGCACACCCGCATCTTTACGATGCGGGTGTTTTTTTTATACAAATGAAGGGAAAAAAGAGATTATGGTTTGAAAAAATTTGCCATGAATATTTTAATTGCCAAGGCTAAAGCAATAACGCCAAAAAACTTTGTAATGGCATGCAGAGTGGTTTTACCAACCTTGCGCTCAATCCAATCTGTTGAGCGCAACACAATAAATATTATTACGGCATTAATTAATACAGCAATTAGAATATTATAGATGGAGTATACACTGCGCATACTAAGCAATACCGTTAAGGTGCCTGCTCCAACTAATAAAGGAAATCCTATAGGAACTAAGCTTCCTGCTGCCGAACCTTCAGGTGTCGACTTAAATATATGTATGCCTAAGATCATCTCTAATCCCAATAAGAAAATTACAACTGAACCAGCTAATGCAAACGATTGTGTATCTAATCCCAATAAACTTAAAATGGTATCTCCCAAAAATAAAAAACTAACCATGAGGATGCCAGCAAATAACGTTGTTTTTGCAGGTTGTAATGTTATGCCACGGTTCTTCATTGAAATAATAAGCGGCACATTTCCTAAAACATCAATAATAGCAAATAACGTTAAACTAATGGTGATGATATCTGAAATTTTAATAGCAGACATGATAAAAAAATTAATTAAAATGAAGAAATTGGGTGTGTAATCAGGAAAAACAAGACTTAGCAGCAGGTAATCGCATGCACAAACCATGGATACTCATGTATTCCGATGGCGTTATTGTAGACGTTTAAAGTAAATTTTATAGCATTCACAACCTTAAAAGGAAAATCGGTCCCAAAAAGTTCCTTATTTCCCTGATTTATTAACCCAACTAAATCAATACATAAAGCGAAATCAACTACACTATTAATTTAGTTGGGTTTACCCTCATTAGCAAACAATATGAAAAGAGCATGTTCTTGATGGAAAACATCTGATTTTACTACAGCTATTAGATGTTACGACACCCATTGCTTAATCAGTATTTAACTAAAGCGCAATTATGTTTAAATCGGCTGCTTTTGCCCAATTGGCTTCCATTATTAAATTTAAAGAAATGATACCAATAACATAATTGAGCCCATCTGACGAATATCGCTCGATGATGGAATCGAAATCACCCAAATTAATAGCTGCATCATTTTTGTATCGAACATATACTTTTATTGGAATATAATTATTCAGTAGTAAAGTATCTTGTTCGCGTAATCCACTAATGGCATTTACTGCGAGCTGTTGGCTAGTTTTGCGATATTCGTATCGATAATCGAAACTCAATGCCGAAATATCACTCAATACTGCCGAACCAGTTGGCGTGCTGCCGGCCCCTTTGCCTGCAAAAAATTGCTTATCCGAAAATGCACTTTCAACTATAACACCATTGTATTCATTATTGATATTAGTTAATTGAGAATTGCCATTAACAAAATGTGGAAATACATAGGCATATACTTCATCATTCACTTTTCTACACTTGGCAATTAATTTAATACGCGCATGTTTTTCTTTGGCATAATTAATATCAAAATCATTTATCCTGTTTATTCCGAAATTAAAAATTTGCTCAGGCTTTATAAATATCCCGAACGCATGAAGTAATAAAATGCACAATTTAAATTTCGGATCGTATCCTTCAATGTCCATGCTTGGATCAGTTTCTGCGAAGCCTAAATCCTGTGCCTCTTTTAACGCTAATTCAAAACTTTTACCTTCATCAAATATTTTGGTTAAGATGTAATTAGTAGAACCATTAAATATGCCTTCTAAACTATGCAACAAATCGTTGTCGTAATATTCTTCTAAATTTCTAATAATTGGAATACTGGCACAACAAGCAGCTTCGTATAAAAATGGCACTTTATAAGTTTGCTGCAGTTGATATAATGCGCGCAAATTATTGGCAATCATTTTTTTACTCGCGCTCACCACTGCTTTGCCGTTCTGCATTGCTGTTGAAACAATTTCGAAAGCTGCAATATCATCGTTTATTAATTCGACTATAACATCAATGTCAGGGTCGTTTAAAATTTCATTTTTGTTTGTGGTAAAGCGTGTGGCATCTAAATTTCTCACCTTAGTTCCGTCTTTAATACAAATCTTTTTTATCTCTGCTTTTAATCCTTGAGTTCTAGATAATACTTCATAAAGTCCTTGCCCAACGCAGCCAAAGCCAAAAACACCCAATGTTAGTTTTTTACGAATCATGTTCTGAATTTTATTTAGTTTGGTAAATTGGTGTTTCAACTAACCATGAATCCACTTGCTCGTTGCCCATGGCATGCAATGCATCAAAGGCTTGTGCTAGATCAAGTATTAAATCATCTGCCGCTTCAATGCCACACGATAATCGAATGAGTGAATTCTGAATACCTGATTTTTTTCTTGTTGCTTCTGGTATCGATTTATGGGTCATACTTGCAGGGTGACACAACAAGCTTTTTACACCACCAAGACTTTCGGCACATTTGAATAATTTGGTTAAGCTGCAAAAAATATTCGCATTTTCAGCAGTGTCAGCTTTTAAACTAAAGCTTACAACGCCACCATAAAAATGTTGCTGTTCTTTAGCGATGGTATAATTTTTATGTGATGGTAATCCTGGATAATAAACTTGATCAACCCAATCGAGCTGCAATAAATATTGTGCTACAGCTAATGCGTTGTTACTCGATTTTTCTAATCGTAAAGGCAGCGTTTCAATTCCGCGGATAGTTAGCCAGCTATCAAATGGTGCTAAAATGCCACCACTTGCGTTTTGTATAAATTTTATTTTTTCTGCTAATTCTTGCGTTTTAACAACAATTAATCCTGCAATTACATCGCTATGCCCAGCCAGGTATTTTGTGCCAGAATGCACAATAATATCAGCACCTAAAAGCAATGGCTGTTGCCCTACTGGCGATGCAAAAGTATTGTCTACAACTACTAATGCTTGATACTGATGTGCAATTTCACTTATCGCTTTAATATCCGAAATTTTTAAAGTGGGATTAGTAGGCGATTCTAACCAAACCAGTTTTGTGTTGTTGTTTATTGCTTCTACAACATTATTAACCTCAGTGGTATCAACGTAGGTTACTTTAATACCAAACTTCTCATAAATATGTGTAAATAATCTAAATGCACCACCATAAATATCATCAACCGCTAGAATTTCATCTCCTGTTTTAAGTAATTTCAATACGGCGTCTATTGCAGCCAATCCGCTTGCGAAGGCAAATCCGGCTTCACCGTTTTCGAGTGTGGCAATTAAATCTTCTAATGCTTTTCGTGTTGGATTATTGCTGCGAGCATAGTCATAACCTTTGTGCACACCAGGACTTTCCTGCACATAAGTTGATGTTTGATAAATAGGAACTGAAATGGCACCGGTTAATTCATCAACCGGAATTGCATGGATAATACTTGTTTCTTTTTGCATAAAAAGTGTTTTTTGATTGTGAAATAAATTCGCATCAGAAAACACTTATCAAAAATAATTTCTACCGGCAAGCCTTGCTTTACTTATGTTTCAGCTTGTAATTGCTTACAAGCTTCGTCATTGGCAAAAAAAAAGCTCACCGATAAATTGGTGAGCCTAAAATATTTTTAGTGTATCTCTCCAACCTATCTTTCTGAAATTAGCACCTTCATAACAACGAGTTAAATTGTTATGGGTTGCCAAGGTATCAAAGGGTCAGTCCCTCCACCTTTCTTGATAAGTAAATTCTAAAGAACGTGACGCAAAGATATAATTGGGATTATTGAAATTGCAAATATTTTGGAATAATATTTTTATGCAACACTTGTTTTCATGAAGCAAAAGATATCAATCCTCCTCAATTAAATAAAGCGTAAATAGTTATACAATAAGCATTTGAGGCTTTTTGTGCAACTTTAGTATTGCGTCAATAATAATACGCCCCAAGCAAGTAAAATAATTTCTAATATAGCGATAATGAATGCATTGTTCGACGAATTTCCCTTTTGAAAGATAGAAATCCATCTACCCGCAACAACGCCAGCATAAAGAAAAACAGCGTAAAATACACCTGCATATTCCAAACTTTCGTTCGTGGCGCAAATAGCATACATAACTGCCCAAGCACCTTGAAGCCCGACATAAATGGCAAAATATTCAGATCGACCCGAAACATTTAGAAACGATAAACCTGAAAATGCCGCGGTATTGGTTGGCTGAATCATGCACCAAATGGCAAATGCGCCATACATCACCGCATTTATCCATAAATATATTTCTGCATTCATATTAACAAATTGGTTTTAAACCCTAAATATAGGTTATTTTTGAACGCTGATGGAAAAATTACCAATACTATTCGAAGACAAGCACTTGATGTTGGTTGACAAACCAGCGGGCATTGCCGTTGAGCGCGACCGCTATCGCAATCCAAGTGTTGAAGGTAGAATTGCCGATTATTTTAATACGCTAAAGTTGCCGCACAATACTATAATCGGTATTGCACACAGACTCGACAGGCCAGTTGGCGGTGTTATGTTGGTTGCAAAAAAGAAATCGGTATTGGTTGATATCAATAAACAATTTGAAGCTGCCACGATTAAAAAAATATATTACGCAATTGCCGAAAATAAGCCAGAAAAATTAAAAGGAACCCTGAATAATTTTTTGTATAAAGATGTTGCCAATAAAAAGGCAATTATTTTCGACAAAACTTCAAGAAGCAGAGTCGCTTGCAGTCTCGATTATAAATACATTGGTGAAACCGCATTTGGTTCGCTTATTCAGGTGATGCCACATACTGGAAAATTCCATCAAATTCGCGCTCAATTTGCTTATATTGGTTGTCCATTGGTTGGGGATGAAAAATATGGTGCCAAAAAAATATTTAAAGAAAATACCATTGGCTTGCATGCATTTTCATTAACTTTTATGCATCCAATCACAAAGGTTGAAATTACTATAGAAGCACCATTGCCAGAAGAATGGCAATTAATTAATCTGGAATAAATTCCAATTTTCGTGTCGATAAATCTGCTTTTTGCACTTTAATGCGAATAGTATTTCCAAGCTCATAATTAATGGAATTAGTTAAACTTACTAATCTCCTGCGTTTCTCATCATACATTAATTCATCGCGAATATTATCTACATGTATCATGCCTTCGCATTTATTTTCTATTATCTCAACAAAAATGCCCCAAGTGGTAATTCCAGAAATTACACCATCAAAACTTTCGCCTATATGCTTAGTCATATATTCTACTTGTTTATATTTTACACTTTCACGCTCCGCTTCCATAGCCTTGCGCTCGGTGGCTGATGAATGTCTACACTTATCTTCTAGCTTTTCTTTGTCAGGATATAAAAGTGAACTTTGATCTAACACATTCGCTAAAATGCGATGCACCATTAAATCGGGGTAACGTCGAATAGGTGACGTAAAATGCGTGTAATGTTCAAACGCTAAACCATAATGGCCTATATTTTTTGTAGTGTAAACTGCTTTTGCCATGCACCTAATAGCGAGACTTTCTAAAATATTCTGCTCCGGTTTACCTTTAATATCAACCATTAATCGATTGAGTTCCGCAGAAATATTTTTAGGAGAATCTAATTTTAATTTATGTCCAAATCGTTTGGCATTTTCACCAAATTCCTCTAGTTTTTGCATATCGGGCGTGTCATGTACACGATAAACAAAAGGGACACGCGTGTGATTTTTTGAAAGATGAAATGCTACTCTGCGATTGGCAAGCAACATTAAATCTTCAATTAACATGTGTGCCTCTTTTCTTTCCTTTACATATAATCCAGTGGGAACAAAATTTTCGTCAAGAATAAATTTCACTTCCTGCGTTTCAAAGGAAATGGCTCCGCTACTAAATCTTTTTTGCCTTAATAACGTAGAGATTTTATTAATAGCTAAAATCTCATCAACATGCTCTCCAGCTTTATTTTCAATTATTTCCTGCACTTCTTCGTAAGTAAACCTGCGGTCAGAATAAATTACTGTTTTTCCAAACCATTCAGTTACAATATGCCCTGTTTCATCCATGTCAAAAATTGCACTGAAACATAATTTATCTTCATGCGGTCGCAATGAACAAACATTATTCGATAATTTTTCGGGTAACATTGGAATCACTCTGTCTACTAGATAAACAGATGTTCCGCGGGTGTATGCTTCTTTATCTATAGGCCCTTCGGGAATTACATAATGAGATACATCGGCAATGTGCACGCCAATTTCAATTAATCCGTTTTCTAATTTTCGGTATGAAATGGCATCATCAAAATCTTTTGCATCATAAGGGTCGATAGTAATGGTAAAGATATCACGCACATCTCTGCGGCGCTTTATTTCTGCCTTTGTAATTTCTATTGGTAATTGCGCTGCTTGCTCTTCAACTTCTTGCGGGAAAATATAATTGATACCTGTTTCAACTAATATTGTTTCCATATCGCTAGCATGATCGCCTGCCACACCTAATTTGTTAACCACCTCCGCTATTGGATTTTTCATATTAGGCGGCCATTCCTTTATACGCATGATAATTCTATCGCCGCTAACTAATTGATGTTTTTTTATTTCTTCGGTAGGAATATAAAAATCGTAATTATTAAAACGATCATCGGTTACGCCAAATGCATATTTATCAGAAATATCCACTTTGCCGATAAATAATTCTTTACCTCGCTTAATTATTTCTACAATTTCACCATCTGGCTTTTTCTTTTTACCGAGTGCCGTAATTTTTACCCTTACCGTATCGCCATTAAATGCGCGGTTAGTTTTGTGTGATGGCACAAATACATCGTATAAATGACCATCAATAATTACATAAGCACTCCCATTCTTGGTCATATCAACTATACCCATAAGCGTATTAATAGTTGCCGCTTTTTGTTTAGCTCTAAAAATGTCGGGAGCAAATTCTTCAATTTTTCCTGCAGCAACTAAACTTTCGATGGCATCGAATACGCCATCTAATTTACCTGTTTTGCCTGCCCATTTAAATATTATTTTAAGCGATACACCTTTCGACGATTTGTCGATAAGAAACGAGAGTAATTCAGATTCAAAATCTATCCCGGCTTTAACTAATCGGGTTTGGGGATTCTTTTTTTTCTTTGACATATGGTAAAGATACACTTCCGTATACAAATTCGTTCATTAGCCACAAACATGTTCATCTGATTTACACATAAAAATGTTGATTTTATTGGTCGATTAATGAGTATTTCACAAAACATTAAGTATTCCTTATCATAGCTGCAGCCCTGCTTCATTTTTGTAAAACATGTCTTCTAGGGCACATTTATTTAAACCCAACTTAATCCATCGCTAGAAGTATATCAACGTTTAGTTGGGTTTTAAATGATTTGCAAATAATTTGAAAAACCCATGTTATTGGCTGGATATGTATGATTTTATTACCAAATATAACCTGGTATTACTTCCATTGCTTAATCCAGATTTAATTCTATCTCAACTGAATTTTACGTTTACTTCTTCGTAATTTTCCGCCGTCGTTTATGTCGAAACTGAAACCATATATACTCATATTGGCACTGGGAAGTGTGCTGTTCTTCCCATTTTTAGGCAATGCGCATCTTTTTGATTGGGATGAAATCAACTTTGCTGAAACGTCCCGCGAAATGGTGCTCACTGGCAACTATACACAGGCGCAGGTAGATTATCAGCAATTCTGGGAAAAACCGCCTTTGTTTTTTTGGCTGCAAAGTGCATCCATGAACATTTTTGGCATCAACGAATTTGCTGCGCGTTTTCCAAATGCCATTTGCGGAGTAATTACCCTTATGTTATTATTTGCTATCGGAAAAAAACTTAAGGATGAGCAATTTGGGTGGCTGTGGGTGGCCTGCTATGTTGGTAGTATTTTACCACAATTTTATTTTAAATCAGGTATTATAGACCCATGGTTTAACTTATTTATGTTTATTAGTATTTATGCTTTCGCTGTATATGCACAACAAAAATTCGCATTAAAATGGTTGCTGATTTCTGGACTTGCCGCAGGACTTGCCGCACTCACTAAAGGTCCAGTTGGCATTGGTATTGTTGGGCTCAGTATTGCGGTTTATTATGTGCTGCAAAAATTCAAATCGTTCCCGCCAATTTTACATATATTTTATTTTGTCGGATTTGTAATGTTAAGTATCTTACCTTGGGTTTTAATTGAAGTATCGCAAAATGGCACTTGGTTCTTATCTGAATTTTTTAGATACCAAATTCGCCTAGCTACCACTGAAGATGCTAGTCACGGTGGTTTCTTCGGATATCACTTTGTAGTAATCTTGTTTTTTTGCTTTCCAGCATCAGCATTTTTAATAAGGCCATTATTTACAAAAAGGCCGAATGACGATGCCCTAAATAATTTTAAAAAATGGATGGTTATTACATTTTGGGTAGTGCTTATATTATTTTCTATTGTGCAAACTAAAATTGCACATTATTCTTCGATGGCGTATTTCCCTGTTTCGTTTTTGGCTGCTTATGGATTGTCGACGTTGCATTTAAAATGGAAGCAATTGGAGACAGGATTGTTGTTATTTACAGGATTAATATTTATAACATTAATTTTTGCAATACCCTTTTTATTTCAACATCCTGAATTGCTGCTGCCATATTTTAAGGATGCATTTTCGCAGCAAGCATTGTTGGCTGAGAGTGGGTGGACAGGCTTTGAAGTTATTCCTGGTGTTATTGCATTGGCAGGATTAATTATCGCAGTGTATTTAAATAATAAATCAAGATTGAATGCTGCAATAGTGGTTTTATTTTTGTCAACAACCTTGAGTATTAATTTAACTATTAATATGTTTACGCCAAATATAGAACGATATTCTCAAGGTGCAATGGTTGATTTCTTAATTGATAAAAGTGATGAAGATTGCTACAAAGAAGTTGTTGGTTTAAAAAGCTATGCTCATTTGTTTTATGGAGCACGTAAGCAAAGCGACATTGGCAATCCAATATTTATTGCTTGGATGAAAAATCAACATCCTGCTGAAGCCTACACAGCGGCCGATTATCGTCGTTATTTTACTGAATGGCTTTTAACAGGTAATATTGATAAACCAGCTTATTTTGTCACAACGGTGAGGAAATCAGCACAATATGAAAAAATGCCTGCCCTCGAATTACTTGGCAGTAAAAATGGTTATGTATTTTTCAAAAGAAATATTGAATAATGAAAACGCTTTACATAGTACGACATGCGAAATCAGATTGGCACGATACCGGATTACATGACATTGAAAGGCCGCTAGCACCTCGCGGGTTAAAGGATGCTCCGCTAATGGCGGAAGTAATGTCTAAAAATGGCAGATTACCTGAAATAATGATAACAAGTCCAGCGCTTCGCGCATTTACAACTTGTCGCATATTTTGCACTGAATTAGGCTTGGATATTGATGCAATTGTAATTCAACCGGAACTTTATTTAGGAGATATCGCTTTAATAAAAAAGCTAATTCAAGCCGCATTTGTAGAAGCAGATACCATTTGCATATTTGGACATAACCCAACGTTTTCGGTTTTGGCCAATTACTTTGCACCTGAATTTGGCGGTGAAATGCCCACTTGTGGTATCGTAGCCATTACATTTAACAGTTCTGCGCCTGCAAAAATCGAAGCTGGGAAAGGGAAGATGTTATGGTTCGAATACCCTAAGAAAAACCGTTAAAATTTCACCTTTAAAGGCGATTTTGGCTTTGGGCATGATTATAGTTGGTATTAAAAAACATTACATTTGTATATCTAAAACGCCATAAGATGCCAGAATTCATGATAGATGTTAACTTGCACGATGTGAACGCAGATGAGTTTCTTCAGCTGATTCCTAGCCAACGTACTATCGTTAATGACATGATGTTTGAAGGCAAAATTAGCAGCTATTGCGTTTCAGTCGATCGCTCCAAATTATGGATTACTATGATTGCCAAAGATGAAGAAGAAGTGATTGACCAGTTAGCTAAATTTCCACTCATCGGGTTTATGGATTGCGAAATTGCACCATTGCTATTTTACAATTCAGCTTACCAAACATTTTCACATATTTCGTTGAATTAACTACTTATTGTATTAGTCACAATAAGTATCAGTAGTGCCAAGCAACAATACTGTTTACAGTTAATCTTGAATAATCGAAATGGCTACGTTGCCTTTTTTGTGACCTAAGTCAACATAATGGTGTGCGTCAACTATATTTTCGAATGCAAAAGTTTTATCAATTACTGATTTTAATTTTCCTTGCTCAACTACTTGTTTTACTTCAGCTAAATTTACTGCGCTAAAAGCAGGATCTTTTCCAATTATTATTGTTTTATTTTCAACTTTTGCTGCTCTTTTCATTTCGCGCGATTTGAATGGTGCTGTTATATTGATATAAATTCCGTTAGGTTTTACAACGTGTATGGCATCACTAAAATTAAATTTATCAACAGCTAAAAAAACAACATCGTATTGACCTAATTGTTGCAAAAAATCTGCCGCTTGGTAGTCAATATATTTGTCGGCGCCAAGTCCAATTACTAAATCTTTATTCTGTAAACTGCAAACTGCCGTTACTGTTGCACCATATAATTTTGCAAATTGAATTGCGTACGTTCCAACACTTCCTGAAGCTCCATAAATTAAAATTTGGCTATTTGGTTTTAACTGCGACACTTTTATAAAATGTTGTGCCGTTAACGCGCCAACAGGCAATGTTGCTGCCTCTTGAAATGAGCAATTTTCTGGCTTTAAGGCAATGGTTGCATTTTGGTTTAGGCAAATGTATGCTGCATATGCGCCAAACCGATTTGCTGTTGCTGCAAACACAGCATCACCTATTTTAAATTTAGTTACATTTTTACCTACAGCATCAATTACGCCCGATAATTCAAGACCTAATATTGGTTTTCGCGGTTTGGTGAAACCTAATACTATTCTTGCAATCATTTTATATGCCGGTGGAATGGTAAAACTTCTTATCCTAAAGTCTGCCGCCGTTACTGAAGTCGCATGAATTTTTATACGTACTTCATTTGCTTTTGGAAATGGAGTTGGTATTTCTCTTATTTGCAATACTTCTGGTCCACCATATTTGGTACAATAAATTGCTTTCATAAATTATTATTTAATTAAGTTGTTAGAAATTATTCGGCTGGTTTAGCAATACTAAATACAAACACAGCATCAAGCGGCGTATTAAATACATGTGCAATACGAAATGCTAATTCCAAGGTTGGAAAATATTTTTCATTTTCTATGGCAACAATGGTTTGACGTGTTACACCAGTTTTATCTGCTAAGGCTTGCTGAGTCATTTCATCTGCCATGAATCGCAACTTGCGTATGTTATTATTAATAAAACATTTTCCAATTTTTATTTTATTACTCATATCAAAAGCCTTTTCGGTAGAAATAAATTTTTGCAGATTCAGATATGATTGCTGAAATAAATCCAGAGGCAATAAGTGTTATAAACATTGCACTGGTATCCATGCCAATTGCTTGAGAACCCATTGCCAATAAAAACCCAAACGTAAACAACCAATGTGAAATTCTTATCGCTTTTAATTCTATAAGCTTATCCCTTTCATCGCTAATATCGGTCATTTCTTCCTTGGTAATTGCTGTGTTGATTATGGTAAAAATGATATGTAATACAATTTGAGCCACAATTGCAACTGGAATAAAAATCAAGAAAGTTTTTCCCCAAAAAGCATTGTCGTTCAACAAGCCGGCATCATGTGTTAAATACCTATTGTAAACATACAAGGAATAGGATCCAAAAATAATTAGGGTGTTGATGAGGGTAATCAGAATCTGTTTTTCTTTGCCTTCCATAATAGTATTTTTAATTTAATTTGTATAGTTATAATGACACAAAGATAATAATATTATACATAATGTCAAATATATCATACATTAAATTTTGTTAAAAAACACAAAATCCAATAGCAATGCCGTTTTGCTGGATTTTTTTTTTACTTAGCAGCTTATACCTAGAATAAGTCAAGGATGCCTTCACATGTTTTATGTTGTAACAAATTCAGCTGTTTCCTGCCAATAAAATGCTCTTTTCACATTGTTTGCTACTTACTTAAAGCCCAACTAAATGAATGGTTTGGTTGATTTACTTCTTGCTATTGATTAATTTGGGCTAAATTTAGCCTTCAAACGGATTACATGAAGCGAATTACAGGCCTCCTGCTATTGATATTTGTTATTGGATTGAGTGTCTATATAGGCACTCAAAGTGCAGCACCGTCACCTTTGCAACCTAAGCACAAAAAGTTGGAAGAGATGAAGGCAAATGCAGCTTTTGACATTTTGCGAACTGCAGATCCCAATACAGGGAAAATTCCATCTGGAGCGGTAATGCATGCCTTTAATGCACTTAAGGCACGTGGATTTTATGCAGGCAGTAACAACATGTTTAAAACAACAGAAACAACAGGTTGGCAGCAGATAAATGATTTTTTTCCGAGTTTGGCGGTTACTAGAATTACATACGACCCCAACAATACCCAAATATTTTATTTCTGCACTGGCGAAGGCTGGTATAATGCTGATGCTGTTAAAGGAGCTGGTGTTTTTAAATCTAGTGATGGTGGTGAAACATGGGAGCAATTAGCCTCAACGGCTAACACCACTTTCGATTATTGTCAAGACATTGTTGTGCATCCATCAACAAGCGATATTTATGTGGCAACGAGAATTGGTGGTTTACAACGTTCTACCGATGGTGGTGCAACATGGCAAAAAGTATTAGGATTTGGTGTTGGCTCAATTAGAAATAGTGTTTGCGACATTGAACTTACAGCAGATGGGGGCGTTTTTGCAGCATTAGGAATTTTTGAAACTGATGGTATTTATTTTTCAGCATCAGGCGATGAAGGCACATTTGTTAAACAAACAACAGGTTTACCCGTTACAGGATATTTCAGAATTGAAATGGCAACTGCTCCTTCTGATGCAAATGTTGCTTATAGTATTTTTTGTAATTCGGTTGATTATAGGGTAAAAGGTGTTTATAAAACAACCGACAAAGGTGTTACTTGGAATGAAATAAATCTCCCTGAAAATAATTTTGAATTTGCCGCTCGACAAGCATGGTACGATTTGTCAATTGCTGTAGATCCAAGCAATGCGGAAGTAGTAGCAATGGGTGGATTGCATGTATGGCGCACCCGAAATGGCGGTACGGATTGGGAGCGCATGACTACTGGTGGATTAGACAGCGTGCTTGTTCGTTTTATGCATGTTGACCAACATGAAATTACATTTAAAAATTCTGATGAAGTTTATTTTGGTAATGATGGTGGAATTTATAAATCAACCAACTTTACGGCAGAATTACCTTTTATATACGATAGAAATGATGGTTATAATGTAACACAGTTTTATTCCGTAGCAATTCACCCAAATCAGGATATTCCACAATTAATGGGTGGTACGCAAGATAATGGAACACCCTATACTTATGAATCTGGAACAGCGCCATTTAAAATGGTTTCGGGTGGCGATGGTGCATTTACTGCTTATAATCCTGCCAATCCAGAAATGTTTTATACTGCCTCGCAATTGCGAAGATTATTCAGATTTAATAATGGAGGATTCGAATTACCCGATACCATTACCAATCCTAATTTAAACGATAACAATACATTATTTATAAATCCATTTGATATTGATGCTTCAGATCCTGAAATTATTTATCAATGTTCTAATCTTGGATTATGGCGATTAAAAAATGCGTCAACAGCCGATACTGGTCAATGGCAAAAAGCAGCTTTAATTGGTGGAGCTTTATCTGCAATTAGCACTTCGCCAGATGCTCCAGGCGTTTTATTTTTAGGAAGAAGTTCTGGCGCTGGCGATATTTATCGTATTGATGATGTTTACAATTCTGACCTCACCACAATACCTACCAATCTTGACCCATTTGATTCACTGCCAGATGCTGCATTTTTATCGACAATTTATTGCAGCAGTATTGTGGCTGATATAAATGATGCTAATCACGTAATTGTTACCTATTCTAATTTCAACCTGCAAAGTATTTGGGAAACATTTAATGCATTATCGGCTGAACCTATATGGAATTGCATTGAGGGCGACTTACCCGATATACCAGTGTACTGGAGCGCCATACATCCAACACAACCAGGTGTTGTTTACTTAGCAACTGAAATTGGTGTATTTTATACTGACAATACCAATGGATATGCCACACAATGGATACCATGCAGTAGTTTTCCGATAGTTAGAACCGATATGTTGCGCATGCGAAGCACAGATTTAACTATTGTTGCAGCAACACACGGAAGAGGTTTATGGGAGGCTAAATTATCTGCTGCTGGCGGTGCAAATAATATTATTTGGTTAGAACGCGGTCCAACTAATATAGGTGGAAGAACACGCACAATTATGATTGACCCTAACGACCCAACAGGCAAAACAATTTGGGCAGGAAGCGTTGGTGGTGGTTTATGGAAAACTACCAATATTGATGCAGTTGCTGTAAATCAACCTATTGTAAATAACACTGTTAGCCTTGCACTTTATCCAAATCCAGCCGCTGAAATTGTGCATATCAAATTTAATCAGAACGGCACTACCCAAAGTATTATTAACGTATTAGATATTAATGGAAAAGTTGTAGCAAAAATTCCAACCAATAAATTTAACGGCGAACAAATAATCAAATGGCAAATTCCATCAACCCTTAAAGCAGGAAATTATTTTGTAGTAATGCAAATAGGAGCGGAGCTGCTAGTTAGGAAATTGGTGGTGATGTAATTAATTCCCGTTATTGTTCACTTAGTTGGATAGCACTTTTTATGATATCATTTTGTTTTTAAGTTCATGAACGACTATATACCAATCAATTGCAGCTATTACGATGAATTGGAAGCGATTTCGACACTCAAAGAAATGGTTGTTATTGAATATTTTAATGACGACAACAAACCAACAACTGTTGCTGGACGAATAGTAAATCTATATACTAAACAAAAGCAAGAATTTGTAGAGTTAAGTAATGGGAATATAATTCGCTTAGATAAACTTATTGCCGTAAATGGGAAAGTCTCAAAAGGTTATTGTTAATAAAAATGCACTAAAAGTATATTTACACATTAAACCTAAAGTGCATTAAATCACCATCGGCAACAACATAATCTTTACCTTCAACATTTAGTTTGCCTACTTCTTTGCAGGCTGCTTCTGAGCCGTAGTGAATAAAATCATTATATTTAATTACTTCTGCGCGAATAAATCCTTTTTCGAAATCGGAATGTATTACACCTGCTGCCTGTGGAGCGGTCATGCCGTTATGGATAGTCCATGCACGCACTTCTTTTACACCTGCCGTAAAGTATGTAATTAAATTTAATAATCGATATCCTGCGCGAATTAAAACGTTTAATCCGCTTTCAGTTAGACCGAGATCTTCTAAAAATAATTGCTTGTCTTCAAAGCTTTCTAATTGTGAAATTTCACTTTCAATATTTGCACTAACTACTATTACTTCAGCATCTTCGTCTTTAACAGCGTTGCGCAATTTTTTTACAAATTCATTTTCTATTTTTAATTCCTTCTCATCAACATTGCACACATAAATAACAGGTTTAATGGTAAGCAAGAATAAATCTGAAATATATTTTAATCCTTCTTCGTTCATTTGCAAACTGCGCGCACTTTTACCTTGTTCTAAATGACCTTTATAAGCAATTAATACTTCGGTTAGTTTTTTTGCATCCTTATCGCCAATTTGAGCAGCGCGCTGGCTTTTACCTAAGCGGGTATCAATGGTATCGAGGTCTTTTATTTGTAATTCGTAGTCAATTATTTCTTTGTCGCGAATAGGGTCTACGTTGCCGTGTACATGCACAATGTTAGGGTCGTCGAAACATCGAACTACGTGAATAATGGCGTCGGTTTCGCGAATATTAGCTAAAAACTTATTACCTAAACCCTCGCCTTTAGAGGCACCTTTAACCAATCCTGCAATGTCAACAAATTCTATTGTAGTTGGCACAACACGCTCAGGATTTACCAAAGATTCTAGTTTGGTTAAGCGCTGATCAGGCACTGTTACCACACCAATGTTAGGCTCGATAGTGCAAAAAGGAAAGTTTGCCGCTTGCGCTTTTGCGCTCGATAAAGCGTTAAACAATGTTGATTTGCCTACATTCGGAAGGCCTACGATACCGCATTTTAGTGCCATGTTACAATTTTTTCAGGGCGCAAAGATAGCTGTAAGTATTGTAGAATTGAACATCAACCCACATTTTTAGCCAATTTACTACTAAGTAATTGGTAATAGCCTTGCACCCAGAATAAGCAATGGAAGTAGCAACTTATCTTACTTTGTAATAAAATCAGATGTTTCCTGCTAATAACATACTCTTTAAATATTGGTTGCTATTCAGGTTAAATCCAACTAAATTGATAGGTTGATTAATCCCGGATTAAGCAATGGCAATGCTACCATCTTATTTTTTTTAATAAAATGGAATGTTTCAAACCAATTACAGGCTCTTATCAAATTGTTTGCTAATCAGGTTTAACCCAATTAGATTAATAGTTTGATTGCTTTGCTAATGCCTATTGTTTTAGTTGGGTTTAATTAAGCAAAAAAACGCCGGACAAATTAATGCCCAGCGTTGCGTAAATTTTAAGTCAATTAATGTTGAACTATAAATGGTTGTAATCCTGTTTTGCCTGCTGTTTTTATTTGAATAAAGTATAATCCTTCCGGTAAATGTGATACATCAATTACGGTTGAATTATTAATTGTGAATAATTGTAACTGCTGACCCAAGTGGTTTAGAATTGCACCGTTGCCTTTTGTATCAAAATTATTAATTATGTTAAGGTTTGTTGATGCAGGATTTGGTGACAGCTCAAAATTTAATGCGTTTAACGAAACGATTTCATTAAATGCAATTAGTTTACAACTGAAGTTTTCGCCTGCAACATTTCCAGCTGTAAGGCATACAGTAATTGGTTCTGGAACAGCATAAAAATGAGATGGATTTTGTTCGGTTGATGAACCACCATCGCCAAAATCCCAATTCCAATAATCAGGTGTGTTGGTTGACAGGTCGGTAAACGTAACGCTAGTTCCGCTAATCACGAAACTAAAATCAACAACTGGAACTTTGGGCGTATTGGTTATAGTTACATCTTTACAAACAGAGGCACTTCCTTCGGTATTTGTTGCTGTTAGGCAAACTTCAAATGTGCCATCGGTAGCAAACGTATAAATAGGGTCTTGAATAGTGCTTGTTCCGCCATCGCCAAAATCCCAATCCCAAGCGGTAGGTTCGTTTAAGCTTAGGTCTGTAAATGTTACAGTTGGATCTCCTGTGAAGGAGAAATTTACTACCGGTGTTGCATAAATATCAACCACCACAAAATCGCAATAAGTGTCGCTAGAAATCGCATTTGTTGCAGTTAAGCAAACATTAAATGAGCCATTGCTAAGGAAAGTATGCGTTGGATTTTCTTCGGTGCTTGTTGTGCCATCGCTAAAATCCCAAAACCATTCGCTTGGTGCATTAGTAGATTCATCGTTAAAATTAATGGTTGGTTCTGCAACTGCTGTATAGCTGTAAAGTGCTTCTGGTGCGCCTGTGAGTTCGGTTGTAACAACGCGGAAATGGAAATCACCGATTAATTCGGACCACCCAAAGCCAGTTTGTACATAACTGCGATTAAATGCAAAAGTGCTTGTGTACGACGACCAAGCAACTCCGCCAGGAACTGTATATCCAATAAATACATCGCCATAAATACCTTCTAACTCAGTTATTCCGCGCAGGTCGATGCGTGTTCCACGATTTGGTTCATCAAGTGTAGGTTCAGGAGTTACATAAAATGGAGCAATTAAATCATCTCCAGGATAGCCGGTACCATCATCAGCCCAAATATGAAATTGTATATCATCGTTTGGACGCATATAATCGGTATAGTTTTGAATTATTGCCGATACCACATCTGTTTCACCTGTTAATGAAATTTTTACGGCAGCAGAAACATATCCTGTTATACTTAACGTACCGATATCTGCAACAAAGTCAATCACGCCATCATCATAGCCAATATAATTGCCTGCTATATATTCGTAAGTTGGCGATATTGCAGTATTAGGCATGAAAAAATTATCAGTAGCTTCTATATAATAACTCACCCAAGTGCCTGGTGTTAATTCAGGAACTTCATATACATAAGTATCGTCTACCACGTTAATTCCTGCAACTGCAATGTATGCGCCACCATCGGTATTGTACCATAACGAAGTAGATGCAATTTCGGAGGCATCAATTAATTCTGCTTGCAATGTATTTGGCCCAAGTGTGCCTTCATACAAATTGGTTGGTGTATGCAAGATTAGCGGTGGAGAAGCATCAACATTGTATTTGGTAACAGTAATATCATCAATATAAAGTCCATCAACATTATAAGCAGCGTCACTTTCAAAACGGAAACGCAAACGAACTGTAGAGCTGCCAACAAATGCGCCTAGTGGAATATCATAAAGTGCCCATGTGAACATATCTTCACCATTAAAAATGAAAATGTTTATCCATGAGTCACCACCATCGGTTGATGCATCAAGGTAAACATAGTCGAACCCGTTTTCGAGGTCAACAAGCGCTTGCATTTGCACATCTGCGTCCAAAGCCGTAGACAAATCGATATCAACAGCTAAAGTAGCGGAAGAGCTAAACATATCTGGGTAATTGCCATCAGGACTATCTGTAAAGCAGTTTGATGGGCTGTATGCCTCAGCAGTTGTGGTGTTCCAAAGGCCAGTGTAGGTCCAGTTGCCCAAACCGCTTTCGAAATCATCGCTAAATACAACAACTTGTGCCGTTGCATTTACTGTGAACATTAAGCTTAAAAAGGAGAAGTAAAAGTATCTTTTCATCGTTACAAATTTGGTTAATTTTTACTAAGATAGGAATTTTTACGTTTTTGGCAGGTATTTCGCTGTATTATTTTGGTTTTTTTGAGTTTACAAACATTTCGAAGCGTTGGGATTTGCTTCTGGTAGTAAAAATCTTGGTTACCTTTGCAACTATAAATAGTGTGATAACGATGAAAAAATGGCTTTTAATTTTATTTGTTTTCAGTTCAATAATTAGTAATGCACAAACTGCGGATCAGTGGTTTCAGTCTGGTTTTGATAAATATGATCAGCACGATTATACCGGAGCAATTTCTGATTATACAGAATGTATTATGTTAGCACCTGAATTTTCGGAGGCATATTTTAATAGAGGCTTGAGTAATTTTTTTGCTGGATTTTATGATGCAGCAATATTCGATTTTAATCAGGTTATAATGAGTAAGCCTGGCGAGGCAAAGGCCTATTATTGGAAAGGTTATACCTACTTTGAGCAACAAAAATATGACGATGCAATAAATGCATATACCAAGGCATTATATTATAATCCATCGTATATAGAAGCATTTTTTGAGCGGGGATATACACGGTACACCATGCAAAATTATACAGGCGCAATTGAAGATTTTAATAAAGTATTGTCAATGCAGAATAATTATTCGGATGCTTTATACAATCGCGGTTTATGTTATATTGGATTAGAAAATTATACTGCGGCATTGCAAGATCTTTCCAAAATTGTTGAATTAAATCAGGAAGATGCTGATGCTTGGTATTTTATAGGATATATTCAAAATAAAAATAAAAACTTTCAAGAAGCAATAAATGCTTTGTCAAAAGTAATTGTTTTCGAATCGCAAGCAGGTGATGCATATTACCAAAGAGGTATTGCATACTTCAATTTATTAAGAGATGAAGAAGCTTGTGCTGATTGGAGCGAAGGACTTTTAATTGGCAACGAAATGTGTAAGCAATTATATGAAGCAGAATGTGTGCAATAATTAATAGCAATAAGTAGCAATTACTGCCGGTGCGCTTTCATATCCAAAACTGTCTGCTTTATTCAATAACTCACAAGCTTGTTCGGTTTCGCCCATTTGTAATTTAAGTATACCGTAGTTGTAATTACCCATTGCAAAATTTGGGTCGTATTTGAGCATTATTAAAAAATCTGTTTCTGCAGATTCTAATAAACCAGCTCTTGCTTTACACAAGCCACGTTGATTGTAAATATTTTTATTTTCTGGGTCGAATGCTGCTGCCAAATCAAATGTTTTTATTGCATCGGTAAATTTGTCCTGAAAATATTGTGCCAGTCCGAGATTGTATAAAATTTCACCATTTTGTAAATCGTATAAAAGGGCAACCCTGAATTTGCTTTCGGCAGAAGGATAATCGCCAGCAACGGCTGCTTCCAGGCCTTGTGCAAGGTAGTAGGCAGCCATATCTTTATTTGAAATGGCAGATTGCTCCCCATTAACTGTGAAAATAATACTGTCGGCATCGCTGCTAACAGTTATTTTTTCTGCTGCTGTTTGAGCTGTTAATTGAGTACAAAAAAATACAATAATAATAAGTGTTATGTTTCTCATGCTTACGGTATAATTACAAAACAACAACGCATTAACAGACGGGAATATTGCCTATCGCGGAACAATAAAGCTATAAATTATTTTATTATATTTATAATGAACTGATTTGCAACGAGTTGTAAATGCGAAAATTGGAAAGCACACCAAATTAAAAGTGCTTTGAAAGCTACATGCGATTTAATTTCCAGTTACTTCGTTTTTCTTGGTCCGTTGTTGCAATTGCAGTTGTTTCCTGTTTTTGTTCCAATAACTTTATTGCCATTAATCCAGCAATAATTGCTTCTTCGGCATTAGATTGCTTTAAGGAGTCTGGTGTGAAATAAGTCTCAATAAATTTGGTATCAAATTGACCGGACAAAAATGCTTCATGTTGCATTACATATTTACCAAAAGGAAGTGTTGTGGCAACTCCAGAAATTTTATAATCGTCGATTGCACGAATCATTTTTTTGCAAGCTAGTTCTCGTGTGGCTGCATGCACAATTAATTTTGAAAGCAGTGGGTCATAATAAATTGGAATTTCCATTCCTTCTTCGTATCCATCATCAACACGAATGCCATGCCCTTGAGGTCGACGATAAGTAATTAACTTTCCGATGTCAGGTAAAAAATTGTTGGTAGGATCTTCGGCAGTTACACGCAATTCGATGGCATGTCCATGAATTTTTAAATCAGATTGCGTGAACGATAATTTTTCACCTTCAGCAATTAAAATTTGTTCGCGAACAAGGTCGAGTCCCGTAATAAATTCGGTAACAGGATGTTCCACTTGCAAACGGGTATTCATTTCAAGGAAATAGAAATTCAAATCAGCATCTACTAAAAACTCCACTGTTCCAGCTCCGCGATAATTGCATGCTTTAGCTGCTTTAACCGCGCTTTCTCCCATTTTCGCCCTCATTTCAGCACTCACAACTGATGACGGTGCTTCTTCAACTAATTTTTGATGTCGGCGCTGAATACTGCATTCGCGTTCAAATAAATAAACAATATTGCCATGCGTATCTGCTAATATTTGAATTTCGATATGGCGAGGCGAGGAAACAAATTTTTCGATAAAAACAGCGTCACTGCCAAAAGCGGAAAGCGCCTCGCTCATTGCGCGATGCATTTGCTCATCGAGTTCATCATCATTATTTACAACGCGCATGCCTTTACCGCCGCCGCCAGCGCTTGCTTTAATCAGAATAGGATATCCTGTTTTAGCAGCAACTGCTTTTGCCTCTTCAAGATCGCTTATTGCGTGATCAGTACCTGGAACCATTGGAATGTCGAACTGCTTCGCTGCTTGCTTTGCAGAAAGTTTGTCGCCCATCATATTAATACTTTCAGGAGTAGGCCCGATAAATATTATGCCAGCAGCTTCTACTTTTTCAGCAAAAACAGCATTCTCACTTAAAAATCCATATCCAGGATGAATGGCATCAGCACCACTAATTTTAGCTACTTCAATAATTTTATCCATAAGCAAATAGCTCTGGTTCGAAGGTGGTGGACCAATTAAGTAGGCCTCGTCGGCAAATTGTGTATGACGTGCATTTCGGTCAGCTTCCGAATAAACTGCAACGGTTTTAATTTCCATTTCTTTGGCAGTGCGCATCACCCTTATGGCAATTTCACCGCGATTGGCTACCAATATCTTCTTGATTTTCATCGCTACAAAGGTGCTAAAGTGTTCACCAGTTTCAAAGCCTAAGCGCATTTCGAATCATTTTATTTTAAACATCCTCTTAACTTGGCCTTAATTGTACTTCTTCCCCACAATTTATCGACCCACCACATCAACCAATTAGCAATTTAGGGCTATTAATTAGCACATTAGCACATCAACAAATCAGCACATTAAGGCTGCTCTATTGGGACATTATCACATCAGCACATTAAGGCTGTTCCTAAGCACATTAACTAATTAGCACATTACCTACCTTTACCCCATGAATTTCCAATCCACCGTAATCAGTCTCCTCAAAAAAGACTTTCTTATGGAATGGCGTAATAAGTATGCGATCAGTGGCATTTTGCTATATATGCTGTGTATTGTGTTCATTATTTTCATGACTTTCGGGCCTGCAATGCGCGGTCCAGTGTGGATTGTATTGTTTTGGATAGTGATGTTGTTTACAGCTGTTAATGCGGTGGCTAAAAGTTTTATGCAGGAATCGTCGGGCCGACAGCTTTATTATTATACCCTCGCCAATGCGCAGGCAATAATGCTTGCCAAAATAATTTACAATATCTGTGTCATGGTATTTTTAGCTGCGGTAGCCTTATTGTTTTACAGTGCGACAGCTGGTTATCCGATGGTAGACAATGTATCATTTTTACTTTCGTTGGTGTTGGGGGCAATTGCATTTGCATCTGTTTTTTCAATGATATCGGCAATAGCCTCAAAAGCCTCTAACAGCGGCACTTTGATGGCAATTTTATCGTTTCCATTATTGATTCCCATACTCATTATTTTAATTCGGATTTCACTCAATGCAATTAAAGAAGACAATCCTTCCGTTAATTTTCAGGACTTATTGTATTTGTCAGCTTTAAACGTGATGGTTATCGCACTTGCAATGGTATTATTTCCCTATCTTTGGCGCGATTAAAAATCCGTTTTTCAGAAATTATCAATTACAGATGCTGAAACAGTTGAATTACAGGTGGTGGAAGATTCTTGGTGTGGTAATGCTTTTCTACACTTTTACCGTGGGATTATTAATCGACACTCCCGATATACCGCTTTTACATGAAACGGTCCGCAATTTATTCTTCCATGTGCCATGTTGGTTTGCCATGTTGTTATTGATGCTCGTTTCGTTGGTTTACAGCATTAAATATCTTAGAACTGGCAAAACAATTTACGACATTGCAGCCGTTTCGTTATTGCGTATTGCTGTTGTTTTCGGCGTTTTGGGCTATTTAACTGGTGCATTGTGGGGAAACTATATCTGGGGAAACTTGGTAAGCTGGATTACAAACGATACCAAAATTTTAGGCACAGCAATCGGTTTGTTGATATATTTTGCCTACTTTATTCTGCGCGGTTCTATCGACGATGAAGAAAAACGTGCTAAAGTGGCTGCCGTTTATAGCATTTTTGCCTTTATTTTACTCAATGTTGCTATCAATGTGATACCGCGCTTAACAGATTCATTACATCCTGGAAGCGGTGGTAATGCAACATTTACGGTTTACGATTTAGATAGCCGCATGCGCGTGGTGTTTTATCCTGCCGTAATTGGTTATTTCTTGCTTGGCTTGTGGATAGCTGCAATTTTAATCCGCATGAGCAAACTTCAATATCAAAAAAATAATATTCCAATCGAATGAAAAATAGCTATTTTTATATCCTCCGTATTATATCATTCTTTTTTTTGCTTGCAAATATTACCTTTGCGCACGCTCAAAACGAAACTGTTGCCGCTAATGGGAATCCTGTTGACAATCTATTGCGCAGTAATGGGCTTATTTATGTTGTAGTAGGTGTTATTGTAATTATCCTTGGCGGGTTAATTTTTTACTTGACTACAATTGATAAAAAATTAAGTAAACTGGAAAAAGAAATTAAAGACCAACAATAAATACAATGCATCTTAAAAAGGTGTATTATTTTGAATGAACAATCACGTTTAACAATTTTAAAACCAATTATTTTTATGTCAAATACTAGTTTCTTTCAAAGCGTAGAAAAAAACTTCGAGAAAGCAGCGAAGATCACTGGTCACCCTAGAGGTCTCCTCGACCAGATAAGAGTGTGTAACAGTGTTTATCACATGAAGTTTCCGGTTAAAGTAGGCGGAGAATTTAAAGTGATTGAAGCTTGGCGCGTTCAACACAGTCATCACCGTACACCAACAAAAGGTGGTATACGTTACGACTCAATGGTGAACGAAGATGAAGTTATGGCACTTGCAAGTTTAATGACTTACAAATGTGCAATTGTAGATGTTCCATTTGGTGGAGCTAAAGGTGGTATTAAAATTAATCCTAAGGAATTTACTACCGAAGAACTCGAAAGAATTACCAGAAGGTATGCTGCTGAGTTATGCAAAAAACAAATGCTTGGCCCAGGCCTCGATGTGCCTGCACCAGATTATGGAACAGGCGAAAAAGAAATGAGTTGGATTGTTGATACTTACATGGCTTTAAATCCAGGTAGTGTTGATGGTTACGGTTGCGTTACTGGAAAGCCTGTTACGCAGCACGGTATAAATGGTCGTCGCGAAGCTACTGGCCTTGGCGTATTTTATGGTGTTAGAGAAACCGTTAGTTTTGCTGATGATATGATGGAACTTGGATTAACGCCAGGTTTAAAAGGTAAAAAAGTTATTGTGCAAGGATTGGGTAACGTTGGATATTATTCTGCGAAATTCTTCCAAGAAGGCGGTGCAATTATTGTTGGTATCGGCGAATATGAAGGTGCAATTTTTAACGCTAACGGATTAGATGTTGATGCGGTTTTCAATCACAGAAAATCTTCTGGCAGCATTTTAAATTTTCCTGGGGCAACTAATTTTACGGCAACCGCTGAAATTTTAGAACAACCATGTGATATTTTAATTCCTGCAGCTTTAGAAAATGTAATTCACGAAGGCAATGCATCAAAAATAAAAGCTAAAATTATCGGTGAAGCAGCTAACGGTCCTGTTACTGCAGAAGCAGATGATATGTTAACTGATATGGGTGTGATGATTGTTCCTGACATGTATTTAAATGCTGGCGGCGTTACAGTTAGTTACTTCGAATGGTTGAAAAACCTTAGCCACGTGCGTTTCGGTCGTTTACAAAAACGTTTTGAGCAAGGTAGCAACAGTCGCATTGTTGAGGCTATTGAAGAACTTACCGGTAAAAAATTAAATGCCGTTGAGGTGGATAAAATTATAAAAGGCCCAGATGAAATTGATTTAGTTCGTTCTGGATTAGAAGAAACTATGATTAATTCTTACCAGTCTATTAGAAGTGAATGGAAATCGAATGCCGCTTGTAAAAACCTTAGAACTGCAGCTTTTGTTGTTGCAATTAATAAAATAGCAAGCGATTATTTAGCATTAGGTATTTTCCCTTAATGTTGATTGAATTAAAATTATTAAATGCCCGATATTAAATTGTCGGGCATTTTTATTTAGCGTATATAGTAAAATATTTTAACCCAACTTAATCAATAGTTTGGTTGATTTGCTAATGTCTTTTAATGAAGTTGGGTTAAAATATTCGGCCCAAAAAACTTTACTCATTGCGGGGTTAATATGCTATTGAATTACTGCTATAAAAAACGTCCTATTATCCCTTTTGAAGCAATAGAATATCTTGCCAACGAAAAAATGATTTCATTGCGCTCTGGGTGTTTCTGTAATCCTGGAATTGATGAAATTAATAACAGCATCACGCACGAAGAAATGGTTAGCTATTTTTCGAGCCACAACAATGGCGATTACCACGATATGGTAAAATATTTAGGCAAAATGATCGGCGCAATTCGAGTTTCAGTCGGTCTTGCTACCAATTATGCTGATTTAGAAAAATTTATAGCGCTTTCGAAAATGGTAGCCAATAAATAGGAAGTGGAATTAATGCAATTCGAATTGGCGAAATAATTCAGTATCAATGCACTTTTTATGCGAATAGTCGTTTATTGAGATGATGTTTTTCTATTTTTGGAACTATTTCATAATAAAAGCAATATGTTGTAACAATTATGCTAGTTCATACGCCTAATATAAAAGTACAAGGATGACAATCAAAAAACTACAATTTTTAGCATTTATAATTTTGTGTTGTACCGCAAATGTGTCGGCGCAAACGTATGCAGGCATTGTAACCGACGCCATGAGCGGTGAAGTTTTACCCTTTGTAAGTATTGCCATTCCTGGTAAAGCTGTTGGAACTATTGCTCAATTGGATGGTTCATTTTCGTTAACAATTCCAGAAGCGTTTAACAACGATACGCTCCGTTTTTCAATTATTGGGTATACGGCAAAAAAAATTGTAGTCAGCAGCTTTATAAAGCAAACCAATATTAAACTAATGCCCGATGAAACAGAACTTGAAGCAATAGTTATTCGCCCGCGAAACATGAAAAATACTAAGTTGGGGAATGACTTTAATTCGCAAGCAATTATTGCAGGATTTACGTCCGACGATTTAGGCTCGGAATTGGGCACGGTGATGAAAGTTAAATCTAACAAAACCTATTATCTTAAATCTTGTGGATTTAACTTCGCCCAAATTAATTACGACAGTATTATTTTCAGGATTAATATTTACAATTTAGAAAATGGGTTGCCTGGCAAATTGTTACAACAATTACCTATTTATGTAACTGCTTATCGCGACCAACGCAAGGTAATTATCGACTTAAAACCTTATGGAATTACTGTTGATGATGATTTTGTGCTTTCACTTGAATGGCTGCAAGACCTTCCCGATAAAACAAAAGCAGTAATGTTTTGCGCAGGTTTTTTTGGAAATAAGATTGTGTATCGCCAAGTGGCACAAAGTGCATGGGAAGATTTTCCAGTTGGCGTTGGTATGTGGTGTGAGGCGGAGTATGAGAAGTGAAGATTCCAATGTACTAATTGGTTAATGTGCTGATGAGCAGCCGGAGTAGCCTTAAAGAGATAATTAGTTAATGTGCTGATGTGCTAATGAACAGTCGGAACAGCCATAATGTGCTGATTAGTTAATGTGCTGATGTGCTAAAGAAGAGATGGAACAGCATTAATGTGCTAATTGGTGGATGTGCTAGTTGAGCAGCCTTTGATGTGGGTATTGGGGGATTAATTTCTATTAAATTAGTGTATACATTGTGGCTTTGAACTTTTGCAGGAGTGTTTTAGATAGAAATCAAACCGTGGCTCATTTTCTCCGCAACCAATCCATTATCTTTGTCTTATGGATTCTAAACTTGACAAAATCGCGGCATTTAATGCTAATGGAGTTGGCGTTGCTAATAATCAACTTTTTGGGTTGCCCTTTACTTATGAGGAAAGTGAATTAATCTTGTTTTCTGCGCCTTGGGAGGTTACTGTTTCTTATAGAGCGGGAACTGCCAAAGGCCCTGATGCAATATTAAAGGCATCAACGCAAATTGATTTATACGATAATGATAATCCGAATGGCTGGCATGATGGTATTTTTACTAAAAAAAGTGCTGCTTCCATCAAAAAAAACAACACCGAACTGCGCAAAAAAGCAGCAGCTTATATAAAATCGTTAGAAAAAGGAAAGGAAGTTGATGCAGATGCGTTACTAGCTGAAATAAATGCAGCCTCCGAAAAATTGAATACATTCGTATATAACGAAGCTAAAGCAATTATAGATGATAATAAGTTACCTGCATTAGTAGGAGGTGACCACAGCACGCCGCTTGGCTTAATGAAAGCATTAGGCGAAAAGCATGGTGGCTTTGGCATTTTACAAATAGATGCGCATGCCGATTTGCGCGATGCTTACGAAGGTTTTACCTATTCGCACGCAAGTATTATGTTTAACGCATTAAAAAATGAAAACGTTAAAAAAATAGTTCAAGTTGGCGTTAGAGATTTTTGTGATGATGAAATGGTAATCATTAATAATTCAGATAGGAGAGTGGTTGCATTTTTTAATCACGAATTAAAAGATGCCGTATATAATGGGATTAATTGGACTGCAATTTGTCGCCAAATTGTGGAGGAGCTGCCGAAAAATGTTTATATTAGTTTTGATATCGATGGTTTAGATCAGCGCTATTGCCCAAACACAGGAACACCAGTTCCAGGTGGATTAGCATATGAACAAGCCGTTTATTTATTAAATGAAATTATTACTTCAGGCCGCACCATTATTGGGTTTGACCTTGTTGAGGTTGCGCCAGGCGCAGATGAATGGGATGCAATTGTTGGTGCACGATTACTTTATAAAATGTGTAATCTAATACTAAAAAGTAAAACGAATGCGTAATATTTTATTTTTAATTTGCAGTTTATTATTTGCATGTGATGGAGACATTCAGCAAAATGAATTGCCGATAAATAAATATGCATATTTTGATGGCAACGAGAAAGAAATAGTAGATTTCGATAAGTACAATGCGACTGTGCTAACTTACTTATCGCCTGAATGTCCGTTAAGTGAAAATTACACAAAAACAATAAACGACCTCGAGCAAACATTTCAGCATAATAATATTCGTTTTATTAATGTTTTTGCTGGTAAGTATTATTCGCGAGCTGCAATAGATAGTTTTAAAATTGCCTATGCACTTACACAAAGTGAAATTTATGATGAAACATTTATTCTAGCTCAAACATTAAATGCTTCAGTTACACCTGAAGTATTTGTTATTAATGCAAAAGGCGAATTAGTATACGCTGGCGCTATAGACAATTGGGCGGTAGATTTAGGACAAAAGCGACAAGTTATTACGGCGTTTTATCTTAATGATGTTTTAGGCGCTATAGTTAATAATACACCAATTCCATATTCAAAAACAACGGCTGTAGGTTGTTTTATAGAAACAAAAAAAAGTAAGTAACGCATGCACAAAAAGTGGTTAACCTATATAATTGTTATTATAATACATATTGCTATTTTTTTTCCATCTTGTAAGCAGACAGGTGGCAACGATGATAAAGATTTGATACTTCCTGAGCAAATTACTTTCAGCGAACATATAGCACCAATTATTTATGAAAATTGCACGCCTTGCCACAGGAATAATTCAGCAGGCCCATTCTCATTTACGAATTATGAGGAGGTAAAGGCAAAGGCAAAAACAATAGTGAAAGTTACCCAGTCGCGGTTTATGCCGCCTTGGCCTGCAGATCCTAATTATAGTAGTTTTAAAGAAGAGCGAATTTTGTCGGAATTTGAAATTGCCTTAATTAAAGGTTGGGTAGACATGGATTGTTTAATTGGCGATGCAACTAAAATTCCAGCGCTACCTGATTATCCCGAAGGGTCGCAAATTGGTATACCTGATTTGGTACTGAAATTCCCAGAAATACAACTAGAAGGGAATAATAAGGATCATTTTTTTCTAGTTAAAATTCCATATGATATACCCGAAGACAAATATGTAAAAATAATAGAATTTATTCCCGGAACAAAAAAATTGGCACATCACATGAATGCTAATTTGATTGAGTATATGCCAGGAAAAAAGAAAAATGTTTTTGACGGAGAAAAGGTTATTGCCACAAATCTTGCAGAGAATGCAGATAAGGTGCAAACTGCAATGGATAATAAAAATGATGATGGTAGTTATCCAACGTTGGTTCCTTTAGTTTGTAATTATTTACCAGGTGTTTCACCAGCAAAATATCCTGCTGGAATTGGAGGATTTAGAATGAGCAAGCAAGGTGCATTTTTTATTAATGATTATCATTTTGGTCCTACACCAAAAGCAGTTATTGATTCGAGTTCCATTTTGAATATCTTTTTTGCTGATGCTCCACCGAAACGTCCAACTTACGAAATATTAATGGGTTCACTTGGTGTTGCACCGGTTAAACCAGCATTGGTTATTCCGGCAAACGAGGTGAAAACTTTTTCGATTGATTACATCGTTCAAGATGCCATGAGTGTGCTTACGGTTAATCCGCACATGCACTTGTTAGGGAAGTCGTTTATTGCTTATGCCGTAACATCAAAAGGCGATACCATTCCTATGATAAGCATTCCAAAATGGGATTTTAGGTGGCAGTTTTTTTATACTTATAAAAAAGTATTGGTAATACCTGCTGGCTCAACTGTTCATGTAGAAGGCACTTATGATAATACAGAGAAAAATATTAATAATCCCTATTTTCCACCTCAAGTTATAATTGACCGTGGCGACAGGTTCGATTCGATGAAAACAACAAATGAAATGTTGCAATTTATTATCACCTTTATGGAGTATCAACCAGGTGATGAAAATTTAAGCCTGGAATAAATTTACATTTTGGGAAAATATCTTCCTTATATAACTAGACCGATTTTGGTGCTCAGCTTTGTCAGCTTATTTACTGATATGGCAAGTGAAATGTTATATCCAATTATGCCGGCATTTTTAAAATCGATAGGATTTTCTATTTTACTTATTGGATTTTTAGAAGGATTCGCTGAAATGGTTGCAGGACTGAGTAAAGGTTATTTCGGACAATTATCAGACGTTAGGCAAAAGCGATTGCCATTTGTGCAGTTAGGTTATTTATTGAGTGCGATATCAAAACCCATGATGGCTGCATTTACTGCTCCGCTTTGGATATTTTTTTCGAGAACTATCGATAGAACTGGCAAAGGACTTCGCTCTGCACCAAGAGATGCATTATTGAGCGCAGCTGCTACAAAAGAAAATAAAGCTAAGGTTTTCGGTTTCCACCGCAGCATGGACACATTTGGCGCTGTTATTGGTCCATTGTTGGCTTTGTTATTCCTGTATTTTTATCCTGGCGAATACAATACTTTATTTTTAATCGCATTTATTCCAGGAATTATTGCTGTTTTGTTAACGCTAACAGTAAAAGAAAAAGTCGGCAAACCTAAGCTTGAAAAAATCAATTTCTTTTCATTTCTAGGTTATTTGAAACATGCTGAACAAGATTATAAAAAATTGTTGAAGGGATTATTGTTATTCGCATTAGTTAACAGTTCAGATGTTTTGTTATTATTTAAAATGAAAGAAGCAGGGGTTGATGACTTATTGATAATAATGATTTATATTTTTTACAATTTGGTTTATGCACTCGCCGCTTTTCCAGCAGGCATTATTGCTGATAAAATTGGCATGAAGCCAACCTTTATTTTCGGATTGGTGCTTTTTGCATTGGTTTATGTTGGATTCACTTTTGTTGAAGACACTAATTGGTTTTGGCTACTATTTCTCGTATATGGATTATATGCAGCTACAACCGAGGGAGTGGCTAAAGCTTGGATTACCAACATTGTAAGTACAGGAACAGCGGGTACTGCAATTGGTGCATATACAGGACTGGCAAGTATTGCAGCCTTTTTGGCCTCAGCAACTGCAGGTGTGTTATGGACCGTTTTTGGCTCTGAATTTGCCTTTGGTTTTACCGCATTAACCGCAGCTGGAGTTGCCATTTATTTAGGTTCAATCCGCTTTGGAGTTAAAAGCACATCTTAAGAGACTTCAATTCCCAAAATACGGCGTATATTCGCATCTATTCGGGATGAAAATCATGAAGACCAAACTACTCCTCCAAAAATACAATTCAAATGCCTGTCTTATTTCACTTTTCATATTGCACATCCCTGATTAAATGCGTTTATTAGACAGAATCAAAGGAACTAATTTGATTACATCGGCTAACCTCGGTATAAGAGGTGCTACGTTAATTGGTAAGTTTCTGTTAGTGTATTTTCTGGCTGATCAGCTCACGGTTGAACAAAATGGTGTTTGGGGAATTTTTACTACATCTATCGCATTGTCGCTATACGTTGTCGGGCTCGATTTTTATACTTATTCAACACGCCGAATTCTCGATTATGATGTTGCCGACCGCAGTCCAATGTTGCGCGACCAATTAGTATTTTATTTTATTAGCTATTTGGTATTATTTCCAATTTTGGGATTGTTATTCGTATTTAATGTTATTGATGAAAAATTTGCGATTTTCTTTTATGCGATATTAATTTTCGAGCATTTATCACAGGAAGCCTATCGTACGTTTGTAGTTTTTTCGAAACCAATAATTGCTAATATTATCCTGTTTATGCGAACGGGCTCCTGGGCTTATTTATTATTGATTTTATGGACGGCTGGAGTCGACGAGCTTAAGAGTTTGAAATGGGTATATCTGTTTTGGCTTACCGGAGGAATTACTGCCGTGCTCATTTCTTTATTTTTTCTTGCCCAATTTAAATTTAAACCGGTTAGGCATATCCCTATCGATTGGAAATGGATTCGGCAAGGCATAAAAGTGAGTTTGTTATTTTTTATTGGCACTGTGGGTTATAAAATAATTGAATTTGCAGATAGATATTTTATCGATTTTTATCATACCAAGGAAGAGGTTGGTGTGTATACATTTTACGCCAATATGTGCAATATCATAGAAACCTTTGTTCATACGGCAGTCATTATAATTTTTTCACCTCGCCTCATCGAAACGTTCCATAAAAGCAACTACGATTACCGCAAAACACTTGGGCAGTTTGCAAAGCAAGTTGTTATTTATACAATAATAATTGGCGTAGCGCTTGCTGTGTTTATTGTTCCATTATTAAAATCGTTAGAGAACGATGAATACATTAAAGATTATGATGCGTTTATTGTATTAGTACTTTCTAAAATGGTTTTGAACTTCTCCTTAATTTTCCACTATATCCTTTACGTACGAAAAAACGATTTCCCTATCATCAAAGCTACTATTATTGCCTCAGTTATCAATATCCTGCTTAATTTTATATTAATTCCTACTATGAGTATTATGGGCGCTGCAATAGCAACCTTAATCAGTTTCCTAATTATGATGCTCATGAAAATGTATTACAGCAGAAATTTACCTGAAGCAAAACAAATTATATACCTTCGTTTTTTACGTCACCGACACGCAAATAAAAAAACACCACTTAACTGATAAAGCTGAATGAAGACCTACTTTGATAGTATTGAATGGTACGACTACCTGATTTTCCTGTTTTATAATGGCGTGTTTTCCTATCTGCTTAACAGATTAGGCGATGTTTTTCTTGGTATCTCTAAAAAAGCTAACTTGGTGCTTTTAGTCATTTTTCAATTCTACTTTCTTTTGGTAATTGGCGATAGTTTATTTAATTTCTTACCGTATTTACCCGATACTGATTTATATTCCTTCATGATTAGCAGCGGAAAATATCCAGAAACATCTTCCGAGAATATTTTGGCATTGTATTACATGACTTTATTTATTGGAACCATTTGCTTAAATAGCCCAGTTATTTATGTGTTTTTCTGCATATTTTTATTTATTGTTTCCTTAATGATATTTATTCGTGCCTGGAAAAAAGCAAATCCTTCTTTTAACGAAAATGGTGAACTAGTTGCCGCGCTGCTGATGTTAGCCTGGCCGGCATCAACTGTTTATATGACTGCACCGTTGCGTGAAGCTTTTATTATTTTTGGATTCTCATTATTTTTTAATGGATTCATAAATTTCTTGTATCGCAAAGAATTAAAATCACTCATTATTGGAAGCTTAATTATTTGTGCCATTCGGTTACAATTAATCGTTTTGGTTTTCCCGGTATTGGGAGCGCTCGCAGTTTATAAATTAAAGATTTCAAAAATTGCTAAGGTGGCTATACTTATGGGAGTTAGCATAATTGCATATCTAGCCGTTCGCTATATCTTGGTTGAACAACCACTGTCGCCTGAAGCAATGGCAGCTTTGCGCAACCGCAATTTGTTAAGCGCAGGCCCGCTTGGATACGGTAACGTGTCCTGGCATTCGTATTTGGATATGGCTAGAGATTATCCTTTCATTATCCTTCAATTCTTGTTTAGTCCGCTACCTATATTTGTTCAAAATAATCCACTTGAAACATTTATTCCGTTTTTAGACTGCCTCTTTTTAATTGGATTAATGACCATAGTTGGTATAAGATTTCGCTTCCATTTACGCAATAATTTGCCATTGTTGTTATTCATGCTGTTCTATATTGTTTTATTTGGTGGATATGAATATCACCTTGGCGGAGCAGTAAGGCACCGCATGCCATTAACCATCCTATTTATTCTACTCGCAGCACAAACGCTGAGTAATATACTTTTCAAGCAAAAGATAAATGAAAAAGCTGAGCATCCTGCTGTCGACAATTAACGACAGAATATTTGACACGGCAATAATTTTGCAACATCAGTTTGAAAATGCTGAATTTATAGTTGTGCATCAAATTACTGATTTATCGAAGAAAGATACTTATAGTAATTTTTACAATAAATTCGACAATCAACAGGTTCGTTTTATTGTGCAATATGCAAAAGGAACAGGTAAAAGTAGAAATACAGCAATGGCAAACGCTGAAGGCTCACTGATGTATTTATGTGATGACGATTTGATTTTGAAACCCGATTTTTATTCCACCATTTTAGAAGCTGCAGATGATAATCCTGCTATCGATATTTTCACCTTTAAAATTGAAACTACCGAAGAGAAAGCTTTTAAAGATTATCCGAATACGAGTTATCAGCACACAATTAGAACTACAGCTAAAGTGAGTATTGTTGAGATGCTAATACGGAAATCGGCATACGATAATGGCATGATACAATTTGACGAACGCTTTGGCTTGGCAACGGTTTATAATACTGGTGAAGAATTTGTTATGCTTACCGATGCGTTGCGCAAAGGTGCAAAGGCTATGTTTATTCCAAAGTTTATCGCACAGCATCCACCAATTAGTTCAGGTAAAATATTTAATGAAGCAGTTGCTTTTGATAAAGGTGCCATGACTGCCCGTGTTTATGGATGGAAGTTTATTGCCGTGAACACACTTTTTGCTGTTCGAAAGTATAAAACGTATCGCAACAGCATCGGATTCTTTAATTTTATTATTCAAATGTTTAAAGGTAGTTTCCATTTTCTTAAACATGATTAATCCACAAGTATCTATAATAATGCCGATTTATAATTCGGAAAAGTATCTTGCAGATGCTGTTAAGTCGGTTATTGCGCAAACCTATAGTTTTTGGGAACTTATATTAATTGATGATAATAGCAGCGATGGCTCGAAAAAAAATGCTGAGCATTTCAAAAGTGCAGAACCGCGCATCAAACTCATTTGCTTAAATACCAACAGTGGAGCTGCAGTTGCAAGAAATGCAGGTATATTAATGGCTACCGGAAAGTATATTGCGTTTTTAGATGCGGACGATTTATGGTTGCCCGAAAAATTGGAACATCAAGTTCATTTTATGGAGAATTCGGGTATTGCTTTAAGTTGCACTTGGTATAAAGCGATAGCACATGATGGAAACGAATTAAATAAAATAATTAAATCGCAACCCAATATCAGCTACAAGCAATTGTTGAAAAGCAATACTATTGGATGCCTAACTGCTATGTATAATGTTGAAGTTTGTGGTATACAACTAATGCCACTGATACGCAAACGACAGGATTACGGACTGTGGTTAAATATTTTAAAATCAGGCCATCAAGCAGCTTGTATACCGCAAGTTTTAGCAGTCTATCGCACAGGCGCTAATTCGTTATCTAATAATAAGTTCAGTGTGCTAAAATATAACTGGCAATTGTTACGGAAGCACCAAGGCTTGTCGTTTTTTGAATCACTTTATTATTTCTGCTGTAATTTGTTAAACAAAATATTTAAATATTTACACTAATGCAAAAAGCAATTATTTTCGGCGCATCGGGATTAACCGGATCTGGTTTATTACAGATTTTATGTGATGATAATTATTATACAGAAGTTATTTGTTTCGTGAGGAAACAAATTCATGTAATTAATGGTAAACAAGTTAATGTAATAACCGATTTTACCGATTTAGATCAATATGCCAATATGTTTAATGGTGCAGATGTATATTGTTGTTTAGGAACTACCAATAAGCAAGTAAATAATAACAAAGATGCCTATCGCGAAGCAGATTTATTTCGTCCGATGCGTATTGCAATGTTACTCAAGCAAAATGGTGGCAAACAATTATTGATTATTTCTGCAATGGGTGCCAATGCTAAATCTAAAATATTTTATAATAAATTGAAAGGTGAATTGCAAGATAAATTAATGGCCATGCAACTACCAGGATTGCATATTTTTCAACCTTCATTATTATTGGGTAATCGTCAGGAAGTTAGAAATGCCGAGCGTTTCGGGCAATTTGTAATGACATCAATAAAACCTTTGTTGTTAGGCCAACTAAAAAAGTATCGCGCTATAAAGGCTTATGACGTTTCTTTAGCGATGTTTATTATTGCGAGAAAAAATATAATCGGAAATCATATTTATACATCAGATATTATTCAGCAAATAGCAGATGCAAGATAATGCAAAATCACATATCACCAATTTCGTAAAAACAAGTGCAGCTGATGCCGGGTTTTCATTTTGTGGTATAGCTAAAGCTGAAAAATTAGAAAACGAAGCGCGATTATTGGAAACTTGGTTGCAACAAAACCGTCATGGTAATATGCAATACATGGAAAATTATTTTGATAAAAGAATTGATCCCACATTATTAGTTCCGGGAGCTAAATCAGTTATCAGTTTAATGTATAATTACTATACTACTGCTAATCAGCAATCAGATTATAAATTGGCAAGCTATGCCTTTGGCGAAGATTATCACCATGTAATTAAAGCCAAACTTAGCAGTTTAATCGATACATTGCAAACAACAATTGGTCAATTTGAAGCCCGTATTTTTGTTGACTCAGCGCCAGTTTTAGAAAAAGCTTGGGCCAAACGCAGCGGAGTAGGCTGGCAAGGAAAAAATACGAATATCATTAATCCTAAATCAGGGTCTTTCTTTTTTCTTGCAGAAATTATTTGTGATGTTGAATTTGATTATGATGGCCCAATTAAAGATTATTGCGGAACATGCACTGCTTGTGTAGATGCTTGCCCAACCGAGGCACTTAATACGCCTTATCAAATTGATGCATCTAAATGTATCTCATATTTAACTATCGAATTAAAAGACGCACTTATTCCTGAAACCTTCGCTGGAAAAATGGATAACTGGATTTTTGGATGCGATATTTGTCAGACTGTTTGTCCTTGGAACCGTTTTTCGAAACAGCATGAGGAGCAGCGGTTTAATCCAAAGCAAGCATTACTGGGCATGACAAATAATGATTGGAGAGAAATTACTGAAGATGTTTTTAAGGAGTTGTTTGGTAAATCGGCTGTTAAGCGTACAAAATATTTGGGGTTAGAGCGGAATATTAAGTTTGTTGGTGGGTGATATTGGGTATTCTATTGGCATGTTGTAAGTGGATGGAATCAGCAAGTAGCCGGAGCCGAATGGGAGATTCGACATTGCTTTTTGAATTAGGAGTCAGACAGGTGTTTAGGGCAAATAATTACTGTTGCATTCAGACTAATATTATATCCACGCATTTTTGCATCGGGCTCTGATACTGTATTTTGCCATATATATGCGAGCTGTGATAGTTCATTTTTCCCATAAATTGGAATGTCAATTTCGGGTGTTAATGCAATTCCTACAGGTCCTAAAAATAATGCGAAACGCATGAATAAATTAATGGTTGGATTTACATTATTTATTACTTCGAGGTCTTCATAATCAAGAAATTTAAAGTCAGGGGTTGCACTTTTTTGATACCGAAGTACGTAATAATTGAAGGCATTTAAATCCATACCGATTTGAACATCTAAGACCTCCGAATGCACTACCGTAAGCATTGGCCCAATTCCAAAACCGCCGTAATGCACTGATAGTCTTTCATAAGATAATACTCCCGTATAAGGATTTATTCCGGAACCCGTTGGCTCGGCTCTCAATGCCTGAATCACAAAATAGACACCAAATGGACTATCTTGACTACCTTGATATCCAAACGAAAAGCGATAACCATGCGCACCACGCACACTTGGCATTTCTTCAGTAAGCCATTGGTGGCCTGTGTTATAATCTGCAATAGTTGAATTTAAACCCGCGGTGTTTAGAAATATACCTGTTTTATATCCTCCTTCAATATATCCTTGTGCCGTTGCGAAATTTGAATTCAAAAGGAAAACACCCATGAAAATACAGAGTTTATATATTGGTTTTAGCATCTACAAATATGCAATATATATTAGGGTTTATTATTTTTATTTTTTGGGAAAATAAATTGGTTTCCCAATATAGTGGGTAGAGGTATTTTTATAATTTTTTTTTTAGCGGACAGCGTCCTTAGTGTGTCGCAGGCGAATCGGAGATTTGGCAGAGCAGAGCTGAATTATTAAAGTTAGTGTATACGGTCGCCACTTATGGTAAGATTGTTTATTACGGTGGCTTCGAATTGGAGCCATTCTTGCCAGCGCGTTTTTACTTTTTCTTGGTTGACATAAGTATTGGCTAATTCGATGAATAAAACATAATGACCTGCTTCGCTTATCATAAATTCATGATAGAAATTACGAAGGTTTTCGTCTTCGAGGCCTTCACTTAATAATCGGAAACGTTCACAACTGCGTGCTTCAATTAAAGCAGCCATCAGCAATTTTTCGAGTAATTGATCTTCTCGGCTACCACCTTTTTTCTGAAATTTAATTAATTGTTGCACATAAAGATCATTGCGTTGCCTGCCGAGTTTGAGATTTCGCTTTTTTAATTCCTTTAATACCAACCTGAAATGCCCCCATTCTTCTGTAACTATCGGGGCAACTTTTTCAATTAGTTCCTCTTTATCCGAAAAAAATTGAATAAGTGAAATACAGGTTGAAGCTGCTTTTTGCTCGCAATAGGCATGATCGGTGAGTATTTCAGCCAAACTTTTTTCAGCAAGATTCACCCAGCGGGGGTCTGTTGGTAATTTTAAGCCTAACATTTTAGATATTTGCTACAAATTTACAAATGCCATCGAAGATTTTGATTGTTCGTTTTAGCTCCATTGGAGATATCGTGCTCACAACACCAGTACCGAGATGTATCAAACAGCGATATCCAGATGCAATTATACATTACGCTACTAAATTACAGTATGCGAGTCTGCTCGAGGCTAATCCCTACATTAGTAAAATACATACGCTTGAGGATAAAAAATTGCCAGATTTAATGCAGCGACTTGATGATGAAAAATTCGACCTAATTATCGACCTTCATAATAACTTGCGCACGTTTCTTATTAGAACAAATTTGGGTATTGAAAACAGAATTTTTAATAAGTTAAATTTCAGCAAGTGGTTAATAGTTAATTTTAAAATTAATAACTTACCGCATCTGCATATCGTAGATAGATATTTGGCAACATTAAAAGATTTTGATGTTGTAAACGATGATAAGGGTTTAGATTATTTTATTCCAGAAAAAGATAATGTAGATATTGCTATTTTACCCGAGCAATTTAAAAATGGATATATCGCTTTTGTAATCGGTGCAATGCACAATACTAAAAAATTAACAATAAATAAAGCAATTGAATTATGCAGTAAAATTAAATTGCCAATTGTATTAATAGGAGGGAAGGCAGATGTTGAAACAGGCGAAGCTATTATAGCAGGAAGCAACAGTACATTATTTAATGCCTGCGGGAAATTCAATCTGAACCAAAGTGCATCACTCATAAAACAATCACAAAAAGTTGTTGCCCACGATACTGGAATGATGCACATAGCAGCAGCGCTTAAAAAGGAAATAATTTCTGTTTGGGGAAACACCATTCCTGAGTTTGGCATGTATCCATACTACGGTGCTAACTTGACCCTCGAAAATCAGAAACTTACCAATCACCTTTTGGAAGTTAAGGGTCTAAAATGTCGCCCCTGCTCAAAAATTGGATTCGATAGTTGTCCTAAAGGTCATTTCAATTGCATTGAGCAACTCGACTTGAGCAGATTTGAGGCTTAAGTGCACTTGCAACCTTCAATAGGCAAATGCTGTCAAATCATTGTATATTGCTTAACTTTGCACCCTAAAATTTTGTATCCGATGGACGAGCGTGAATTGCTGAATATTTCGCCTATTGATGGGCGCTACCATAGTAAAGTGGCTGAATTAGGGCAGTATTTTTCGGAATACGCACTGATGAAGTTCAGAATTTATGTGGAGGTGGAATATTTTATTGCACTTACCGAATTGCCAATTCAGCAGTTAAAAGACTTCGATTCCGATAATCGCGGAAAATTAAGATTCATTTATAAAAGATTTAATGTTGAAGAATGCCTTCAGATTAAAGCGATAGAAAGCAAAATTAATCATGACGTAAAGGCTGTTGAATATTTTATTAAGGACAAATTTGATGAACTTGGTTTTGGAAAGTGGAAAGAATTTATTCATTTCGGTTTAACTTCTCAAGATATAAATAATACAGCCATCCCTATATCGCTGCGCGATGCATTAATTGATATTTATGCACCGCAGTTAGAGGATTTAATTAATACACTCAGCGAATTAGCAATTCAATGGACAAAAATTCCAATGCTTGCACGCACACATGGTCAACCAGCATCCCCAACTATGCTGGGTAAAGAAATTAGAGTGTTTATTGAACGCTTAAGTAAGCAACGCAATGTATTTAATGCAATTCCGTTCAGTGCTAAATTTGGTGGTGCTACAGGCAATTTTAATGCACATTTTGTGGCGTATCCAGATATTGATTGGATTTCATTTGCCGATGAGTTTGTTTCGTCTCGTTTAGGTTTAGAACGTTGTCGTTATACTACCCAAATTGAACATTACGATAACATGGCCGCAGCTTTCGATGGTTTAAAACGGATTAATACCATTTTAATTGATATGAGTCGCGATTTGTGGACTTATATATCGATGGATTATTTTAAGCAACGAATTAATAAAGATGAGGTTGGTTCTTCAGCCATGCCACACAAGGTTAATCCAATCGATTTTGAAAACGCAGAAGGCAACTTGGGCATTGCCAACGCAATGTTTGAACATCTTTCAGCTAAATTACCTATATCGCGTTTACAGCGCGATTTAACTGACTCAACTGTGTTACGCAATATAGGAGTGCCAATGGCACACACGATTTTAGCTTTCAAATCGATTGCACGCGGTTTAAAAAAATTGCAAGTAAATGAGCAGAAAATCCACGACGATTTAGATAATAATTGGGCAGTTATAGCCGAAGCCATTCAAACTATTTTACGCCGCGAAAATTATCCTCAGCCTTATGAGGCACTTAAAAATTTAACGCGTAATGGCGAAACAATTACTAAGGCTACTATGAAAAATTTTATTGAGGACTTAGATGTTGCTGAAGAAATTAAAGCACAATTGCGAGGAATAACGCCGTTTAATTATACGGGAATTCGCTATTTCTAAAAATTATTAATTATTACTTATTCTTTATTTATGCATTCAACACCGCTGGTTGAAAATGTTGACTTTTATATCAATAAAGACGGGTTACTCGTTTTTACTGCCAAGTATTTATCCGACCGCGGATATTGTTGTAGCAATGGTTGCTTGCATTGCCCGTACAAGCAAATTAATCCTGAGAAATAAATTATTATCGCACCTTGTATACCATTGCCTGTGGCGAAATTTTAATTATGCTATCAATTAAATCTTATTGCTTTAATTGGCAATATTTTAGAGACAAATAGCGAAGGGATAATTAGGAATAAAATGGAAATTACAAACGTGCCAATATTGATTGATAATACCCACAGCAAATTTATTTGTACCGGCGCAACCGACACGTAGTATGATTCTTCGGGTAGTTTTATGAATCCGAATTGTTGCTGTAAAATGCACAATCCTATGCCAATAATATTTCCCCAAAGCATGCCTCGGAATATAATATTAGCAGCATTCAGCAAAAATATTTTTCTGATTGAATTATTTGATGCGCCAACTGCTTTTAAAATACCAATCATGTTAGTTCTTTCCAGAATTAAAATTAATAATGAGGTTACCATATTAATGAGTGCAACTAAAACCATCAATGTTAAAATAATCCACTCATTTACCTTTTGCAGATTTAACCAATCGAATACACTAGGAATAATTTCCTGTATAGTTTGAACCTCCCAAAACGGGTCCGCTGCTTTATCAATTTTAGTTTCTATTATTTTTAAATCGGCGGGGTTATTAATAAAAATATCGTATCCGCCAATTTGGTCAGGGCTCCAATTATTTAAACGCTGTATGTGACGAATATCTACAAGAATAAAAAGTTTGTCAAATTCTTCGAGTCCCGTATTGTATATACCATTAATGCGCAAGCGACGATACATTTGTTCGTATTCGCCGCTTTCGTTTTGATCTATAATATGAATTAATACGCTATCACCAACTTGAAAATCTAAGCGTTCGGCAGTTGATTTTGATATTACTGTTGAGCGACTTACGTCGGATTGCGTTAAATCTATATTTTCACCTGCTATAATATATTTATCAAATTGATTCCAATCGAAATCTGCTCCAACACCTTTCATTATAATACCTTCAATATCGGTCTTCGTTTTCATGATGGCAGCTTTCCTAGCATAAACCTGAACCGAATTTACGCCGGGAATGGCAGTAACTTTCTGAACAAATTCAGCATCGCGATAAATAGGTTCATCATCAAAAGAATTGCGCAAACTTTGTTTAGCCACGTTTACATGTCCCCAAAAGCCATATACCTTTTCTGAAATTGTAGCTCTAAAACCATTAACTAACGAAGTTGATATCAGCATTACCGCAAGGCTCAAGGTGATGGCAATGCGTGCAATAGCAATGATTAATCGCGAAAACGAACGTTGTTTATTGTGAATAATCTTACGGGTGATAAAAAATTCGAACCACATCACTATTTACTTTATAACTTTGGCCTTACTTTTGAATGAAACATGCGTATGTCGATATTAGCTATAGCTTTTACCTTATTTTCTGTTTCAATTGCGTGTAAAAATAGTGATTCTGCAATTGATGTTCCAAGTACTGCTAAGGTTCCGCAGCAAAACGTTTATGCTACAGATATTATTACCGGTGCTGAACAAACGGATTTGTATTTTCCGCTGATAAAAGACAAGTATGTTGCATGTGTAGTTAATCAAACCTCTATGATTGGCAATAAACACTTGGTAGATTCACTTATTGGTGCAGGAATTAAGATTGCCACCATTTTTGCACCCGAACATGGTTTTCGGGGAACAGAAGACGCTGGGGCAACGATTTTAAATGCTAAAGACAACCGAACGGGCTTGCCAGTGTTATCGCTCTATGGTGCAAAAAAGAAGCCTACACAACAAGATTTAGTAGATGCTGAAGTAGTAATTTTTGATATTCAAGATGTTGGCGCGCGATTTTATACTTATATTAGTTCATTGCACTATGTAATGGAAGCTTGCGCAGAATTAAATATTCCGTTAATTGTGCTCGATCGTCCTAATCCCAATGGCTTTTATGTTGACGGTCCAGTTTTGCAAAAAGCATATGCGTCGTTTATTGGCATGCATCCTATTCCTGTTGTGCATGGTATGACAATAGGCGAATATGCGCAAATGATAAATGGAGAAAAATGGCTGGCAAATGGTGTGCAATGCAAATTAACCGTAATTAATTGCAAAAATTACGACCATAAAAAAATGTATGCTGTACCAATTCCGCCATCGCCAAATTTAAAGTCAATGCAATCTATTTATTTGTATCCTACGCTTTGCTTTTTTGAGGGAACAAATGTTAGTGTTGGCCGAGGAACAACTAAACCATTTGAAATTATAGGAACACCGTATATTAAAGAAACGGGATTTACATTTACCCCAAGCAGCGGCCCAGGTGCCAAAACGCCATTTTTACAAAATATGAAATGTTATGGATTTGATTATTCAGGTTTGCCTTTAGATAGTGTAAGCAATGGCGCAATTAATTTGACTTTGTTAATTGACATGTATGCGCGTTTCGAAGATAAAAGTAAATTCTTCTTAACAAATAATTTCTTTACAAAACTCGCAGGAAGTGAAGAGCTGATGATACAACTAAAAGCAGGTTTATCTGCCGATGAAATTCGCTTGAGTTGGCAAGATGATATTACTGCATTTAAAACAGTTAGAAAAAAATATTTACTTTATCCCGATTTCGAATAATGACTGCAAAATTACGCATCATATACATGGGCACACCTGAATTTGCTGTGGGCGGATTAAAAGCATTGGTCGACAATGGTTTTAATGTTGTTGCTGTAGTAACTGCTCCAGATAAGCCATCAGGAAGGGGTTTGCATGTTCAGCAATCTCCCATTAAACAGTTTGCTGTTGAACATGCAATTCCAGTTTTGCAGCCAGTTAAATTAAAAGACCCCGGGTTTGTAGCATCGCTTCAGTTGTTTAAGGCAGATTTACAAGTTGTAGTTGCCTTTAGAATGTTACCTGAAATAGTGTGGACTATGCCACGTTTAGGAACATTAAATTTGCATGCTTCGCTCTTACCTGATTATCGCGGAGCGGCACCAATAAACCATGCAATTATTAATGGCGAAACTGTTACGGGTGTTACTACGTTTTTTTTACAACACGCCATTGATACTGGTGATATTATTTTTAAAGAACAAGTAAATATTGCGCCTGATGATAATGCAGGTACCTTGCATGATAAATTAATGTCGGTTGGTGCGCAATTAATTGTAAAAACGGTGCAATCAATCGCCGACAATAATTATAAAACTACACCACAATCAGGTATTTCAAATAAAATAGCACCTAAAATATTTAAAGAAACCTGCATGATTAATTGGCATCAGCATGCAGACACAATTAATAATTTTATTCGTGGGTTATCACCATATCCTGGCGCGTATACAATTTTGCATAATAAGATATTGAAAATTTATGCAGCGGTTCCCGAAATTGTAACACATCAAATCCCAGCAGGAACATTCGAATCGGATAATGCAAAATACCTCAAGTTTGCTACTGCCGATGGGTTTATCAATATAACAGCACTCCAAGCAGAAGGCAAAAAAAGAATGTTAATAGCAGATTTTTTAAGAGGGAATAAATTGTGATAGTTTAACCAAAATAAATTAATAGGTTGGTTGATTTGCTGATTGCTATTGATTAAATTCAAAATAAGCAATAGCAATCGTAACATATTATAACATGTAATTAAAGCAGATGTTTTCTTCCACTAACATGCTCTTTTCAAATTGTTTGCTATAAGGGTTAAACCCAACTAAATTAATAGTTTGGTTGATTGGCTAAGGTCTATTATAGCTTAATTTGGGTTAATTTAGGATGAAACGACTTGAAATTAACAAAGGCATAAGATTTTATGTGGGTTTATTAGAATGATGCCTTGCAGCGGCTACTTCCCAAGTAAAAATGTGATAGGAATATGTAACCGTTCGCTCCATGCTGGCTCTGTATGTGCTGCTCCTTCAAATTTTAGTGTAGTCCAGTTGGCTGCCTTAAAATGTTTCTTTTTCATAACTCCATCAATCTTTAATTGATGTGGTTCATAATATTGATCAAGAGTTTTTGTTCCATAATCGAAATATATTTTATGATTTTTTGGAGATGGCAAATTTTTGCGTGCGTACTGCACAAATGCCGCTGGAATTATTTCTTGGTCGGCTACCTTACTCCCTGGCCAATGAGTTGAAATACAAGCGGCACCACCAAATATTTCTGGGTATTCGCAAATGGCATAAAAAGAAATTAATCCACCCATACTTGAACCTGAAATAAATGTATTTACACTACCGGTAAATACCGCATAATTGCTGTCGATAAATGGTTTCAACTCAGTAACTATAAATTGTAAATATTCATCGCTTAGCGACTTTCCCATTAATTCGTTTTTAATCAATGTATCTTGCATTACTTTCGGCATGTACTGAATGGCTTTTTCAGGTAAATATTCTGATCGGCGATAAGCGCCGTTGTTCCAAATGCCAACCACAATACAATCTTTAATGCTTCCTTCAATTAGCAATTTAGTTAAAACTTCATCAACATGCCATTCCTGTTTATTCCAAGTAATTGTAGAATCAAATAACATTTGCCCATCGTGCATGTACAACACAGCATATTTTTTATTAGCAGTATAACCTGCAGGAAGCCATACATCAATATTGCGTGCATCAACAAATTTTGATGGGAAATTAGCATAGTGCTCAATTTGCCCACTGCTTACTTGTGGAATCTGCGCGATTGCATATTGATTTAAAGTGATAAACAATATAGTTAAAAATGCATATTTAGTTGCATTAATCATTTATTACTATTGGTATTGATTTAAATTGATGAGATTTATTATCGTGTATTGTAATATAGTATATTCCGGCACTCATTTGTTCAACTGGAATAGTTACAGCATGGTTAGTAATTTCATTAATATTAATAACTTCCATCATTGTTTGACCAATTGAATTTATTAAATTTATTGAGCTAACATTTGATGCTTCATTATTTAAATTTACTTGAATTGCACCGTTATTGTACGATGCAGTTGCATCAGGCAGCCAACTGCTTTCATTAATTGCTGTAGGCATATCACCTACAATAAATTTATGTTCATAATATTCACCAGCTAATTCACACGACCATGTCCATTCACCTTCAGGTGCACCACTTGGCAAAGTATACCACCAATACCAATACGATGCAACATAGTAAGCAGCAGGCTGGTAAAATTCCCAGTCGTGCCAAATACTGCCATCAGCTTGCGTAATACGCAGATGACATAAATCGGTTCCCGATAAGTCTTTTGCATAAAGCAGAAAATAACAAACATCGCCAGGCATAAATGCATTCGATTCGTTTGTAATAGCTAATTCCGGACATGGCATAAATTCAGGAGGATTTACATTCGTTTGAATTTTATTTATTTGGGGTTCGATGTAATCATTTGGATCTGCCCACCAAGTAGTTGCATTTAAATCGTTGCAATCACCAGCAAATGGGTCAATAAGGTTATCGTCCGCATCATACACTTCGAAATGTAAATGTGGACCAGTGGAATTACCTGAGCTACCAATTGTGCCTAAATACTCACCTACTTCAACTAAATCGCCTAAACCTTTTGCTGTAACCGAGCCGTTTTTCAAGTGTCCATACCATGCCACCGAGCCATCGTCGTGCCGCACAAAAACTGCATTCCATGAGCCAGGATTAAAAGCACAATTTTGGTCGAAATTACCATCATAACGAGCAACAATTTGTCCAGGGGCCGCAGCAACAATTTTTACAGCGCCTGCTTCCATCAAATTCCAATCGAAAGGCCATAAAAAATAATCTATTCCTGCATGATTATATCCGCCTTCTGTGTCGTAAGTTCTGTTGCCACAATTCCAATCTAGTAATTGATTTGGATAGGCTGCGTTATGATCAACATAGTTTGAAATGGCATAAAAATTATATCCATCAAATCCATCATTCCATGCCATTGGAAATTGCAATGCAACTGCCGCGGTTTTTGTATTAGTGGGAAGTAATTTCCCCTGTTTTAGCAAGAGTGCTTCGTTTGCTTCAATATCAGCAAATATCGTTGCACGTTGCTCAGCTGTCATGTCATCTTGTGGCAACATACTGTATTCACCACCAGAAAATTGCTGATTAAACTGCGCGTTTAATAAGCTATGCAAGGTGATTGATGCTATAAGCAGAAAGGTATGTTTCATAAGTTCAATTTTTATCGAAATTAATATAGTTTGGTGTAAAAGAAAAGCCTGATAAAGTTTTAGTAAACAAGCTTTTCAAAATTTCAATCTTGTATATTAAATAAAGTCAACCGACCTGTCCAACGCCTTTTGCAACCCTTCTGGTTTTTTACCTCCAGCTGTTGCAAAAAACTTTTGTCCACCGCCACCGCCCTCAATTTCTTTGCCTAACTCGCGAATGAGTTTCGATGCATCTAAATTGTTGGTTGCTACTAAATTATCACTAATCATAATTGTTAAAGATGCCTTATTTTGAATTTCGGCACCAATTACGCAGTATAAATTAGTTACTTCATTGCGCAATTCATACGCTAACTTTTTTATTAAATCGGCGTTAGGTAAGTCGATTATGGCACGAATAATATTAATGCCATTTTTAACTTCCGCATTCGCTATTAAATCTGCTTTTAGTTGACGCAATTGCAATAATTGATATCGCTCAATTTCTTTCTTTAAATTTCCATTTTCATCAACTAATGCGGCAATGCTTTTAATAATATCAGTGCCTTTAGTTAAAGCTGTAATTTCATTAATTGTATGTAACTGATTATCAATAAAATGTGCAACCGCTTCGCCTGTTATAGCTTCGATGCGCCGAATACCTGCAGCTACAGCACTTTCACCAACAATCTTGCAATATCCAATTTGGCCAGTTGCACCAACATGTGTTCCACCGCAGAATTCCTTGCTGTAATTTTCGTCTGCAATAACAACGCGAACTGTTTCACCATATTTTTCACCAAATAACATCATGGCTCCTAATTGTTGCGCTTCTTCAATAGCCATTACTTGCGTAACAACCGGAATGTTTTCGCGAATTTTCTTGTTTATTATTGTTTCAATTTGATGCAATTCGGCATCTGTTAATTTTGAAAAATGTGAGAAATCGAAACGCAAACGATCTGGGCCAACATAACTTCCTTTTTGCGCTACATGTGTGCCTAATACTTGTCGCAATGCTGCATGCAATAAATGCGTTGCTGTATGATTATAAGTGATATCGGTTCTTCTTTTTTCATCAACTTGTGCAAAAATATTTACATGTGTTTGTTCTGGTAATTGGTTTGTGAAATGTATAATTAAATCATTTTCTTTTTTTGTATCAATTACTCGAATTACATCGGCGTTAACAGATAAAAATCCGGTATCTCCGGTTTGTCCGCCACTCTCAGCATAAAAAGGAGTTTTATTTAATACGACCTGATATTGTGTTTCGTTTTTTAATTTAACGGAGCGCATTTTAATTATTTTCGCCTCACATAATAAAGCATTATACCCAACAAATTCAACGTTAGCGTCATTATTTATTATTACCCAATCGCCAGTTTCCATGCTAGTTGCATTGCGACTGCGGTCTTTCTGCTGCTGCATTTCAGCATTAAAGCCTTCTTCGTCGGTATCGAGTGCTGTTTCGCGCGCAATTAATGTTGTTAAGTCGAATGGAAATCCATAAGTATCATATAATTCGAATGAAACTTTAGCGGGGATAACATTTTGATTATTACTTTTTAATTCTGCAATTACTTCATTCAATCTTTTAATACCATTTTCTAAGGTTCTTAAAAAAGCAGTTTCTTCTTTAAAAATTACTTTGGCAACTAAATCGCGCTGCGCATACAATTCAGAAAATACATGATTAAATTGTTCAGCTAACACAGCAACTAATTCGTTGAAAAAAGGCTTCTTTAAATTTAGAAATGAAAATCCATAACGAATAGCTCTTCGCAATATTCTTCTAATAACATACCCTGATCCTGTATTCGAAGGCAACTGTCCATCTGCAATACAAAAACTTACAGCACGAATATGATCGCTTATTACCCGCATGGCAATATCGGTTTGCTCATTTTTGCCGTACTGGAATCCACTGAGTTGTTCCACTTTTTTAATTAGTGGCATAAATACATCAGTATCATAATTCGAAGATTTATTTTGCAATGCCCGCACTAATCTTTCAAAACCCATTCCAGTATCAACATGCTTATTAGGGAGTTCTTCTAATGAACCATCGGCTTTGCGATTAAATTGAATAAACACGTGGTTCCAAATTTCAATAACCTGAGGGTCGCTCGCATTTACTAAAGTTGCGCCATCAACAGCATTTCGTTCTGCATCGCTGCGCATATCGTAATGTATTTCGGAACATGGGCCACAGGGACCAGTATCACCCATTTCCCAAAAATTGTCTTTTTTATTGCCTTTTAATATATGGCTTTCATCGATAAACGATTTCCAAATTTCGAATGCTGCTGTATCAAAATCAAGATTTTCTTTGGCATCACCTTCAAAAACGGTAACGTATAACCGTGATTTATCCAGTTTGTAAACGCTGGTTAATAGCTCCCATCCCCAGGCAAGGCTCTCTTGTTTAAAATAATCGCCAAAACTCCAGTTGCCCAGCATTTCAAACATTGTATGGTGGTAAGTGTCAACACCAACTTCTTCTAAATCGTTGTGCTTACCTGAAACGCGTAAACATTTTTGCGTATCGGCAATGCGCGGATATTGCACTGGTTTATTGCCAAGAAACAAATCTTTGAATTGGTTCATGCCCGCATTCGTGAACATTAACGTAGGATCATTTTTCACTACAATCGGGGCTGATTCAACGATTTTGTGTTGTTTACTCTCATAAAATGCTAAAAAATGTTGGCGAATTTCTTGCGATGTCATAATAATGTTTACTGGCCTTCGTTTTGTTAATTGTAAAATTTTCTTTATTTTCGTGTCCCTTCCTGATTACACTACCATTAAGTTAAGCTGCAAAATTACAGAATCACAGTCGCATGGCGAAGAAGGTAAAGTATTTTTATAACCCGGCTAATCTCCGTTTTGAGAAGCACGTAACCCCAATGTGGGTATGGGCTTTACGCGTTACGGGTTGGATTTGCACTACAGGGGTTTTTGCCTTTTTAATTGTGTGGATAGCTTATTCATATTTTGATTCACCCAAGGAACGGTACCTCAAGAATCAGATTGCAGAAATGGAATTGGAGTTAGATTTCATGAATAATAAGATGGATACCATGAGTGTTATTCTTTCGGAACTGGCTGAGCGGGATGATAATATTTACCGGGTTATTTTTGAAGCAGAACCAGTTTCACGTAGTGAACGAATTGCTGGTATTGGGGGTAGCGACAGGTTTACGCGCATGAACAAGCTTGATAATGCTGAAATGTTGAAGAATACAGCCCTGAAGCAAGAATTAATGCGTCGGCAAATGGTTGTGCAGTCAAAGTCGTTCGATGAAATTACCCATTTAGTTACCACTAAAGAAAAATTGTTGGCACATACCCCCTCTATTCAACCAGTAAGTAACAAAGATTTGGAGCGTATTGCATCGGGTTTTGGATGGAGGATTCATCCTATTTATAAATTTGTGAAGTTCCATGAGGGCTTAGATTTCACAGCACCTAAAGGAACAGATGTATTTGCTACCGCAGATGGTACCGTTGCGCAATCTGATAATAATTCGAGCGGCTATGGCAATGTAATTGTAGTTGATCATGGCTACGGTTATAAAACGCGGTACGCACACTTAAGTGCTTTCAAAGTAAAGCAAGGTCAAAAAGTAAAACGTGGTGAATTGATTGGATTGGTTGGCAACTCTGGATTGTCAACGGCTCCCCATTTGCATTATGAAATTGAAAAGAATGGCGAAAAGGTTGACCCAATAAACTTTTTCTATAGCGACCTCACGGCAGAAGAGTATACACGCCTGATTGAATTGGCAAATAAATCGAACCAATCGTACGACTAAACCTGCTGATAATCATTCGATTACCAACATTACCTCACCAGTGTTTATATAAGATTTAATTGATATATTTGTAATTCAATTGAATATACACACAACATCAGTTTTAGCTATTCATGCCTTATAAAGAAAAGGAAATAGAAAAAATCTACTGGTCGATAGGGGAAGTTTCAGAAATGCTGGATCTCAGCTTTGCGCAAATTCGTTTATGGGAAAAAGAGTTTGATGTTTTCAATCTCAAGAAAAATAAAAAAGGCGATAGATATTTCACAAAAAAGGATATCGAAAACTTACGCGTAATAAAATATCTATTAAAGGAAAAAAAGTATACCATTAAAGGCGCACGCGAAAAACTAAAATCGAGTGCGGGAAAAACGGATACACAATTTCAAGCTGTTGAAGCATTGAAAAAAATTAGACAGTTTTTAACAGAACTAAAAGAGCAACTGTAGATAATATCTATTGCGCAGACATG
>Ga0105044_10000059_pt1 | contig 106399 bp, 96 predicted proteins | sample MAT01_FD_78092 | JGI IMG/M metagenome (GOLD analysis project Ga0105044, IMG submission 78092) | Freshwater microbial communities from Lake Fryxell liftoff mats and glacier meltwater in Antarctica - MAT-01 | ecosystem: Environmental > Aquatic > Freshwater > Ice > Liftoff microbial mat | place...
CAGGGCGGCGAGCGCCTCGGCGGCGCGGCGGATCTCCGCGACGCCGGGGAGAAAGACGAGCACGTCGCCGCCGTCGTCGTCGGCCGCGGCGAGCAGGCGTGTCACCGCGGTCGCGACGCGCGGCGCCAGCCAGCCGTCGTCAGGCGCGGCGGCGTGTTCGAGGCGCACCGGATAGCTGCGCCCCTCGGAGGTGAGCAGCGTCGCCGCCGGACCGAGGTAGGCGGCCAGCGCGGCGGTGTCGAGCGTCGCCGACATCACCACCAGCTTCAGGTCGGGGCGCACCGTCTCCTGCAGCTCGCGTGCGATCGCCAGCGCCACGTCGCCCGGCAGGTGGCGCTCGTGGAACTCGTCGAGCACCAGGACGCCGACGTCATCGAGATACGGATCGCGCGCCAACTGCCGGCCGAGGACGCCCTCGGTGACGAACCACAGCCGCGTCGCGGCGCCGCCGCGCGCGTCGAAGCGGACGCGATAGCCGACCTCGCCGCCGACCGCACCGCCGCGCTGCGTCGCGACGTACTCCGCCGCCGCCCGCGCCGCGATGCGACGCGGCTCGAGTACGACGATCTGCTTGTCGCCGGCGAGCCCGGCATCGAGCAACGCCGCCGGCACGCGCGTCGTCTTCCCCGCCCCCGGCGCCGCGCGCAGGATCAGCCGCGACCCCTCGCGCAGCGCCGCGGTGATCGGCGCCAACAGGGTATCGATCGGCAGGGCGTCGGACACGCCGCGAACTCTTGCCGCCGCTGCGGCACATGGCAAGCAGTATCGAGCAAGGTGAACGCCATCTGGGAGCGCGGGCGGCCCGCCCGCATTTGAAACGAGGGCGCTGCGCCGCGGCGCCCTCCATCCGGAGCGGGCGGGCCGCCCGCGCCCCCGGGCGCTGCTCGGCATGTGCTAGACCACTGCTTGCTCGCCTGACCGTTGGAATGTCAGGCTCCCACGCATGGCAGACAACCCGATGCTGACCGCCGACCCCCTGCACGCGCAGGCGCGCGTCTGGGGCGACCCGTTCGAGGCCGCGCCCGACGTCTTCATGTTCCCGGCCTTCGTCAACACCTACGCGCTGCGCACGCCGGCCGGCCTGCTGCTCGTCGACCCCGGTTTTGGCCACGCCAGCCGGCCGATGCACGACGCCGTGCGCACCTGGAGCGACGCGCCGCTGCACACCGCCGTCTACACGCACGGTCACGTCGACCACGCCTTCGGCCTGCGCGCCTTCCTCAAGGCCGGCGACGCGCCGCAGATCGTCGCGCAGGAGAACTGCCTCGGCCGCTTCCGCCGCTACGCCATGACCAACGGCTGGAACGCGCGCATCAACCAGCGCCAGTTCAGCCTGCCGCAGCCGTTCTTCCCGAGCGAGTTCGACTGGCCGACGCTGACCTTCCGCGAGGCGCTGACGCAGCGCCTCGGCGGTCTCGAGGTGCGGTTCCACGCCGCCAAGGGCGAGACCGACGACGCCTGCTGGGTGTGGATCCCCGAGCGTAAGCTGCTCTTCACCGGCGACCTCATCATCTGGCAGGCGCCCAACTGCGGCAATCCGCAGAAGGTGCAGCGCTACCCAGCCGAGTGGGCCGACGCGCTCGAAACCATGGCCGGCTGCAACGCCGAGTACCTCTTCCCGGGCCACGGCCTCGCCATCCATGGTCGCGACGCCGTGCGCACGGTGCTCACCGAGACCGCCCGCTACCTGCGGGTCATCATCGACCAGGTGCTGACGCTGATGAACGAGGGGCGCACGCCGGAGGAGATTTTCCACGCCGTCGAGCCCGACGCCGAGTTGGCGACGCGCCCCTACCTGCAGGCCAACTACGACCACCCGAAGTTCATCGTTCGCAACCTGCTGCGCCTGTGGGGCGGCTGGTGGAACGGCAACGCCGCCGATCTGCTGCCGGCGACGCACGAGGCGCAGGCCGCCGAAATTGCCGCGCTCGCCGGCGGCGTCGAGGCGCTGATCGCGCGCGGCCGCGCCCTGCTCGCCGCCGGTGACAGCACCCTCGCCGCGCACGCCGCCGAGTGGGCCAGCCGCGCCGCACCCGCAGACCGCGCCGCGCAGGCGCTCAAACGCGACGTCTACGAACGCCGCCTGGGCGAGGAATCAGCCCTGATGGCCCAGGGTATCTACCGCGCCGCCATGAACGACGCGCGCCGCGCCCTGAAAGAGGCGCCCGAGAGCACGGGCGGCCTCATGATGGGCCACAAGGAGTAAGGGCGAGGAATCGCGTTGGCCGCCGCAGAGGCAGTATCTGGGACCGTCGGCGTCTCGCCCGCCGCGCAGCGCGCCGCATGGCAAGCCCGCCGCCGAGACCGCACGTCCGATCGTCAAGGAGCCGTCCCGATGAAGATCCGCGCCGCCATCTGCTGGGAGCCCAAACAACCGCTCGCCGTCGAGACGGTCGACCTCGAGGGCCCGAAGGCCGGCGAGTGCCTCGTCCGCCTCGCCGCCACCGGCGTCTGCCACACCGACGCCTACACCATGAGCGGCCGCGATCCGTCCGGCCTGTTCCCCTGCGTGCTCGGGCACGAGGGCGCCGGCGTCGTCGAGGAGATCGGCCGCGGCGTCACCACTCTCAAGGAGGGCGACCACGTCATCCCGCTCTACATCCCCGAGTGCCGCAACTGTAAGTTCTGCCTCAGCGGCAAGACCAACCTGTGCAGCGCGCTGCTGGCGACACAGGGTCAGGGGCTGATGCCCGACGGCAGCAGCCGCCTGTCGCACAACGGCAAGCGCCTGCTGCACTACATGGGCACCTCGACCTTCGCCGAGGCGACCGTGGTGCCGGAGATCGCGCTGGCGAAAATCCGCCCCGACGCGCCGCTCGACAAGGTCTGCCTGCTCGGCTGCGGCATCACCACCGGCGTCGGCGCGGTGCTCAACACCGCCAAGGTGCACCCGGGCGCGACCGTCGCCGTCTTCGGCCTCGGCGGCATCGGCGTCTCGGTCGTGCAGGGCGCCGCCATGGCCGGCGCCGAGCGCATCATCGGCGTCGACCTCAACCCGAAGAAGTACGAGCTGGCGCAACAGTTCGGCGCCACCGACTTCCTCAACCCCGCCGACACGCCGAACGTCGCCGAGGCGCTGGTCGAACTGACCGGCGGCGGCGTCGACTTCGCCTTCGAGTGTATCGGCAACGTCGAGGTGATGAACCAGGCGCTGATGAGCTGCCACAAGGGCTGGGGCCAGTGCGTCATCATCGGCGTCGCCGGCGCCGGCGAGGAGATCCACGTCCGCCCCTTCCTGCTCGTCACCGGCCGCACCTGGCGCGGCACCGCCTTCGGCGGCACGCGCGGCCGCACCCAGCTGCCGACCTATGTCGACTGGGCGATGCGCGGGCGCCTGAAGGTCGACGAGTACGTCACCCACACCATGCCGCTCGAGCGCATCAACGAGGCGTTCGACCTCATGCACCGCGGCGAGAGCATCCGCAGCGTGGTGAAGTTCTGAGTTGCCACGGCCAGTGCTGCGACCCAAGCCCGGGAGGATCCATGCGCTGCCGTCGCACGGGCTTCGTCCTCGCGCTGGCGGCGCTGCTCCAGCTCGGAGTCCCCGCGGTGTCGCGCGCAACAGACGCCGGGACCGACAGTACCCTGCTGGCCAAGGGCGCAGCGCCGAACGGCATCGCGGTCGGCAACCGTGGCGCGACCGATGTGATCGTGCGCGAGGTCACCATCGCCCCAGGCGGCTCGACGGGCTGGCACTACCACCCCGGCGCGGTAGTCGCCGTCGTGAAGTCGGGCACCCTGACGCGGACCTTGCACGACTGTTCGACCGAGGTGACCAGCGCCGGCACCGCCATCGTCGAGCCGGCCGGACGCGCGCACAGCCACAACGGCCGCAACCTCGGCACGGAGCCGGTGGTCCTCGTCGCCACCTACCTGCTGCCGGCCGGCCAGCCACTGTCGCAGGAGATCCCCGAGCCCACGCACTGCAGGCCCCCTGAGCGAGAAGCACCATGATCAAGCTCGTCTACATCGTCCGCCGCCGCGCCGATTTCACGCCGCAGGACTTCTCCCGCCGCTGGTTGGCGCATGGCCCCCGGGTGCGCGACCTCGCCGCCGCCATCCACGCGCGGCGTTACGTACAGAGCCACACGATAGATTCGCCGCTGAACGCGCAGTTCGCCGAGGAGCACCCGATCTTCGATCGCAGCTAGGCGGCACGCCGACGGCCGCCGCCGCGCCCACAACTCCGCCGCGGTCTCCGGCGCCGTCGCACGTCACCCCGGCAGGCTGGGGAGTGGATTGCGCGTCGGCAGTTCGGGAAACAGCGAGAAGTCGCGATCCGCGGTCAGCAGCTCGCCGACGCCATGGGCAACGCAGATCGCCGCGACCCTGGCGTCGTGGATGATCGGCCCCCGCACACGCGGCCGGCGTGCGAAGCGCTCGAGAATCGCCGCGAAGTCTTCCGTCTCCGCAACCAGCGACACCGCCGGCGAGCCGGTCCACGCGCCCACCTGCCGCCAGGCCCGCTCGGGAGTGCTGGCCGTTTGCTTCCAGATGCGCGGGTTGGTCACGACGCTGAAGAACTCGTACACGCAGGGCCAGGGAATCGCCCAGCGCTGGGATCCCTCTGCCAGGGCCCAACCAGCCGCCAGCCGACGCGGGGCGCGCGGCCGAACTGCCAATGGGACGGAAGGACTATTCGCCTGCCCCAGACGCAACAGGGTTCGTGCCACTGCGGCCGCGTCACGTTCGAGGTGCGCGCCGATCTCGCCTACGTCGTCGACGGCAACTGCTCGATCTGTCGTCGCCGGGGGGCGCTCTGGCAGCCTGCGTCGGACGCGGATCTCCACATCCTCGGCGGCGAGGCCGATCTGGCACGCTACGAGTTCACCACCAAGACCGCCAAGCACTACTTCTGCCGCCACTCCGGCATCCACCCGTTCATCCGCCCGCGCCGCGACCCGAGCAGTTGGGCGGTCAACGTCCGCTGCATCGACGGCGTCGACCTGGCGACCATGACCGTCCTTCCTTTCGATGGCGCCAACTGGGAGGCGGCGGCCGCGGCCCTCCTCGGGCGCCGCAAGGCGCCGCCTGAGACCTGACCCCGTTGCGCTACGCCGCCGGTTCCCCGTCCCCCCCCTGGCCGGCGGGCTCGAAGCGGTAGCCGACGCCGCGCACGGTGAGGAAGTAGCGCGGGCGGTCGGGATCCGGTTCGAACTTCGCGCGCAGGCGGCCGACGAAGTTGTCGATCGTGCGGTGCGTCAGATAATCGGTGCGCCACACTTCGCCGAGCAGGGTCTCGCGCGTCAGGGCGCGCTCGGGGTTGCGCAGGAAGTAGGCCAGCAGGGCGAACTCGCGCGCCGTCATCGACACCGCCACGCCGGCGCGCGTCGCCTGGTGGCGGTCGAGATCGACGCGCACGTCGCCGAACTCGCGCAGCGACTGCCCGGCCGCCTGCAGGCGGTGGCGGCGCAGCGCGGCGTTGATGCGGGCGCGCAGCTCCTCGAGGTTGAACGGCTTCGAGATGTAGTCGTCGGCGCCGAGCTGCAAGCCGAGCACCTTGTCGCCCTCCTCGCCGCGCGCGGTGAGGATCAGCACCGGTAGGTCGGGATCGACGGCGCGCAGGCGGCGCAACACCTCGAGGCCGTGCATGCCCGGCAGCATGATGTCGAGCAACACCAGGTCGGGCGGATCGTCGACCGCCAGGCGACAGCCCGCCTCGCCGTCGGCCGCCGTCACCACCTCGTAGCCCTCGAGCGACAGGCTGAGCCGCAGGCCGGCGACGATCGCCGCGTCGTCCTCGATCAGCAGCAGGCGTTCCGAGGCCATGGGCATCAGTAGGCGGCCGGGATGCGCAGGCTGAAGGCGGCGCCGCCCTCCGGGCGGTTGCGCACGACGACCTGGCCGCCGTGCGCCTGCACGACATGGCGGACGATGGCGAGACCGAGCCCGCTGCCCTCCTGCTTGCGGTCGAGGCGGTCGTCGATGCGGTAGAATCGCTCGAAGATGCGGCGCCGCTCGCGCCTCGGGATGCCGGGACCGCGGTCGGCGACGGTGAGCTCGACGTGGCCGTTCTCGGCCCGGCAGGTGAGGTCGATGGCGGGCGCGTCGCCGCCGTACTTGGCGGCGTTCTGCAACAGGTTCAGCAGCGCCTGGCTGAGCATGTCGCGGTCGGCGAGGATGGTCGGCAACTGCTTCGGCACATCCGTGGCGAGCGCCACATGGCGCTGCAGGCGGATCGGCTCGAAGGCGCGCAGGGCGGCGTCGACGACGGCGGCGACGGACTCCGGCTGGCGATGATACACCATCGACCCCGCCTCCATGCGGCCGAGGTCGAGCAGGCGGTCGATCAACGTGCCCAGACGCGCGCTCTCGTGGTCGAGCATCTGCAGGCACTGCCCGCGCTGCTCGTCGGTGAGCGGCCGCGGCCCGAGCAGGGTCTGCGAGAACAGCCGGATGCTGGTCAGCGGCGTCTTGAACTCGTGCGAGACCTTGGAGAGGAAGTCGAGCTGCAACTGCGACAGGTCGGCGGTGCGCTTGAACGACAGCACCAGCCAGATCGCGCCGACCAGGACGGCGACACAGAAGGCGAGGATGAGGACGCCGAAGGTGATGTCGACGGTCTCGCGCTGGAAGACCAGCACCAGGATGCCGACCACCACCAGCGCCACCACCGGCACCAGCACGAAAGCCGAGGCAAGCCACATGTGGCGGCGGAAGCGCATGCCCGATCGTGCTGCGCCGGGGTGCAGGGGTCAAGCGTCTCCCCGGCCGCGGCGACCGGGGCCTGGAGTCACCCGGCGGCGCGTACGTGCCGGCTGGCGTCGACCAGGGCGCGCAGCGCCGCCTTCACCGCCTCGGCGCTGCCGAAGTGCTGCCACAACTCGGGCTCGAGGAAGACGGCGTAGGCGTAGCCGGGCCGCAGTTGCGCATAGCGGTGCGGCTGGACGCCGCCGCTGAAGTCGACCTCGGGGATCTCCTGCAGCGATGCCGGCGATGGCTGACGGTCAGAAGCGTCGTCGCTCATAGATGGCTGCCTCTCGCGCCGTCGCCCGCCGCGCACTGACCAGGCGGAGGTGCGGTCCACGCTCGACATGCACCACGGTCAGCACGCGGGCAAGGCCGCTGACGCCGATGGCGAAGAAGGTATCCGGGTGCGCGTCGTCCACGCGCAGAATGTAGCACGGATCGGCGAAGACGGTCGACGCTTCTTCGAAGGAGACCCCGTGTTTGGCGAGGTTGCCCAGGGCCTTGGTGTCGTCCCATTCGAACCCTCCGTAGACCACTGTCGACATCGCCTTGATCCGCGCGCGCCGAGCCGCCTTTGCCGCCGGCAGCAACAACACGGGCGCGCGCGTCTGGCGATGATCGGCCAGCCACAGGACGCCCAGGCCGGCGCGCAGCGCCCGCAGCGCAAACTCCGCCGCGCGCCAGGCCGGGAGGCCTGCCGCCAGCGCCCAGCCGAAGCGCGGCAGCCGGATCGAGCGCAGACCGAGGACGCGCTCGGCGAGCAGCCGCGGCGGGCCGTAGAGTTCGACGTAGCGCCCGACGCGGAGAAACACCACCACGTCATCGCCCGCCGCCAGGACCATGCGGCGGTAGCGGCGCGCCGTCGGCGAACGGGCTCGCGCGCCAGCGGGCCCGCGCCTGCCAGCCGTCGAAACGGAAGAGGAAGCGCAGCCACGGCCAGCGGCTGCGGATCGCCAGCCAGTCCGTCCAAGCGCTGCCGTGTCGCAGGTGGCCGCAGTACGAGGCCACCGTGCTGGCGAGGGCCGGCAGGTCGGGGGCGGCGCCGCCGACGCGCCGGCGCACGGGGCGGGGCGGGCCGAGCACCGCCAGGCGTCGGGCGACGCCGCCGAAGGCCGGCTGCATCGCCCGGCGTTCAACCGCGGCCAGGCGACGGCCGAGCGCGCGCAGCGTCTGGCGGCTGACGACGCGGTGGCTGTGCCACGTCCGCCAGCCGACGAAGGTGACGCCGCGACGGGCAGTCAGCGGCTCGACTCCTGGCTCGCGCAACGACAAGCGCAGCAGGCCGGTCTGGTTGCGTCGTGCACGTGCCCAAGCTGGTGTTGCAGGTGCCCAGGCTGCCGGTGCAGGTCGCCAGATCGCCCGCGCAGTCGGGCAACGGCCCGCCGCCGAGCGCGCTGGCGACATCATCGCTGCACTGGGTGATGAAGGTCTGAATCTGCGCCTGGCTGGCGCTCGACGGACACGCCCCCATCCCCTGCGTGTCGGCTTGCCCGAACTTGTCGGCGAACTTCGTCTCGCACCTGCTGTAGTCCGGCATGCCGCCGGTCTGCACCGCATTGGCCTCCGCCTTCAACCGGCAGAAGCTGTACTTGCCTGACGTCTTCAGCTCGCTCGACTGGCACTTCTCCGCCGCCGTCAGCGCCCCCGCCTGGCCGGCCAGCAGCAGACCCACCGCCATTGCCGCACACCGCATCATCATCTGTTGCATCGCTATCTGCCGCATCGCTTTTTTCTTACCCGGAATGTCGGTTGCTTCGGCGCACCGCCCCCTGCGGCCCCCTTCGCGAAGCCCGCCTGCGCAGGTCCGGACTACCGAGCCGGTAGCAGTTTCTCAAGACCTGAAGTAGCGCGTCGCACCGCCCGTGCCCCTGGTGCCGCTCCGCCGGCGCCGGTTGGATGGAGGGCGGATGCGCCATCCATCCGGCGCCGGCGGAGCGGCACCCTCCCGCGTTCCCGACCCGCCCCAGCCTTGCTCCGCAAACGGGCGTTCGGTTAGGACGTTGGGAATGGATCTCAGCTACAGCGCCGAATACGAGCAGTTCCGCGCCGAGGTGCGGCAGTTCCTCGACAAGCACTGGACCGACGCCGACCGCAACGCCAGCCCGCCCCCCGACGGCCAGGCGGCGTTGATGGGGGCGGTGGTGCGCACCGACGAGCCCGCGACGCAGTTCCGCCTGGCGGCCATCGAGCGCGGCTACCTCTACCGCCACGTGCCGCGCGCCTGGGGCGGCGGCGAGCAGCCCTTCGACGCGCTCAAGAGCACCATCATCGCCGAGGAGTTCCGCGCCGCCAAGGCGCCCGGCGAAGTGGTCGGCCAGGGCGCCAGCATGCTCGTCCCGACCCTGGTCGAGCACGGCAGCGAGGCTCAGAAGACCCAGTTCGTGCGCGACACGCTGCTCGGCAAGATCGTCTGGTGCCAGGGCTACAGCGAACCCGGCTCCGGCTCCGACCTCGCCTCGCTGCGCACCAAGGCCGAGCTCGACGGCGACTTCTGGGTCGTCAACGGCCAGAAGATCTGGACCTCCAACGCGCGCGAGGCGCACTGGATGTTCGCCCTGGTGCGCACCGAGCCCGAGGCGTCCAAGCACGACGGCATCAGCTACCTGCTGATCGACATGAAGACCGCCGGGCTCGACGTGCGGCCACTGCGCCAGATGACTGGCGAGGCGGACTTCAGCGAGGTCTTCTTCGACAACGTCCGCGTGCCGAAGGCCAACCTGGTCGGCCCGCGCGGCAAGGGCTGGGTGGTGAGCCGCTCGACGCTCAAGCACGAGCGCGCCCTCATCGGCGGCTCGTTCATCACCCGCCGCACCTTCGACGGCCTGACGATGGTGGCGCAGAGCGCCCAGCTGCGCGGCCACGCGGCGAGCAAGCACGCCGTCCTGCGCGACCGCCTGGTGCAGCTCGAGACGCGCCTGCTGGCGAGCGAATACAACGGCTTCCGCCTGCTGACCATGCAGACGCGCGGCGAGGACCAGGGCCTCGCCGGCATGGTGATGAAGCTCTTCACCACGCAGCTGAGCTACGACATCAGCAAGACCGCCATGGACGTGCTCGGCGACCGCGGCGCGCTCGCCCGCGGCGACTTCAACTCGCCGGACATGGGCATGTTCTCGTACTCGTACATGTGGTCGCTCGGCATCCTCATCGCCGGCGGCGCCGCCAACATCCAGCGCAACATCATCGCCGAACGCGGCCTCGGCCTGCCGCGCGACGGGAAGAAATAGACTCACACGGAGGCACGGAGACACGGAGGGCGCGCGGCGGCCCCGTGTCGCCGTGCCTCCATGTGGAAAGGGAACTGACGGATGGATTTTGGACTGTCGGAAGACCAGCTGCTGCTCAAGGACACGATCAAGCGCTTCCTCGCCGAACGCTGCCCGACGACGCGGGTGCGGCAGGTGATGGAGGGCGACGCGTCCCTGGCCCGCGATCTCTGGGGGCAGCTTGCCGAACTCGGCGTCGGCGGCGTACTCGCGCCGGCGCAGCACGGCGGTCTCGAACGCGAGCTGCTCGACCTGGCGCTGGTGGCGGAGGAGCTCGGCTACGCCGCCACGCCGGGGCCGTTCCTCGGCTGCGCGATGGCGACCGTGGCGCTGGTCGAGGGCGGCGACAGCGCGGCGCAGGCGCGCTGGCTGCCGGGGCTGGCCAGCGGCGAGGCGGTGGCGACCGTCGCCTGGGGCGAGGAGAACGGCGAGTGGACGCCGACCGCCCTGCACGCGCACGTCGCCGGCGGACGCCTGAACGGCCGCAAGCTGATGGTACCGAGCGCGCAGATCGCCGACCTGCTGGTCGTCGCCGCGCGCGACGAGCACGGCCCGCACCTGTGGTTGGTCGAACGCGGCGCGCCCGGCGTCGAGGTCGCGCCGATGACGGTCAACGACCTGACGCGGCCGCTCGACGTGGTGACGTTCACCGACGTGCACGCGACCAAGCTGCCCCACGCCGGCGCCGTGCAGCGCGTCTGGGATGCCGGCCTCATCCTGCTCGCCGCCGACGCCTACGGCGGCGCCCGCCGCTGCCTGGAGATGACCTGCGGCTACGCGATGACGCGCGAGCAGTTCGGCCAGCCGATCGGCGCCTTCCAGGCGGTCAAGCATCAGCTCGCCAACATGGCCGCCGACCTCGAGCCGTCGCTGGCGCTGGTGTGGTACTCGGCACACGCCTTCGATCGCATCCAGGACCAGTCGACGCGCCACGCGGCGATGGTCAAGGCGCACATGGCCGACCTCTTCGACCGCGTGACGCGCGACGCGACCGAGCTGCACGGCGGCATCGGCTTCACCTGGGAGTTCGACCTGCACCTGTGGTTCCGCCGCGCCATCTTCGACCGCAGCGTGCTCGGCGAAGCGATCTACCACCGCGCCCGCGCGGCGGACCTGGCTGGCTGGTGACGAAAGAGGGACGTAGGGGCGAAAGGGGCGCTTCGTCCCGAAACGCCCCTTTCGCCCCTACGTCCCTCTTTCTAGAACGGTTCTTTGAACGGCCGCAGATCGAGTTCGTGCGTCCAGGCGGTGCGGTGCTGTAGGTGCAGTTGCCAGTAGGTCTCGGCGATCGCGTCGAGATCGAGCAGGCCTTCGGCGCCCTTGGCGGCGACGAAACCCGGCGCGAAGGTGTGCAGGCGCTCGCCGTCGATGCCGCCGTCGATGATCACATGCGCCACGTGCAGCCCCTGCGGGCCGAATTCGCGCGCCATGCCTGGGCGACGGCGCGCAGCGCCGCCTTGGCCGACGCGAAGGCGATGAACGGCGGCCGTGCGCGCAGCGAACCGGTGGCGCCGGTGAACAGCACCGTGCCGCACCGCTGCGGCGCCAGACGCCGCGCCGCCTCGCGGCCGACCAGGAAGCCGCCGAAGCAGGCGACGCGCCAGACGTTCTCGAAGAACGCCGCCTCCATGTCGACCAGGTTGGCCATCTGGTTGCTGCCGGCGTTGAAGACCACCAACTCGATCGGCCCGCTCGCGGCGGCGCGGTCGAAGAGGCGCACAACGTCGGCCTCGACCGTCGTGTCGGTGGCGATCGCCGTCGCCTGTCCGCCGCCGGCGGTCACCGCCGCCGCCACCTGCTCGATGCGCGCCGGCGTCCGGCCGGCGACGAAGACGTGCAGCCCGCCGCGCCCGATGCGCTTGCACACGGCGCCGCCGAGGCCCGCCTCGGCGCCGACACCGACGACGATCGCTGTTACCATGCGTCCCTCCGGCTTCCCGCTCACCAGGTCATCGGCACGGAGGCGAAGCCGTGCACGTTGCTCATATGGACGCGCGTGCAACTCGCCTCGTCGACGGCGTACTCCGGTAGGCGCGCGTGCAGCTCCTCCAGCGCGACGCGCGCCTCGAGACGCGCCAGCGCGGCGCCGAGGCACTTGTGCGCGCCGTGCCCGAACGCCATCTGCAGTGGGATGTCGCGGCCGCGCGCGATGTCGAAGCGGTCGGCGTCGGCGAACTGCTGCTCGTCGCGGCAGGCCGAGCCGGTGAGCAGCAGCACGCGCGCCTCGGCGGGCAGGGCGACGCCGTGCAGGGTCACCGGCCGGGTCAGCGTGCGGCCCTGGTACTGCGACGGCGGCCAGTAGCGCAGGCACTCCTCGACCGCGCCCGGGACGCGGGCGGGATCCGCGCACAGCGCGCGGCGCTGCTCGGGATGGCGGGCGAGCAGGACGGCGGCGTTGCCGAGCAGCTTGGTCACCGTCTCGTTGCCGGCGGCGGCGAGCAGGTTGCAGAAGCCGATCAGCTCGGTGTCGCTGAGGCGCTGCGGCACGCCGGCGTCGTCCGCCACCTCGGCCTGGGCGAGCAGGCTGATCAGGTCATCGTCGGGATGGCGCCGCTTCTCGGTCGTCAGGCCGTAGAAGTAGCGCATGAGCTCGGCGCTGGCGGCCATCGCCGCGGCGGGAATCGCCGGACTGTCGGGATCGCGCGCGAGCGCCGCGTCGGTCCACTCGCGCACCCGCTCGCGATCCACCGCCGGCACGCCGATCAGCGCGCAGATCACCGCGATCGGCAGCCGCGCGGCGAAGTCGGCGATGAAGTCGCAGCGGCCGGCGGGCACGAGGCCGTCGAGCAGCTCGACCGCCGTGGCGCGGACGAAGGGCTCGAGGGCGCCGATGCGGGCCGGCGTGAAGGCCTTGCTGACCAGGCGCCGCAGGCGCGTCTGGCGCGGCGGGTCCATGAACAGGATGATCGGGTAGGCCTCGATCATCGCCGGGTCGATCTCCAGCACGGTGCCCTTGGCCGAGCTGTAGGTCTCGTGATCGAGCGCCGCGGCCAGCACGTCGTCCCAGCGCGAGAGCGCCCAGAAGTCGAGCGCGTCGTTGCGATACACCGGCGCCGCGCGGCGCAGGGCGCGGTAGGTCGGGTACGGGTCGGCGTGGAACGCGTAGGAGAACGGGTTGAGCTCCATGCGTCGCCTCGCCTCAGCGCCGCGGCGCGGCAGCGGCGGCGCCGGCCAAGGCGTCGAGCAGCGCGCGCACCGCCTCGGGCGCGTGCGGCCCATCGCAGATGACCGGCTGCAACTGCTCGACGCGCGCCGGCCCGAGCGCCGCGGCGAGGTCATCGGGCAGCACCGCGTCACTGCTGTACGAGGAGACGCGGTGCAGCGCCTCGTGGCCCTCCCCAACCGTCGCCAGCGGCGTCCCGTCCGGCGCCGCCAGCGTCAGCGCCAGGTCGTACGATTCGAAGTCCGTCTGCACCGGGCCAGGGGTCAACGCGTAGAAGCCGAGCGTCACCCACAAGACGAATTTCAGGGCGGGAATGTACGTGCGCTGCACGGCCACGCGCGAGCGCAGCGGCGTGACGACGAGATCGACCTCGCCGACCGGCTGCGGCTGGCGGTACACCTGCGCGAAGCGGCCGCTGGCGGCGATGTGGTCGGCGAGTTGCGCCTCGAACCGGCAGTCGCGCGGGCGCGGCTGCGCCAGCGTCGCCGGATCCTCGTTCTCCGGACAGGCGTCGAAGCCGCGCAACTCGAGGCGCACCGGCACCGGCGCGGGTGCGGGACCGCTGCGCGTTTCGGCCAGGGTCGCGGCCCAGATGCGGCCGAGGCCACCGGCGTCGAAGCCGAACAGGGCATGCGCGGGAGCGGCGGCGAGACAGACGGCAACAGCGACGCACAGTGACTTCACGCGCGGGCCTGTAGCAGGTGGCGCGGGGGGATGGGAATGGCGTCGCGGTCTCAGCGGCGCGGCCGCGGACTGCCGGGCGGCAGGGCCGGTCCGGAAACCCGGCCGACGCCAGCCACCGTCCCGAGGAATCGCCGCGGTGCCGGTACCGCGGTGCCCGTCACCGCCCGAGGGTAGGCTTCAGTCCCGCCCCTGCGGGGCCGGACGCGTCCCCTGGCGGCTCGCCGAGACGTCCGTCCCAGGCCGCCGGATGGCCACGACCATCTGCCAGCGCTTCAGCACTTTCGACCACTTACCGGTTGCGATTACCTGCTTTGCCATGTCCACCCCCAAATCTGCAGAGGGGCTAAGGCAAGCACCGTGCCAGGAGTTCGTCGGCGAGCGGCGCTTTACTGCCTGACGCGCTGAACACACCTGAACGGCCGGTGAGTTCGGATCTGAACAGACCCGACCCCTGGTGGGCCGCCCTCGTTCCGGCGGCTTGCCTCAATCCGGTGCGCGAGTGATGAACGCGGGTGGGGGGAGCGGACGATGCGCACGGGTTCGGGGAAACCGCGGCAGCTGTGGCCGATGGTTGCGGGGCTGCTGCTCGGCTTGGGCGGGTCGGCGATGGGCGGCGAGGCGACGCGCCAGCTGCCGGTGAGCGGCTGCGACGCCGATTGCGATCGCAGCGGCGCGGTCAGCATCGACGAACTCCTCACCGCCGTCACCATCGGGCTCGAGACCGGGACGGTGTCGGCCTGCGCCGCGGCCGACCGCGACGGCAACCGCGCCGTCCGCGTCGACGAGATCCTCGCCGGCGTCGGCGGCGCGCTCGCCGGCTGCCTCCCCTTCCCCACCGACCCGGGCACCGCGCCCTGGCAGCCGGTGCCGCGCGACCAGGTGTTGAGCCGCTGCGGCCTCGACCCGACGCTCCTCAACGCCGCCGATACGCTCGTCAAGCGCCCGTACGCCGTGGTCCGTTACGGACAGCTCTGCCACGTCCACTACCCGACCGGCGCCGATCCGCGCGGCGAAGTGTTCTCCACCACCAAGACCCTCGGCGCACTCACCACCGGCATCGCCGCCTACGAGACCCGCGCGCTGCCGCGCAGCGGCCGCAAAACCGGGCCGCTGTCGGACACCGATCGCGTTGACCACTGGCTGGACGACTTCACGTTCAATCCCGAGGCGCGCATTGCCCACGTCCTGGCCATGCTGGCGCACAACGCCGACCTGACGTTCGGCGCCCGCACCTACCAGTACGATGTCGTCGGCGCGGTCCAGATCAACCGCCTCAGCGACGTCATTCGCACGGCGATCGCGCAGGACCACGAACGGCTCGGCGATTCGGTTGAGACCTTCGCGCAGCGCTTCGTGTTCGGCGCCCTGGGCATGACCGACTCGCAGTGGAGTGCCGGCGCGCCCGACAAGATCCTCGGCTTCACCTGGCAGTCCACCGTGCTCGATATGGCGCGCGTCGGCCTGCTCATGCTGCACGACGGCCGCTGGGCGGGACGGCGCATACTCGACGCGGCGTGGACCGACAAGATGACCCACCCGTCGTTCGAGGATGCCAACACCGGCGACGGCTACCTGACCTGGGTCAACAGCGCCTCGAACCACACCGTCGGCCTCGGAGCCGGCGCCAAGCTGCAGACGCCCACCGACGCCTGCGCGCCGCTCGCCCTGCACCGCGAGTATCCGCACGGCCTCTCCGCGTCACCAGACTGCAACTACGAGCCGCCGCTGAGCTGTGCCCAGCCCCTCGACGTCGGCATGTGGTACGCCGCCGGACTCGGCGGCCAGTACATCGTCGGCCACCGCGGCCTCGACCTGGTGCTGGTGGTGAAGGACTCGCCCGGCGGCCCCGCCCAACTGTGGAGCGCCGTGCGCCCCGCCCTGGTCGCGCTCGATCGCACCTACGCCGGCGACGAGAACGCGTTCTGCGACGCATACGCCGCCGTCACCTACGCCCCCGACCTCCTCTGACCTGACCGGCCGCGTCGCCTCGCCTGCGTCGTGGCCTGCGGTTTGCTGACGACCCGGACGATGCACGCGCTCGCCGATTTCGTCCATGCCTTTCTGCTCTGGCCGGCGCTGATCCTGCTCGCCTGCGCAGCCGCGTTCGTCACCATCGAGCGTCTGTGGCCGGCGCAGCCGCGGCAGCCCGCCTGGCGGCAGGGCAGTGCCGCCGACCTGTTGCTGTCGTTCGCCAACCCGATCGTCGTCACGCCGCTGACCAGCCTGGCCATCACCGGCCTGGTCACCCTGGTCCTCGCCTGCACCGGTTACGCCTACCTCGACGCGGCGCGCCTTCGCCTCGACGCCTGGCCGTTCGCCGCCCAACTGCTCGCCGCGCTGCTGCTCGCCGACCTCTGCGCCTACTGGAAACACCGCCTCTTCCATGGCCGCTGGCTGTGGCCGATCCATGCCGTGCACCACAGCGCCGAGGAGATCGACTGGCTCACCAACGAGCGTGACCACCCCCTGCAACTGCTCGCCACGCACGTGCTGATCGTCGTTCCCCTAGTCCTCGCCGGGTTCGGCGCCGAGGTGATCGCGCTCCAGGCGACGCTGCGGCGCGTGTACAGCCTGTACACGCACGCCAACGTGCGCTGGTCGTACGGCACTCTCGACCGCGTCTTCGTCAGCCCGGCGGTGCATCGCTGGCATCACGCCCGCGACGCGGGCGCCGCCGGCGGCAACTTCGCCGTCTTCTTCTCGTTCTACGACGTGCTCTTCGGCACCTACCGCCTGCCCGCCGGCGCGCCGCAGCCAGACGCGTTCGGCCTCCCCGACCACGCCGCGCTGCCCAATGTGTGGGCGATGCTTCGCTACCCCTTCCATCCCCGCGCCTGGGCCCGCTGAGGACGAGCGCCCGCGCACCCGCGCAGGGCGCTTCCGGCACGGCGTGCAGGGTCACCAACGTGCTCGACGAAGGCGCGCACGCGCAACTGCCGCGCCGCGCGCGCGAATCCGCCCGCATCCGCCGCTGCTCCGAAGACACGCATCGCCTCGAGCTGGTCCATCCAGGGTTTGTTTCAGCAAGTGCAACAGTGTCTTGTCGAAGTGCCCTATTCTCACTCGCCGAGATGATTGCCGTGCACAGGATCGGCATAGAGCGGAGGATGAATGCCACATCGATTTGCTCAGTTGGCCTTTACGCCGGCGGTTCGTCGGGCACAGGAGCGGGCCGGCAGTCGTGCCGCGTATGCGCGCATGGAGACCGGTGCCGGCGCCGGGCACGACAGGTTGGGGCCGGAGGAAGCGGCGTTCATCGCCGCCCGCGACAGTTTCTACATGGCGACGGTCTCCGAGACCGGTTGGCCGTATGTGCAGCATCGCGGCGGGCCGCGCGGCTTCGTGCGGGTGCTCGACGAGGCGACGCTGGCGCTGGCCGATTTCCGCGGCAACCGCCAGTACGTCAGCGTCGGCAACCTGGCCGGCGACGACCGCGTTTCGGTGTTCTTCATGGACTACCCCAACCAGCGGCGCCTGAAGCGGCTCGGCCACGCGCGCATCGTCGACCCGGCGACGACGCGCCGCTGCTCGAACGACTGCGTCTGCCCGGCTACGCGGCGCGCGTCGAGCCCGCGCTGGTGATCGCGGTGGCGGCCTTCGACTGGAACTGCCCGCAGCACATCACGCCGCGCTTCAGCGAAGCGGAGGTGACCGAGGCGGTGGCGCCGCTGCAGGCCCGCATCGCCGCGCTCGAGGCGCGCCTGTGCGGCGCCGCGGGCTGATCCGCACCGGCGCCGCGCGGCGGGCGACGGCTTCGCGTCAGAGCGCGGTGACGTAGGCGCCGGCGGCGCCGCCGTCGACGAGGAAGGCGGTGCCGTTGACGTAGGACGACTCGTCGGAGGCGAGGAACAGCGCCGCGTTGGCGATCTCCTCGGCCTCGGCGAGGCGGCCCATCGGCAGGTGCACGAGGCGGCGAGCGCGCGCCGCCGGGTCGGCGAGCAGCGTCTGCAGCAGCGGCGTGTTGACCGGACCCGGGCACAGGGCGTTGGCGCGCAGGCCCTGGCGCGCGAACTCGACGGCGATCTCGCGCGTCAACGCCAGCACGCCGCCCTTCGACGCCGTGTAGGCGCTCTGCGCCGTCGCCGAGCCGAGGACGGCGACGAACGAGGCGGTGTTGATCAGCGAGCCGCCGCCGGCGCGCAGCAGGGCCGGGATGCCGTACTTGCAGCCGAAGAAGACGCCCTTGAGATTGACGCCGATGACCTCGTCGAAGACCGCTTCGTCGGTGTCGAGCACCGAGCCGTCCGCGTCGGGGAAGATGCCGGCGTTGTTGAACAACACGTGCAGGGCGCCGAAGCGGCGCTCGGCGAAGGCGATCATCGCCGCCACCTCGGCCGGGCGAGCGACGTCGACGTGGACGAAGTCCGCCTCGCCGCCGGCCTCGGCGATCAGCGCCACCGTCTCGCGGCCGCGCGCCTCGACGAAGTCGGCGATCACCAGTTGGGCGCCCTCGGCGGCGAAGCGGCGCGCCGCGGCGCGGCCGATGCCGCTGCCGGCGCCGGTGACGAGGGCGACCTTGTTGGCGAGGCGTGTGGACATGGGGCTCCCTTCGGAAAAAGACTTCAACGCCGAGACGCGGAGGTTCGAGGAGAGAGGATCCAGTCGGACATGGGTGGCCATTCCGACGATCGACCGCTCTCGACGTCTCGGCGCAGCTCTGCGGACTCCGCGCCGCCGGCTCGTGGGGTCATGAACCCACCAACGCCGCGAAGAGGCGCTGCTGGACAGGGTCGTCGAGTTGCATCTCGGGGTGCCATTGCACGGCGATGCACCATGGGTGGGTGACGTGCTCCACCGCTTCGATGACGCCGTCGTCGGCCCACGCCACGGCGCGCAGGCCGGCGCCGAGGCGTTCGATGGCCTGGTGGTGCCACGACACCACCTCACAGGTGGTGGTGCCGAGGATGGCGGCCAGGCGGCTGTCGGGGTCGACGCGAATGGCGTGCGCGGTCGGCGTGCGTTCCGGCAGGCGGTGCTCCACCGCCGCGCCGACGGCGTCGGGCAGATGCAGGTGCAGCGTGCCGCCGCAGACGACGTTGAGCACCTGCAGGCCGCGGCAGATGCACAGCAGCGGCACGCGCGTGTCGGCGAGCGCGGCGCGCGTCAGCCCGAGCTCGAAGGCGTCGCGTTCCTCGTTCACCGAATAGACCATGTCGTGGTCGCCGCCGCCGTAGACTTTCGGGTCGACGTCGCCGCCGCCGGAGACGACCAGCGCCGCCAGCGGTTCGAGCAGCCGGCCGGGGTCGCGCTCGCCGGTCGGCAGGACGATCGGCACGGCGCCGACGGCGCGCAGCGCGTCGACGTAACCCGTCGGCAGCGAGAACGCGCTGCGCACGCCGCTGCCGCCGCGCGGGTAGGACGAGATCCCCACCAGGCGCAGCGACGTGTCCGGGGCGCGCCGCGGCGCCGCCCCGTTCACGCCCGCTCCAGGTAGCGCCGCCGCTCCCAGGTGGTCACCGTCTCGTCGAACTTGCGCTGTTCGGTGCGGGCGAAGTGCAGCAGGTGTTCGACCACCGCCGCGCCGAAGGCGGGGCGGAACAGCGGTGAGGCGTCGAAGGCGGCGATCGCCTCCGGCAGCGTCGCCGGCACGCGGGTGAGCTCGGTGGCGCCGTAGGCGTCGCCGTCGAAGCGCGGCGGCGGCTCGATGCGGTTGGCGATGCCGTCGAGGCCGGCGGCGAGCGTCGCGGCGAAGGCCAGGTAGGGGTTCGCGTCGGCGCCGGGAATGCGGCATTCGACGCGCAGCGACGGCCCGTGCCCGACCATGCGGAAGCCGGCGGTGCGATTGTCGAGCGCCCAGGCGATCGCCGTCGGCGCGAACGAGCCGGCGCAGAAGCGCTTGTACGAGTTGACGTAGGGCGCAAAGAGCAGCGTACAGGCGCGGGCGTGGTGCATGAGACCGCCAAGCCACCAGCGGCACAGGTCGGGCAGCACGCCCGCCGCCGGCGCCGGCGCGTCGAAGGCGGCGCGCGCGCCGCCCTCGCTCCACAGGCTCGAGTGGATGTGCATCGAGCTGCCGGCGAGGTGTTCGTCGAGCTTGGCCATGAACGTCACGGCGGCGCCCTGACGCAACGCGATCTCCTTCGCCGCCTGCTTGTAGATGACGTGCCGGTCGGCCATCTCGAGCAGGCCGGTGTACTGGAGATTGAGTTCGTGTTGGCCCGGGCCCCATTCGCCCTTCGACGATTCCACCGGCACGCCGGAGGCGGCGACGAGGCGGCGCATGGCGCCGACCAGCGGCTCGACCTTGCTCGCCTGCAGGGTGTGGTAGTCCTCGATAAACCAGCCGGCGAGGTCGAGCCTGTCAAAGCCTTTGGCGTGCGCCGACTCGTAGGTCTCGCGCAGGATGAAGAACTCGAGCTCGGAGGCGCCCATCGCCGTGTAGCCGGCGGCGGCGGCGCGTTCGAGCTGGCGGCGCAGAATGGTGCGCGGCGCGACGTCGACCAGCGCCTCGCCGGGCTCGACGTGGACGTCGCACAGCACCAGCGCCGTGCGCGACAGCCAGGCGGCGCGGCGCAGGGTGGCGAGGTCGGGCATGCAACGCACGTCACCGTAGCCCTTCTGCCAGGAGGTGAAGCGGTAGCCGGGCACCGGATCCATCTCCATGTCGCAGGCGAGCAGGTAGTCGCAGGCGTGCATGCCGTGCGCGAGCGCCTGACTGCAGAAGAAGCCGGCGTCGTAGCGCTTGCCGACCAGGCGGCCGTACAGATCGGGGAAGACGACCAGGACGGTGTCGATCTCGCCGCGCCCGACCAGGTCGCGCAGCTCGGCCTCGGTAAGCATGCCGGCGGGAGGGGACATGGATCAGCGGCGTAGCACGGCCGACGTGGCTTGTCGCGGGCTGGCGGGCGCGGCGACGCCGTGCCCCCCGTTCACCCCGGGCCCGTCAGCCGCTCGATCAGCGCCGCGTCGAACGCCGCCGGCTCTTCATACATCGCCGCGGCGAAGGCGGCGTCGAAGGGCTCGCCGGCGCCGAGGCGCTCGAGCAGGTCGCGCAGGCGGCGCGGACCGTGCCGATCGACGAGAGCGCGCACCGCCAGGTAGCTCTGCGCATAGGCCGTCGGCACGCGCGGCGCCGGCAGGCCGGTGAACGAGCCGCCAAGATCGGCGAGGCGGAACAACTCGCGGCCGGCGATGGTCTCGCTGGCCCAGGCGGCGCGGTCGCCGTCGCGCCCCTCTTCCGCCCAGATCGCCACCCCCTCGTTCATCCACACCGGCACGCGGCCGCGCGTCAGCTGGTGCACCAGCACGTGGCCATACTCGTGCCGCAACGTGCGCTGCAGGACGTCGTGATCGCCCACGACCAGGCCGCCGACGGGCAGCTTGATGCGCCCGTCGTAGACGCCCGCCGTCCAGCTCGGCGTCTGCGTCACGTCGTGGAAGTCCTCGCTCGGGTACAGGACCACCGGCACCCGCTCGCCGGGATAGAGATCGAGCTTGTTGCCGACGTGGAAGTAGGCGTCCTCGAGCTCGCGCGCCACCAGATCCGCGGCCGCCTGGCTGTCGCGCTCGCCGGCGGCGAAGCCGATGGCGAAGTGGGCGCTGCGCAGCTCGTCGAAGTCCCACTCGGCGTCGAGCTCGCGTTCGAGGCGCGCCGTCATGGCATCGAAGTCGCCGCCCTGCGCGCCAGCGTCGCGCGCCCGATGCAGCGCTTCGACCGCCGCCGCGCGGTCGCCGAGCTGGCGGTATGCCTTGGCCAGCGCGGTCAGGGTGGCAGGATCGGCGGCGCCGAGCGCGGTGGCGCGCTCGAGCGTGTCGCGCCCCTGCTGCCACTCGTCCTGGCGCACCTGCGCGATGCCGAGGGCGCTGAGCAGCGCCCCGTCCTCCTCGATCGCCAGGGCCTCCTCGAGCAGCGGCACGGCGCCGGCGGGACGCTCGGCGTTGAGTTCGGCGACCGCCCAGTTCTGCAACACGGTCTTCAGATTGCGCCGCAGGGCGGGCGCGGCCGGATCGCGCGCCAGCGCGTCGCGCAGGCGCGCCGCGGCGTCGGCGTACTCGCCGGCGGCATTGAGCGCCACCGCGCGCTCGTTGAGCTGCCGCGGCGCGCCGGCGCCGCTCTCGGCCGGGGCCGCGGCCGGCGCTGGCGCCAGCAGCGGTGCCCGCGGTGGCAGCGGGCGCGGCAGCGGCAGCAGGCGCGCCAGCCCGGCGGCACCGAGCGCTACCAGCACGGCGCCGAGGACCAGCCGCGCGCCCTCGGCGCGGCGCGGCGGCGGTGCCGGCGGCGGCGGTGCGGCCGGCGGGCGGACCGGGCCCACGGCGTCGCCGGCACTCGGCACCAGGCGCACCGCCGCGCCGAGGGCGCGCAGCGCGCCGAGCAGGCGCAGCCCGCTGGCGTGCTCGAGACCGCCGCCGAGGCGCTGCGGCAGCGGCGTGTCGCGCCCCACCGGCGCCAGACCCGGCTGGCCGCTCAGAAAGCGCAGCACCTGCTCGCGCGCCAGGTCGTTGCGGTACCCGAGCAGCTCGAGATCGAAGCGCGTCTCACCGGGCATGGTGGACGGAAGTCTAGCACGGCATTGCCGCCGAGGCGCTGCTCGACTGGCGGCGCGAGCGGGACGAGTCCGCAACGGTCGGCCGTGCGAGCAGGATACATTCCGGCAGCACCGGTCGACTGTGAATCGGCGTCGGGTCTGCCCGCCGATCGGCGGTCACGATTGACCCCGCCCGCGATCACACAACCGGCGCGCGAGACCCGCGCCGCGGGCGTCCCCGCGACGATACCGTCGTCCGCGTTCCGCATCTGGAACCCCGTGCTGGCGGGTCGGCACGTCGCCGTGCTTTGGCGACCGCAGGCGCCCCAGCATGGCGGAATACGACGCGATTGGCGCCCAGTACAGCGAGGCCAGGCGCGCGCCCTGGCGCCTGCATCTCGAGGCCTGCACGATCACGCGCCTGGCCGGCGACGGCCGCGGCGCGCGCGTCCTCGACCTCGCCTGCGGCGACGGGTTCTACACGCGACGCCTGAAGGCGCTCGCACTGCGCAAGAACATTCGGCAGCGGGTCCTCGGAGCGCATGATTTCGCCCCACTGAAAGCCGCGGCGTCCATTAAACTCGATCTCGAACCAGTCGTAGCCGTCGCTGATCGCGTCCATGCCCTTCAGGATCTGGATGTGGTCGCCTGCGGCGACGCGCGCCAGTTTCGGCGCCTTGATCGACGGCCCCTCGCGGGCAATGCCGCCGAACGAGCGTCCCCACATCGGCAGGAACTCGTTGGTCGCGCTCGTTCCCAACGGCACGCAGCGGTCGGTCTCCGGAACCGACCGCATGCCCGGCCCGCAGGGATTCTCGACCTCGCCCTCGGCGAGCCGCTCGCACCGTCTGGTTCGGCGCGCTCTGCACGCGGTAGTCGCCGAAGGTGAAGAACAGCGGATCGTTCGGACTCTTCTGCAACGCGAGCGTGGCGCCTTCGACCGGCGCGGCCAAAATCGAATTCGGCCCGCTGACCGTCAACGTGATGGTCTGTCCGTCGCCGCAGACGAAGCTTCTCGTCTGCGCGTCCACACCCGAGCGCGACGCGATCGCCGCCAGGATCACCGCCGCGGTGCCGACGCCGCGGCGACATTCCGCGACCGCGAGAGCGGCAACGCGCGTCGTCATGTCGCGCAAGGTCCATCGGAATACACCCGCCCGCAAGGGAACGCGGCCGCGTGCCGAGGACACTGGGTCGGCGCCGATGCAATCTGCTAACGTGAGATGGACGCGACGCCATGTCCGACGCCCGCCCCGCCCTGTCCCCCGAGTTCGTCAAGGTCGAGCGCGATCTCGCCTTCCTGATCGGCTGCTTCGCCGAGGTGCTGGCCGACATGGGCGAGCGCGAGCTGGCGCAGCGGCTGCCCTGGCTGCCGGCCGCCGACGACGAGCCCCTGCCAGCGCGCGCCGCGCAGGCCTACTCGATCGCGTTCCAGCTCCTCAACCACGCCGAGGAGAACGCCGCCGCGCAGCACCGGCGGGTGGTGGAGACCTTGCACGGGCCGACCCAGGAGCCCGGTCTGTGGGGCCACACGCTGCGCGTCCTCTCCGACGCCGGGCTCGATCCGGAGACCATCGCCGCCGCCCTCGAATCGATCCGCGTCGAGCCGGTACTCACCGCCCACCCGACCGAGGCCAAGCGCGCCACGGTTCTCGAACAGCACCGCCACCTGTACCTGCTGCAGGTGCGGCGTGAGAACCGCATGTGGACGCCGGCCGAACAGCAGGCGATCCGCGACGACGTCAAGGTGGCCCTCGAGCGCCTGTGGCGCACCGGTGAGATCTTCCTGGAGAAACCGGATGTCACCTCCGAGGTGCGCAACGTCGTCCATTACCTCTCCACCGTGTTCCCGCAGGCCCTGCCGCTCCTCGACCAGCGCCTGCGCGCCGCCTGGCGCGGCATGGGCTGGGACACCGCCCTGCTCGGCGGTCCGCAGCGCGCCCCGCGCCTGACCTTCGGCTCCTGGGTCGGCGGCGACCGAGACGGCCATCCCCTGGTCACCGCCGCGGTGACGCGCGACACGCTCGCCACCTTGCGCGGCGCGGCGCGCGCGCTGTTGCGCGGCCAGCTCGCCGCCCTGGCGGCGCGCCTGAGCTTCTCCGACCGCCTGCAGGCACCGCCCGCGCGCTTGTCCGAGGCGGTCGCCGCCGCCGCCGCCGGGCTCGGCGAAGCGGGTCGTGCCGCCGTGGCCCGCAACCCGGACGAACCGTTCCGGCAGTTCGTCAACCTGATGCTCGCCCGCCTCGGCGACCCGCCGGCCGGTGCCTACCGGCGCGCCGCCGAGCTCGAAGCCGACCTGGCGCTGCTGCACGGCGCCTTGCTCGACGCCGGCGCCGGCCGTCTCGCCGCCGCCGACGTGCGCCCGCCGCTGCTCGTCGTGCGCAGCCTCGGCTTCCACCTCGCGGCGCTCGACGTGCGCCAGAACAGCGCCTCCCACGACGCCGCCGTCAGCCAACTCCTCGCCGCCGCCGGGCTGGCCGACAGCGACTTCGCCGCCATGGACGAGCCGCGCCGACTCGCCCTGCTCGACACCGAGCTGCGCTCGCCCCGCCCCTTCACCCTGCCCGGCACCAGCGCCGGCCCGGCCGCCGACGCGGTGCTCGACACCTACCGGGTGCTGGTCGACCACCTCGCGTCGCACGGCCGCGATGGCCTCGGGGCGCTGATCGTCAGCATGACGCGCGATCTCTCCGACCTGCTGGTCGTCTACCTGCTGGCGCGCGAGGCCGGGCTGGCGACGATGGCGACGGACGGATTGTCCTGCCCCCTGCCGGTGGTGCCATTGTTCGAGACCATCGAGGACCTACAGCGCGCGCCCGACATCCTGCGCCGCTTCCTCGCCCATCCGATCACCCAACGCAGCCTGGCTGCCGCCGCCGACGCCGCCGGCGGCGGGCGCGTGCAGCAGGTGATGCTGGGGTACAGCGACAGCAACAAAGACGGCGGCATCTGGGCCAGCCAGTGGGCGCTGATCCGTGCCCAGGCCGCCCTCACCGCAGTGGCGCGCGACGCCGGCGTGCGGCTGCGCTTCTTCCACGGCCGCGGCGGCACCATCAGCCGCGGCGCTGGGCCCACCGACCGCTTCATCGCCGCCCTGCCGCACGGCTCGCTCGGCGGCGACGTGCGCATCACCGAGCAGGGCGAGGTGATCGCGCAGAAGTACGCCAACCTCGTCAGCGCCACCTACAACCTCGAGCTGTTGCTCGCCGGCGTCACCGCCGCGACGCTGCGCCACACCGGCGCCGCGCCAGAACCACACCCGCTGCAGCCGGTGATGGACCGCTGCGCCGCCACCAGCCGGGCGGCCTACGGGGCCCTGCTGCAAGCGGACGGCTTCCCCACCTTCTTCCGCCAGGCGACGCCGATCGACGTCATCGAGGCGAGCAAGATCGGCTCGCGGCCGGCGCGTCGCAGCGGCCAGGCGACGCTCGCCGACCTGCGCGCCATCCCGTGGGTGTTCAGTTGGAGCCAGGCGCGCTTCTATCTGTCGGGGTGGTACGGCGTCGGCACGGCGCTCGAACGCCTCGCCGCGGACGACGCGGACGCGGCGACCGCGCTGGCGGCGGCCCGCGACTGGCCGCCGCTGCGCTTCCTGCTCACCAACGTCTCCACCAGCATCCTCACCGCCGACGCCGAGGTGATGCGCGACTACGCCGCCCTAGTCGACGACGCCGCCCTCCGGCAGCGCCTGCTGGACGACATCCTGGCCGAGTTGGCGCGCACGCGGCACCAGCTCGAGCATCTGTTCGGCGCCCCCCTGGCGAGCCGGCGGCCGCGCCTGTCGCGCACCATCGCCATGCGCCACGACGCCCTGCGCGCCCTGCACCGCGAGCAGATCGCGCTGCTGCGCGCCTGGCGCGTCGCGCGCGCCGCCGGCGAAGATGCCGAAGCCGCGCCGCTGCTCGGGCGTTTGCTGCTAACGCTCAATGCCATCGCCAGCGGTCTGCGCACCACCGGCTGAGGGCGCCGTCATGCCGTTGGCCGCCGCGGCAGCGGCAGCGGCGCCGCTGTGCAGCACCTGGCGCAGCCCCGCGAGATGGCGCCCGGCAACCGCCATCAGCGCGGCGGGGTGCGCGCGACGCGCCAGGCGCGCTGCGCCTGCTGAAGCAAGGCGCGGGCGACCACACGCGTCGAGCCGAGCCGGCGGGCGCCGCGCAGCTGCGCGCCCGCGGTGCGCAGGTCGCCGTCGGCCAACGCCGTCCATGCCAGGTTGGCGCCGTAGCGGGCGTAGTTCTCGCGCGTGCGGCGCGTCGTCGCGGCGGCGCTCTGCGACGGCAGCAGCGCCTCGGACAGCGCGATGCTGCGCGCGATTTCGACCAGGTTGGCGCCGGAGCGTTGGAAGCCGTTCGAGGCCGAGGCCGCGTGGCGCCGGTACGAGACGAGCGCCTCGGGCCAGTAGGCCAATGGCCAGGCGGCGGCGATGCGCTTCCACATGTCCCAATCGAGGGCGTAGTCGAGATCGAGGCGGAAGCCGCCCAGCGCCTCGTAGACGGCGCGCCGCACCACCAGCGCCGAGGCGCGCAGGTGCAGGCCGACGAAGACGTGCTCGATCCAGTCGTCGACGATCCCCGGCGTCGGGCGGATGAGGCGCTGCGAGCCGACGGTGCGCCCGGTGTCGTCGATGACCGTGTCGCGGCAGAAGGCGGCACCGGCGTCGGGGCAGTCGCCGATCAGCGAGCGCAGGCGGTCGTGGAAACCCGGCCGGACGAGGTCGTCCTGGTGCAGGATGTGCACCCACTCGCCGCGCGCGTGGCGCACGCAGTCGTTCCAGTTGCCGCCGATGCCGACCCGGTGCTCCTGGCGCACCAGGCGCAGACAATCGCCCAGCTCCAGGTCCGCCAGCCACGGATCCAGCCACGCGATATCGCTTGAGGCGTCGTCGACCAGCACGATCTCCATGTCCGCCCGGTCGGGCTCCTGCAGCAGCAGCGCACCCAGCCCCGCGCGCAGGTGGGCGGGGTCGGGATCGCAGAGCGGAATCATCACCGACCAGAAGGGTCGGGCGCCGCCGGGCGCGGGCGGTCCGATTGGCGGATACGGGCTCACCCCACGCACGGGCTCGGGCTCCCCCTCACTCACCATCCGCGCCTCGGATCTCAGCCCAGATCGAGGCCGGCCAGGTCGCCCCGCGCGCGCCAGTCCTCGAGCAGGCGGATGAAGGCGGGCGAGCCGCCACCGTAAAAGCCGTTGCGGGCGCCGCGCTCCGCCGGGCGGCCTTCGTTGTTGTAGTAGCCGGGCGTGCACGACTCGAGGAAGTCGAGGCTCATGCGCGACAGGTCGATGATCGTCTGCACCCACTCGTCCTCGGCCTGTTGGCTGGTCTCTATGCGCGTCGCGCCGCGTTCGCGCGCCTGCGTGAGCACGTACGCCAGGTGCTTCGCCTGTTCGTCGAGCATGTGCGGGAAGTTCACCGAGAAGCCCGATTGCACCAAGCTGACGATGAAGCAGTTGGGGAACCCGCGGCTGTACAAGCCGTGCAGGGTGGCGGCGCCCTCGCGCCATTTCTCGGTCAGCGTCAGGCCGTCGCGGCCGATCACCTCGTAGCCGGCGCGGCGCGCGTACTCGGTGCCAACCTCGAAGCCGGTCGCGTAGATGAGACAATCGAGGGCATACTCGCGGCCGGCGACGACGACGCCGTGCGGCGTGATGCGCTCGACGCCCCGGCCCTCGCTGTCGACCAGGGTGACGGTGGGCCGGTTGAAGGTCTGCAGGTACTCGTCGTGGAAGCAGGGGCGCTTGCAGAACTGGCGGTAGAACGGCTTCAGCGCCGCGGCGGTGGCGGGATCGGCGACCAGCGCCTCGACGCGGGCGCGGATCTGCTCCATCTTCTCGAAGTCGGCCAGCTCGAGGCTCTCGGCGAGGCGCATCGGCGCGCCCTCGGCGGCCGCCTCGCGCAGGCGCAGCAGCAGCTTGCCGATGATGTCGGTCCAGCCGTCCTGGACCAGGTCCTCGGGCTCGAAGAGGCCGGAGACGAGATTGTTGAAGTTGTCCATGCGCCGGCGTTGCCAGCCCGGTTCCAGGCGCGCCGCCCAGTCCGGGTCGGTCGGCCGGTTGTCGCGCACGTCGATCGACGACGGCGTGCGCTGGAACACGTACAGGTGCTGCGCCGCCGCGCCGAGGTGCGGCACGCACTGCACGGCGGTGGCGCCGGTGCCGATGATGCCGACCACCTTGTCGCGCAGGTGGTCGAGGTTCCCGTCGCTGGTACCGCCGGTGTATGCGTAATCCCAGCGGCTGGTGTGGAAGGCGTGGCCGGCGAAACTCTCGACGCCGGGAATGCCGGGCAGCTTCGGGCGGTGCAGCGGCCCGTTGGCCATGATGACGTAGCGCGCCCGCAGGCGGTCGCCGCGGTTGGTGGCGACGATCCAGCGCCGCTCCGCCTCGTCCCAGTGCATGCCGGTCACCTCGGTCTGCAGGCAGGCGCGCTCGTAGAGGCCGAAGTGGCGGGCGAGGTTACGACTGTGCTCGAGGATCTCCGGCGCGCGCGAGTACTTCTCCTGCGGTACGTACCCGATCTCTTCGAGCAGCGGCAGGTAGACGTACGACTCGACGTCGCAGGCGGCGCCCGGATAGCGGTTCCAGTACCAGGTGCCGCCGACGTCACCGCCCTTCTCGATCAGGCAAACGTCGTCAATACCCGCCTGCCGCAGCCGCGCGCCGACCAGCAGGCCGCCGAAGCCGCCGCCGATGACCACCACCTCCACCGCGTCGGTGAGCGGCGCCCGCTCGACGGGCGCCGTGTACGGATCGTCGAGATACTGGGCGAAGCGCCCCGCCATCTCGACGTACTGCTCATTGCCGTCGGCACGCAGCCGCTTGTCGCGCTCGGCGCGATAGCGCGCCCGCAGGGCATCGGGGTCGAAGGGGATCGTGGTCATGAGTCAACGAACGGACGCGTCGCGTGCGCGGTGCATCCGTATCGGATTCCCAGGCGGATGCCGCGCCGCAGCGCCGTCAACCGTCGTCAGCTCCAGAGGTCCGCTGGCACGTTGCCGCCGTTGTCGGCGATCTTCTTGAGTACCGTCTTGTGCAGCCACATGTTCATCGTGGCGGAATCGCCCATGAGATCGGCCGGACAGTGCAGTTCGGTGGCGAGTTCCTTGCGAGCCGCGAGGCTGCTGTCGATGTCGAGGAGCTTCAGCAGGTCGACGATCGAGGCCTTCCAGTTGAGCTTCTGTGGGTTGGCGGCCGCGAGTTCGCCCAACTGCGCGACCACGTCAACCACCGCGATCGGCTGCGACGGCGGAGCGGCCGCCATCGGGGCAGCGCCAGGGGCGGGAGCAGCCGGCGACACCGTCGGATCGGCTGCCGGAGGCGTGGCTGCCTGCGCCGAGCCGAAACCCAGTTTCTCGAGAATCTTTCCGAAGAAGCTCATGCTGAGGTCCTTTCTGTTCGTTAGAGGGGAGTGTTGCGATAACATGACCGACGGTGCCGCGTCATCCGCAACAGCCGCCGGGCGCGGCGTCGCGGGCGAGAAGCGGCGTTGCCCTGGACGGGCAAGCGGGGCGACAATCCCATAGGACGAGGAAGAGGAGGACGCGCATTGTCAGAGCGATCCGCTGCGGATGTGCCGGCCTGCGACCTGGCGCGCCGCGAGCTGCTGGAGCCTCTGCGCGTGGCAGGCGACGCCGCGCCGCACCGCGGTGACGAGGCGCAACTCGCGGTCGTCGTCCTCTCCGTCGGCGCACCGCTGGAACTGACGTCGGCCGTCGCCTCGCTGCGGCGCCAGGCCCTTGCCCTGGAAATCGTCGTGGTCAACTCCGGCGGCGGCGACGCCGCGGCGGTGCTGGCCGGCCGGGCGACCGACATCCAGGTCATCAACCGCCAAGAGATCCTGCTCCCCGGCGCGGCTCGCAATCTCGGCATCCAGGCGACGCGCGCCCCCTTCGTCGCCTTCCTCGCCGCCGACTGCCTCGCCGCGGACGGGTGGGCGAGCGCTCGCCTCGACGCGCACCTCGCCGGAACGCCGGCTGTCGCCAGCGCCCTCATGCCGAGCAGTCCGCGCAACCTGTTCGCCTGGGCGAGCCATCTCGCCCTCTTCGTCTGCCGCCTGCCGGATACGCCGCTGCAGGACACGCTGCGCTACGGCGCCAGCCTCGCGCGCCCCCTGTTCGACCAGTATGGACTGTTCCGGGAGGACCTGCGGATCGGCGAGGACACGGAGTATCTCGCCCGTCTTCCAGAGGCGTTGCGACCGGCCTGGACACCGGGAGTCGTGACGGTGCATGCGACGCCGACCGCGTTCCGACGCATGCTGCGCGACCAGTTCGAGCGCGGTCAGCGCTCGGCCGGCGCCAACCCGTCCGGCTACCGACTCTCGTCGATCGCGCGCCTGGCCATCTTCCGGCTGGCGAAGAGTGCAACGCTCTCCCTCCGCTCGACGCGGGGAGCACGCCGATTGTTGTCGGTCGCATCCTGGCCGCTGTTGACGTGCTGCGTCGGCGCCTACGCGGCCGGCATGGCGCGCGCCCGTAAGGTCGGAACGCAACAGGCACCGCCCGCGTCGCGGGCGCATCCGCATCATCCGGTCCGGCCGGATGCGGGCGAGCGACACCGCGCCGCGCGGCGCTGACGAGATCCTCGATGTTGCTGCACGCGATTCGGACTCGCAACGGCCGGGAGCGGCTTCGTCCGCGACGACGGCCGCTGCTGCTGGCGCTGTTCTCGTTCCGCTACGATGCCCACCTGGTTCCCGACCTCTTACAGAACCTGGAGCCCATCGTCGACGGCTGGATCGCGTTCGACGACCGCTGCAGTGACGAGTTCTACAGCGACGAACCGACGCGCCGGCGGGCTCTCCTGGTGCGCGCACGGGAGCTGGGCGCGGACTGGGTGCTGGGGATCGACCCCGACGAGCGGCTCGAACGGGGCGCCGCGGAGGGAATTCGCGAGATGACGAAGGCGTCCGGGCCGGTCGCCTGGGGCTTCCGGCTGCGCGAGATGTACACGCCGAGTGCCTACCGGGTCGACGGCGTCTGGGGTCAGAAGGTCCAGTTCCGACTCTTCCCTCTGATCACGGAACGGCGCTTTTCCGATCAACCCCTGCACGGCCTGTGGTTTCCAGCCGAACCGAAGCACACGCTGCTGCGCTCGGATCTCAATCTCTATCACCTGAAGATGATTGCGCCCGAGCGGCGACGCGCCCGCCGCGACCTCTACAAGTATCTCGATCCGAGTCAGCGGTATCAGGCGATTGGCTACGACTACCTCGCCGACGACGTCGGCTTGGTGTTGGAAGAGGTCCCGGCCGACCGATCGTACTTTCCGCCGCATACGGAGGACGGTTTGCTCTGGATGCCGGCGCCGCCCGCAGACGGGGAGGAGGACGCCGCGCGTCGGCGCCCGGTGCCGGACCTCGCCGTCGTGGTGATGTCGGTCGGTGCCCCTGTGCACCTGGTGCGCGCGGTCGGCTCCCTGTTGGCGCAAGGGGTGCCGCTGGAGATCGTCGTCGTCAATTCCGGCGGCGGCGATCCGATCAAGCGACTGCGGCGGTTCGCGGACAAGATCCGCATCATCGACCGGGAGGGCGTGTTGTGGCCGGGAGCGACACGCAACGTGGGCATCACCGCGACGAGCGCCCCGTTCGTGGCGTTCCTCGAGAGCGACTGCACGGCGCAGGCGGGATGGGCGGAGCATCGATTGCGGCGCCATCGTGAGGGGGCGCCGGCGGTGGCGACCGCCCTCCTCAACAGCAATCCGGGCAATCCCTTCGCGACGGCCAGCCATTACGCGCTCTTCGGCCGGCGGCTGCCCGGTGTTCCGGAGGTCTTCGGCCACCGCTACGGCGCGAGTTTCGCGCGCGCCCTGTTCGAGGAGTACGGTCTCTTCCGCGCCGACCTGCGCACCGGCGAGGACACGGAGTTCGCCGATCGCCTGCCCGACGCCCTGAAACCGGTCTGGGCGCCGGACGTGTGCGCGGCGCACGCCAATCCCACCGATCCGATCACCATGCTCACCGCGATCAGTATCGCCGCGGCCAGCGGACGGCCGCCGCGCACGCGGCGTTGCGGCCGCGTCTGTGGCAGGGCCGGCAGCCCTACCCGATTCGGCGCCTCCTCGATTGCGCGCGCATCTCGCTGCTGGCAACGCACGGGCGCGCGCGCGTAATGGCGGTGTGCGTGTGGCCGCTGCTGGCATGCTGCGTCGCGGCCTATGTTCTGGGCCTCGCGAAAGGCGGCCGCGAGGCCTAGCCGGGCATCGCCACGTGGCCGGCGCCACGATGGGCCGGCCAGCATTCTGGCGCTCGTTGGTGAGCAGGCGCGCACGCGCTTTCAGCAAGTAGTCAACTTCGACACACGGCGAGTCGGCCCATGCCCGGCGCGATGCGGGCTGGTGTGCGCGACAGCTGGTGTGCGGGACCTTGACGGTGCCGCAGGCTCGATGGCAAGCGCGATTGGCATGGCCTGGGCGCTGGCGCACAGAACGCCGATCCTCGCGGTTGCCGCCTGCGCGGCGGGACTCGCAAGCTGCAGCGACGACCACCGCCCGCCGGCCGCCGCGATCGCGGATGCCCAGCGCGCATACCGCACGAGCCTCGCCCCCGCACCGGTTGATGCCGACGTAGACCCCTGCGAGGACTTCTACCGGTACGCCTGCAACCCCTGGATGAACGCCAATCCGCCGAGGCCCGACCGGCCCATCATCGGCCGAGGCCTGGATGGAGTGCACGAGCGATCGCGGCTCTGGCTCTGGGAGCGGCTCTCCGCGGAGGCGGGCGGGGAATCGGGTCCCCAAGCCGCGACCTTCTATGCGTCGTGCATGGACGACGCGGCCGCCGCGCAACGAGCCCTGCGAGACGTGGCGCCCGTGGTGGACGCCATCAACGCCGGCAGCGATGCGCGAGCGCTACTGTTGGCGCTCGCGGCGCTGCACCGCGTCCGCATCCCCGCGCTCTTCGCCGCGGTCGTGGACCGCGACTGGGATGCGCCGGGTCAGAGCATGGTGGTTGTCGGACCGACGACGTTGCCGCCACCGGCATTCGCGGACACCGATATCAACGGACGTCGCCGGATGAAGCGCTACACCTCGTACGTGACGTCCATGCTCGGCCAGCTGGACGCGCACACCGAGGCACGCGCGGGCGCGGCGCGCGTCCTGTTCGTCGAGCGGCGCTTGGCCGCCGCCCTGCCGCCGCCGGCGGCGGGCCGGCCGTTCGACAGCCGTCCCGAACGGTTGGAACGCGGCGACTTCGACGGGCGCATGGCGCCGCTGCCGTTTGCCGAGTACCTCGCCGCGACCGGCCTCGGAAACCCGGCGATCGTCGGCGTCGTCTCGGTGCCCTATCTTGAGGCGGTGCGCGAACTGCTCACCGAGCACGGGACCGCGGTACAGGACTACCTGCGCTGGGCGCTGGTGCGCGCCCTCGCCCCCCACGTCCCAGGGGCGGTGCGCGACACGCGCTTCACGTACGAACGCACGGATCGTCGGCCACGTTGGCAACAGTGCGTGGAAGCGACCGAGGCCGCGCTGCCCGACGAGGTCGCCGCGCTGTACGAAGCGGAAGCGGTTTCCGCTGACACCCGCGCGGCGACGCAGGCCATCGCCGAGGCGATCCAGCGAGCGGCGGTGCGCCGGCTCGAAGGCTCGGCGTGGCTCGACGCCGACGCGCGCCGCGCCGCCACGGACAAGGTCGGGCGGATGCGCGTGCTCGTCGGCCTCCCGGCCAGCGCCGCCGCGCCGTTGCCGATCCGGCGCGACGCCTACCTCGTCAATCTGCTGGCGGCCCATGCGCGCCTGCAGGAACGGATGGTGGCGCAGCTCGATTCCGGCCCCGACCCACGCGTCGATCTGGCCCCGACCTCGACGGCCAATGCCTTCTACCGCAGCCGTACCAACGATGTTGTCGTTCCCTTGGCCATAGCGCAGGCGCCCTACTTCGACGCGACCCAGCCCGCGGCGGCCAACTTCGGCGCGCTTGGGGCCGTCATCGGCCACGAGATCGGCCACGCGTTCGATCGCTACGGACGGCAGGTCGATGCCGACGGACGCTCGCGCGACTGGCTCTCGAGATCCCAGGACGGTCTGCGCACACGAGAGATCTGCCTGGCCGAACGCCTGGCGCGTGAGGAGGCAGCGCCGCGGTACGACCAACGCGGCGACCGGGCGGCGGCGCTCGTCGCCGCCGCGTCGGTTGATGCCGAGCGGACGGTCGATGAACATCTGGCCGACGTCGCGGGCATCGCCTTCGCCCACGACGCCTTTCGCGAGCACGCGGCCGTGCACGGCCGCGGCGCCGCGCCGGCGGCGACGAGCGACGACCGCGCATTCTTCCTCGCCGACGCGCAATCGTGGTGCACCAGCGTGCATCCGCTGGCCGCACACTGGCTCGCTCGCGTCGACCACCACGTCCCAGCCCCTGCACGGGTCAACGCCACTGTCGCCCAGTTTCCGGCCTTCGCCGACGCCTACGACTGCGCGGCTGGCGCGGCGCTCCGCCCCAGCCAGACCTGCGACGTGTGGTAGCGCGGCTTGCCTATGCGTGCCGGAGGCCGCGACCATCGCGTCGAACCCAGCGAATCGCCCGAGCCACGCGCGGCGGGGCGCGCACGCCGGCGGCGCGTATCGACGGCTCTCCCGCGGCGGCACCGGCCGCGCCGCAGGTCCTACGGATAGGAGAGGGAGACGCCGCGGAAGGCGAGGTCGCGCGCCAAACCGCCGAGGCAGTTGGTCAGGTCGACCAGGTTGGTCAGGCCGTCGCAGGGCGCACCGAAGGTCAGCCGCGCGATCTTCGCGTCGTCACATGAGTTGCGCAGCTTGACGACGTAATTGTCGAAGATCGTCTGCCCGGTGATCAGCGGATCCTCGGCGCAGGGCCGGCCGTGGATGATCGGCGATCGCCGGCAGGAGTACAGCAGCGTGTTGAACTTCGACGAGTACTTCTGCGTCAGCTTGGCGATCTCCTTGCGGCAGCGCAGCAGGTCCTCGGCCAGGGTCCCCTGGCTGCCGAACACGGCGTCGCCGAGGACATTGCCGTACTCACTCCAGGCCTCGGTCTCGAGGCACTCCATCAGCGCCGCGACCGTGCGTGCGGACGTGCACGGCGCCCCCCACCCCGGCATGCTCTCCTGCACCGCGGCGACGCTGATGTCGTCGCAGGCCGCGTCGAGCTTGGTCTGGTAGTGGCCGATGGCGCGCAGCACGCCGCGCTGCAGGTTCGAGTCGAGCAGGGCACAGGCGGGATCGGAGAACGGACACAGGCCCGGGTCACAGGCGCCGTCGGTCTTGCCGACCGCCTCCCGCTGCCGGCAGCGCGTGATATCGCCCATCTTGATCTTCATCCGCTTCGCCATGCCGCCGCCGGCGGCGACGCGGTCGCGGCACAGCGCGGCGCCGATCAGCGGGCGCTCGACGGCGCAGCCCGAACCCTTGCGACAGCGCTCCGGCCGCAGCACGGCCACGGTGCGCAGCGCCCCGCGCCGATTGACGCTGTTCTTGGCAAACATCGTCTTCTCGAAGGCGGTCTCCCAGCAGACGTCGTTGTTCAAGTTGGCCAGCTGGACGAGCAGCGGAAACTGGTCGTCCGCCAGCGGGAAGCCGATGTCGAGCAATTCGTCGCCGCGCGCGGTCACGCTGAGCTGCGCCTCGCCGAGACTGCCGGGCAGGGCCCGGATCGACTGCAGGCCGCCGGCGCTCCCCGTATCGTCCCGGTACCAGTAGCTGGTGCGGTTACCACGCCACTTGCTACCCGGGGCGACCTCGACGTCCTTCACCAGCGCCTCGGCGGTGCCGGCGTAAATGCAGAAAGCGTAGGGGGCGTCGACCGTCGGATCAGCGAGCTCCTCGAGGGCGATGTCCAGCGCCGCCGCCCGCCACGTGAGCTTCGCCCCGTGGTGCTTGCGCTTCATGACGCTGAGCTGGCCGGTCTCCGCCTCGACGCAGACGCTCGGGATGGCGGGGCACGCCGAGGCGCGGGCGGACGGCGCGGCGAGCGACGGGACAACGGCGACGACCGCCGCCAGCACCAAGGTGGTACGAACAGCGACGGATCGGCGCCCGAGACGGCGGCGCACGCGGCAAGCTGCGGAGGAGAACGACACGAGCATTTCCGACGACCCTGCAGTAGTCGCGGAGGCTTTTGCAAGACGTTCCTCACGGGGCAGCACAACTGGTGCCTGGGGGGACCTGCCGTGGCGTGCATGGGCAACGCGATTGCACCACCGACTACCGGTACGACGTCATCAACCCCGCCAATGCCTACGAACCCATCGCGGAGCGCCTCCGGGATGCAGTCGCGCGCAGCGGCGCGACGCGCATCGTCGACCTCCGCCCAGGCGGTGGCGGCGCGTGGCTGCGGCGCGAACCGGCGCTCGACGCGCGCGACCCTGCCTCGGTCAAGGCCTTGCACGTCCCGCCGGGGCTCACCGGCTTTCGGCGCTCTCCACGGCGTTCCATCATCACGCCGTGCTGGTGGTCGCGCTTGCTATGAACGTGCCGGCTGCCCGTCGTCCGGTGCGTCGTCGTGTTTGACGGCGTCGTCTCCGTCTTGCGCCGCTACACCGTCGCGGAACTGACCGAGTTCACCGACGAGTTGGCCGGCGCCAGCTACGCATGGGACGTGGGCGAGACCACCGCACGGGCCTGCGTACGCCGGCGACGTATGTGATCGGGTATCCGGCGTCGGATCGGTGTCGAATGACCCCGGCAGGGCCACCCGCCACGCGACAAGTGAACTCGGCCGTCGGGTCTGTCTGAAGATCACACGGTGAGTCGTCGAGATGAAGACGAGCAGCCGCGCCAAGGGGTAAGGCCGCGCCAGGGTGCCGTGGATCAGGCCGCTGCTGTGCACGAGCGCGAACGAGCGACCAGGTGGCCGCCCGTCGATCAGACAGTCGGAAGGCGAACCAGGAGGTGCCCGCCATGGCCGCGCCGCTGTACAGGATCGAGCCCACCCCCAGGACAGGGAACGACGCGCGTTCGGGCGTGCCGGCGCGCCGAGCGGGAGGTGATCAGCGCCGGCGGCCGCGCGTCGGCGTGAAGCTGCGCGCCCCGGGGCCGCCGCGAGCCGGACTGGGCGCCGTGCCGGGACCGCCGCGCGGCTTCGGCGCCGGTGCATGCGATGGCGAACCAGCGGGCGTCGGACGGCCTCCCGGCCTGGCCGCCGCCGCGGCGCGGCGCTCGGCGTTGGCCTTGGCGCGACCGCGCTCCTCGGCCTTGCGGCCGCGGATCTCGGCGATGCGCTGGTGCAGCGGCACCTCGAGGCGGACGGTCGGCTTCGCCTGGTAATCAAAGTCGGGGACGACGACGCGTGGCAGGCGTTTGTGGATGGCCCTCTCGATGCGCTGCAGGTCGCCCTCTTCCTCCGGGGCGACGAAGGTGAAGGCGTCGCCGGTGGCCTCGGCGCGCGCCGTCCGGCCGACGCGGTGGATGTAGTCCTCGGGCACCTCCGGCACGTCGAAGTTCACCACGTGGCCGAGTGCTTCGATGTCGATGCCACGCGCCGCGATGTCGGTGGCGACCAGGACGCGATACTTGCCGCTCTTGAACCCGGCCAGCGCTTCGGTGCGCTGCCCCTGCGAGCGGTTGCCGTGGATGCGCTCCGCTTTGACGCCGTGCTGGGCCAGATACGCCTGCAGGCGGTTGGCGCGATGTTTGGTCCGCGTGAAGGCCAACGCCTCGCGCATCTCGCCGCGCTCGAGCAGGGCCACCAACAGCGGTGCCTTGAGCTCCTGCGGCACCGGATACACGGCCTGCGTGATGCCGACCGCCGGCGCCGCCTTGCGCTCGCGGTTGATGACCTCCGGGTTGTGCAGCAGCTCGCGCGTCAGCGCCGCGATCGGCGGCGGCATGGTGGCGCTGAAGAACAGCGTCTGCCGCTTGGCGGGGATGTGGCGCATGATGCGCTTGATGTCGGGTAGGAACCCCATGTCGAGCATGCGGTCGGCCTCGTCGAGCACCAGGTACTGCAAGCCGTCGAGCTTGGCGTAGGGCGCCTTGAAGTGATCGAGCAGCCGACCGGGGGTGGCGACGACGACGTCGACGCCGCTGCGCAAGGCATGCTCCTGCGGTCCCATGCCGACGCCGCCATACACCGCCGCGGCGGTGAGCGGCGTGTGCACCGCGATGGCGTTCAGCTCCTCGACGATCTGCGCCGCCAGCTCGCGCGTCGGCGTCAGCACCAAGGCGCGCGTCGTCCGACGCGGCGTGTCCATCAGACGGTGCAGAATCGGCAGCAGGAAGGCGGCCGTCTTGCCGCTGCCGGTCATGGCGCAGGCGAGCACGTCGCGCCCGGCCAGCGCCGGCGGGATGGCGTCGGCCTGGATCGGCGTCGGCCGGGCAAAGCCGAGCTCTTTCAGGCCGCGCAACAGACCAGGATGAAGTTGGAGTGAGGCGAACGACATGGGCGGATCCTCAGGCGCGCGGCCGCGCCAGGCGCAGGGCCGCGTCGATCATACTGCGCGCCGCGCCGGCGGCGCCTTCTCCGGCTCCGCCGGGATGACGGACCGACTGCTGGTGTAGTCGTCCGGCGCGCCGGATGCCAGCGCCGCGCCGATGCGCGCCGGCCTCACCCACGCGCACCCGTTGAGCGCGCGCTCAACGGGTGCCGGCGCCCCGACCGCGTGCCACGCAGCGCCCGCTTCTCCCGCTGCATCGAGCCCGACTGCTACGCGGCCGACCAGGTGACCCGCGTCATGGACGTGTGCGTCGCCAACCAGGGCGACGCCGACAGCGGCGGCTTCCTCATTCAGCATGTCCATGCCGGCGTGCGACGTCCATCCGCGGCGGGGGCCACGGTCAACACGGCTGCCAGCAGGCACCAGGCGAGCGGCAAAGAACTCGCTCTGTCCGCTGCGTGCGAAACGCCATCAGCTGCCGAACACCCGGAGAGACGGGACAGCCTGCAGGTGCTCCCGCCCTGCTGTCTCAGTCCTGGCAGGACACCGTCCTGGCACTGGGAATTCCGGACGCGCGCTGCGCCGCCCTCGCGGTGCCTTTGCGAGACCGGCCGCGCTGGCAGGCGTTGTGCAACAAGAACTTCGCAGGAAGGAGTGCGCCATGGATCGCGGTGCTGCGTGGCACCCCGACCTCGTCACCGGTAGGTTGAGCGAGGTTCTGCAGTTCGCGGCGCGACCGGTGGTCAATACGCTGGGCGACCTCGACGCTTACCGGGGGCGTCCAATGGCGGAACTCTTCCCGGCGCCGCGCGGCGTGCCCGAGGTGACGGTGCGGGGTCGCTGGCAACTGCCGGGTCTGGTCAGCGAGGATCTCGAGTTCCGTTCCCTGCACGTGCCGATCGAGCGCAAGTTTCGCCGCCGCTATCAGGAGGAGTATCGCGAGACGCATCGGGTGTACGCCCGTCGCATTCGCCCGCGCTCGGCGGGCGCACGGCCACGGCTCCTCTACCTGCACGGCTACATGCAACCCGAGACCTACATCGAGGAGGTCGCGTTGCTGGCGTTGATGGCGCGACTGCTCGACGTCGAGGTCATCCAGATGCAGTTTCCCTATCACGGCCGCCGCACCCCACGCGGTTCGCGCTTCAGCGGCGAGTTGTACTGGACGGCCGACCTGGTGCGCAGCGTCGAGGCCCTGCGCCAGACAGTGCTCGACGCACGCACCCTGCTGAGCGTCCTGCTCGCGCAGGATTCCCGACCGGTGGGCGTCGTGGGGCTGAGCCTGGGCGGCGCGTTGACCGCGAGCCTCCTCTGCCTGGACGAGCGCTTCGCCTTCGCGATTCCGCTGATCGCGCACATGGATCTGGCGGCCCTGGTCGCCGACGCACCCGTGCTCGGGCGCATGCGCCGCGACCTGCAGTCCTTCGGTTGGGGCGGCGAGGAGTTCGGCGCCTTCGTCGCCGCCATGGGGTGGTACGATCTACGCCCCAAACTGGCCGCGCAACAGATCCTCGTGATTGCCGCCGCGCGGGACCGCTTCTTCGACCCGAGCGTGGTGCAGACGATGTGGAAGCAGTGGCGGAAGCCCGCCATCCACTGGTATCCCAGCAGTCACATGGGCTTCCTGGGTCACCTGCCGACGGCGCTGCAGCAGATGCACGCCTTCCTCGAGCAGGGCACCTGGGCGCGCGGGATGCCGAGGCGCCGCCGGTCGTGAACACGCCGCTGGGCCTCGAGACGTGGTGCGGCCGACCCGGAACCGCGCCGCCGGCGCGGTTCCGGGTCGGCGCCTGAGTCCGCCATGCCCGCCGTCCATCATGTGTACCTCGTGCCGGGATTCTTCGGCTTCGCCAACCTCGGGCGCTTGCGGTACTTCGTACACGTCCACGACGTCCTCCTCAGGCGCGCGGCGGCGCGCCGCCTGACACTGCGCGTGCACGTCGTGCGCACGCACCCGACCTCGTCGTTGCCGCGGCGCGCGGCGCTGCTGCTGGAGGCGATCGCCGACACCCTGCCGCGCGGCGGCGTCGCGCATGTGGTCGGTCATTCGACCGGCGGGCTCGACGCCCGACTGCTCGCCATGCCCGGCGTCGCACTGCCCTCCAGGCGCCGCAGCGAGCACGTCGCGGCGCGCCTGCGCTCGGTGGTGACGATCGCCACCCCGCATTACGGTACGCCGCTGGCCGCCGCGCTCGCCAGCCTGCGCGGCCAGCGCCTGATCGCGCTGCTGTCGCTGGCGACGTCGTATGTGCTGCGCTTCGGCCGTCTGCCGATCGCCGCACTGCTGCCGATCGCCGAGGTCTTCCGTGGCGCGACGCTGCCCGGCAAGGGCCAGACGCTGTTCGACGAACTGTCGCTGCGCCTGCTGGCCGACTTCTCGATCGGCCGCCGCCGCGCCGTGCAGCGCCTGCTGGCGCGGGTCAGCGCCGACCAGTCGCTGCTGCCGCAGCTGACGCCGGAGGCGATGGAGGTGTTCAACGCCGCCGTGCGCGACCGCCCCGGCCTGCGCTACGGCTCGGTGGTCACGCGCGCGCGCCGGCCCGGCGTGCGCAGCACGCTGGCGGCCGGCATCGACCCGGCCGCGCAGGCGGTGCACGGTATCTACCAGGCGATCTACCGCCTCACCGCCGACACAGCGCGCGGCGCCGAAGCGCCGCTCACCGCCGCCCAGCGAGACGCGCTGCAGCGCGCCTACGGCCGGGTGCCGCGCTCCCACGCCAACGACGGCATCGTCCCGACGCGCGCGCAGGTCTGGGGCACCGTGATCGCCGCCGCGCAGGCCGACCACCTCGACGTCATCGGCCACCACGACGATCCCGCCACGCAGCCGCCGCACTTCGACTGGCTCACCACCGGCAGCGGCTTCAGCACGGTCGCCTTCGACGACGTCTGGGAGCGCGTCCTCGATTTCCTCGTCGGCGGCTGACGCCCCACGGCGTGCTAGCGCGGGACGCGCAGGCCGCGGTGGTTGTAGCGGAAGCGCACCAGCGTTGTGCCGTCGCCGAAGCCTGGCCCGAAGTTGACCATGTATACGTCGCGGCGCTTGAAGCCGCGCTTGCCGAAGGCCAGATTGGACGGCCAGTTGACGAGGGGATCGTCGACCAGTTGGCGGATCTCGCCGGTCTTGGCGATGACCACGTTGACCGCGCCGCCGCCGACCACCAGCAGGTTCTCGTCGCGATCGAAGGCGATACCGTCGGCAAACGTCAGTCCCGTCGCCCAGACCTGCGCCGCGCCGAGGCTGCCGTCGCTCGCCAGCGGCAGCCGCACGATGCGGCCCGGTACCGTCTCCGCGACGTAGAGAAAGCGGTTGCGGCGATCGACGGCGAGGCCGTTGGGGAAGCTCAGCCCGCTGGCGCGTGCGACCGGCGTGCCGCTGGTGATGTCGAAGATGGTGCCGGTGGTCGACGAACTGACGAGGACCTGCCGGCGCTTGGTTTCGACGATGAAGTTGGCGCCGGGGATGCCGCCGACGACGGCACTGGCGGTGCCGGCCTGGATGCCCCAGACGCGCCCGCCACTGAACGAGGCGGCGAGAATGCGCCCATCGTGCAGCACCGTGACGCCGGTGAGCGGCTCGCCGACCGTGGCCAGCAGCGTTGCGGTCCCGCCGGGCGTGAAGCGCAGCACGTCGCCGCTCACGTTGCCGACGATCAGCCCTCCGTCGCGCGTGAACGCCAGCCCTTCGGGTCCGACCAGCGCGGTGGCGAAGAGCTCCACCGGCCCGATCGCCGCGACCTGCCGCGCCGACGCCGCGCCGGGCGCCGTGCCCATCGCCACGGCGCCGAGCACCGCGCCGGCGGCGCGGCACGTCGCTCGGCGCCAGGCGTGCGGCCGTATCCGAATCCTCATGCGTTGTCCCCCCGACAAGCGGCTGTCACTACCGCGCAGCTGAAGTCAACGCGGTGCGCCTGTCGCGCTGGCGCGCCAGCGCCGTTTCCGCCACACCGACCGAGAGACAATCAGCAGGAGGATCACATGCCGAAAGCCTATTGGATCAGCGCCTACCGTTCCGTATCTCACCCCGAGAAGCTCGCCGCCTACGCGGTGCTGGCCGGGCCCGCCCTCGTCGCCGGCGGCGGCCGCTTCCTGGCCCGCGGCCTGCCTGCCAAGACTTACGAGCACGGCCTGCAGGAGCGCACCGTGTTGATCGAGTTCGACAGCGTCGCCCAGGCCCTCGCCGCTCATGACAGCCCCGCCTACCAGGCCGCGCTCGCCGCTCTGGGCGACGCCGCCGTGCGGGAGATCCGCATCGTCGAAGGCGTCGAGTAACCCGGCTCGAGCGCCGCGCCGCCCGGCAGATGCAGGTCGTGACGCCGGGCAGTGCCTAGAAGCGAAGCTCGGGCGCCTGGCGGGCGACCAGTACATCGAACATCGCCCGGCACGCGCCGGGGTCGCGCGGTGAGGCGGGATCCTCGATCACGGCGTGCAAGTTCGCCGCGCTGGTGAAGCGCGATCTGAAGAACGTGAACTCCGAGGTGCCCTACCTGGAGCAACTCGGTTTCGTCGAGCTGACCACGGAGCGAGGGCCAGGTGCGAACGGGCGTAAAGCCCTGAGCATCATCCACGGCGAACTCGCATGGCGAACTCGAGCTGCGCTGTCGCCTTGCCGAAATGCCATTTGCCTGCCATCGTCCATGCCATGAAAACGACCATCGACTCGGCCGGCCGAATCGTCGTGCCCAAGGTGCTGCGCGAGACCCTGGGTCTAAAGCCGGGCCAGCCGCTGCAGATCCAGGCGAATGACGGCGGGCTCGAGATCGCCATCGCCGCGACGGCGATGCAGCTGACCAAGCGCGGAAAGGGTGTGGTCGCCGTCCCGACGGTCACGCTGCCCAGACTCACCGCCGATGAGGTTCGTGGGACCCTGGAACGAATCCGGCGGTGAGGGCAGGCGACACGAGCGCAGTCGTCGCCGCGTTCGCGTCGTGGCACGAGCACCACGATGCGGCGCGGGGCGCGCTCGACGCTGGTCTGCGACTGATCGAGCACTGTGGGCTCGAGACGTACTCCGTGCTGACCCGTCTGCCCCCACCGCATCGATCGCCGGGCCCGTTGGTGCGCGACTTCCTGGCGCTGCGTTTCCCCGAGCCGTTCCTGCGACTGTCCTCCCGAGCCTACCGGGATTTCGTATTGCATCTGCCTGATCACGCCGTGGCGGGCGGCGCCGCCTACGACGCGCTCGTCGCCGCTACGGCGGTCGCGAACGACGCCGAGCTCGTCACCTGTGATCGCCGCGCGCTTCCGGTCTACGAGGCGTATGGCGTGCGCGTGGTCCTGCTGTAACAACCCCGCCGCGGCGGCGGTCGAGGGATGCGGTGAAGCCGGTGTCGAGGCGCACGCGCCCCGCTCATGGTGGGATTGAGCGCATCGCGACGGCGCGGCACGAAGGCGGCGTGGGCGCGGCCTGTTCCGGTCTCGGTCATCGGCACGGCAGCGGCGGCGACACCAGGCTGTGGCCGTCGAGATCGGGCGGGATGGGGACGTCGAGCAGGTCGAGCACGGTCGGTGCGAGGTCGGCGATGTGCGCGCCGTGGATCTGCTGCGGCGGGCCGCTGATCGCCACGAGACCATCCGGTCCGTGGCCACCGGTGCGGTAGTCGCGGTGGCTGCCGACGACGGTGCCGTAGCCAGGGGAATAGAGGGCGTCGATGGGCGCCTCCGCGCTCCAGTAGCCGGTGAGGTCGGGGAGAACGTCGCGGCATTCGCCCGCGTCGGCGTCGTCGGTGACGCTGACGTCGGCGAGCGCCGCCCGACCCGTGGCGGGGTTGACGAGTTCGCGCAGGCGCGCCGCGAGGAACTCGCGCAGCGCGTCGTAGTCCCGGCCGGCACGCACGCGGCCAGCGGGATCGCGACCGATGACGTTGATGCGCAGCGCCGGCGTCATCTCGTTGTTGGGCACCTGGTAGGCGCGCGCCGCGACATCGAGCGCCATGACGCCCATGAAGCGGCACAGCAAGGCCTCGCCGAGAGCCCGCGGCAGGCGGCGCTTGACCACGTATTGCAGCGGCAGGGGCACGGCCTCGCGCAGCCGCTTGAGGAGCGGCTGGCGCACGGTCAGGCGCGGCTCGCGGCGCGCGTCGGGCGGCCGGTTGTGTGCCTCGCCCATGCCCCACAGGCGCAGCAGTGCCGGCACGAGATCGCGCCCATGGTACTGCGGCCGCATGCCCTGGGTGGAGAAGAGGACGACGCGGGTGTCCGGCCCGGCGGCCTCGATGAGGGCGCCGACGGCGGCGTCGACGGCGGCGTAGACATCGCGTACGGCGCTCCCGGGCGCGTCGCCGGGCGGCGTGCGCGGCCGGCCGTCGCCAGCGGCGTCGACGCCCCAGAGATTGTGACCGGCGCAGTGGGTCTCGGAGAACACCGCGAAGAAGAGATCCCAGTCGCGCCGGCCCATCAGATCGAGCAGCAGGCGGCGGCGCGCGGCGACGCCGTCGAGCAGGCCGCGGTGCACTCGGCGATAGCTGCGCGCCGTCCTGCCGTGGTCGTCGCAATTGAGTAGCGGGTAGCGGCCATGGCGGGCCAGAATCTCGGCGCCCACATCGGCCGGCTGGGCGAGGAACGGGCTGTTGAAGCCGTGCGCTCCCCAGCCGATGACGTGTACGCCGCCGGCCGGTGGACAGAGGGCGATTTTGGGCGTGTCGACGACCACGCAGCGCCGGCCGTGGCGGCCTGCCGTCACCCAGAACGGCTCGCCATTCGGCAGCACGGTATTGAGAATCTCGAGCCGCGGCGCGTCGCGGCGTTGCTGGATGAAGAAGTAGCGCCCGAGGCGCGCCGGGTGCAGGCCGGTATAGGCGGAAAAGACGGCGACGTCGGGAAACTGTCGCGATCCCGTCTCCAGCACGCCCGTCGCGCCGCCGTCGAGCACGCGACGCAGCGCCGGCAGGTCGCCCGAGCGACACCAGCGCCGCAGCAGCGATGGTTCGGCGGCGTCGAGCCCGATGACGAGTACGCGCTTCATCGTCAGCGACCGTGCCTGAAGTGGGGGCCGTCTGGAAAGGTGGGGACAAAGTGCGCGCCGGCGCTGGAGCAGCAGGCCGTATCTCCGCGCATCGGCGCCGGCACGGACACCGACGTCAGCCCACCCTCCAGCGGCGCGAGAACCATGCATAGAAGGGCAGGCCGCTGGCGGCGACGGCCAGGGCGATGGCGCACTCGCGCGGGCGACCGTGCAGCAGGGCGACCGCGATGCCGGCGTTGGCGAACAGGTACAACGCCGGCACCAGCGGGTAGCCCCAGGCGCGGTAGGGGCGCGGCCGATCGGGCTGGCGGCGGCGCAGGGCGTAGAGCGCCGTCGTGTCGGCCATGGTCGCCAGCACGATCGCGAAGGTGGTGTAGTCGAGTACACTCGGAAAGCTCTGCAGGACGACGATCAGGGCGACGGCGGTGCCGGCTTGGGCGAGGATGGCGATGTGCGGCGTCTGGTAGGCGACGTGGACGCGATCGACGCCGGCGAAGAACAGCCGGTCGAGCGCCATCGCGTAGGCGATGCGCGGGCCGACGAGGATGGTCGCGTTCAGGCAGCTGAGGATCGAGGCGAGGATGAGCAGCGCGCCGATGCTGCCGCCGGCGCCGCCGAAGAACACCGTCGTGGCGGCCTCGCCGACGCGCGCATTGCCGCGCAACTGCGCGATCGGCAGGGCGTAGAGGTAGGCGAGGTTCACCGCCAGGTAGATCAGCGTGCACAGGCCGAGGCCGACGAAGAGCGAGCGCGGGATGTTGCGGTGCGGATCGCGGATCTCGCTGGCGACGTACACGCTCGCGTTCCAACCGAGATAGCTGAACAGCACCGGTGACAGCGCCAGGCCCACCGCCGCCCAGGGCACGGCCTGCGCGGCCGGCACGAAGGGCCGCAGGTTGGCGAGGTCGCCGCCGCCGAGCGCCGGACCGAGCAGCACCAGGCCGAGCAGCGCCACGACCTTGACTACCGCGGTCGCGTTGTTGACGCGCGCGCCGGTGCGCACGCCGACGTAGTTGATCGCCGAGGTCAGCAGCGTGATCGCCACCGCCGCCGCGGTGCGCGCCGCCGGTGTCAGCGGCACGAACAGCGCCAGGCCCTCGGCGAAGCCGACCGCCAGCGTCGCCACGGTGCCGGCGTAGATGACGAAGAACGACAGCCAGCCGGCGAGAAAGCCGGCGACCGGATGGTACGCCTCGCGCAGGTACACGTAGTCGCCGCCGGCGTGGGGGTACATCGCCCCGAGCTCGGCGTTGGCGAGGGCGCCGGCGAGCGACAGCACGCCGCCGGCGACCCACACCGCCAGAATCCAGCCCGGCGCCGGCAGCGCCTCGGCGATGGTCCCCGGGGTGAGGAAGATGCCGACGCCGATCACCGACGACACGACGAGCATCGTCGCGTCGACGAACGACAGTTCGCGCTTCAGGCGATCGCGCGGGTGCCGCGACGCCGCGTCGTGCTCAGCGCCCACCGCGCACGCCGCCCGGCCTCAGTGCGTGACCTTGGGCAGGTCGGTCGCCTCTTCGATGATGCCGAAGGCGTCCTCGTAGCGGCGCACGTTCTCTTGCAGCGCGCGCAAGATGCGCTTGGCGTGCTCGGGCGAGGTGATGACGCGCGAGCGCAGGGTGGCCAGCGCCGCGCCCTGCGGCTGGCGCTGCGGTTGCAGGAAGAGGAAGTCGAGGATGAACTCTTCCTTGCGGTGGCTGATCATCATCAGGTTCGAATAGACCCCGGGGCCCTGATGCGGATCGATCTGGATCTGGATCTGTTGGTCGTTCGGCGTCTCGTCGGCCATGCGCGCCGTGTCGCACGCGCGCGGCAGCGACGCAATCGGCCGGCGCGCCGCGCTACGGGCGCGTCAGAGGTTGTTCGGCACGGGCGCTGGCGAGGCTGGCGCCGACCCAGGCATCGCCGGGTTGTTCGCGCGCCAGGCGGTCGAGGGTCGTCCGCGCCAGGCTCCAGTCGCCGGCACGTGCGGCCGTGTAGGCGAGCGCGCGGCGGGCCGGCGTCAGACCCGGCTCGAGGTCGAGCGCGGCCTCGAACAACTTGATCGCGAAGGGAAAGGCGCCCTGCCCCTCGAGTTGCACGCCGGCGCGGAAGTTGGCGTCGGCGGCCGGTCGCGCCAGCGAGGCGCGCAGGCGCGGGCTGGCCTCGATCGCCTCATTGTAATAGCGCGCCGCGCCCAACCAGTACTCCTGGCGCACGTAGAGCTCGGCGAGCTGGCGGCGCAGGGTTGCCCAGGCGGGCTTGATGGCGATGGCGCGCTGCAGGGCGTCGGCGGCGCGGTCGAGCTCGCCGGTGCCCTGGTAGGCACTGCCGAGGTTCTGCAGCGCCGCGGCGACGACGCTCTCCTCGGGGTGCGCGACGGCGGGCTCGAGGACGCGCACGGCGTCGGCGTAGCGCTGCCGCCGCAGGTACTGGCCGCCGAGGGCGATGCGCGCCGACCCCTGGGCGCCGTTCAGGCGCACCGCGGTTGCGAACGCCGCCAGCGCCTCGTCGGCGCGCCCACGCGTGAGCAGGGCGTCGCCGTACTGGTACTGGGCGCGCCAGTGGTCGGGCGCCTTGCGCGCATTGTCCTCGGCACGCGCGAAGGGATCGGCGAACACGGCGTTGCGCCGTACCGTCGCGGCGCCGAGCAGGGCGACCCATAGCAGCGCCAGGGCCGCACCGGCGGCGCGCAGGCGGCGCGGGGCGGCGGCGCCGCGCGCCGCCAGCCAGGAGAGCAGGTCGTCGGCGCCGACCACCACCAACCAGGCGAGGCCGATCACCGGCAGATACATGCGGTGCTCGAAGGCGGCGTCGCGCAACGGAATGATCGTCGAGGTGGGCGCCAGGGTGATGAAGACGAAGCCGAGGCAGAAGCTCGCCAGTCGGTAGCGCCGGTAGGCGAGCACGGCGGCGACCAGGACGGCGAGGAGGAATGCCAACGGCGCGAGGACGTCGGCGCGCCACAGTCCATCGGCGAGCGGCCAGCCGTAGTCGAAGACCTGCCCGCTCGGCAGGGCGAACAGGCGTAGATACCAGGTGACGACGCCGAACTGGGTGAGCAGGTACTGCCACGGCGTGACGCCGGAGAGCCCGAAACCGGCGGTGGGAATGAACAGCCAGGCGCGCGGCCCGGCGAGCACATCGACGGCCCCGGTCGACGGGAACAAATAGGTCCGCGCCAGCAGCAGCCCGTAGGCGAGCGGCAGCGCCAGCAGCGCGAAGACCGCCAACCGGCGCGCCCACGAGAGGCGCCGCTCGCCGGCGAGGAAGCACTGCCAGTAAAGCGCGACGGCGATCGGCACGGTGGCGACGATCTCTTTGCTGACGATGCCGAACAGGGCGCAGACCAACGCCGCGGCCAGCCACGCCGCGCGCGGCAGCGCCGCGTCGGCGGCGAGGCCGACGGCGGCGCTAAGCAGGGCCAGCAGATAGAAGAAACCTCCCAGGCCCTCGGCGCGCTGCGAGAGGTAGCTGGCGACCATCGTCTGCAGCGGGTGGGCGACGAACACCAGCGCGACGAGCGTCGCCAGCCACGGCGCGCGCGCGCCGTAGCGGCCGGCGAAGATCGGCCGACGCAGGGTCCACAGCACCAGCGCCCAGACCAGCAGCGCGTTGGCGACGTGCACGGCGACGTTGACGACGTGGAACCCGGTCACGGCGAATCCGCCGGCGCGCACGTTGAGGGCGAAGGTGAGCTGGGTGAGGCCGCGCAGGCGGGTCATGTAGCTGCCCAGCGGCTGCACCTCGCGCACCGCCGGGTTGGTCTCGATCTCGAGGTAGTCGTCGAACAGGAACGGGATCGCCAGGCTGTTGGCGTACAGCGCCCACCCCAGCGCGACGATCGCCAGCGGCCCGAGCAGCAGCGCCGGCCAGGCGGGCCGTGCGCGCGGCAGACGCGGCCGCGGCGGCCGCGCCGCCGCCGCGGACTCCGGCGTGCCGACGGCGCCCGGCGCGGACGCAGGCGTCATGTCCTGCTTGCGGCGCGAGGCCTTGCCCATGCGGATCCCTAGCGCGCCGGCCCCCGGCGCTCAAACGACGCGCTGGCGCCGCGCCGCGCGCCGGCGGGATCCGCGCTGCCGCAGGCGCGTCGCCTCAGGGCGCCTTGGCCTTGAACAGCGCCGCGTCGTTGACCGACGGGGCGGCGAAGGCGCCACTCCAGCACAGACCGTTGGCCTGGTTGACGAGTTGCACGGTGACCGGCGGCGTCAGTGGCGCGGCGTCGAGCCAGTCGGGGAGGTTCAGGCCGCGGCCCTTCACCAGCAGCTTCGCGCGGTCCGCCGCGCTCCCCTTGAGCTTGATCTTCTGCACGCCGCCGGCGGCGCCGGTGCTGTCGCTGTAGGCGTAGCCGAGCGCGCCGAGCGGCTTCCAGGTCGTCGCGCTGGCGGCGATCTCGGCGGCACCGAGCAGCGTGCCGGGGGCGCCGGCGTAGAGGCACAATGCGTAGTCGGCGGCAGCGGTCGGGTCGCCGAACTCGGCGCCACTGGTCGAGGCGCCCTTGCCCCACTTCCACAGCAGCCGATCCCTGCCATCGTCGTTGCTGTCCTTGAGCAGCAGCAGTCCCTGTGCGGCCGCGCGGCAGGGCTGCGGCTGCGGCGCGCAGGCGCCGACGAAGCACTGGTCAACGCCCTCGTCGCAGCCGCCCCCGCAGGGATTCGGCGCATCGGCGCAGGCGCCCGCCTGGCAGGTTTCGGCGCCGTTGCAGAACTGGCCGTCCGCGCAGGGGGTCCCGTCGCTGACGACGCTGTCGGCCGGACACGCGGTGGCGACGCCGTCGCACGTCTCGCGCACGTCGCAGACGCCGGCGGCGGCACGGCAGGGCGTGCCGCTGGCGGCGACGGCGTCCGCCGGACAGCCCGCAGAGCCCCCGTCGCAGTAGTCGTCGACGTCGCACGCCTCGCCGGCCGACGCCGCACGGCAGAGCACGGCCGGCGGCGCGAACGCATCGGCCGGGCAGGCGCCGCTGACGCCGCTGCAGGTTTCGCCGCTGTCGCACGGCCCGGCCGCCGGGCGGCAGGCGGCACCGGCGTTGCGCAGGGTGCAGGTCGCGGTGCAGCACGAGGCGGGCGTGCCGGTCAGGGCGCCGGCATCGCACTGCTCGGCGTAGCTCGGGCCGCTGTCGACGACGCCGTTGCCGCACAGCGAGGTCAGCGTCACGGTGACGAAATGGCCGTCGTCGGCCTGCACGCGCGCCGGGTTGCCGGGGTAGTCGGCGGCCACTTCGCTGCCGTCGTCCGACGTTCCGCCGAGGCGGATCGCCGCTTCGTCGGCGCCGGCCGGCGAGTGCGCCGTCTGCGACCAGGTAAAGGTCAACGCATGCGCCATTCCGGCGCCGTTACTGACGCCGAAGAGCGTCGCGCTGGCGGTCTGGTCGAAAGGGACGCTGATCGGGTCGAAGAAGAGCGGGATGTCGTTCGCCACGCCGGGATCGGCGAGGCCGAGGCCGCCGGCGGTGAGCGTCCCGCCGCTGTGCATGCCGGTCAGGGCGGTGATGTCTGCATAGTGACCGCCGGCGAAGAGATTGTCCTCGACCAGGTGCAGGTCGCCCTTGCGGCGCGTCTGCACGGTGAGGCGATAGGCGCCCGGGGCGTTGACGGTGAAGCTGAGTGAATAGTCGGCGGCAAGGACCTCCCACAGCGGGCCGCCGAAGACGCCGGCGTCGGCGCTGCACAGGGCGGCGTAGCGCGAGGTGAAGCTGGTGGCGGTGGCGCTGGTGATCGCCACGGCGCTCTCGCGCTCGTAGCTGTTGGCGAGGTCGACGAAGATCTGGTCGGCGCTATTGCCGGCGTTTTTCGCCGCCGTGATGCCGGTCAGCGTCTGCGCCAACGCCGGTGTGCCGAGCAGCAGCACCAGCAGGCCCGCGGTCGTGTGTCGCATCGCATCCCCCCGTCGCGGCTCGACCGCTAGCACAGCAGGACGCAGTATTGTCAACGCTGAAATCAGCCGGCGATGGGCGGGCGCAGCACGCGCGTCGGCCGCCGCAGCACCGCCGAACGCACCCAGACGGCGCCGGTGTCGATGAGTTCGCGCATGACGTCGGCGCGGTCGCGGCCGCTGCGCACCAGCACTTTGAAGGCGTGGTCGGCGCCCTCGACCGCGTGCAGCGTCGCCTGCGGCAGGTCGGCGAGCACGGGGCGCAGGCTGTCAAGCGGGCAGAGCGCGTCGCGCGTGCCGCTCAGGAACAGCATCGGTACGCTGATGCACGCCAGGTGGGCGGCGCGCAGGCGCGTCGGCTTGCCGGCCGGGTGCAGCGGATAGGCGAGCAGCAGCAGGCCGGCGATGCGCTCGCCCTGCGCGGCCAGGTGCGTCGCGATGCGGCCGCCCATCGACCGGCCGCCGATGATCAGCGGCAGCCGATCGAGGTTGAGGCCGCCGTGCATCCAGTCGAGCACGCGCCGAAAGCAGGCCTCGAGCGCCTCGGTGCGATCGGGGACGCGGCTGCCGCGGTCGGCGTAGGGAAAATTGAAACGGATGGTCGCCGCGCCGCGGCGCGACAGGCCGTCGCTGACGGCGACCAGGAACGGCGACTCCATGTTGCTGCCCGCCCCGTGCGCCAGCACGATCAGGCAGTCGGGCCGAAAGTCCGGCTTGGTGAGGACCGCGTTGAGGGCGCGGTCGCGGAAGGAGATGCGTAACTCGATGTGACGCGGCGCCATCGACGCGACAGCCCCGCGGAGCGCTACACCGACGCGGCGACGGAGGCGTCGCCGCCCGCGAGCATGGCGCGCAGCCGCGCGGCCAGCGCCGGCCCCTGCGCCTCGTGCTCGTGCTTGAAGTAGACGAAGGCGTCCTGCCACCCGGCGGCCTCGATGCGCGCCGCCCAGGCGGCGAGATCGGCATCGCTGTATTGCGGCTGACGCAGGCGGAAGTAGCCGAAGCCGGCGGTGACCTCGAACGGCGTCACGCGCTCGGCGGTGTCGGCGATGCACAGGGCGACGTCGAAGCGACGCAGGGTGTCGTACACCTCGTCGGCGTACCAGGTCGGGTTGCGGAACTCGAAGGCGACGCGGAAGCCCTCCGGCATCTGGTGCAGGAAGTCCTCCAGGCGCGGCGTGTCGCGCTTGAGGAATGACGGCAGCTGGAAGAGCAGGGCGCCGAGTTTGTGCTTCAGCGCCCGCGCCGTGTCGCAGAAGTCCGCCGCCAGATCGGCGGCGTCGCGCAGACGCAGATCGTGGGTGATGCGGCGCGGCGCCTTGAGGGCGAAGCGGAAGTGCTCCGGCGCCTCCTTGGCCCAGCCCTGCAGCTGGCGGACGGTGGCGCTCTTGTGGAAGGTGTAGTTGAGTTCGACGGCCGCGAACCGCTCGGCGTAGAAGCGCAGCATGTCGCCGTCGGGCAACTCCTCGGGATAGAACGCCCCTTTCCAGTGCTTGTAGGCGTACCCCGACGTACCGATCCAATAGGAGGCCATCGGGGCAGGCTGTAGCATGCGCGTTTGCGCTATCTCAAACCCGTCCCGCCCTGGGCTCAGTTCAGGTCCTTGTTGGAGTAGCCGAGGATGCGGCGGGCGACGATCATCAGGTTGATCTGCTGCGTGCCCTCGAAGATGTCGTTGATCTTCGCATCGCGCATCCACTTCTCGACCAGCAACTTGCGCGAATAGCCGAGCGGGCCGAGGATCTCCACCGCCTTCTGCGTCACCAGGGTGACCGACAGACCGGCCTTGGCCTTGCACATCGAGGCCTCGAGGTTGTTGACCATGCCGCGGTCCATCATCCAGGCGGCCCGCCAGGTGAGCAGGCGCGCGGCCTGCAGGTTGGCCTCCATATCCATGAAGTCGCGCTCGAGCACGGTCAGCTTGTGCATCGGCGCCTCGTAGCGGATCTCGACGCCGGCCTTGGCGAGCGCGTCGCGGACGAAGTCCACCGCGGCGCGGCCGATGCCGATGGCGCTCGCCGCCACCGCCGGACGGGTGGCGTCGAAGGTCGCCATGACGCCCTTGAAGCCCTCGCTGCCCTGCGCCTTCACCTCGGGATTACCAAGCAGGTTGTCGAACGGGATGCGGCAGTTCTCGAAGACGATCGCCGCCGTATCCGAGGCGCGAATGCCCATCTTGTCCTCGACGCGGATGACCGTCGCGCCGGGCGTGCCGTGTTCGACGACGAAGGCCTTGATGCCGTTGCGGCCGGCCGACTTGTCGACCGTCGCCCAGACGACGACGAAGCCCTCGGACTTCTCCAGCGCGCGGTGGCCGCTGGTGCAGTAGATCTTGGTGCCGTTCAGCACCCACTCGTCGCCGTCGCGCGTCGCGGTGCTGGTGATCGCCGCCGAATCCGAGCCGGCGCCCGGCTCGGTGATCGCCATGCCGGCCCACTTCGGCGCCCCCTCGGCGAAGCGCTTGAGGAAGCGCGTGCGCTGCTCGGGCGTGCCGGCGGCCGCGACCGCGGCGCCGCCGAGGCCGGCGTTGGGGATGCTGAGATAGAGGCCGGCGTCGCCCCAGGAGAGCTCCTCGATGGAGACGCACGAGGTGAGGTTCTTCTCCGACGGCCCTTGCTTCTTGTCGCCCTTGCTGCCGCCGAAGGACACCGGGCTCTGACTGGACATGGTCCACATCAGCTGGTGCCAGTCGGTCGGATCTTCGTGTTCGCGCTCGTCGTACTCGCGCGAGATCGGCCGCATGGTCTGCTCGGCCATCATGTGGATCATCTGGCGGGCGTTCTCGACGGCGGGGGAGAGTTCGAAATCGATCATGGATACCTCCGATGGGTGGCGGACGATCAGGCGATGGCGAGGCCGTCGAGCACGCCGAAGGCGCGCGCGTTGCGCAGGAACAACTCGACGAGGTGGTCGCGGATGTAGCCGTGGCCGCCGAGCACCTGGACGGCATTGTCGGCGACCTTGAGGGCCGTCGTTGCGGCGTAGCGTTTGGCCAGGCAGGCCTCGCGGGTCGCATCCTCGCCGCGGTCGAGCTTCCACGCCGCCTCCCAGGTGAGCAGGCGAGCGGCGTCGATCTCGATCGCCATCTCGGCGAGCATGAAGGCGATCGCCTGCTTCTGGGCGATGAAGACGCCGAACGCCTTGCGCTCCTTGGCGTACTCGCGGGCGTACTCCGAGGCGGCGCGGGCGACCCCGACTGCGAGCGCGGCACTGGCGATGCGCATGCGGTTGAGGACCGGCCGCAGGTCGCCCTGCAGCGCGTTCTCGGCCGGCACGGCGCAGTCGTTGAACTGCAGCTCGTAGGTCGCCAGGCCCTTCAAGCCCATGTTCTGTTCGCGCCCGACGACGGCCAGCCCCGGCGTGTCGCGCGGGACGATGTAGGCGCCGAGTCCCTGCTCGCCGTGTGCGTACACCAGCGTGTGCTGCGCCTCGGCGGCGAGGGGCACGTAGCACTTGGCGCCATTGAGGACGATCGAGCCGTTGCGCCGCGCGGCCGTGGTGGCGCACTCGTTGAGGTCGAAATTGAAGCTCGGCTCGGTGAGCGCGGCGGCGGCGGCGACGAAGCGCTCGCCGGTGTAGGCGGGCAGCACCTGCTGCTGCTGCGCGGCGCTGCCCAGCTCGATCACCGGATAGGTCGCCAGGCGCGGCGCCAGCACGTGCAGGGCGATCGACAGGTCGCCCCAGGCGAGTTCCTCGCAGACCAACGCGCTGGTCACCGCCGAGCGCGTGTCGCCATAGCCGCCGAAAGCCTCGGGCACGGCGCTCTGCACCAGGCCCAGTTCCCAGGCCTGCTGCACGAGGGCCTCGGGTACCTCGCCGCTCTCGTCGGCGGCGCGCGCCGCCGGGCGGATCTGCTCGCGGGCGAAGCTCGCCACCGTGTCGCGGACGAGCTGCTGGTCCTCGCTGGGTTCGAAGTTGACCATGGTCACTTCCTTCCGGCCAGCCGCACCGGGGCGGCGAGCCATGTGAGATAGGAGTCGAGAAAGGTGCGCAGGTATTGGCCGAGGTCGATGGTGTCCGGATCCTGGTAGTACTCGATTTCGGCGCCCATGACGGCGCCGGCGTAGACGCCGGCGGCGGTGACGGCGCTGACGTCAGCGCGGAAGACGCCGCTGCGCTGGCCGACCTCGATGACGCCGCTCAGAAAGGCGCGGAAGCGCCGCATCATGTCGCGGAACTGGGCCGAGAGGCGGGCGTTGGTGCCGAGCGCTTCGACCATCAGCGTGACGATCAGACGCCGGTGGTTGCTCTTGGTGGCGTGCTCGAGACAGACGTCGGTGACCCGCTTGAGCGCCGCCACCGCGTCCGGCATGCCGCCGAGGTCGGCGGTGACGCGGCGCTCGAACTGCCCGACGCGGTTCTTCACCGCCTCGAAGAGCAGCTCTTCCTTGTCCTTGAAATGATAATAGATCGCGCCCTTGGTGAGCCCCGCCGCCTTGGCGATGCGGTCGATCGACGCCCCCTGGTAGCCGTAGCGGGCGAAGCAGTCGATCGCGATGTCCATGAGGTCCCGCCGCCCGTTTTCCGCGCGTGCGGGCCGTGTCGAGACGGCCATACTGAACGTTCAGTATGTCGCGAGGCGCCCTTTGGCAATAGTGGCAAGGGGGACGGCAAGGGGGACGTTGGGGCGGAACGGACACTTCCGCGGCGGAAGTGTCCGTTCCGCCCCAACGTCCCCCTTGCTTGATCCGGACCCTGTTGACCGCCCCGGCAGCGGCTCCTAAGGGGAAGGGCTATGCCTGCTGGAGCCTCGCAAGCCTTCGCCCTGATCCGCGTGCCGCGCGACAGCGCTCGCCCGACCGACGACGAACTGCGCGCCGCGCTGTTCCAGGACGCCGCCCGCATCGGTCAGCCGGCGGCGACGGCGCCGACCGACATGCAGGTTGCCGGCCCGTATCACATCCTGGTCGCGGGGGCGGCGCTCGACGAGTACGTGGTGTGGGAGCGATGAGCACGCCGTTCAACCTGGCGGCGCTCAACGAGGCCATCGCCGCGGCGATCCCCGAGCGCGAGTGCCTGGTCTTCCGCGACCGCCGCTTCACCTGGGCACAGTTCGCCGAACGCACGCGACGTCTCGGCAACTACCTGGCCGGGCGCGGCCTCGGCTGCCGCCAGGAGCGCGCCGAATTGCAGAACTTCGAGTCCGGCCAGGACCACCTCGGCATTTACCTGCACAACGGCAACGAGTACCTCGAAGCGATGGTCGGCGCTTACAAGGCGCGCGTCGCGCCGTTCAACATCAACTACCGCTACGTCGATGACGAGCTGGTGTACCTGCTCAACGACGCCGACGCGCGCGCGCTCGTCTATCACGCGCGCTTCGCGCCGAACGTGGCGCGCATCCGCGCCGAGCTGCCCAACCTCGACGTGCTGCTGCAGGTGGCCGACGACTCGGGTCACGCGCTGCTGCCCGGCGCCGTCGACTACGAGGCGGCGCTGGCCGCCGCCTCGCCGGCGCGGCCCGCTCTGACCTGGTCGGCCGACGACCTCTACATCCTCTACACCGGCGGCACGACCGGCATGCCGAAGGGCGTCCTGTGGCGCCAGGAGGACATCTTCTTCGGCGCCCTCGGCGGCACGCCGACGATGGGGCCGAAGTTTCCCAGCGTCGAGGCCGTCGCCGAGGCGGCCAAGGCCGGCGACCTGCGCGCCTGCCCCGCCCCGCCCTTCATGCACGGCGCGGCGCACTGGATGGCCTTCGTCGCCCTGCACGCCGGCGGCACGGTGATCGTCCAGGGCACGCCCGAGAAGCTCGACCCCGACGACGTCTGGTCGACCATCGAACGCGAGCGGGTGCGCTTCCTGACCATCGTCGGCGACGCCTTCGGCCGGCCGCTGATCGATCAGCTCGACCGCAAGCACTACGATCTCTCGGGCTTCGGCATCCTCCTCTCCGGCGGCGCCATCCTGACGCCGGCGCTGAAGGACGCCTTCCTCGAGCGCATTCCGCACCTGATGATCATCGACGGCTTCGGCGCCTCCGAAACCGGTGGCCAGGGCCAACAGGTCTCCACCGCCGGCCAGAAGGCGACCACCGGCTCGTTCAAGATGAACGACCAGACGTTGGTGCTGCAGGACGACCTCGGCGGCCCGGTGGCGCCCGGCAGCAGCGAGAGCGGCTGGCTGGCGCGCGGCGGCCACGTGCCGCTGGGCTACTTCAAGGACGCCGAGAAGACCGCCAAGACCTTCCCGGTCATCGGCGGCGCCCGCTTCGCCGTCCCCGGCGACCACGCCACCATCGCCGCCGACGGCACCATCACCGTCCTCGGACGCGGCGCGGTGTCGATCAACTCCGGCGGCGAGAAGATCTACCCCGAGGAAGTCGAGAAGGCCCTCAAACACCACCCCGCCGTTTACGATGCGGTGGTGGTCGGCACGCCCAACGCGCGCTTCGGCCAGCAGGTCACCGCCGTCGTGCAGACGCGCGTCGGCGAACGCCCGAGCGAGGACGAGCTGGCGGAGTTCGTCGCTCGCCACCTCGCCCGCTACAAGCTGCCGCGCGCCGTGCTCTTCGTCGACGAGATGGTGCGCAGCCCGTCCGGCAAGGCCGACTACCGCTGGGCGAAGAAGTTCGCCTACGAGCGTCTGGGCATTCCTGAATAGGAGCTTTTCAGACGGCGGCACGGAGAAACGGAGAGGATCGCGCTGACCCTGGTCGTCTCCGTTACTCCGTACCTCCGTGTCAGTCCTGTCCTATGGCGCTGCTCGCATTCGACCTCGACGGGGTCCTGTATTCCTCGGAGCCGTTCCTCGGCGACGCCTACCGCGAGGCGATTGCGACGGTGAACGGGCGCCACCCCGGGGCGTTCGCGCGCGTGCCGACGACGGCGGAGATCCTGCAACACGTCGGCTGGCCGCTGCCGGTCATCTTCGCCAACCTCTTTCCCGATGTCGCCGCGGCGGCGCTCGCCGAACTGCACGAGGAGACGCTGGTGGTGATCTGCCGGCGCGTCGCCGCCGGCGAGGGCGAGATGTACGGCGAGGTTCCGTCCACCCTGCGCGCGCTGCGCGCCGCCGGGCACACCCTGATCGTCGCCTCGAACGGGCGCACCCGCTACGTCGAGGCGGTGCTCGCCACCTACGGCGTCGGCGACTGCTTCCTGCCGCGCGTCACCGCCGACGACGTCGGCGACAAGACCGCCGTCCTGCGCCACTACCTCGCCGCCGTGCCGGCCACGCCGGCGCGCACGGTGATGATCGGCGACCGCGCCAGCGACGTCGACGCCGCCCGCGCCGTCGCCTGCCGCTTCGTCGGTTGCGACTATGGCCATGGCCACCGCGCCGAGATCGAAGCGGCGGGCCCGCTGGTGCAACGCTTCGCCGATCTGCCGGCGACGCTCGCCGCCGTCCTGGAGTCGCCGCCCTGACCGCTGCCCCCGGCGACGTTGCCACTGCTGACGAGGCCGTGGTAGCGGCGGAAGGCGTCCCGGCCGTACCCGGGCGATGCCAGGGGGACTCCAAGTGAAATCGATGCACCTGCTGCGCGCCGTGGGCGCCGCGCTGCTGGCCACGGCGCTGGCCGCCTGCGGCGACGACGACCACGACAACGCGCGGCCGACCGCCACCGCATCGCCCGCCGCCACCGCCACGGTGACCCCCGTCGCGAGTAGCACCGCGGTGCCGTCGAACACGGCGACGCGCACTGCCACCGCGCCGCCGACGGCCACGCCGACGGCCACGGCGACGCCGCCGGCGACGGCGACGGTGACCTATACAGCTACCCCCTCGCTGGTCGACGAGCTGACCGCCACCGGCCTCGGCCGGTACCTCGGCGCCATCACGCCGTCGGCGACCGTGCCCAACGGCGTCTGGGAGAGCCATCGCTTCGACCCGGCCACGGCGCAGGCGATCTGCATGCGCGGCGGCGAATACCGCGTCGAAGTGCGCCGCGGCACCAACAACAAGGTGCTCTTCTACCAGGAGGGCGGCGGCGCCTGCTGGAACAATCAGACCTGTTGGGTGACGCCGACCGCCAAGCTCACCGCCGATCCGCTCTTCGGCGCCGGCATCTTCGAGTTCGACAACCCGACCAACCCCTTCCGCGACTGGAACATCGTGTACGCGCCGTACTGCGACGGCTCGGTGTTCGGCGGCGACAACATCGTCGACTACGCCGGCGGGCGCGTCTACCACCATGGCATACAGAACCTCTCCGCCGCCGTCGACGTCATGCGCGCCGCGTTTCCGAACCCCGAGCAGATCGTCGTCGCCGGCAGCAGCGCCGGCGGCTACGGCACGTTCAGCGGCTACAGCGTCACCCGCGTCGCCTACCCCGAGGCGCCGATCCTGACGCTGAACGACTCCGGACCCGGCCTGCAGAACGACGGCGACCCGCAGGGCGTCCAGGATCGCCTCACCAACTGGCGCTACGCGGACGGCTTCCCGGCCTCGTGCACGCGCTGCGCGGAGCAGATCACCTACCTCACCGAATGGGCGCTGCAGCGCGACCCGACGCTGCGCGTCGGCTACTTCAGCAGCCTGCGCGATGCCGTCATTCGCGGCTTCCTGCAACTCGCCCCGGCCGACTACGAGCTGCTGCTGCTCGCCGTCACCGACGACCTGCGCAGCCGCCAGCCGGAGCGCTTCAAGCGCTTCTTCATCCAGGGGCAGACGCACACCGTGCTCGAGTTGCCGACCTTCAACACCACCGAGATCGCCGGCCTGTCGATCCGTGACTGGACGGCGGATTTTCTTGTCGACGGCGCGAACTGGCAGGACGTCATCGAGCCCGCCGCCGTGCCGGGCGGCCCCTGACGGCGGCGGCCCCCACGCCCGAACCACGCCTGTCCCTGGTCGGCGATCGCCCCCTCACGGCGCGTGAGTTCCTCGACGAGTGCATCGAATTCAAACGCGCGCACGCGCCGCGCAGCGCCTTCCTGCGCGCCCTGGTGACCGGCCAGCTCGACCGGCCGCGCCTGACGCGCTGGGCGATGGACTTCTACTTCTACGTCGAGCCCGCCATCCCCACCATCGCCGCCTGGCTGTCGATGGCGCCGACGCTGCCCGACCGCGAGACCTATAGACTCATCGCCCGCAACCTCGCCGGCGAGATGGGCTGCATCCGCGAGGCGGAGCACCACGATCTCTACCTGCAGTTCTGCGCCGGCCTCGATCTGACGCGCGAGCGACTGCTCGAACACACGCCGCTGGCCTCGACCATCGGCGCCGCCTCGACCATGGGCTACTACTGCCGCAACTCCTTCGAGGAGGGCCTTGGCGCCTTCGGTCTCGCCGTCGAGATGGAAGTGCCCGGCCGCCCCAACGGCGCGCAAGTCCTCTACGAGGGCCTGCGCCGCCACAGCGGCCTCGACGGGCGCGCCCTGGAGTTCTGGGCGGTGCACGTCGCGGCGGAGGAAGAGCACGGCGACAACGCCGTGCGCGCCCTCGAACTGTGCGGCCAGACACGCGAACAGCAGGCGCGCATCCGCCGCGCCTGCCGCTTCAGCGTCCTCGCGCACAGCGCCATGACCGAGGGGTACGACCGGCTTCTTCTCTGAGTCCGTTCTCGGCGCCGCCGGAGCGGCAGCGGCGGGCCCGAGAACCCGCCGCCGCCCACCCCGGGGTCACTGGTTGAAGAACACGGTGCCGGTGGTGTTGTCGCCGATCGTCGCCGAGTCGATGCCCGGGAAGGTGACGGCCAGCGAGCCGCCCGACAGGCCGCCGGTCGGGTTCGCGTCGAGCAGCTCGCAGTCGAAGTTCGAGCCGATGTTGGTGCTCAGGCACGGGCTGCCGAAGCAGCTCTCCTCTGCGGCGATGATGACCGCGTTGGCTGGATCGGAGCCATTGTTGTTGGCGTCGTACACCGCCGCCTCGGAGATTCCCGTCGTCAAGGGAATGTTCTCCGGCTCCGTGAAGACCGTATCGTCGGGCGTGCACGGCTGGCAGTCGGCGCCGTACTGCGGGTACGGGCAGGGTCGGCTGGCCGGCTGTCCGGCCGTGCTGCAGGTGCCCGCGTCGCGCAGCAGGCTGATCGAGACGTTGAACGGCAGAAACGCCGATCCGCGGCCGGCGTCACCGCCGGAGCGAGTCAGGATGCGCGGACTGCGGCAGACCCCGATGTGTTGGTCTTCCGGCTCGTTGCACTTGTCCCCCGTGCCCTCCAGGCACGCCGTGGAGGTGCTATTGCCGGGCAGCGTCGTGACGTCGTCGCACTCCGGATCGTCCGGCGCCCCCTGCGAGCGGTTGTTGGGATCGCCGGGCGAGGTGTTGTGGTCCTGCACCAGCCGATAGTTGACCGCCTGAATCCCCGCTTCGCCGCAGGCGATCGACCCGGTCGAGGCGTTGCCGGGGCCGAAGCTTTCGTAGGGGATGCCGCGCACGCAGGCACAGACGAGGCCGGTGACTTTGACCGGCGGGAAGATGATCTCGTCGGCGCGCACCGCGGCGGGAATCTCGCCGGCCTTGAAGACGGTGCCGTCGGCCAGCGGCCGGTCGACCGCCAGCCGCGTGCCGGTGCGGAAGGTCCAGCTGCCGGTGAGGACCAGCGGAATGGGAATCGCCTCGGTCTGCACGGTCGCCGTCGTCCGGGTCACGTCGAAGACCCCCGCGCGCGCCGTCTCGGTGGTGCAGTTGGCCGCGCAGCCGTCGGCGCCGAAGTTGTTGCCGTCGTCGCACTCCTCATCGGCCTGCTTTGTACCGTTGCCGCAGGCGCCCGCCGTACCGGGGCACGTCCCGGACGACGCGTTGGTCACCGACTCGATCAACTCGCTGATCGCGACCTGGTCATCGTCGTTCTTGTCGAACGCCGCACAGCTCGCGATCGGTGCCGACCCGAGGGCGATGTTGACGCCCTTGATCAGCTCATCGATGGCGACCGCGCGGTCGCCGTTGCAGTCTCCGACACAGGACTGCGCCTGGACCGCCGCCGACGCCCACAGCAGCGCGGTCAGAACCGCGACTATAACAACCGACCTTCTCATGGTTGATCCCCCCCTAATGCGATGGAGGCGTTCTACCGGTGTTCCGAACGCAACGTCCAGCCCTGACTGCGCGCCGCGCCGGGCGGGTGGACGTAGCCGCCGCGCTGCGCGACGATCGCCCCCATGCCGCCGCGCCCCGAGCCGCCGCCGGCGGCGAGCACGCTGCACCTCCCGACCGGCGCCTGGCGCACCGTACTCGACTGCCTGTGCAGCCGCTTCGCCACCATCCCGCGCGCCCAATGGCTGGAGCGTATGGCGCGCGGCCGCGTGCTGGACGCCGATCGGCGGGCGATCGGACCGGAGCATCCCTACCGCGCCGGCCTGACGGTCCATTACTTTCGCGAAGTGGCGCGCGAGACACCGATCCCGTTCATCGAGACGCTGATCCATGTCGATGAGCATCTGGTGGTGGCGGACAAGCCGCACTTCCTGCCGGTGATCCCGGCCGGGCGGTTCGTGCGCGAAACGCTGCTCCGCCGCCTCATCGCGCGCCTGCGGAACCCCGACCTGGTGCCGCTGCATCGCATCGACCGCGGCACCGCCGGACTGGTCCTGTTCTCGGCCTGCCGCGCGACCCGCGGCGACTACCAGACGCTGTTTCGCGACGGCCGCATCGCCAAACACTACGAAGCCATCGCGCCGGCCCTGCCCGGCCTGGTGCTGCCACACACGCGCGCCACGCGCATCGTCGCCGGCACGCCGTTCTTCCGCATGCGCGAGGTCGACGGCGCCGCCAACGCGTGCACGCGCGTCGAGGTGCTGGAGATGGACGTAGCGCACACGGCCGCCGCCGCGGACCTGCCGCCGCGGCCGTACTGGCGCTACCGCCTGACACCCGGCAGCGGCCGGAAGCACCAGTTGCGCGTCCACATGGCGGCGCTCGGCGCGGCAATCGTCAACGACCCGTTCTACCCAACGCTGCGCGACGCAGCCGACGACGACTACGCGGCGCCCCTGCAGCTGTTGGCGCGCGAGCTGATTTTCACCGATCCGCTCAGCGGCGCCCGCCGCGCCTTCCGCAGCCGCCTGGTGCTCGGAGGTCTCCTGGCACGCGAACCCGTCGTGCGACCCGCCCCCTGACCCCTCTCCCACAGGGGGAGGAGATGACCACCGCGCGTCAGCGGCCTGTCGAGCGCGCGGCCAGCGGCCGCGCATCGGCGCCAAGTGTCGCCAGATACCGTAGCGCGCGCAGGCCCAGGAGGAAGAAGTAGGTACCGCCGCGCACCTGCACGAACGCCGGCAACCCGCGCCAGCGGCGCCGCACCGGGTCGGCGGGCTCGACGAACATCGACTCGCCGGAGAGGCGGCTGCCGACCAGCGGATCGGGATCGCTGTCGAGGCCGTCGAAGGTCGGATTGCCGAGCCAGGTGTGCTGGACGAACTCGAATTGGCGCTCGAGGTCGGTGTTGAAGCAGAGGAAGTGCAGGCCGCGCTCGCGCCCATCGTCGGGCGTCTCCATGAGGCGGGCGGGATCGAGCGATGCACGCAGCGGCGGGCCATAGGCGCGCGCCCGGCGGATGAGCCGATGCCACTTCGTATCCTGCGTCGCCTCCGCCGCGGCGCGCGGCGGCAGCGCGTCGCGCGGATTGGCGCGGCGCGCGTGCGCGCCGAACGGACACGCGAGTCCGTCGGGGTCGCTGCCGGCATACCCGAAATCGTCGGCGGTCTCGAGGTCGGCCGGCTCGTGCTCCGGGCTCAACACCAACGACGCCCCGTTCGGCCAGCGCCCGATCATCTTGGCGGCGAGTCGGATCGCCGCCGCGGGGCCGCCGGCGGCCCCGCGCATGAATTGCCAGAACGGCGCAACGTGCTGCGCCAGTTGACGGCGCGCATCGCGGCGATCGCCAGGGCTCGATGGGCGCTCATGTCTGCGCCGCCCTCAACGGGTCGAGTCGAGCGCGCGCGGGCGCTGCAGGGCGTGGACGACGCGCGCCGCCGCCGCAAACACCCCGGCGCGATCGAGCAGCGGATTGAGCCAGCCGGTGGTGACGCAGTAGGCGCGGTCGTGACCGGCGGCATGATGCTGCGCGTGACGCGCCGGCGTCAGGATGAGGCCGCTGGCGTGCAGCCAGGCGACCGGCCGCGGCGGATGCGCCACGTGCGCCCACTGGTGAATCTGGTTGGTCAGCCACAGCGCGCAGGCGAGGCTGGCGATCCAGGCGTCGGCGAACGGTGACGGCGCCGCGTCGGCGCCGCGCCAGCCCCAGAACGCCGCCAGCATCGCCGACGTCGCGACGACGTTCGAGTGGCTGACGCGCAGAAACGACTGCCGCGTCATCGCCAACGGATCGCGATGGTGCAGCCGGAACGGCGCGATGACCGCCGGTCCGAGGAGCGGCGTGTCCTCGCTGAAGCAGGTGTCGGCGAGCCAGTGCAGGCAGCCGGTGAGGAAATCCGCCGCCAGCACGCCGAGCAGCAGGGCGGTGGCCAGCTCGGCGCCATGGGCGCCGGCGGCGACGGTGCGCGCCACCACCGGCACCAACAACGCCGCGAGAACGGCGAGGGCGACGACATCGTAGACGGTGGCTCTCTCCCACCGCACGTCGTCCGCTCGGCGAGACATGACCCGATCTTCTCCCAAAGAAGAGTCCCTGCTGTCAATCAGAGCGCTCGATGCGCCGGGCCGCGGTTGAATCTTTGTCGCCGCCTGTCAGGATCGATCGACATGACGCCAACGTCGCTCGCGCACCGGCACGCCGTCGTCGTCGGCTCCGGCATCACCGGCCTGGCGGCGGCGCGGGTGCTGTCCGATCGCGGGGCACGGGTCACCATCCTCGAGCGCGACGCCGAGCCGGCGGCGGCCGACCCGGCCAGCGCCTTCGCCACCTGGCAACGCAAGGGCGCGCCGCAGGTGCGCCATTCGCACGCCTTCCTCGGACGGCTGCGGGCGCTGCTGCGCGCCAAGTACCCAGACATCCTGCAGGGGTTGCTCGACGCCGGCGCCGCCGAACTCGACATGCTGGCGCGGCCGCCGCTGACCCTGCCGCCGCTGGTGCGCGAACCGGGCGATGAGGACCTGGTGGCGCTCGGCTGTCGCCGCACGACGTTCGAGTGGGTGGTGCGGCGCAACGTCCTCGCCCGCGCCGGCGTGGCGCTGCTGCCGGGCGCCCAGGCGCGCGGCCTGACCGGCAGCGCCGCCGGCGTCACCGGCGTGCGCTACGAACGCGGCGGCGGTGAACAGACGCTGACGGCCGATCTCGTCATCGATGCCTCCGGGCGCCACTCGAAGGCGCCGGAATGGCTCGCCGCCCTCGGCGCGCCGCCGCCGCCGCAGGAACTCGAAGCGTCGGGCGTCGTCTACTACACGCGCTTCTACCGCTTCCGCGACGGCGCCGCGGAGCCGCCGCGCAGCACCCACCCGGCGGCGGCCGACTACAATTGGATCAAGTACGCCATCTTCCCCGCCGACGGGCAGACGTTCTCGATCACCTTCGCCGTGCCCCTCGCCTTTCCCCGCCTCAAGGTGCTCGCCCGCAGCGGCGCGTTCGACGTCATGGCGCGCGCCCTGCCGGCGCTGGCGCCGTGGATCGACCCGGCGGTCGCGGAGCCGATCGGCGATGCCACCCACCCGGTGCAGGCGATGGGCGGCCTGATAAACCGCCTGCGACGCTTCGTCGTCGACGGCGCGCCGCTGGCGCGCGGCTTCTTCGCCCTCGGCGACGCCGCCTACTGCACCAACCCGCTCTACGGACGCGGCTGCGCGCAGGCGTTCCTGCACGCCGACCTGCTCGGCGAGGCACTCGACGCCGCCCCCGACGACCTCGCCGCCGCGGCGCGCGCACTCGACGCGCGCGCCCGCGCCGCCATCGAACCCTTCTACCGCGCCTCGGTGCTCGCCGACCGCGAGGCGGTGCGCAAGGCCGAGGGCCGCACCCCGCGCCGACTCTCCGGCCGCTTGCAGGCGCGCTTCTTCGAGGACGGGCTGATCATCGCGACGCGCTCGGATCCCGTCGTATTCCGCGCCTTTCTGCGCATGTTCAACATGCTCGAGACGCCCGAGAAGGCCTTCGGCCGCCCCGACGTTCTGTGGCGCTCGCTGCGCGTCCTGCTGCGCGGCAGACGCCGCAACGCCCGGTACCTGCTGCCCGACCCGCCGGATCGCGAGACGACCATCGCCGCCTGTGAAGCGGCGGCCTGAGTAGGCTTCAACACGGAGACACGGCGACACGGAGTCGAGTCTCCGTGCCTCCGTGCCTCCGTGTTGAAGGGTTTCTTTGTCAGCGGGCGACGGCTGCCAGCGGAGTGGATGCGCGTTCGCTCGCCGGGTGGCCGAGGGCGCGCAGCAGGTAGGCGAGCGGGCCGACGCTGCCGAGGAAGAGGCCGGCGACCAGGTACGGGACGACGGCGATGCCGCGCGCCCTGGCGTCGTTCCACATCCAGACGCCGACCAGTGTCAGGGCGATACAGAGGTCGACGAACACGGCGATCCCGGGCAGCGAGGACAGCACCTCGCGAATGAAACCGACGTAGCCATACTGCCAGACGACGAAGGCGTTGAGGGCGACGAAGTCGGCCAAGACGAAAGCGACCAGCCACTGCTTCTTGTTCATATTGTCTCGTTCCTTCTGCCGGGTGTCCCGGCGTTGCGTACGTGCGTGGCCGAGTCCCTCTTCAAGCGCCGTGCCGCGCCGGCGCCGGCACGCCAACTCGGCCTCTGCCGCCGCCGCAGCGGCGCCGCGTTGCAGGCCAGCAACGGTGGCGTTGCCCGCCGGCAACGGGCCGGCGCCGCGCCCGCACGCCACGGGCAGCGCTTTCCCTCGCAGGGTCGTCGGTGCGAAACTTGCGAGGGCAGGGACGACATGAAGACATCATTCGACACCGCAGCCGACGACCGTCACCTGGAGCAGGCCCCGCGCGAGTCCTGGCGCGGCCTGCGGTTGCGGTGGTGGGGCATCATCGGCGGGCTCGCCGGCGGCATTCTCGACATCGCCGCCCTGTCGCTGGCCGGCTTCACGTTCACCATCAACGGCGCCGACGCCCGCACGCCGATGGCGGTCTACTTCGGCGTCTCCTTCGCCGCGCTCGGCTATCTGCTCGGCTCGCTGATCGAAACGCAGCGGCGCGAGCGGCACACGGCGGCGCGGCTGCAGGCGCAGAGCGCGACCATCGCCGCGGCACGCTCGCGCGTCGCCCAGAGCGAGCGGCTGGCCGCCCTCGGGCAGCTGGCGGCGACGATCGCGCACGAAGTGCGCAACCCGCTCGGCATCATGCGCTCGGCCGCCCAGACGCTCGGCGAGACGCTGCCAGCGAACGCGGTCGAGGCGCATCGGGCAAGCGGCTTCATCATTACCGAGATCGACCGGTTGGCGAGCGTGGTGAGCTCGATTCTCGGCTATGCGCGGCCGCTGCAACTGGCGACGCGCTCGGTGCGCGTCGCCGACCTGGTCGAGCGCGCCGAGTTGCTGGCCGGCGCCGACCTGACTGCCAGGCACATCCACCTCGAACGCGGCGACGGCGGGGAGTGCACCATGCAAGCCGACTCCGACCTGATCAGCCAGGTGCTGCTCGGCCTGCTCGGCAATGCCGCCGATGCCATGCCGCACGGCGGCAGCGTGGCGATCGAGGCCAGCGCCAGCGGCGACCGCGTCGCGCTGCGCGTCACGGACTCCGGACCCGGCATCGACGCGGCTCTGCGCGAGAAGGTGTTCGAGCCGTTTTTCACCACCCGGGCGCGCGGCACCGGCCTCGGTCTGGCCATCGCCAAGCAGATCGTCGAGGCGCACGGCGGCAGCATCGAGGTCGACGCCTCGCCCGCCGGCGGCGCCCGCTTCACGCTCACCCTCCCGGCAGCCGCGGCAGCGGCGCTGGCGGCCTGATGCCCACCGCGGTGGTCTTCTGGTGGCGCTGGCTGGTCGCGGCGACCGTCGGCGTGCTGCTCTTCGGGGCGGCGATGGTCGTCCTGCCGGGACCGACGGCGCTGTTCTTCAACCTGCTGCTCTTTGCCACGCCCGCCGGCGACCCCGCCCTCGTCGGCGCCGCCCCGTACCTGCGCTTCGTCTACGCCGTGCTCGGCGCGGTCATGGTCGGCTGGGCGGTCGCCCTGCTCTGCCTGCTGTACGGGCCCTTCCGCCGCGGCGCGCGCGAGGGATGGGTCGCCGTCGCGATCTCCCTCGCCGCCTGGTTCGGGCCGGACACCGCGCTGTCGTTGTGGACCGGCTTCTGGCCCAACGCGGTCCTCAACGCGGTGTTCGCGGTCGCGTTCGCGATTCCCCTGGCGGCGACGCGGCGCGCGTTTCTGTGAGCCGAGGGCGCGGCGCGCCGCGCCGCATCAGAGACGGCGCGGCTGCGCCGTGCCCTCCGCCGCCAAGCGCGCGGCGTGGCGCGACCAGACCGCGATGAGCACCACCGCCACGGCGACCAGGCCGATGCACAGGCCCGCCCACAGACCGATGACGCCCCAGCCCGCGCGGTAGCAGAGCCAGGCGCCGATCGGCAGGCCGAGCAGCCAGTGGCCGGCGAGGTTGGCGAGCATCGGCGTGCGCGTGTCGCCGGCGCCGCGCAGCGCGCCGGTGGCCACCACCTGGACGCCGTCGAAGAGCTGGAAGATGGCCGCCACCGCCAGCAGGCTGACGCCGGTGGCGAGGACTTCGGGGACGGTGGTGAAGACGCGCAGGATGGGGCGCGGCACGACGAGAAAGAGCAGCGCCGAGACGACCATGGCGGCGGTACCGAGCAGCAGGGCGCTCCACCCGGCCAGCCCGGCGGCGGCCGGCCGGCGCCGGCCAAGGGCGTTGCCGACGCGCACCGCCGCGGCGGCGGAGATGCCGAGCGGCACCATGAACGTGAGCGACGCGGCGCTGAGGGCGACCTGGTGCGCCGCCAGCGCGGTCGGCGCCAGGCCGCCGGCGAGCACCGTGGCGACGGCGAAGACGCCGCACTCGAGCAGTAGTTGCAGCGCCGCCGGCAAGCCGAGTCGCGCCAGGGTGCGCAGGCGCGCCGCCTCGATCGCCAGCGGCAGTCGCGCGCCGCGGCCGGCGCGATGCTCGAACCACAGCGTGTAGGCGAGCAGGAGGACGAAGAGATAGGCGCGCGACGCCGTCGTCGCCCACCCGGCGCCGGCGGCGCCGAGGGCGGGAAAGCCCCAGTTGCCGAAGATGAGCAGCCAGTTGACGGCGGCGTTGAGCAGGTTGGCGCTGACCAGCGCGATCATCACCGGCCGCACCTGCCCGAGCGCCTGCAGATAGCGGCGCAGGGAGGCGAAGAGCAGCAGCGGCAGGAAGCTCCACAGCACGGCGCCGAGGTAGGGACCGGTGGCGGCGGCCACCGCGGGCTGGATGCCGAGGTGGTCGAGGTTGGCGCGGATGAACAGCCCGACCGCGGTCAGGGCCACCGCCAGCAGGGCCGCCAGGCAGAGGCCGTTCACCAACCAGCGGCGCGCCTCGTCGAGGCGGCCGGCGCCGTGCGCGTACGACACCAGGTAGTCGAGGCCGAACTGCATGCCGATGCCGAACATGGCGATGGCGAAGAAGACGTGGCTACCGATGCTGACGGCGCCGAGCGCCTCGGCGCCGACGCGGCCGACCATGATCGTGTCGACCAAACCCATCGTCATCCAGCCGAGTTCGGCGCTGACCACCGGCCAGGCGAGGACGAAGGTCGGGCGCAACTCGCCGCGGATCTGCGAAAAGGACGGCATCGGTGGGCCCCGCCGCGGCGGCGGGTCCGGCTTCTCTAGTCGCAGTTCAGCTCCATCTCCACCCCCTCGTTGCGCCGCCTGGCAGGCGCGTCGCAGCTGCGCGCCGGCGGTGGCAAGGCCCAACGGCGACGGCCGCCGCGATGACACTGGCGATGGAGGGCGCGGTCAGGGATTGACGACGTTGATCGGCGTCCCGGCCAGGAACGCCGCGACGTTGCGCACCGTCGCCTCCATCAGCCGGCGGCGCGCCGCCAGGCTCGCCCAGGCGATGTGCGGGGTGATGATGCAGTTCGGCGCCGACAGCAGCGGGTGGTCGGCCGGCGGCGGCTCGCGCGACAGTACGTCCAGCGCGGCGCCGGCCAACCGGCCCTCGCGCAGGGCCGCCGCCAACGCCGGCTCGTCGATGAGGCCGCCGCGCGCGGTGTTGATCAGCAGGGCGTGCGACCGCAGGCGCGCCAGCAGCGGCGCATCGACGAAGGCGGCGTTCTCGGCGCTGAGCGGACAGTGCAGACTGATCACATCGGCTTCGGCGAAGAGATCGGGAATGGCCACCCAGGCGTCGGGCGGCTCGGCGCCGGCGGCGCGCGCCAGGCGGCTGCTCGCCATCACGCGCATGCCCAACGCCCGCGCCAGGGCGGCGACGCGCCGGCCGATGCGGCCGTAGCCGACCAGGCCGATCGTCTGGCCGGCGAGGGTGCGCGGCGGCGTCAGCCAGAAACTGAAGTCGGGCCGGCGCGCCCATTCGCCGTCGGCGACGGCGCGGGCGTGATCGCCGACGCGCTGACAGAGCTCGAGCAGGAGCGCCAGGGTGTGCTGGGCGACGTCGTCGGTGCCGTACTCCGGCACGTTCGCCACCGCGATGTCGCGCCGCCGCGCCGCGGCGACATCGACGACGTTGTAGCCGGTGGCGAGCACGGCGACGCAGCGCAGCCGCGGCAGCGCCGCGATGGCGGCGGCGTCGAGCACCGTCTTGTTGGTCAGCACGATCTCGGCCTCCGCGGCGCGCTCGAGGAGCAACGCCGGCGGCGTCCGGTCGTACACCGTCAACGCCCCGAGTTGCGCCAGGGCGTCCCAGGGATTGTCACCCGGGTTGAGCGTGTGTCCGTCGAGCACCACGATGCGCATCGGGGCGCTATGTCCCACCGCCGCCCCGCGCCGTCAATCACATGCCGTGCGGTGCGTCGGCGCCGCTGGGCCGGCGCGCCGCGTGCGCGGGACCTTCCCGGCACCTGACGCCGGCACGATCGCCTGAACGCTGGTCACCCGCGGCGCAGAGCGAATATCGCGCGGGCAGCGCTCAGACCTTTGAGCAAGTGCTCGCCGCGTGAGTCGAAGGACACATTCGCGCCGTCGAGCAGATCGCGCGTCGTGCCCGAGACGAGGACTTCCCCGGGACCGGCGAGTCCCGCGACACGCGCCGCCGCGTGCACGGCGACGCCACGCGCTTGTCCGCCGACGATCTCGATCTCCCCCGTATGGATGCCAACCCGGACACGGACTCCGAGGTCGGCGACCGCCGGATCCATGAGCGCTGCCGCATGCACGGCCTTGGCCGCGCTGTCGAAGAGTGCCAGAAACCCGTCACCGAGCGATCCCATCTCGCGACCGCGGTAGCGATCCATGGCCGCACGGATCCTCACGTTGTGTTCGTGCAACAGGGTGGCCCACGCGCGGTCGCCGAGCCGCTCCAGATGGGACGTCGAGGAGACGATGTCGGTGAAGAGGATCGTCGTGAGCACACGCTCGCCGAGATCGGCCGACGACAATCCGAACTCGCGCGCGCTCGTGAACTCGACCGAGTCCCACGGCTCGTCGCCGACCACCCACGCGTCGTGTCCGGGCGGGATCTCGTAGGCATCGCCCGGTTCGATGACAATTGTGGTCCCGTCTTCCATGCGCACCTCGAGCCGCCCCGCGATCGTGTAGCCGACGTGGCGGTGCCGACACGAGGTGGTGTCGGCGATTGGCGCGACATCCTTCGACCAGCGCCAGCCCGGCTGGAAGACGAAGCGCCCGATGGCCAACTCGTCCAGTGTGACGATGTCGATGCGTCCAGTCGGGAACTGGCGGACCAAGTCCGGCCGTGCGAAATTCTTTCGTTGCAGCCGCGGCATCGGTCGCGATGCTGCGCTCAGAGGGGGACGTATTCAAGTCTGACGATCCCCCCTCCGACTTGGCGGCGGCGATGCCAGCTGCGCTGTCGCGCCGCACTCCACATCGCTGGCGCCGTGTGCTAGCTCCGCGCCTCGCATGCGCGTCTCGAACGGCTTCGTCGACCTGATCGGCAATACGCCGTTGGTGCGCCTGCGGCGCGCCTCGGACGAGACCGGCTGCGAGATCCTCGCCAAGTGCGAGTTCCTCAACCCCGGCGGATCGGTGAAAGACCGCGCCGCCCGCGCCATCATCGCCGACGCCGAGGCGCGCGGCGCGTTGCGCCCGGGTGGCGTCATCGTCGAGGGCACCGCCGGCAATACCGGCATCGGCCTGGCGCTGGTCGCCAACGCGCGCGGCTACCGCACCGTGATCGTCATGCCGGAGACGCAGAGCCGCGAGAAGCAGGACATGCTGCGCCTGTGCGGCGCCGAGCTGCGCCTGGTGAAGGCGTTGCCATACAAGGACCCCGGCAACTATGTGCGCGTCTCCGGCCGCCTCGCCGAGGACCTGGCAGCGTCCGAGCCGTGCGGCGCGGTGTGGGCCAACCAGTTCGACAATCTCGCCAACCGCCGCGCCCACGAGGACACCACCGGGGCGGAGATCTGGGCGCAGACGGCGGGGCGTGTCGACGCGTTCGTCGCCGCCGTCGGCACCGGCGGCACGCTCGCCGGCGTCGGCCTGGCCCTCAAGGCACGCAAGCCGTCGGTGCGCATCGTGCTCGCCGATCCGCCCGGCTCGGCGCTGTACAACTGGTACACGCACGGCGAGCTGCGGGCCGCCGGCGATTCGATCACCGAGGGCATCGGCCAGGGCCGCGTCACCGGCAACCTCGAGGGGGCGCCGATCGACCTGGCGCTGCACGTACCCGACGCCGACGCGCTGCGCGTCGTCTTCGCCCTGCTGCGCGACGAGGGCCTCTGCGTCGGCGGCTCCTCCGGCACCAACGTCGCCGGCGCCATCGCCCTGGCGCGTCAGCTCGGGCCGGGGCACGTCATCGTCACCATCCTCTGCGACTTCGGCACGCGCTATCAGAGCAAGCTGTTCAACCCCGCGTACCTGCGCGCCCGCGGCTTGCCGACGCCGGAGTGGCTGTCGTGAGCGAGCCTGCCAACGCGCAGCGCATCCGCCGCCTGTTCGACGCCTTCCGGCGCGCCGACCTCGACGCCATCGAGGCGGTCATCGCGGTCGATGCCGTGTGGCACTTCCCCGGCCGCAGCGGCCGCCTCGCCGGCGCGCACCGCGGCCGCGCGGCGATCCTCGCCTTTCTCGTGCAGGTGCAGGCGCTGAGCGGCGGCAGCTTCCACCTCGACTTGGAGGTGATGCTGGCCGACGACGCGCACGCCGTCGCCTGTTTCCGCGGTCACGGCGCGCGTGACGGCAAGACGCTCGACAACCCGACCTGCCTGCGGCTGCGGCTCGTCGCCGGCCAGGTGGTCGAAGTGTGGGAGTACGTATGGGATCTCTACGCGGTCGACGAATTCTGGGCCTGAGGCGACGTGGGCGGTCATGCGCGTGATCGCCGTCACCGGCTCGGCGTCCGGCATCGGCGCCGCCATTCGCGCCCAGTGCACGCGTGACGGGGCGCGCGTCATCGGGGTCGACGTGCGCGACGCCGAGATCATCGCCGACCTGGCCACGCCGGCCGGCCGCGCCGCCGCCATCGCCGCGATCGAGGCCGCCGCGGCTGGGCGCCTCGACGGCCTCGTCGCCTGCGCCGGCCTCGGCCCGCACGTGCCCGACGCGGCGGCCATCGTCGCCGTGAACTACTTCGGCGCGCAGGTGCTGCTCGCCGGCCTGCGCGGCACCCTGGCGGCCGCGCCACAGCCGGCAGCGGTGGCGATCGCATCGAATGCCCTGTCTGTGCCGAACGACGACGCGGCCCTGGTCGATGCCTGCCTCGCCGGCGACGAGGCGGCGGCGCGCGCCCTGACCGTGACGATGGCCAGTCAGCAGGTGTACGCCGGCTCCAAACGCGCCCTGACGCGCTGGCTGCGCCGCGCCGCGCCGGCGGCCGAGTGGGCGGGCGCCGGCATCCGCCTCAACGCCGTCGCACCCGGCGCGGTGCTGACGCCGCTGTTGCAGGGCGGCCTCGACCATCCGATCTTCGGCCCCGCCATCCGCGGCTTCCCGGTGCCGACCGGCGGCCCCGGCGCGCCGGACGACATCGCCGCCGCGGTCGCCTTCCTGCTCGGCCCCGCGGCGCGCTTCGCCTGCGGCAGCGTGCTCTTCGTCGACGGCGGCACCGACGCGCTGTTGCGGCCGGATCTGTACTGACCCCCCGCCTGGTCGGTCGCCACGGACGGGGATTGCTGGCAGCGCCGCGCGGCGCTGCAGGAGCCCCGGCACCGGTCCGCGCCGGGGCAGACGCGATCTCCGCTCAGCGGCAGCCCGCGGCCCACGGCTCGTGCAGCGTCGCGCCGGCGCGGCGCAGCCAATCCCAGGCAGCACTCCTGCCGGGCACGGGGATGTTGGCCTGGGGCGGTACCAGCGGCACGGGGTTCGGGTCCCAGGCCGGCAGCGGCCCGGTGCCGTAGTGGACGAAGATCGGCGGATCGAAGAAGACGCGGTGGGCACCGCCGAATCCGATCACCGACATGTTCAGCAGCGAATCGGGGACATGCACGAAACGACCCGCGGGCAGAAGGCGGGCCGTTTGGTCGAGACTGCGGACGAGGTCGCGGCTGGTGGCCTGGACGTTGAGCAGGAGCTTCACGCCGGGTTCGCCGCGCCCCGCCCGCTCGCAGGTGACCGGGTCCGTCGCCAGCGCGGCGGCCACCAGCGCTGCCGCGATCATGCCGCCGCCGCGCGGCACGGCGCGGCAGGCGCCGACGACAGCGATCGTCATGCCCAGCGCCGCGACGCCGATGAAGTAGCTGTAATAGTGTTGCGTCAGCGGCACCACCGGCAGCAGCGCGGTGACGAACAGGGCCAGCCCCAGCGCCGGCAGCCGGGATGCGCCGCCGCGCCGGCGCGCCAGCACGCCGAGCGCCACGAGCGCGGTGAGCAGCGTCACGCCGACCGTGAACGGCGCCTGCGCCGAGGTCAGCAGCAGCGTCGGGCCGCTGCCGGTGGCGATCGCGAAGCGACCGATGTTGCTCAGCCAGGCGGCGGGGTCGGCCGCCGGCGTATAGCCGCCATGCGGGAACCCGGCGACCAGGAAGCACGCCAGTTTGGCCGCGAGATAGAGGCCGGTCACCGCCGCCGGCGCCAGCACCGCCCGGACTGTCTCGCGCAGCGTCGCGCGCCGCGGTCCGAACAGCATCAGCCAGGCGAGCAGGCCCGGCACGACGGCGGCGTGTTCGCTGCACAGCAGCGCCACGACCTGCAGCGCGGCGGCGCCGGCACCGCGCCAGCGCGCCGGCGCATGCAGCCACCACAGCAGGCTGAGCAGCACCACGGTGGCCGTGAGCGTCATCGTCGCCGCGCCGATCCAGTACACCGCCAGCATGTGGCCCGGCGCGGCGGCGTACAGCAGGCCGGCGGCCAGGCCCCAGCCCCACGACGCCGTCAGGGCGCGAACGATGGCCGCCACCAGGAAGCCGTTGCCGGCGAACAGCAGTAGGTGGAAGGCGTGGTAGGCGCTCGCGTCGAGGCCGAAGAGCTGGCGCAACAGGTAGAAGTAGCCGACGGTGCTCAGCGGGCGGTAGAGCATCAGGCCGTTGTGCGAAGGCGTGAAGAACTCCAGCAGCGACAGCGCCGGGCTGCGATAGGCGGCGTCGGCGTCGCGCATCACCCAGAAATCGTCGAGGAAGAAGAACAGGCCGACCGCGTCGCCGTACCGAACGGCGCAGTACACGAGCAGCACCGCAGCGACCGCGGCCGCCGCGACGAACTGCCTACGACGATCGTGACGCGACATTCTCAGTCCCCAGCAGGCCTTGCAGGAGCCTTGGGTCCTATCGGCGCGGCGGTGACCGCGCAAGCGCCGCTGCGCGCCTTGTCGTCGCCGATGCGGCGTGACACCATGCGGCGGTTGCGGCGGCCCGCCCCGACCCACGGCGCGCCGCCCGACAACTGAGGAGTTGGCTTGGATAGGGATCAGCAGGGGCCCCGCGCGGGTCGACGGCCGGCGCGCGCCCGCACACTCCTGCTGCTGCTGCTGGTACTGGTCCTCGGCGCGGGAGCTCTGAGCACCGGCCTGTGGATCGCCGCCGCGCAGTTCCCGGATCTGCGCGACGCCCTGTTCTCCGCCGCGGCCGTAGCGAGCCTGCTGATCTGCGTCGCTCTAACCGTCCTGAACGTGATGACGCGCTGGTTCCGCTGGCACTTCCTCATCCGGCGCTACACGCCGCAGCTCATCACCCGGGACAGCCTGGCCGTCTACCTGGCCACCCTGCCAGCGATCATCAGCCCCTTCTTCCTCGCCGAGTTGGTGCGGGTAGTGTTGATTCGCAGGCGCTTTCACACGCCCGCCACCTATCTGGTGCGCATCTGGCTGATCGAACGCGGGCTCGACGCCGGCGTGCTCGCCTGTGCCCTGCTCGCCTCCTACCATGCAGGCTGGGGTACTGCCGCGGTGCTGGCGCTGGGGGTTGGAACGGCCCTGCTGTTTCGCCTCGCGCTGCCGGCGAACTCCCCCGCGACCGCCGGCTGGGTGGCCCTTGGCGCGCTCGGCACCACCGCCGTTGCCTGGATCCTGCCGGTGATCGCGTTGTTCGCCACGCTGGGGCTCCTCTCGGCCCCGGTTGCCGGGCCGGTCGCCCTGCGCGCCTTCGCCAGCGGCACGCTGCTCGGCGGCGTCACCGGCGTGCCGCTCGGCGTCTCGGTGACCGGCTCCACCATGATCCATGAACTGACGCTGGCCGGCGTCCCGGAACCCACGGGCGTGCTGGCGATCCTCGTCTACCGGGCCGGCACCGCGTGGTTCGCCGTCGTGCTCGGACTCGCCGCGCTGGTGGCCTTCCGCCGGCGTCTGGCGCGCATGATTCGCGGCCAGACGGAGGCGCACTTCGACGCCATCGCCGGGGAGTACGAGAGCGAAATTCCAGCCCACGTGCGCGACCGCCTGCTGGCGAACAAGGTCGCGCACATGCACCGCACGCTGCAGGCGCACGGCATCGCCGCCGGCGCGCGCGGCCTCGATCTCGGCTGCGGCCAGGGCTGGTATCTGCGCGCGATGCGGGCGCGCGGCTACGACGTCGACGGCACCGACTACTCGGTCGGGCAGCTGCGCCATGCCGCCGTCCACCTCGGCCGCGCGGGCTGCGTCGTGCAGGGCGATGCGCAGGCGCTGCCCTTCGCCGACGCGCGCTACGACTTCGTCTACAGCATCAACGCCATCCACCACCTGCTCGGCGCCGGCGCCCAGGAGCGCACGCTGCAGGAACTCGTCCGCGTTCTGCGCCCCGGCGGTGTGTTCCTGCTGCACGAGATCAACACCCACAACCCGCTGTTCCGCTGGTACATGGGCTACCTGTTCCCGCTGCTCAAGCGCATCGACGAGGGCACCGAGCGCTGGATCCTGCCGACGGCCCTGCCCGAGGTGCGCGGCGCGCAGTGGCTCACCGCCGAGACGCAGTACTTCACCTTCCTGCCCGACTCCGTCCCCAGTGTCATGCTGCGCTGGTTCGGCGGCCTGGAGCGCGCGCTCGAAGGCTCGCGATTCCGGCACCTGAGTGCCCACTACCAGGCCTGCCTGCGCAAGCAGGCGCCGCCCACCGCCCCCTGATCGCCGCGGGCCCTTCCGATTGTCCCCGCCGTCGTGATATCTACAGAGGCGTTAGCATTGGTCGCATGCAATGATTTCGCTTGGAGGCGATAGTTTCTTGCTGTCGACCAGCCAGTTGCTGGTGCGGCGGACGCGGCTGATCCTGGCGATCTGCCTCGTCGGCGCCATCATCTTCACGTCGTTCCAGGCCTCCTCGACGCAGGCGCTCTTGGGGCCGTCCGTGGTTCTGCACCTGCTCGGCATCGCGCTGTCGGCACTCGGCCTGATCGTCCTGCGGCAGCCCTGGGTACTGCGGCATGCCTTGGGGATGTCGATGGCCTCCGTGTCGATCGCCTACGCGCTCACCGCGCTGGCACGGGCGAACATGGACGTCCCCGAGCACGGCACCAGCGCCATCCTGTTCGTCGGCGCCGCGTTGACCACCGCCGCCATCATGCCCTGGGGGCTGTGGCCGCAGCTGGCCACCGTCAGCGTGGCGGCGACCGCCCTGGCAGCGGCGGCGTACCACACCGACGGTACCCGGGCGGCGCTCGGCGGCGATCCCGCCATCGCCGTCATCATCGGATTCGCGCTGTCGTTCGTCGCCGCCCGTGAGGTCACCCGCTATCGGCGCGCGCACCGCCGTGAGCTGCTCGATCGGCGCCGCGCCGAGCGCGCCGTCCGCCGCCTCGCGGCGCGCCTCGAGCAGCGCGTCATCGAGCGCACCGCGGCGCTCGAGCGAGCGCACGAGGAGCTGCACCGCCACCAGGCGCATCTGGCGCACGCGCTGCGACGGCACACCATCGGCGAGATGGCCGCCGCCTTGGCGCACGAGATCAATCAACCCTTGTGTGCGATCACCAACTACGCGCAGGGGGTCGTGCAGCGCCTGCGCGGCGATCGGATCGATCTGCTGGCGCTGCGCGAGGCGTGCGAGCAGATCACGCACGAGGGCCTGCGCGCCGGGCAGATCCTGCGCAGCATCCGCGACCTGATTCGGGAAGATACGACGATCAGCCGCGACCTCGACGTCAACGCGCTGGCCACCGATGCGGTGCGCGTCATCGCGCCGCAGGCACGCGAACACGGGGTCACCGTCCGCCTCGAGGGCGGCGCCAACCTGCCCGCCATCCACGCCGATGGCGCGCAGATCGAACAGGTGATGCTCAACCTGATGCTGAACGGGGTGCAGGCCGCGGCGCTGACGCGAGGCACGCGCCGCGAGGTGGTGGTCGCCACGACGGTGGATCGCGGCGAGATCCAGGTCGCCGTACGCGACACCGGCCTGGGGCTCGCGGCCGACCTCAGGGACCGCCTCTTCACGCCCTTCGTCACCACGAAGGCGCACGGCCTCGGACTGGGCCTCGTCATCAGCCGCTCGATCGTCGAGTCGCACGGCGGTCGGCTGTGGACGACGCCGCTCGACGACGACTGCACCACCTTCCGTTTCTCGCTCCCGACCGCCACGCCGCCGGCCCCTGGTTCCTGAGCAGTCGCGGCCGGCGGACCCCTACCGGCGAGGCGCCGACGACCGGGCGCCGGGGCCGCGGTGGGTACCGCTTCAGCCCTCGTCGGGGGAGCCCTGACTGGCGGCGATGCGCACGCCGAGCGGGCCGCGCGGCACCGTGACCTCGAGCCGCTGTCCCTGGCGCAGCACCTCGACCCGCACCACCTCGCCAGCGGTACCGCCGCGCGTCTCGGTCACCAGGTCATCGGGCGCGAAAATACGGGCCGCCCCATAGCGCAGCACCACGTCGCCGGCCTGCAGGCCGGCAGCGGCGGCGGCGGTCTCCGCCAGCACTTCATCGACGCGCACCCGGTTGGGCTCGCCGCGCGCGGCGAGATAGCGATCATAGCTGTCATCGCCAATCTCGTCGCGGAGCGACGTCCGCTGCGCCGCCAGCGTGGCCATGGCCTGCGCGAAGCGCGGCGTGTCGAGCCACTGCTCGCGCGTCGCCTGATCGCTGAGGGTGATCTCGGCCATGGTCAGCTCGTCGCGGCGGCGCTTGATGTCCGTCGCGGTCGCCGCATCGATGCCGGCGGCGATCAGGGCACGCTCCATGGACGTGCCCGCCGCATCGGCCGGCGAAGGATCGGCGGCGGCCGCCGCCAGGACCTCCGGAACCGCGGACTGGGGGGACGCCGCGGTGTCGCTAGCGGCGGCATACAGGTGTGTGAGCTGCGCTTCGATGCTCGCCAGGCGCTCTTCGAGGCGCTGCCGCGCGGCGCGCTCTGCCGCCAGCGTTTCCGTCAGCCGACCGACCTGCGACGCCAGGGCGCTGGCGGCCCGCCCGCTGTCGCCAGCGGCGGCGGCCGGCTCCCGAGGCGTGGCCGGCGCGGCGCCCGGGGCGAGCGGCGCCGCGCCGGGCCGCCACGTGACGTACCCCAGGCCTGCGAGCGCTGCGACGAGCAGGGCGGCAACAGCCACACGTCGCGGGCTGGCAGGGCGCAAGTCGATGACGGGCATGGACCCCAATCTGCGGATATCGATGCCGTCGTGCAATGGCCCCGACGGCACGTCAGCGGCGGCTCCTGCTCAGGCCTTGTCGGCGACGACGCGGATGGTGAGCGGTTCGTCGCCGCTGCTCAGACGCGTGTCGCGCTGCGGGAACGGGATGCCGATGCCGGCCTCGGTGAGCGCCGCGTTGACCGCCACCGCCAGCTCGCTGCGCGTCGACAGCGACTTGTCGAAGGTGTCGGTCCAGCAGCGCAGCTCGAAGTTCAGCGCGTCGGCGCCGAAGCCGAGGAAGAGCGCCGCCGGCGCCGGCTGTTCGATCACCAACGGATGACTCCCGGCGACGCGCCGCAGCAGTGCCAGGACCTGCTCGGGATCGCTGCCGTAGGCGACACCGAGCGGCAGGTCGATGCGCCGGCGGCGGTCGGAAAAGGTCCAGTTGGTCACGGCGCCGGAGATGAAGTCGCCGTTCGGCACGATCACATCGGCGCCGTCGAAGGTGCGGACGATGCTCGAGCGGATGCCGATGTGCTTCACCTCGCCGGAGAGCTGCGCGAGCTGGATCGTGTCGCCGACCTTCATCGGCCGCTCAAAGAGCAGGATGAGCCCGGAGACGAAGTTGTTGACGATGTTCTGCATGCCGAAGCCGATGCCGACGCCGAAGGCGCCGGCGAGGAGCGTGAAGCGGTTCATGTCGATGCCGGTCGCCGCCATCGCCATGAAGAACCCGACCAACAGGATGGCATAGTGCAGCAGGCTCGACAGGGCATAGGGCATGCCCGGCGCCAGGGCGACGCGCGGATAGACGTCCTCTGCCAGCACGAAACGCACGACGCGCGAGACGACGAAGCTCAGCCAGACGGTGACCGCGAAGGCCAGCACCGCGCCGAGCGACAGGGTCAGCGCCCCCACCGTCAGCTGGCCGCCCAACAGTCCGCGCAGCGCCGGCAGCAGGATGTCGAGGACGCGCGCGTTGCGCAATGAGACCACCACCCAGGCGGTGAAGGCGAGCCAGCCGAGCAGGCGCTCGCCGCGGCGCTGCAGCAGGGCGCGGTGCGCCTCGACCATGTGCAGGCGGCGCGCCAGGCGGGTGCGCAGCACCGACGCCCACAATGCTTCGAGCACCTGCAGGGAGCCGAAGAGGACCAGGGCGGCGTAGGCGCTGTCGACCAGCGCCTCCTGCAGGTAGCGCGACAACTGCATGAAGCCGAGGGCGCCGGCGGCGGCGCTGAAGCCGACCAGGAGGATGAGCGCGCCGGCGCCGCGTTCAGCGCTGGCCGCCCAGCGCGAGTCCGCCTCCCACATGGCGCGGAAGCGGCCGCTGCGCAGGAACCAGACCAGGAAGGCGACGATGCCGAGGCGCTCGAGGCTGAACAGCGACTGCTCGAGGAACGGCTGCGACGACAGGAAGCGGGTCGCCTGGTCGACGACGTAGAAGATGCCGAGCGCCCACAACGCCGGCACCGCCGGCGGGTCGATGACGCGCCGCAGCACCAGGAGCGTCGGCAGCAGGGCGACCAACCCGATGAGCTCGTTGAGCAGCAGCGGCGCGTCGGGCAGGAACCAGCCGGAGGCGACGAGCAGCACCAGCGCCGCGGCCGACACCGGCGCGTCGAAGATGCGCGCGCCGCGCGCCATGCTGGAATCGTCGGCGGCCAGGACGGCGATGCGCGGCCGCGCCCGGAACAGCACCCAGGCGAGCAGCGCGAAGCAGGCGAACTGCAGCAGCAGGCGCGACCGGTGTGCGGCGAGATAGCTGCGGGTGACGGACAACTCCTCGGCCGTCGCCGCCAGGGCGGCGCGCAGCGCCGATCCGACGCCCTCGGCGGGGTACAGCGACCAGACTGGCTTGCTGTCGGCGACCAGCAGGCGGCCGAAGCCTTGGCGGCGCACGCTGCCGAGCGCGCGCAGCGGCTCGCGCGTCGCGGCGGACTGCTCGACCACCGTGCCCTGCAGCACCAGCAGCTGCTTGCGCCGCCCGTCGAGGTCCTTGCGCAGGGCGCCGATGGCCTCGAGGGTGGTGCCGATGCGCTCCAGCACTGCCGGCGGCGCCGACTCGACGCGCGCCTGGTCGCGCGTCGCCCGCCACACCCGGCGCAGGCGGTCCAGGCCGGCGACTTCCTGATCGAGCTGCGTGATCCGCGTCGTCAGGATCGCGCTCCAGTTGTCGAGCTGGCTCCGCAGCATGCGCCAGGTCTCGGCCAGGTTGTCGATGTCGCGCAGCGCCGGGCTGCCGGTGCCAAGGAGCGCCGTCGTCGCGGCCGCTTTTTCGCGCACCTGTGCGGCGGTCTGCGGCAGCCCCTCGGCGATCGCCGTCGCCTCCCCCTCCTGGCGCGCCCGCTCCTCGACCTGCGACAGGTACACGCCGACCTCGTCGCTGCGCGCCGCCACGTCGGCGAGGGGAATCGCCGCCGCGGTCGGCGTCGCCACCACCGCCGCGGTCGGCTCGGGCGTCGGCTGGGCGCCGCTCGGCGTGGCGAGGAGGAGCGGCGCGACGAGAATCAGCGGCAGGAGGCGCGGAGCGAGTGGCATGGTCATCGGTTGGGCAGCTTGTTGAGGCCGTTGAGGGCGGCGACGCGGTAGCACTCCGCCAGAGTCGGGTAGTTGAACACGGCGTCGACGAAGTAATCGGCGGTGCCATCGAGGGCGATCACCGCCTGGCCGATGTGGATCAGTTCCGTCGCGCCGGTGCCGATGATGTGGACACCAAGCACCGCGCGCGTGTCAGGCGCGATGAGCAGCTTGAGCATGCCGATCTCGTCGCCGAGCAGCTGGCCGCGCGCGATCTCGCGGTACTGCGCGACGCCGGTCTCGTACGCGACGCCGTCGCGCGTCAGCTGCTCCTCGGTGCGGCCGACCATGGAGATCTCGGGGACCGCGTAGATGCCGTAGGGCAGCGTCTGCATCATCGAATCGCAGCCCGCGCCGAACATGCGGCAGGCGGCCACCCGCCCCTGCTCCATGCTGGTCGAGGCGAGGGCGGGGAAGCCGATGACGTCGCCGACGGCGAAGACGTGCGGCACGGCGGTGCGGTAGTCCTGGTCGACGGCGAGGCGGCCGCGCGCATCGGTCGCCAGCCCGGCCGCCTCCAAGCGCAGGGCGTCGGTCGCCCCCTGACGGCCGACGCAGTACAGCAGACAGTCGGCGACGACCGTCTTGCCGCTCTCGAGCGCCACCTCGGCCGCCGCGACGGCCCCGCTGGCGCGACGGATCGCCGCCACCTGTTCGCCGAGGCGCAGCGTCATGCCGCCCTGGCGCAGATGGTACTGCAGCGCCTCGACCAACTCGCCGTCAACGAAGTCGAGCAGGCGCGGGCGGGCATCGATGAGCGTCACCCGGACCCCGAGGACCGACAGCATCGAGGCGTATTCGGTGCCGATGACGCCGCCGCCGACGATGATCAGCGAATGCGGGATGGCCGGCAGCGTGAAGAGCTCGTCGGTGGTGATGATCGTCCCGGCATCGAAGGGGACCGACGGCGGCCGCGCCGGCACCGTGCCGACCGCCAGCGCCACATGCTCGGCGGTCACCGTCTCGCGCGCCGTCGCCCCGATCGCGGTGAGCGTGTGCGGGTCGTCGAAGCGCGCCTGGCCGGTGATGAGCGCGATGTCGTTGCGGGTGAGCTGCTCGCGCACGATCTCGGTCTCGGTGGCGATGACGCCCTGGTAGTGCTGCCACAACGCGCGCAGGCTGGCGCGCTGACCGGCCTCGCGGAAGTCGGCGACGCGCGGCGCGCCGGGGGCGACGCCGCCGGCGCGCAGGATGACCTCGCGCAGCGCCTTCGAGGGGATGGTGCCGGTGTGGACGGCGACCCCGCCCACCTGTTCGCGCTGCTCGATGACGCACACCTGCTTGCCGAGCTTGGCGGCCTGGATCGCCGCCTTCTGCCCGCCGGGTCCGCTGCCGACGACGCACAGATCGAAGTGGCGCATGCGAGGGGTGTGTAGGGCAACGCGGCGATGGGAGCAACGCGGCTGCTGGGGGGCGCCCTCCAGCAGCCCTTGTCTCCCAGGCGTGATTCTGAAACGCAGCCGCGCATGCTGTGGCAGCTCGTCATGCCGGCCGCGATCGGCGTGCTCACCGGCGCCTGCGTCGCCGTCGTCTCGTACCTGGCCGAGCACGTCGCGCTCGGCCAGCTCGGGCTGCTGCCCGGCTACTGGCCGGCGGCGCTCTCCGCCTTGGCGCTACCCGGCAGCTGGCTCGCCACCCGCTTCGTCACGCGCGCCAGCACGCCGGCGACCTCCGAACTCTACATCGCCACGTATCACACCCCCGGCGGCCGCCTGCCGCTGCGCCAGGTGCCGGGGCGACTGCTGGCCGCGGCGGCGACCGTCGGACTGGGCGGCTCGCAGGGCTTCGAGTCGCCGTCGGCGCTGATCGGCGCCAGCTGGAGCCAACTCCTGTCGCGCTGGCAAGCGAGCGAGGAACAGCGCCGCGGCCTGCTCGCCGCCGGCGCCAGCGCCGGCATCGCGGCCGTGTTCTCCTCGCCGGCGGTCGGGGCGCTGTACGGCATCGAGGTGCCGTTCAAGCGCGACATCGACGCCCCGCGCCTGGCGCCGTGCGCCATCGCCGCGGTGTGCGCCTACCTGACACGCGCGGCGCTGATCGGCACCCGCCACCTGGTGCCGCTGCACGGCCTGCCGGCGATCGACGCGACCTTCGTCGTCGCCGCGGTCTGCGTCGCTCTCGCCTGCGGCCTCGGCGCCCGCCTGTTCGCCGGCGCCGAGGAGATCCTGCGCCGCCTCGGCCGCCGCCAGGAGCGCTGGCAGCGCGCCGTCATCGGCGGCCTCGCGCTGGCCCTGCTCGCCGCCGTCGGCTACCGCCTTGCCGGCGCCTGGATCACTTTCGGCCCCGGCTACATCGCCGCGGCCTGGCTGACCGCGACGCCGCAGCCGCTCGGCCTCATTGCCGCCGTGCTGGCGGTGCGCGCCGCCGGCAACCTGATCTGCGTCTACGGCGCCGGCGGCGGCGGCGTCTTCACCTCGCTGGCCTGCAACGGCGCCTTCCTCGGCCAACTCATCGCCCAGGCCTGCGGTCGCGGCGAGACGCACCAGCTCGCGCTGCTCGGCGCCGCCTGCTTCCTCGCCTCCGGCTACCGCCTGCCGCTCGCCTGCATGCTCTACGTCGGCGAGCAGAGCGGCAGCGTCGGACTCTCCATCGCCGCCCTCGCCGCCATCGCCCTCGGCCAACTCATCATGGGCGAGGAGTCGGTCTCCGAGGCGCAGGCGGAGCAGAGGACCTGAGAGAAGACCCTGACGCGGAGACACGGAGGAACGGCGGCACGACGCATCGCTCCGCCTCTCCGTCTCTGCGTGTGAGTCTGCTTCTCAGAGGTCCCGGGCGGCGAAGACGTCGCAGCTGTTGATGTCGCCGCTCTCGAGGCCCTGCCGCAGCCAGCGCACGCGTTGCTCGGAGGAACCGTGCGTCCACGACTCGGGCACGGTGTAGCCCTGCGAACGGCGCTGGATGCGGTCGTCGCCGATGGCGCTGGCGGCGCGCAGGCCCTCTTCTACGTCGCCGGACTCGAGCAGCTTGCTGTGGTGCGCCCAGACGCCGGCCAGGCAGTCGGCCTGCAGCTCCATGCGCACCGACAGCGCGTTGGCCTCCTCTTCCGAGCCCGCGCCGCGGCGCGCCTCCTGCACCTTGCCGGCGATGCCGAGCTGGTTCTGCACGTGGTGGCCGACCTCGTGCGCGATGACGTAGGCCTGCGCGAAGTCGCCCGGCGCGCCGAAGCGGCGCTCGAGCTCGTCGAAGAACGACAGGTCGAGGTACAGCTTGTTGTCGAGAGGGCAGTAGAAGGGGCCGACGGCGGCGCTGTTGTAGCCGCAGGCCGACTCCACCGCGCCGGAGAAGAGCACCATCACCGGCGGCTGGTAGTTGGCCCGGGCGCGCGCGAACTGCTGCTCCCAGATGTCCTCGGTCGAGCCGAGGACCGACGAGGCGAACTGGCCGAGCTGGTCGCTCGGGGCGCCGGCCGGCCCGGGCTGCCCGCCGGCGGGATCGACGCGATCGTCGACCGACACCGACGGCCCGCCGCCCACCGCGTCGAGCAGGCGCAGCGGATTCTCGCCAGTGAGGAAGGCGATGGCCAGGATCAGCAGGATGGTGCCGCCGCCGATGCCACCGCCGACCGCCATGCCGCGCCGCCGCGGCATGCCGGAGCCACGGCGGTCCTCGACGTTCTCGCTTCGTCGTTGGTCTTCCCAGCGCATGGGCTGGTTCTAGCACCGCGGCCGGGTTCGTAAACAGCGCCGGTGGCGATCGGCGCGGTGGTGTGGTTTCTCTTCGGCCATGACCAGACAGAACGTCAATCCCGCCGGCATGGCACCGCCGTCCGGGTATTCGTACGCGGTGAAGAAATCGGGCACGCCGGTGTTCATCTCCGGCCAGGTGGCGCTGGACGGCGACGGTAAGCTTATCGGCGCGGGCGACGCCGCGGCGCAGACCGAGCAGGTTTTCTGCAATCTGCGCACCGTCGTCGAGGCGTGCGGCGGCAGCATGGCCGACATCGTCAAGATCACCATCTTCGTCACCGACGCCGCCTACCGCCCGGCGGTCGCCGCGGCGCGCCAGAAGTACTTCGCCGACGGGCACTATCCGGCCAGCACCTACCTGGTGGTCTCGGGCCTGGCGGTGCCGCAGCTACTGGTCGAGATCGAAGCGGTGGCGATGATCGATTGACGCGCGTGCGCCGCGCCCTCCGTCAGTCGGGTTTCAGCACCAGGGCGCGCCCGGAGCCCCAGCCGGCGGCGAGCCAACCGAGCAGCGCCGCCGCGGCGGCGACGAAGGCCCACGTCGACAGATGGCCGTGGCCGATCAGCCAGCCACCGACGAGGGGGGCGACCACCTGCGCCAGGGAGGTCAGCGATTGGCCGAGGCCGAGGACGACGCCCTGCTCGTGGCGACCGACACGTTGGCTGAGCAGGCTGGTGAGCGTCGGGCGCAGCACCCCCTGGCCGAAGGCGACCAGGGTCGCGACGCCGATCAGGGGTCCGATGTGCTCGATGAGACCGAGCAGCAGATAGCCGGCCGCCATCGAGATGAACCCCGCGGTCACCAGCACCGGCTCGCCGAAGCGTTTCACCAGGCGGCCGATCAGGCCGCCCTGCAGGAGGATGCCGAGCAGTCCGGCATAGGCGAACAGATAGCCGATCTCGCGCGGCGTGAACGGCTGGTCGTTCCAGCGGAAGGTGCGCTCGGCGAACAGCGCGAAGCCCGATGTGAAGGTGCTGAAGGCGACGGCGAAGAGGAAGAACTGCAGCAGCAGGCCGGCCAGGACCGGGCGCTCGAAATACTGCGTGTACGTACCCCAGTCGGTGAGCGCCAGGCGCGCGCCGGCGGGGCCGGCGTCGCCGTCCGGCCGTGCCGCCGCCGCTTGATTCGGGAGCAGGGCCGCCGTGCAGACGATGCTCAACAGCGACAGCGCGGCGGCGGCGTGGAAGGGCGCGTGCAGTCCATACTGCGACAGGTAACCGGCCATCGTCGGGCCGAGAAAGAAGCCCAGACCGAAGGCGATGCCGATGATGGCGAAGGAGCGGGCGCGGTCCTCGGGGAGGGTATTGTCGGCGATGTAGGCCTGCGCCAGGGACAGGTTGCCGGCAGTGGCGCCGTCGAGAATGCGACCGAGGAACAGCAGCCACAGCGTCGTCGCGCTGCCCATCACCAACAGGCCGACAAGCGTGCCGACCTGGCTGACGATCAGCATCGGCTTGCGGCCGACGCGGTCGGAGATGCGGCCGAGCAGCGGCCCCGAGACGAGCTGGCAGAGGGCGAAGACGGACACCAACAGCATCGCCTGCAGCGGCGTCGCGCCGAGACCCTCGGCGTAGATCGCCAGCAGCGGGATGACCAGCGTGAAGGCGAGGATGTCGACGAGAACGATGAGGAAGATGGGCAGCAGCATGGAGCCCTCGCGACATACCCCGCCCCTCGCGCACGGACAATCCGCCCGCCGCCCGCGCCGGCCGGGGCTCAGCCGCGCAGCGCGCCCAGCATGGCCGCCCAGCGTTCGCGCGCTTCGCCATGCAGGCTGGCGTAGTGCACCAACATGACGCGGTCGGCGAGGCCGCCGTAGCGCGCCCGAATCTGCGCCGGGATGTCCTCCGGGGCGCCGACGGCGGCGAAGGTCGCCAGCATCTCGTCGCTGATGCGCTCGCCCATCGCCGCCCACTCGCCGCGCTTCGACAGCCCGTGCAACTCCTCCTGCAGCGGCCCCCAGCCGTGCGCCTCGAGCACCGGGCGGTAGGCGGGCGTCGAGGCGTAGAAGGCGAGTTGGCCGCGCACCATCGTCGCCGCCAGCTCGCGCTCGGCGTCGTCGCAGCCGACCGCCACCAAGGCCTGCGCCATCACCGCGACGGCCGCCGGGGCGCGCCCGGCCCTGGCGCGGCCGCGCGCCAGGGCCGGCAGCAGATCGCGCTCGAGAAAGCGGCGCGAGTTGAAGGGGTGCACGATGAACCCGTCGGCGACCTCGCCCGCCACCGCCACCATGCGCGGCTGCACGCCGGCGAGATACACCGGCGGCGGTCCGAAGGCGTTCGGGACCGGCTCGAAGATCGGCGTCATCAGGGTATGGCGGTAGAACTCGCCGCGAAAATCGAGCCGCGCGCCGTCGTACCAGCAGGCCCAGATGGCGCGCAGCGCCAGCACCAGCTCGCGCATGCGCGCCACCGGGTGGTCGTAGACGGCGCTGAAGCGCTTCTCGACATGCGTGCGGATCTGCGCGCCCAGGCCGAGGATGAAGCGGCCGCGCGATTGCAGCGCCAGATCGTGCGCGAGGTAGGCGAGGTGCATCGGGCTGCGCGGAAAGGCGATCGCCACCGCCGTGCCGAGGGCGACGCGGGCGGTGTGCTCGGCGGCCAGCACCAGCGGCAGGAACGGATCGCCCTTGCCCTCGAAGGTGAACAGCCCGTCGTAGCCGAGGGCTTCGAGGTCGCGCGCCGCCGCCGGCACCCGCGACAGCTCCAGCGTGGTCAGGCCGCCGTCGATGTGCATGCCGCGTTCTCCCGCGCGGCGACACCCGAGTCAACGCGGCTCCGGCCGCGGCGCGCGCGCCGGGTGCCTAGCACGCCGGCGACGCGGTGCTCCAGCGCCGCCGCTCCCGCAGTCGGGAGGAGGATCGTCGGCGTCGGCGGCGCCGCGCAGTCGACAGTCGCCGACGCAATGGGCTATCGGGCGCCCCTGTTCGCATGCCGCGCACGGCGCGTAGGAGAACGACCATGGGCATCACCAATCCCGCCTCCGGGACGCGCATCGACGAGATCGCCGACGGGATCCATCGCCTCAGCACGCCGATCCCACCCAGCGCTTCTCCCGGCGGCTTCACGTTCAACCAGGTCCGCATCCAGTTCCTCATCGCCCAGTTCCTCATCACCCAGTTCCTCATCGCCCAGTTCCTCATCGCCCAGTTCCTCATCGCCCAGTTCCTCATCGCCCAGTTCCTCATCGCCCAGTTCCTCATCGCCGATGACGAGCCGCTGCGCTTCCACACCGGCTTGCGCGGGCTGTTTCCCCTCGTCGCGGAGGCGAGCGCCGCGGTGCTGCCGCTGGCGCGCTTGCGCCACATCGCCTGCTCACGCGTCGAGGCCGACGCGTGCGGCGCTCTGAACGACGTCCTCGCCGCCGCGCCGCTGACGCGCGCGCTGCTCGACAAGCTGGCGGCGCTGGCGCCGACGACGCTCGTCTGGATGCACGGCTCCTCCTGGCGCGGCGCCGGCGCCGCGCTGCTGCGCCGGCTCGCCGACCGAGTCGGATGACGCGCGCGCCGTGACCGTGCCCGGGCCCATCGACCCCCGCATCCCGCACGTACGCGTGCAGCGCACCCGGCAGGGGACGTTTCTCCTCGTCGACGACTCCTGCGCGTCGCTGTGGCGGCCGGGGCAGGAGACCACCGGCGGCACCTGGGATCTCCTCGCCGCGCCGGTGCTGCTGCTGCCGGCGGCGCCGGCGCCGCGGGTGCTGCTGCTCGGCGTCGGCGGCGGCTCGGTGGTGCGCGTGCTGCGCGCGCTGCGCCCCGATGCCGCGATCGTCGGCGTCGACCTCGACGCGCAGGTGCTGGAGGTGGCGCGGCGCGAGTTCGCGCTCGATGCGCTCGGCGCGACGATCGTCTGCGGCGAGGCGCGGCGCTTCGTCGCCGCCCTGACGCCGGCGCAGCGCTTCGATCTCATCATCGACGACATCTACGCCGGCAGCGGCGACGGCATGCGCAAGCCGGACGGGTGGCTGACGACGCTGCGCCGCGCCGCCACCCGGCTGGCACGCGGCGGAGTCCTGGTGTGCAACGCCCTCGACCGGCGCGATGCGCGCGCGATGGCCGTCGCCCTGCCGCAACCCTGGGTCGCGCTCGCGCACGCCGACTACCACAACCGCATCCTCGTCGGCGGCCGCGCCCGCGCGCTGACCGCGCGTGCGGTCGGCCGCACCCTGCGCGCGGCACCGCTGCTGGCAGCGACCATGCAGCGCACCCGCGTGCGCGCCGCGATCTGAGACCGCGCCCGCAGGCGGGCGCATCACCCGCGGTGGCGGTGCGGCGCACCGCCACCACCAGAGATCCCAGCGATGCAGTGCGGCGCGTGGGATCCTACGGCCGGCTAGCCGGTGTGCGCTGCGGACTCAGTCCTGCGGCACCACCGACCACGTCTTGTCCGGATCGTCGGCGGTGATCTTCGCCGCCAGCGTGCCGGTCGCGGCGCCGAGATCCTTCTGGAAGATGCCGCCGTGATGGCTGCACTGGAAGGTCATGACTCCCGAGTGACCGTAGTCGGCCGGCCAGGCGAGGAGCACGAAGCCAGCCAGCATGTGCCCGTTGATGACGTAGTCGTACTTCCCCACCGGCGGGTTGGCGCCCTGGCGGGTGAGAATGCGGAAGTAGTAGCCGCGGTAGGGTTCGCCGGCCTTGCGGTAGCCGAGGTATTGCTCGGCACCGGCGACGAGCGGGCCGAGCGGACTGACCGACCCATCCCCCTCGTCCGCCCAGTAGAGGCCGTCGCGCTTGCCGGGCGTGCTCTCGATGCGCTGTGCATACTCGAGCACGTCGTTGTCGTCGTGATCGGCGCCGGCGTACTCGCGCTGAGCGTCCATGTAGGCGTCGCAGAACTCTATCGCCGAAAGTTCGTTGCGCCCGATGCGGCGATCCTTGATCTCCTCGACGCCGGCGGCGGCGTCGAACGACCAGCCGTCGGCGCCGCGCACCAGCGACACCGGCATCGGCCAGCCGCGCCGGCCCATGACGATGACGGCGCGCTCCGGCCCCTCGGTCTCCACGGTGATCGACTCGGCCGCGGCGCGCTGCAGCGCCTCGTAGCCCTGGCGCGCCGCGGCGGGGTCGCCGCCGAGCAGGTCGGCCTCGTACTGGCGGCCGAAGAGATCGAGCAGCGCGCTCGGGTCGGGAGGCTCGAGGGCGCTGCGGAAGGCCTGCATCGCCGCCTCCGGCGTCGCGTAACTCGCCGCCTGCGCCGGCACGACGAGTAGCAGCGCGGCGATCGCCGTCGCCCCCGCCGCCAGTCCACGCCAGCCCCCAGTCCGCTGCATCCGGTTCGATTCACCGCCGTTGCGCATCGTCGCTCTCCCTCTGCGTCCGCCCATGCTCCCATCCCGCAGCGCGCCCGTCATCGGCCACGCCCTTTCCCACCACCGCCGCCGCCACCGCGACCACCGCCACCGCCACCGCCACCGCGACCACCGCCACCGCGGCTCTGCTTGCCGCGATTGGCGTCGCGCTTGACGTTGCCGCCGCGCTGCGCCGGCTTGGCCGCCTGGCGACTCTGCGCGCCGCGATTGGCTTCGCGCTGCACCTGCTGGCGCGGCGCGCCGAGGCCGGTGGTCACCCCCGCCCCACCCGTCGGCTTCGCTCTGGCCTGCTGCTGCTTGGCCGCGGCCGGCGCTTTGCCTGCCGCCGCCTTCGCGGGCGCCACCTTGGCCGCCGGGGCGTTGGCCGGACGCGCGTTGGCGACCTGCACGTTGGCTGGCTTCGAGGTCTTGGCCGCGCCGCTCGCCGGCCGGCCCGTGGCCGGCCAGCCGGTAGCCGGATTGACCTTCGATTTCGCCCGCACCTTCGCGCCCGGCGGAGCGCCGGGCAGCTGCAGCGCCTTGCCGGTGCCGGACGGACGCGCCTTGCTGCCACCCCGTGCCGTGTCACGCGTCGTCGCCGCCGGGCGCTTCTACGGCGCCACGCCGCCGGTCTGCCCCGGGCGTCCGCGGTCCGGTCGATTGCCCTGCCCCTTGTCGTGTCGGTCGCGCAGCTCCCGCTCGACCTTGTCGCGGTCGTACTTGCCGCGACCGCCACCGACGACGCTGTCCTCGATATTGATGTTGTAGTTGACGTTGTTGTTGATGGTGTTGCCGCTGTTGTAGCCGCGGCCGTACCCACCGCCGTAGCCCCCATGGTAGTCATCGTCGTCGTCGCCGCTCAGCGCGTAGCCGAGGATGCCGCCGACTACGGCGCCGCCGGCGAACGGCGCGGCGACGTCCCAGAAACTCGAGCTCGGCTCGCTGTACGTCATCGGCATGGCCGCCACCGGCGCATAGCCGACCGGCGCGTAGGCGACCGGCGCGTAGGCGACCGGCGCCGCCGCCACCGGCACCGCGGCCGGCGCCGCTGGCGCGGGAGCCGCTGCGGCAGCCGGCGCCGCCGCCTGCTGCACGTCCACTTCCGTGAACTCGGCCTCGGCCATATCGCCTTCGGCCACCGGTTCGATCGCCGCCAGCAGCGCCACCGGATCGTAGCGCGGAATCGAGATCGTCTTCGGGTCGGCGGGCAGGATGCGAATGACGTCGCCGTCGGCGATCACCTTCTGCCGATCGTCGGACTTGAGAACGCCGGCGGCGCGCGACGACCAGCGGATGTCCTGGACCGCCGCCTGGACGCCCTTGAGATCGGCCGCGACCGCGTCGCCGAGCGCCTCGGTCCACTCCAGGTACTCGCTCATCGACTGCACCAGGGAGGGATAGTTGAGCAGGCCCAGGATGCTCGCGTCCCACGCGCTGTCGGGCGTCAGCGTCGGGTCGCTCTTGCGCGTGGCGAGAAAGCGCTCCGCCTGGACGATCTGCAGCGGCTGCAACGAGGCCTGCAACACCAGCCCGAGCAGCGGGTCGGGGTAGAGCGCCACCGGCGCGGCGAGGGTAGCGACGTCGACAGAGTCGACCTCCTCGACCGTCGCCACCGCCTCGATCTGGCCCGCCGCCGGCGCGGCGTCCTGCGCCAGACCGCTGCGCGCCACACCCACCGCCAGCAATGCCACCGCCGCCAGTGTGCCCGCGCACCGTCGCGACATCTCGCCTCCGTCCTACCGTCGTCTCATGCCGTCGCCCCTTCCTGAGCCGGCCGCGGAGGTTCGCTCCCGCGGCTGAGTGAAGCTACCAGATATCTACGAAACGAGAAGTGCCTGCGGCCGACATTTCCGCCGCGTCCGCTGTCCCCAATGCGGTCGTGCGGCGCGATCACCGATCGCCGGGCAGCGTCAGCGCGGCATCTCGTAGGCGCCGCTGAGCGGCGCGACCTCGGTGCGCCAGACGCGGTCGTAGCGGGCGGGGTCGTGGACGGCTTTCTGCATCATGCGCTGACAGCAGGCCATCTGCGTCGCGGTGCTCGACGGCTGGCTGAAGAGCTGCAGGGCGAACTTCGACATGTCGCGCACCATGAAGTCGAAGATCTGGTCGAGCAGGTCGGCGGAGACCGCGTAGACGGGGGCGTTCTCGAGGATGAGCTGGGCGTAGACGACGAGGGCGAAGATCTCGCCGCCGGCCAGCAGGAACGCGACGTCCTTCATCTGATCCGGACCCGGCGGATCGCTGGCGAGGAGCTCGCGGAAGATCTCCGCCTGGGCGGCGAAGCGCTGCACGTTCGGTAGGTCGACGCCGGCGAAGGCGGCGCGGTAATCGTGGAACTGGATCTGGCTGAGGCCCTTGGCGCCGCCCTGGTGGAAGAGGAAGTCGTCGTTGGTGGCCTGGCGCTGCGTCGCGACCGGCGGATACTCGGCCGGGGTGAAGAAGAAGCTGGGCATGAACTTGACGATCAGCGCGATGTTGACGTGCACCGTGCCTTCCAGCTTCGGCAGGCCGCGGATGTCGGTCGCCGCCTGGCTGAAGTACATGTCCTTCTCGAAACCCTTGGCGGCGATGGTGTCCCAGAGCAGGTTGATGACCTCCTCGCCCTGCGTCGTCACCTTCATCTTCACCATCGGGTTGTACAGCAGGTAGCGGCGGTCCGCGGCCGAGGCGACGCGCATGTAGTCGGCGGCGCGCAGGGCGAAGAGCTTCATCGCCACCAGGCGGCAGTACGCGTCGACGAAGTTCTGCCGCACATGCGAGAAGTCGGTGACGTGCATCTTGTACAGCACGCGGGTGCTGGCGTGCGTGATGGCCTCGTAGAGCGCATGGGTGCAGATGCCGATCGAGGCCCAGCCGAGATTGTACTTGCCGATGTTCACCGTATTGAGCGCCGCGTCCCAGGCCTCGCGGCCGCGGTGCAGGAGGTCGGCCGATGTCACCGGGTAGTCGCGCAGCTCAAACTCGGAGACGTAGTTCTGGCTCGCGACGACGTTCTTGATCAGGTGATAGTGCGCGTGGCGCGGATCGGCGGCGAAGAAGACGTAGTCGTCGGTGCCGTCGATGCGGCCGAAGGTCGAGACGATCGCCGCGGCGTTGCCGTTGCCGATGTAGTACTTGCGGCCGTTGGCGCGCCAGCCATCGGCGGCGGGCGTCAGCACCATGTCGGTGGCGTAGATGTCGGCACCGTGCGCCTTCTCGGAGAGCCCGAAGGCGAAGATGCCGCCGTCCTCGAGGGCCTGCGCCGCGCGCCGGCGCAGCGCGGCGTTCTTGCTCATCCAGATCGGGCCGAGCCCGAGCACCGACACCTGCCAGGTGTACCAGTACTGCAGCCCGTAGAAGCCGAGGATCTCGGCGAACTCGCAGATGCGCCAGGTGTCCCAGCGCCCGTCGGCGGCGCCCTCCCCGGCCGGCGTGCACATCGTCGCGAAGACGCGGTTGGCCTTCACGAAGTCGAGGAAGTCGGCGTACCAGCCGCGGTCGTAGTAGTCGGCGAGCAGCTTGTCCTTACCCTTCGCCTCGAAGAACCCGATCGTCGCGCGCATCACCTCGGCGGTACGGGCATCGGCATCGGGACGCTGGCGCTGCGTCGGATTCAACAAGAGCATGCGGGTCTCCTCTGGGGGCTGGCGCCGGTCGGGGGGGCCGGCGCTCGGTGTATGCCACCGACGCGCGAACCCTGTCGAGGTCGCGGCCCGACATGGTAAGCTGCGGACAGGGAGGACCGCGGCACCGCCGCAGCGGGGCTGACGCCGGAGCACCCGTTCATCGCCGCCGTCGTGCGGCAGGCGCGGCGCGTCTACGGCGACCGCCCGCGCGCCATCGCCCTGTTCGGATCGGTGGCGCGGCGCACGGCGCGGCCGGATTCGGACGTCGACCTGCTGCTCATCGTCGATGACCTGCCGCGCGGCCGGCGCGCCCGCTTCGCGACCTTCGCGCCGGTCGAGGAGGCCCTGACCGGCGCCATCGGCGAGCTGCGCCAGGCCGGCATCCAGACCGAGCTCTCGGCCGTCCTGCGCACGCCGGAGGATCTGCGGACCGCCAGCCCGCTGATGCTTAATCTCACCGAGGACGCGGTGCTGCTCGCCGATGCCGACGGCCTGCTGGCCGCCGCGCTCGACGACCTGCGCGCCCGCCTGCGCCGTTCCGGGGCGCGGCGCGTGTGGACCGGCAGCACCTGGTACTGGGATCTCAAGCCCGACTACCGCCGCGGCGAGATCATCCGGTTATGACCAGTACGCGCCTGGCGCGCAGTTGCTTCGACAAGGCGCGCCGGCGCATCCGCGCGGTGCAGGCGTTGTTCGAGGACGAGGGGTACTCGGACGTCATCCGCGAGGCCCAGGAACTGGTCGAGTTGGTCCTCAAGGGCATGCTGCGCTTCGTCGGTATCGAACCGCCCAAGCAGCACGACGTGGGCGGGCTGCTCGTCCCGCATCGCGACCGCCTGCCGGAGCGCGTCGCCGCGGCGGCGGATCGGCTCGCCGACGCGCGCTTCACCCTGGCACTGGTCGACGAGTTCCCGACTGGCGAGTGATCCCGGGCTATACCCACTGCTCGCGCCACGCGCGTTCACTATCTCGTCCCTGGGCGGCGCCCTCCAGCTGAGGCAATCCCGAATTCGCCGCGAGCAGTTCAGGCGTGGCCGCGCAGCAGGCCGCCGGGGCGGGCGCCGGTCGGTTCGCCGTTCTCGAAGGTCACCGCGCCGGCGACGACGGTGTAGCGATAGCCGTCGACGCGCTGGGTGAGGCGGCGGCCGCCGCCGGGCAGGTCGAAGATCATCTCCGGCGCGTGCAGGCGCAGGGCGTCGTGGTCGATGACGTTGAGGTCGGCCTTCTTACCCACCGTCAGCGTGCCGCGGTCGCCGAAGCCGTACACCGCGGCGGTGTTGCCGGTCTGCAGGCGCACCACCTGCTCGAGCGGGATGCGCTCGCCGCGGCGGCGGTCGCGCGCCCAGTGGGTGAGCAGGTAGGTCGGCATGCTGGCGTCGCAGATCAGGCCGCAGTGGGCGCCGCCGTCGGAGAGGCCGAGGACGCTGCGCGGGTGCAGCATCATCTCGCGCAGGGCGTCGAAGTTGGCGTCGACGTAGTTGGCCAGTGGCGCGAAGAGGAACTGCCGCCCGTCGCGCTCGAGCAGCCAGTCGTAAATGACCTCCTCCGGTCGCCGCCCCTGGCGCGCGGCGACGGCGTAAGCGCTGGCCTCCGCCGCCGGCTCGTAGTCGGGCGGATCGCCGAGTGGGAAGATCGACGGCCAGTTGCTGATCAGCATGCGCGCGATCGGGTGCGGCATGGCCGACTCCTCGGCCAGCAGGCGCGCCCGCATCTCCGGCTGGCGCAGGCGCGCGACGCGCTCGGCGAGCGGCAGCGCGGCGAGCTCGGCCGCGTAGGTCGGGTGGCCGATGAACGGATGCAGCGTGCTCTGCAGGCCGTAGAGCATGCCGGTCGGCCGGCACGGCACCTGCGGCGCCAGCGACAGGCCCTCGCCGGCGAGCTGCTCGACGCGCGCCAGCGTCTCGCGCCAGGCGTCGGGCTGCATCGGCGTCTGCGCCAGGGCGAAGGTGATGGTGCGGCCGGTGCGGCGGCAGAAGTCGATCATCCAGGACAGATCGGGCTCCTGGCCCTGCAGGTCGGCGACCATCTCGAAGACGCCGTGTCCGGCGGCGCCGAGCGCGCCGCCGAGGGCCAGCAGCTCCTCGGGCGTCGAGTGCGTGCCCGGCACGAGGCCGTGCTTCGAGGCGTGCAGGATGGTGCGCGAGGTGGTGAAGCCGACGGCGCCGGCGCGCATCGCCTCCTCGGTCAGGCGCGCCATGGCGGCGATGGCGTCGGCATCGACGTGGTCGTCGTGCGCCCGGGCGCCGAGCACGTAGGCGCGCAGGGCACAGTGCGGCACCTGCGCCGCGACGTCGAGCACGCGCGGCATGGCGGCGAGCGCGTCGAGGTACTCGGGGAACGTCTCCCAGCGCCAGTCGATGCCCTCGTGCAGGGCGGTGCCGGGGATGTCCTCGACCCCTTCCATCAGCTCGATGAGGAAGTTCTCCTCGCCCGGCCGGCGCGGCGCGAAGCCGACGCCGCAGTTGCCCATCACCAGCGTCGTGACGCCGTGCCAGCTCGACGGCGCCAGGATGGGATCCCAGGTGACCTGACCGTCGTAGTGCGTGTGCACGTCCACCCACCCCGGGGTGACGAGGTGGTGCGCGGCGTCGATCTCGCGCTTGCCGCGCCCGCCGACCGTGCCGACGGCGCTGACGACGCCGTCGTCGATCGCGACGTCGCCCTCGAAGCGTTCGCGGCCGGTGCCGTCGACGATGGTGCCGCTGCGAATGACCAGATCGTGCATGGTGGAACGCAACCACAGATCGGTCCATGTGGCAAGCGCGCGGCGTCATCGACATTGATGGAGGAGCGGCGCGGTACTGCGCCGCCGCCACGGCGCCGCATGCAACCGAGATCGACGATCGGATCATTGAGGCCGGTCCGCAGCCGCCGCCCGCGACCTGCTCGGGCGCTTGTCCGTCCGGGCCCGACAGCGACGACGACGAGATCGCAGATTGCCGGTTGCCCACCGCCGTCGTCGATCAGGACCTGATCGATTCGTGCCGCGGCCGCGCGGTCAGCGCCCGGATCGTCTGGCCGCTGCGCGGCCGCGGCGCACTCAGCGCTCCGCGTCGCGAACAGCGCACCAGAGTTCGAGATACTTGTGCCGCACGCCCTGATCGAGCTGCGCGGCGAAGTCCTCGCCCAGGTGGCGCGCCTAGATGGTCTCCTGGACGTCGGCGAGGTCGCGCAGCCGGTGCGCGGCGCTCATGCCGGAGGCCTGCTGCAGCTCGAGCATGGCCGGAAGCGACAGGACGCGCAGCCCGTCGACATCGATGGTAGCCGCTGCTGGATCGGGAAACGCCACGGCTTTGGGTTTGCCATCGCCGGGGTAGTCGCCGCTGATCAGGATCTCGATCCGAACCCGGGACTCCGCGTCCCGGAATGTTCGCTCGGCGCCGGGAGGGGTGGCCACGTAACCGCGGCCGACGAGCCGCTAGCGAAACTGCTCCAGGCCCTGCTGGGTGAGGAGGATGTCGATGTCGTCGGTCATCCGCACATCGCCGTGCTCGCCGAGGGCCATGCCGCCGACGATCGCGTAGGCGACGCCCTCCGCGTCGAGGCGCGTGGCCAGACGGCGCAGCGTCGTGCGCAGGCTCCCTTCCTTCATGACGTAGGCTCCCGCCTCGCGCAGCGCCGAGTCCAGCGATGCATGCAGTGTCTCCTCGGAGGTCCGCTTCGCCGGCACCGGGCGAGTATTCGGCCGGTGGAGACGGGTGTCAACGCCGGGAGAAGGCGCCCGAGAAAGCCCGCTCGACGGCGTCGGCAGTGATGCGGACGGCTCTGCTCATGGCGCGCCCCCGGTCAGGGCGCGGGGACTCTGTCGCCGCCCCGGCGATCAGTCGGCAGCGCCGAGCACGCGCACGACGATCTGCCGCTCCGGGCCGTCGGTACCACTGGCGTCGCGCACCCGTGCGGCGACCATCGTGTCGCCCGGTGGGAATGCCCACGCCGCGGCGACGGGAATACAGAACTGCGCGTCGGCACGCGGATCGAGGAAGGCGTAGACCCCGTTCGGCCGCCGGGCACATCCTCCATCGCCGCGTGTCGAGTTCGCGCTCGCGCTCGCGCGACAACCGAGGTCGTTGATCACCGCCGTCGCGTTCGGGCTGTCGAACCCGAACGGCGCGGCCGCCGCCACGCCGCCGATGACCGGTGCATCGACGTCACAGACGGTGGCACTGCCATCGCCCAGGGGGCGCGAGACAATGACCTGCAGATCGGGACGCATCCCGCTCGCATCATACGCGCTGCGGCCGACCGGTCGCTCGCCCAGACCCCGTCGCGCCTCGACGAGCAGCGTGAACCCCTGCCCGTGCGGCGGCGTGAAGACGGGCCGACCGTCCCCGTCGAACGCCACCGGTGCCAGCACAACGTCGTCGGCGCTGGCGAGCCCGAAATGGGTCAACTCGGGACCGAGTTCGGTCGGCGCTACACTCGGCACCGGCGTGGGCTCGGGCAGGGGCGTCGGCGCCGCCGAACCACATCCGTTCAACAGCGCGCCGATGCCGCGCAACAGTTCGCTCACCGTCACCGCGCCGTCGCCCTCGACATCGGCGGCCGTGCACGCGGCGGTCGGCTGCGTTCCGAGCGCGATGTTCACGGCCAACATCAGCTCGGCGACGCCGACCGCACCGTCGCCGTCGCAGTCCGCGGCGCACGTCGAGGGCGCCAGGGCGAGCAGGTCGAAACCAGCGCTGGCGCCGGCACCGGCCAACTCGACGGCGGCCGTGTGCGGACGCTCCGTGCCATCGGGATCGCCCTGCGCCTGAGTGGCGATGCCGATCAACCCGGCGCCGGAGCCGCCGTTCGGGTCGGCGAAACGCTGGATCGCGGTGTGCGCCGACAGCGTGCCGGCGACGCCGGCGTGAAAGATCGAGCGCCGCGGATCGCTCGTCTCGATCAGCGCCAGCCGCTGCACAAACTGTCCGCGCATGCCGCGGCTGGTGCTGAAGCGCTGGGCGTACTCGTTGCGCACCAGGAACTGCAGCACGCCAGCCGCCGCGGCGCCGAGCCCGGGATCGGCACTGCACGGGACCACCGCCAAGGTCGTTTCGACCGCATCGCGCCGCATACCGCTGCGCACGATGGCGCCGTCGAGGACGTGCGACATCCCCAAGACGCCGGGGCAGGCCTCGTACTCCGCCGATGGGCCGCCGATGACGAGGTAGGCATCGTCGGCCGGCGCGGCGGCGCGGGCGCGCAGGCCGAACGCGGCATAGCGGGCGGCGTCCACCGCGGGCGCCCCAACCGCGGTGGCGGTGGTGATGGCCGCCGCGCCGCGCAGGACGTCGCGCGCGGCCGACGCGTCGCCCTGCCGCCCGCCGGCGACACAGCGCAAGCTGCCGACGAATGGGTCGGCCACGCCCGGAGCGCCGCCGCCCTGCGCATCGCCGCGGCCGACCGACCAGGCCCGCGTCTGGCCGGGCGCCAGGGTCACCGCGAACTGCTGCGCCGCGTAGCCGATCTCACATACGCCCGCGCACGCGGAAGCATCGGGAACACAGTGCTGCTCCGGCGCCCCCCCGACGCAGGTCGGCGTCTGGTCCTCGTAGACGCAGCGGGCACTGATCGCCGCCGAGCCATCATTGCTGAGCTGGATGATCGTATCGACTCCGCTCGCCGTATCGACGCGCAGGTACGGATAGGTGAGCAGCGCCGCCGCGGCGCCGCTCGCCGCGCCGCTGACGGCGGTGTGCCCGGACACCGCGCCAGCGAGACGACGGCGGTCCTCCACGACGGCGACGAAGCCGGCGTCCTCGGCCGCCGCCGCGCGCAGCTCGACGGTGCGCGCGCCGCCGCCCGCGGCCAGATCCGGCACGACGCTCGCCAGCTCGATGGCGGTCGCCGCGGCGACCGTCGCACGCCCCACGGCTGCACCGTTATGCACGTCGATCGCCACCGCCGCGGCGCTGCCGGCCAGGGCCGGCGCGCACGGCAGCAGGGTGAAGGCGGTCTCGATCGGCGCCGCGCCGACATCGCCGCCGAGATCATCGATCGGCCAGCGGCGCGGGCAGCCGGCATACTCGGCGGCGGCACAGCGTGCGTCGACCTCCCCGTCCAGGCACAGCACCGCGTCGCCATCGTTGCTGGCGAAGCCGACGAGACCGAAGGCGTCGTACGTCGCGACGTCGCCGCTGGACAGCGTCGTCAGCGTCGCCTGACCGGTGAGAGCGGCCGCTCAGCGCCGCTCCGCTGCGATCGACCTGCACGCACGCCAGCAAGCCGGCAAACGCCGGCGGCGCCGCCGGCACCTCGCCGACGAACAATCCGGCGCTGTCGCGGTCGGTATTGGCGGGCTCTCTCGAACAGAACGTCGGCGCGATCTCGGCCGTGCGCCCGCGCGAAACGACCCAGTGCGTCGGCTGGCGGCGGCCGAGGCTGATCTCGAAGGCGATCGGCGCGGCCCCTGGCGTCACGTAGGCGCAGCGCAGATACGCGGCCAGGAAGCCATTGTTGACGATCTGGATCAGCGTGTCCTCGGCATCGCTGGCGGCAACGCGCGGGAAGAGCAGAATCGATGCGGCCGCCGTCGTCGTCGGCTGCGCCGCGGCGGCGCTCGCCCATCCCGCCAAGGCCACCGCCGCTACCCAGTGTCGCGCCTTGCGCATACGTCCCCCTTCGCATCGGCGCGACCGCGCGCCATTCTCCGACTCGCCTAGGGGCAGTTACTAGCCTGGGCGCACCAACCACCACGATACGCTGTGTAGCGGGGCAGTAATTGGGCGCCGCATACGGCAATTGCGCGCACGGCGGTCACAGCGCCACCCAGACCGACTTCAGCCGCGTGAACGACGCCAGCGAGTGGACGGCCATCTCGCGGCCCCAGCCGCTCTGCTTGATGCCGCCGAAGGGACTGGCGAAGTCGTAGCAGCCGTAGCGGTTGACGAAGACCATGCCGGCGTCGAGGCGCGCGGCGACGCGGTGGGCGCGGGTGACGTCGGCGGTCCACAGCCCGGCGGCGAGGCCGTAGTCGCTGTCGTTGGCGAGCGCCACCGCCTCGTCCTCGTCGTCGAACGGCAGCACCGCGAGCACCGGCCCGAAGACCTCCTCGCGCGCCAGGCGCATCGTCGGCGTCACCTCGTCGAAGATCGTCGGGCGGACGAACAGGCCGCGCGCGTTGGTGCCGCGCGTGTCGGCGCCGCCGCCGGCGCGCAGGCGGGCGCCGGCGGCGCGCGCCTCGGCGATGGCGGCGAGGACTGTGTCGAACTGCGCCCGGGTGCACTGCGCGCCCTGCTCGCTGGCGGGGTCGAAGGGGTCGCCGCAGACAACCGCGTCGGCCAGCGCCGCCAGGCGCGCGACGAAGCGCTCGTAGAGCGGCCGCTGGATGAGAAAACGCGTCGGCTCGGAGCACTTCTCGCCCTTCTGCGCGAACATCAGCTTGAAGGAGCGGTCGATGCAGAAGTCGAGGTCGGGGACGTCGGCGAAGACGAGGTTGGGCGACTTGCCGCCGAGTTCGAGGGCGACGCGCTTGAGGTTTGAGGCCGCCGCGCCGGCGAGGACGCGCTTGCCGACCGCGGTGCTGCCGGTGAACGACAGGCCGTCGACGCCGGCATGGTGTGCCAGCGCTTCGCCGACCGGTGCGTCGCCGCACACGACGTTGACCAGTCCGACCGGCAGGTCGGCCTCGGCGGCGAGCAGCTCGGCGAAGCGCAGCAACGAGAACGGCGTGTACGGCGACGGCTTGAGCACCACCGCGTTGCCCATCGCCAGCGCCGGCGCCAGCTTCCACGCCGCCAGCAGCAGCGGATAGTTCCACGGCGCGATCAGCGCGCAGACGCCGAGCGGTTCGCGCAGGGTGTAGTTGAGGAACGCCCCTTCGACCGGGCAGGTCTCGCCGTGCAGCTTGTCGGTCCAGCCGGCGTAGTAGTCGAACACGTCGGCGGTGTCCGGCATGTCGTCCTCGTACGCCTCGCGGTAGAGCTTGCCGTTCTCCAGGGCGATCAGCGTCGCCAGCTCGGCGCGATGACGCCGCACGATGTCGCCGCAGCGCCGCAGCGCCTGGGCGCGCGTGCGCCGCGGCGCGTCGCGCCAGCCGGCGAACGCCGTGCGCGCGGCGCCGACCGCGGCGTCGACATCGGCCGCCGATGCCGCCCGCACCGCCGCCAGCGGCTCGCCGTTGGCGGGGTTGGTGTTCGCATGGACGTCGTCCCCGGTCGCGGCGACGAACGCGCCGCCGATATAGAGCCGCTTCGGCTGCGCCATCCACCCGCGCGCCAGGTCCAATCTGTGTGGCTCCATGAATCGCTACTCCATCTCTTCACACGGAGACACGGCGCCAGCAGTGCCCTCTCCGTGCCTCCGTGTCTCCGTGTGAATCGCTCTCTTTTCATGACGCCAGCTCGCGGCAGCGCGCCTCGTCGAGTTCCAGGCCGCGCAGGCAGCGCGCCTCGAGGCGCTCGAGGACGGCGGCGAGCATGGCCAGGGCCTCGAGGGTGTTGACCAGGGCGACGGCGTCGAAGACCTGCAGGTGCAGCTCGGCGCGGGCGTGCGCCTCCTGCACGGCGCGCACGCCGCCGAGCACCTGCATGGCGCACTGCATGACCGATTCGGCGACCATCGGGTTCGCCTTGCCGCTGAAGACGCTCGAGCCGGCCTGGACATGCGGCAGGCGCAGCTCGCCGAAGCCGCCGCGCGGGCCGGAGGCGAGCAGGCGCAGATCCTGCGCCAGCTTGAGCAGCGTCGCGGCGAGCAGGCCGAGCTGCGCCGCGACCTCGGCCAGGTCGTCGCCGTGCTGCAGCGCCGCGGCCGGATGCGGGTGCGGCGTCAGCGGTCGGCCGACGAGCTCGGCGAGGATCGGCACGACCCGGGCGCGATAGGCCGGCGGGGCGCCCTGGCCGTCGCCGATGACCGTGGCACCGAGAACGACGGCGTCGAGCGGCGTCAGGGCGCCGCGCAGCGCGGCGGCGCGCGCCGCCCAGGCGACGGCGTGGCCGCGCAGCAGCACGTCGGCGGTGGTCGGCAGGGCGTCGCGCAGACAGGTGCGGGCCAGCGTCGGCACCGACGCGAACGCGTCGGCGCGCGCCGTGAGCGTCCGCACGCAGGCGTCGAGTGCCGCCAGGCAGGGCACGGCGGCGGCGCGCACGGCGAGGCGCGCGGCGCTGTGGCAGACGTCGGCGGTGGACTGCGACGCGTTGACGTGGCGCAGCGGGTGGACCGGATCGTCGGCGCCGCGCGCGCCGCCGAGGCGTTCGCTGGCGAGGTTCGCCAGCACCTCGTTGACGTTCATGTTGACGCCGATCGAGCCGCCGCCGCCGAGGACGTCGACCGGGAACTGGTCGGCGTGCGCGCCGGCGCGCAGCGCGGCGCCGACGGCGTCGATGGCGTCGGCGCGGGCGGCGCCGAGGATGCCGGCGGCGCCGTTGGCGCGCGCCGCGGCGCGTTTCACCGCCGCCAGGGCGTCGACGTAGCCGGGGTACGTCGCCAGACGATGCCGCGAGAAGGCGAGGTTCTCGACGGCGCGCGCCGTCTGGATGCCATACAGCGCCGCGGCGGGCAGCGTCATCGCCCCGAGCGCGTCGGATTCGCTGCGCGTGGAGGGTGGCATCCCCTCAGCCTCGCCCGCGCCCGGCGGGCGCTTGCGGTTCTTCTGTGGCGGGTGCCGCGACCCGGCAACCGCCTTGCCCCGGCCCCCTGGAGGACGCCGCCCCGGGGGCGCCTGTTGAAGGAAGCGTATGCGAGCCAATGCAACAGGCGCCGACGGGGCGGCGCCCTGCACGCATCATGACCGTCAGCATTCGCAACGACACGCGCGCCATCATGGCGCCGTGCGGCCGTAGCGGGCCAGCTGCAGCAACTCGGTGCTGCGCGTGCCGGGCCTGGTGTCGTAGGCGAGCAGGCCGACGAGGCGGTCGGTTGCGCCCTCGATGCGGCTGACGCGGTGGACGGAGTGGCGGCCCTCGAAGATGAGCAGCGTGCCGGGCGTCATCGGCAGGCGGACGACGTCGCTGCGTTCGCCGTGCAGGACCCGATCGACGGCCGCATAGCGCTCGTCGGTCGCCGTGCGGATGCGCGGCGCGACCTCGAAATCGCCGCCGCGCGCGCCGTCCTGGATGGCCAGCGAGACGACGAAGTCGGTCTGGTCGAAATGCCACTGCAGCTCGTCACCGTCGCCCATCACCGCCAGGTTGAGCGCCCCGAGCGGATCGGCGTAGCGGTGCAGCGCGCCGCGCTCCAGCACCGCCTCGACGAAGCGCATGAACGGCTCCCACTCGTAGAGGCGGCGCAGCGGCGAGGCGGGCGGGAACATGTCGTAGGCGACGACGCCGACGGCGGCGCGGCCGAGCCAGCGGCGCGGATGCTCCTCGGGCAGCGTGAAGTCGGGCACCTCGAGATAGGCGGTGCCGTAGCCCTCGCCCCGATAGGCGGTCGGCGCCAATGCGCACGCATCGGCGCGCACGGCGGCAAGGCCGGCCGGGGAGAGAAACGCCGATACCTCGCAGGCGCCGCGCGCGCGCAACTCGGCACGTGCCGCGGCCAGCACCGCGCGCAGCGGCGCGCCGGCGAGATCGAGGATCGGATAGCGGTCGAGATCGACGAGGGCGGCGGGGTCCATTTGGCGATGCTCCTAGCACGGAGGGCGCGGCTCCGCCGTGACCGCAATGCAGCGCTGCGGCGCGGCGCTGAATACCAACGGCCACTTCGACACCTTCGAGTACCTTGAGGGTTTCTCCAATCGCCGACGACCCCACTCGTCGATCGCCAGTCGCAGCGCTCAAAAACACGAAATGCTTTACACCGCCGAAACCAACGCACCATAACGACGGTGTCCACCAAATCGGAGCAAGCTCACTCCGATGCCAGTCCGTTGAGCCCCCAGCGAGAGGCGCCCATGGCGCGCACGCATTACGAACGGCTGTCGGCGCTCGATGCGTCGATGGTCCTCATGGAGACCAGCGACACCCACATGCACATCGGCGAGGTGGGCATCGTCGAAGCGGGTCCGCTGGCGACCGAGAGCGGCGGCATCGATATGGCGCGCATCCGCGCCCGCATCGAGGGTGGCCTCGATGCGATCCCGCGTCATCGCCAACGGCTC
>Ga0105044_10000061_pt1 | contig 105527 bp, 89 predicted proteins | sample MAT01_FD_78092 | JGI IMG/M metagenome (GOLD analysis project Ga0105044, IMG submission 78092) | Freshwater microbial communities from Lake Fryxell liftoff mats and glacier meltwater in Antarctica - MAT-01 | ecosystem: Environmental > Aquatic > Freshwater > Ice > Liftoff microbial mat | place...
AACTTTACCCGAGTGGATGGGTATAAACCAACCGCTATGTGGGTGATTTCAACCCGGACGTGGGAAGGTATGGCGGCGGGATGAATGGTGTCCTTCCGGTGCGTGATGGCGGTGACGGAACCCGCCTTTGGCCACGGCCTCCCGCAGGGTTGCCCTCATGTCCGACCTCACCCAACTGGTCTTGTCCAGCGCCCGGCTCACTTCGCCAAAGCCCAGGATGGACCCAGGTAACAGCCACCCACCACCAGATTGTCGAACTCCACTCTTCCGGGCCGCGTCGCTGCGTTCCCAGGGTTACCGCTTGACGCTGGACCGGCCCACGCCAGAGCGTGCGGGTCCACCTTCACCAAATGCCTCCTCTCTCGGAACCTCCACCGCCCACGGTCCGTTGGGATTTCTTCCTGGCCCACGCGCACGCGGATGCCGCCGTAGCCCACCGCCTGTACGATCTTTTGTCCCCGCACGCTCGGGTCTTCCTTGATGCCGCATGCCTGAAACTCGGAGACGACTGGGATCACCAGATCGCCCAGGCCCAACGCGAGTCATGGGTCACCGTGGTCCTCGTCTCCGGTCGCACCGCCAAGGCGTATTATCAGCGGGAGGAGGTAGCCGCCGCGATCCAGCAGGCCCGGCAGAACGCCGATACGCATCGGGTCGTACCGATCTACCTGAGCCCGCCCGATCAGGACACGGCGACCGTCTACGGTCTGCGTCTCAAACAAGGACTCACTCTTTCAGAGAGCCTGCCTTTGGAGGGAGCCGCGGAAAAATTGCGAAATCTGATCGCGCAGTTGCAAGCGTCGGAGCCGGTAAAGGGTCCCACACCCAGTCTGCCTCCCGGCACCGACACCCGTGGCATCTGGCAGGCACCTCCCGCCTCCTGGGTCGCTCCGATTGCGGCCAATCGCTGGCGCTACAAAGTTATCGCCTTCGACGTCGACGGCACCTTGTTGCGCGGAACCGGTTTCGAATTTTCGTGGTCCCGAATCTGGACCTCACTGAACGTCAGTAAGGCAGTGCAGAACGAACTGCGCCGGGAGTACCGTCGCACGGCGGAAGCCGACCCCAGCCCGTCTTCCCGGATCGCCGCCTACCAGAAGTGGTGTCAGGAGGCGGTCGGACATTTCAAGCGCCGCGGCCTCACCCGGGACCGGCTCCGTCAGATCACCACCCCGCTTGAGCTGACCAAGAACTGCCGCGACACCCTCCGGAAACTACGCGAGAACGGCCTGGTGATCGTGCTCGTCTCCGGAGGAATCCAGACCTTTCTAGAGGACCGGTTTCCCGACGTCCGGGACTACGCGGACTTCATCTTCATCAACCAGCTGACCTTTGCCCCGGACGGCGCGCTGCAAGGAATCCATCCTTCGTCGTACGACTTCGAGGGCAAGGCCGAGGCGCTGGATCTGGTCTGCCAGCAGGTTGGCTGCACGGCCGACGAAACCGCCTTTGTGGGCGACCACTTCAATGACGAGGCGATCATGCTCCGGGCGAAACTCTCGATCGCGTATCCCCCGCAGGATTCCGTCAGCGAAGGTGTGGCTTCCGTGTCGATCCGGGAGGATGATCTCTCGCTGATCCTGCCGCACGTTTTCGTAGAGTAGGCCCACGAGATGAACGCTGCCGTTCTTCAGATTGGCGTCCGGTGCATCTGGAAGTTGTTGGTGACGCAGACGGGAACGTCTCGGGATTTCATGGAATTCCAGACCCACCCCACAACTTTCAGATGCACGGATTGGCGTCCGCGGGCTCCTTCTCGTCGCGGGAATGCTGACCGCCGCACCATCGACGTTCCGGCTCGAACTGGTGGAGGCGGGTTCGTCCGCCAGCAGGAGATCCAGCCGGTTGGAGAATCAGGTGCGGGCAAGAAGAGCGCGGTCGGTCCCAAACGAAAAACCCAAGAATACGGCTCAAGCTGTCCGGTACGGCAGACCGGAATATCGGCGATCCGGGCTGCGGAGTGGGCAAACCGGCAATTGACGTTACGGTGATCGTCGTTAGCGTTCCTCCCAGTAATGAACTCCGTGTTCGCCGGCTATTTTCCGACCTTTGGGTACTGGTTTACCCAGGCCGACTGGCGCGTGGTTGCTTAAAAAAGCGTGCAACCTGCAGCCGCCGGCCCAACGCCGGCGGCTTTTTTGTTCATTCAGCCTGCCGGTGTGATGCCGCCATTATTTCCATGATTATCGTTCTCAAACCCAATCTCACCGCTAAGGACCAGTTCGCCGTGGTTAAAGAAATCAAACGCCTGGGTTATCGGCCGCACGTGATGCGCGGCGTGGCCCGCACGGTCATCGGTGCCGTCGGCGACGAAACCACCCGCAAGTCGCTCGACATCCTGCGGGGCTGGCCCCAGGTCGAAAGCGTCACTCCCATCCAGAAGCGCTACAAGCTGGTTAGCCGCGAGGCTCATCCGCAGAACTCCACGGTTAAAGCCGGCTCGGTGATGATTGGAGGACGCCCGCTGGTCGTGATGGCCGGACCGTGTTCGGTGGAGAGTGAGAAGCAACTCATGGAAACGGCCCACGCGGTCAAGGAGGCCGGCGCTCACATTCTTCGGGGTGGGGCGTACAAACCCCGAACCTCGCCCTACGAATTCCAGGGACTGGGGGAGCGAGGTCTCAAATTGCTCGCCAAAGCCCGTAAGGAAACCGGCCTACCGATCATCACTGAACTTCTTTCCCAGGATCACGCCGAACTGGTCGCCGAGTACGCCGACATTCTGCAGATCGGTGCCCGTAACGCGCAAAATTTCCAACTGCTGATTGCCGCGGCCAAAACCGGCAAGCCCGTGCTTCTGAAGCGCGGTCTCGCCATGAAAATCGAGGAATGGCTGCTCGCCGGCGAATACATCCTCTCCAACGACAATCCAAATCTGCTCTTCTGCGAGCGCGGCATTCGGACCTTCGAAACCTACACCCGCAATACCCTCGACCTCTCGGCGATTCCGATCATCAAGCAGGAATCTCATTGCCCGATGGTGATCGATCCCAGTCAGGGGGCGGGCCGGGCTGATTTGGTGGTCGCCCTGTGCAAGGGAGCCGTCGCCATGGGCGCCGACGCTCTGCTGATCGAAGTGCATCCTAACCCGAAAGAAGCCTGGAGCGACGGAGCCCAGCAGTTGACGATTGAAGGTTTCCGCACGCTCATGACCGAACTGAAGCCATTCATTGCCGCCGCGGGCCGCGAGTAACCGAACTCGCGAGGCGAAGCGCGCCGCGGGGAACACTGGGAGGGAGGAACGGGGGAGACGCTCAGCTCTCAGCCTACCCCTTCCCGCTTCCCGCGCACCAACCCTTGCTCGCACGTGCCGGATCTAAATGGGGACGAGCGGCAGCTCATCCCTACCCCTAATCCCTCCTCGGATCCGCATAACTTGCGCTCGCCCTTCTGGCGCTTCGGATCTTCAATCGGTCTCACCTGTGAGCCTTCGCGATTTCTTCTCGGCCGCCCCGCGCCTCGGCCTGGCCTGCTTTTCTTTGGCGCTTCCCCTGCCCGCGGCGGAATTCACCGTCTCGGACCGCCAACCGACGCCGGAGGAACTCAAAGCCCTTCCGGCCGTCGCCTCCGCGGAAAAGGCCGCCAAACTGCTTAAGGAGGTGGAGTTCCCGCCCGAGTTTGAAGTCTCCATTTTCGCCACCCCGCCGGCGGTGAACTATCCGGTATTCCTCGCCGCCGCTCCGGACGGAACGCTTTACGTCTCCAGTGATGGCAATGGTTCGCTCGACCGCAAACCCCACCTCGGGCGCGTCCTACGCGTCCGGGACACCAACGGCGATGGGCAAGCCGACGAGGTAAAAGCGTTCGTCCCCGACGTCGATTCGCCCCGCGGGTTGGTCTGGGACCACGACCGTCTTTACCTGCTGCATCCGCCCGATATCAGCGTCTTCATCGACCGAGATAGTGACGGGGTCTCCGACGAGAAGAAGACCCTAGTTTCCGGCATCGCCTTCACCTTCAAAGACCGACCGGCCGACCATTCTTCGAACGGACTGGAACTTGGCATCGACGGCTGGCTTTACGCAGCTATTGGCGACTTCGGCTTCGTGGAGGCAACCGGGGCCGACGGAAAAAAGCTGCAACTCCGAGGCGGCGGCGTGGTGCGGGTCCGACCCGACGGTTCGGAAATAGAACTCTTTGCCAACGGCACCCGTAACATTCTGGAAGTGGCGATCAGTCCGTTGCTGGACGGCTTCGCCCGCGATAACACGAATGACGGCGGTGGCTGGGACATCCGGTTGCACCATTTTAGCGGCTATACCGAGCACGGATATCCGCGTCTCTTTAAGAATTTTCCCCAAGAAATCATCCAACCGCTGGCCGATTACGGGGGCGGATCCGGCTGCGGAGCGGCGTGGATTGATGAACCGGGAATACCGGCGAAGTGGAACAATGCGCCCTTCACTGCCGATTGGGGAACCGAATGGGTCTACCACCACGGCCTGACGCCCAAAGGTGCCACCTTCGCCGCGACCCAGGAGAAGTTCGCCAAGCTTCCGCGGGTCACCGATTTGGACGTCGATGCCAATTCGGCCATTTACGCCACGAGTTGGAAGGGCGCTTCGTTCACTTGGGTCGGACCCGAGGTCGGCTTCATCGCCCGGGCGACTCCGAAAGGGTTCACCCCGGAACCTCTGCCGAACTTCGCTAAAACCTCCGACGAAGGCCTGATCAAGCTCCTGGAATCCCCCAGCTACCGGCGCCGATTGGAAGCACAACGAACCTTGCTCCGGCGGCCCGCTCCAAGCGTGGCGTCGGCAGCTCCAGCCACGGCTCTAGTGCAATTGGCAGCGAATCCCGCCCAGCCTCTGGCTTCCCGAGTGGCCGCGATCTTTACCCTGAAACAGTGGCTGGGGGCTCAAGCGACTCCGGCCCTGACCCGACTTTCCACGGAGGAGACGATTGGCGCCTGGACCTTGCGCGCGTTGACTGATCGATTGGGAGAACTCGCCGGCGTTCCCACCGCGCCCATCCTGGGTGCCCTAAACGCCTCTGAGGCGCGACTGCGACGCGAGGCGGCGATTGCTCTAGGCCGATTGGGTGATTCAGGAAACGCCTGGGCGCTCACCGCGTTGCTGGCGGACTCGGACCCGATTGTCGCCCACACTGCGACTTATTCCCTGGTACGCCTGCGCGCGGTCGCCGCTTGCCTCGCGGTGATCGACAACGGCGATGCCTCCACCTCCCAGCGCTCCGGTGCCTTGCGAGTCCTGCAATCGCTTCCCACCCCGGAAGTCGCCCAGGCCTTGCGCGACCGACTCGCTCGGGAAAAGGAAGCCGAGTTGCGCGCTGGACTTATCACCGCGCTGTGTCGTCTCCATTTCCAAGAAGGAGAATGGAAAGGAGACTCCTGGGGGACCCGCCCGGACACCCGCGGACCGTTCTATCAACCGGAACCCTGGAGCGAGACGTCGAAGATTGCCGCCGCGTTGAAGTCGGCTTTGGACCAGGCTGATTCCAAGGAAGCGGCGCTGATTGGAAGAGAACTGGCGCGCCATCGCATTCCCGCGGGGGATGCCCTAAATCTGCTCATTAGCCGTGCCTCCACTGAGCCCGGATTACTCCCTGCCATTGCGGCCCAACTGGCTGAGGCCGAAACCGTCCCGGCCCAAGCCATCCCTTTGCTGGCCCAAACGGCGACGGCGGACCAAACAACCGATGCGGCCCGGGCCCAAGCGGTCATCGCCCTTGCCAAGACCGCCGATCCGACCGCCTGGGAAGCCGTGCTGACCGCCCTTCCGCGAGTGCAACAGACCAAGACGGAAAACAATCTTGCGGAGAAAGCCCGGACCGCCGTCGCCAATGCCCCGTCGCTGGACCAGGTTCACGCGGTCTTCGAGAAGCGGGCGGCCCAGGTCGATGGAGAGCCCTCATTGCTCGCGGAAGGAATCCTGCTGAAGCTGGCCGCGCGCAAAATCGGCCCCCCCGAAGCCCGCGAAGCCGCCGGGAAATCGTTGGATACCGGCTGGGCTACTCCGGCGCGACGCATCCAGATTCTGCGAGCCGCCGCGCAGACGCGCGATTCCAGCCGAGCCGCCCAGTTTGTCGCGGCCTTGGACGATCCCAATTCTGACGTCGCCAAAGCCGCCCAAGACACCCTCAAGCGGCTTAAGATTGATCCCGACAAGTTTCGCGCGGATGCCCAATCCCCCCGGGTGGGAGATCTCGGGATCCATGACGTGGTGGAGGCCGTTACTACCAGCACAGGCGAGGTCGCCCGCGGCGAACAACTCTTCACTCAAGTCGGCTGCAACGGGTGCCATACCGTCAAAGTCGGAGAACCGCTCAAAGGTCCGTTCCTCGGCACCATTGCCACCACCTATCGGCGACCAGCCTTGGCTGAGGCGATTCTCATTCCGAACAAGACCTTGGCCCAAGGGTTCGTCGCGAACCACTTCGAGCTGAAGGACGGCACCGAGCTCGATGGGTTTGTGGTCCAGGAAGCCGCCGAGGCCGTCACCATCCGCACCATCACTGCCCAGGAGCAGATTATTCCGGTGGCGAACATCGTGAAGCGGGAAAAACAGGAACGTTCACTCATGCCCGAAGGACTCGTGGCGGGGCTGACCGTCAAGGAACTCGCTTCGCTCCTGGATTACCTCGAAGCCCTGGTGAAGAAGCCTTAATTGGCCTCAAGCCAGAAGCCATGTCGCCGACTCTCCGAAAGGTGGCAGTGCTGGTGTCCCAATGCCCATGGATTCTGGGTGACCCAACTGTCAGACCGCGGCGACGAGCCACCACGCGCCGATCCCGATGGCGGCCACCGCACACGCTTGCATCAGTCCACGGTAACCGCGGCCGCCCCCACCCAGGCGTCGAGAAAACAAACCGAGGGCGGAAGAAAACCCCGTCATGGCCAGAACCGTACCGAACGCAAAGGCAAGTAGGTAAGCCACCGCGTCGGAGGTGGTCGGCAACGCCAAAGCCGGCAGAACACCTAGAAAATGGGAACTTCCGGCCAAGCCATGGAGGGTTCCGATGCCCAGAGCCGCGTGGGTGTGAGCGTGGCGCCCGGAATCATGAACTCGGGCCGGCTTGGGAGAGTGGAAATGGACATGCTCGTGGGTTTCCCCATCGTGCGTGTGCGCATGGGTGTGAATCTTAATCTGCGCGGCTTGACGCAAACTCCACAGGCCAATTCCAATCAGCATCACCCCCACCACGCGTTCACTCCAGGCTGAGATCGCGTCGACCGGCAAGGCTTCCCGGAGTCCCAACGCGAGCAACCCAACCAAGGCGACCCCGGCGGAATGCCCCAAGCCCCAACGCGCGCCCGTCTTCCATGCCCCTTGATGCGCCCGTGCGGCCAAAGGCGCCACCGCGGCCAGGTGGTCGGGACCAGAAAGCACGTGGAGGAAACCCGCAGCAACGCCCGCAAGCGGAACAAACATCGTCGGAAGCATGGGAGGGCGCGCAGATTGTGGCCAGTATTCTCGGACAACGGGCCGAAGACATCCGCACCTTCGAGCTCCGTCGGCTGGGCGCCGTCGCCTTGCTGCACGCCGGTGGATTCTTTCTCGGCTATTGGGCGGCGCGTTGGTTCAGCCAGGCCGAGACGGCGTCTCGCACCATTTCCATTGAAGTCGGCAGACAGAACTCGGGTCTGGGTGCAGTATTGGCCAAGAATTCCTTTCCCACCCTACCTGCGGCCGTAAGGCCTTGGGCCCTTTCGGCCGTATTTCATTCTCTGATCGGGAGCGCCCTGGCGGGTTGGTGGCGCTGGCGCCGTTCTCGCGAAGCCGTCGACCTGGGAAATACCCGCTAAATGGCCATGGGCCGCCCCACGGTGATCACTGCTCGCGGGAGAATTCCTAACTTCCCCTCACGCGCTCCTCTTTCCATCCTTTCCTTATGTTCCACCGATCCCTTGGACTGCTGTTTTTCCTACTTTGTTGGTCGCGGGTCCACGCCGAGATCCGACTGGCCACATTCGATGTCGACGCTAGCCCACCCACCGGCGGGCTGTTGATGTACGACCCGCTCCAGGGCAATGGAGAATTGAGTCTCCGTTGCCGCGGACTGGTGCTCACCGGTTCTGGGGATCCAATCGTGTTGTGTGCGGTCGACTGGATTGGCATCGCCAATGAGGGACACGAAGTTTTTCGCGACGCCCTAGCCGCCGCCGCTGGCACGGTCCGTTCGCGGGTAGCCGTTCACTCGCTACATCAACACGACGCCCCGGTTTGCGATTTTACCGCGGAACGGATCTTGCGAACCCGTGGTTTGGATGCCGGCACGTTCGACGGTGCCTGGACCCGACCAACAATTGATCGCGCCAGCAACGCGATCCGCCTCGCGATCACCAATACACTGCCCGTCACTCAGGTCGGCTGGGGCCAGGCCGAAGTAAAACAGGTCGCCTCCAATCGGCGCATCCCCGGACCCGACGGAAAGATTCGCGCGGTCCGTTATACCGCCTGCCCTGATCCCGCTTTGCGGGCCGAACCCGAAGGCACCATCGATCCGAAGGTGGTCTTGGTCAGCTTTTGGAACGGGGAGACGCCGCTGACGGTGTTAAGTTACTATGCAACCCATCCACAAAGCTTTTACCGAACCGGCCTGGCTAATCCCGACTTCCCCGGGATCGCTCGATTCCTCCGCGACCAGGCCTTACCTGGGGTGCGCCACATTCATTTCAACGGTGCCGGGGGGAATATTGGTGCCGGAAAATACAATGACGGCGCGCCCACCAACCGAGCCGTCCTAGCGGCGCGTTTGGAACAGGGCTTGAAACGCGCTTGGGAAACCACCCGACGAACACCGATCACCGAGACTGAAATCGGCTGGCAGGTAGAGAACGTAACCCTACCGATCGGCAAACATCTTAACCGCGAGGCGATCTCCGCCCAACTCGGGGCCGCCACTCCGGCCCGGAATCTAAACGCGGCCAAACTCGCCTGGTTGGACCGAATGGCCTCGGGCCGGCCCACTGAGATTTCTTGTTTGCGTGTCGGTTCGATGCGGATTCTGCATTTGCCGGGAGAGCTTTTCGTGGAGTATCAGTTGGCCGCCCAGCGTCTGCGACCGGATCTTCAGGTGGCCCTGGCGGCCTACGGTGATTATGGGGCGTCGTACATTGGAACCGCGGTTGCCTATTCGGAGGGCGGCTACGAGACCACACCCGACTCCTCCTTCGTCGCGCCCGAGGTCGAAGGGGTCCTCACCCAAGCCCTCCAACGCCTCCTGGCCGCCCCATAACTCCCCGGCCGCCGCCGGAACAACTCGGATTCGAAGATCAGAGTTAAGTCGTTCACTTAACAACGCTCCCCGAGGGAACATTCTCCAAGATCTTCCAAGACAGCCCTTCGAGAGGTTTAAAAAAGAAATAAGTACTGATGCGAAGCGCTCGTTTCTCTCACGCGTGGGAGTGGCATGCACAATGCCTACGCTTTCGCAGAGTTTATGATGATGTCGACTTCTCAACCGGTTCGAATTCTGACGGTGGATGACGAACCCCTGGGCCGTGAGCGGCTACGTAACTTTCTGGTCAACGAGCCAGATGTAACGCTGATTGGCGAGGCCGCCAGTGGTGACGAGGCCATCGAACGAATTAGGACTCTCCGGCCGGATCTGGTTTTCCTCGATGTGCAGTTACCGGGTTGCACGGGATTCACAGTCCTCGAGCGGCTCGGCAAGGAAGCTCCTCCGGCTGTGATATTTGTGACTGCACATGACGAGTTCGCGCTGAAAGCCTTCGAAGTCCATGCGGTCGACTATTTGCTCAAACCATTTGATCGCGGCCGCTTCCGAACCGCCCTCCAACGAGCAGTTGATCGGTTACGCTCCGCCACCACCGAAGATCTAGCCACCAAACTCAACGCCGTCATCGCCCAACTCCAACCCCGGACCTCCACCGCCTCGGACCGCATTCCGGTCAAGACCGGGGGCAAAGTCATTTTTGTGAATGTGCCGGATATTGATTGGGTCGGTTCCGCTGACAATTACGTCGAATTGCATGTCGGAGCCCAGGTTCACCTGATTAGGGAAACCATGACCGCTATGGAACAAAGACTACCGCGCGAACGATTCGTTCGCATCAGCCGAACCACCATCATCAATGCGGACCGAGTCAAAGAACTACAACCCCTCTTCCATGGCGAATACAGCGTTGCCTTGCGGGATGGCATCCGACTCACCCTGAGTCGAACCTATCGGGACCAACTTCCGCGACTGGGAATAACCTAAATTCCGACCCGCCCGAACTCAGAACTCAGACGCAGCCGTCCCCTCCCAACGAACCCTAACAATCAGGTCAACCGGGCCCGTTCGACGATTCCCGGCCCGGCCCAAAAAAAAACGCCTTGCACGCCCTGCTCAGCGGGCCATTTTGAACGGGCAGCACGCCCGGAGCCTTTTACTCCCACATTTTTCCCCCGACGCAGTCATTCTGGGCATTTTTCCGTTCCTCCGAAGATCGGCCCTGTTTTCCAGGCGAGTTTCCATCGTCAACGTATGCCACGCGCACCAAAAGATCCGACGGCCCCTAAAAAGCCACGGACTTCCCTAAAAAAAGCCGATCTCTCTAAAGAGACGGTCGAACCCACCGCTATTCCTGTCGCCGAAGCAGCCACCTCGTTCACCGCGACGGCTGAGTCGGCACCCTCTTCCGTGACTCCCGCCGAAGCCGTGAGGCCACTCGCCCGGGGGGAACGCGGCCCGGAGGTTCGCGCCGACGATCTCGACGTGGAACCGGTCGTACCCATGGTCGTGGTCCAGCCACAAACCATCAGCCTGCATAAGCTGCAGCCGATGCCCATCACCCAACTCAGCGAATTGGCGCGCGAGTTCGGCATCGAGAATTACGGAACCCTCAAGCGACAGGAGATCATTTTTCAGATCGTCCAGCGCAACCTGCAGGCTGGCGGCACGATTTATACCCGCGGCGTTCTGGAAGTCATGCCCGAGGGCTTCGGTTTCCTGCGCTCACCCGCCTTCAATTATCTGCCCTGCCCCGAGGATATTTATGTCTCTCCGTCGCAGATTCGCCGATTTGACCTGCAGAGCGGTGATGACGTGGAAGGCCAGGTCCGTCCGCCCAAGGATAAGGAGAAGTTCTACGCGCTGCTCCGGGTCGAGAAAGTGGCCGGGATCGAACCGGATATTGCCAAGGAGAAAGCCCACTTCGAGAATCTAACTCCTCTTTTTCCCAATCAGCGGTTTCTTCTGGAGACAGATCCCACCGAGCTTTCGACCCGGGTGGTCGATCTGGTCTGCCCAATTGGCAAAGGAACGCGTGGGCTCATCGTAGCCCCGCCGCGCACCGGTAAAACGGTGCTGATGCAGAAGCTCGCCAACTCGATTCTAAAGAACAATCCGGAGAGCTACCTCATCATTCTGCTGATTGATGAGCGCCCGGAAGAGGTTACGGACATGGAGCGCAGTTGCAAAGGCGCCGAAGTCGTCAGCTCTACGTTTGATGAACCCCCTGAGCGGCACGTCCAGGTGGCGGAGATGGTCATCGAAAAGGCCCGCCGAATGGTGGAGCATAAAAAGGATGTGGTGATCCTGCTGGACTCAATCACTCGCTTGGCTCGGGCCTACAACACCGTTCAACCGCATTCCGGGAAGATTCTATCCGGCGGTGTCGATGCCAACGCCTTACACAAGCCGAAGCGCTTCTTCGGCGCCGCCCGAAAGATTGAAGAGGGCGGTTCACTGACCATCATGGCCACGGCCCTGGTGGATACAGGTAGCCGGATGGATGAAGTCATTTTCGAGGAATTCAAGGGCACAGGAAACATGGAAATCCACTTGGATCGCGCCCTCGTCGACCGCCGAATCTTCCCCTCCATCAATATCGAACGTTCCGGCACCCGGAAGGAAGAACTCCTCTATCATCCCGACGAATTCAACCGCGTTTCGATGCTCCGTCGCGCCCTGGTCGGCGTGCCTCCAGTGGAAGCAATGGACCTGTTGCTCGGACGTCTCAAAAAGACACCCAACAACATCATGTTCCTGCTCTCCGTCGGCCAATCCGGACGCTGATTCGCACGCATCCTTCGCCGGGCGGAACCTGCAACCGGTTCCGCCCGTTTTGTTGCTCAACTCGAGAATTCGCCACCCGCCGTGTCGCGTCGGTTCCAAGACCTCAAAGCGGCTTAAGGCGAATGCCCGATCGACTGCTACCGGTTTGCACCAGGGCCAGGGCCAAAGCGAGAGCGTCGGCCGCGTCGGGATCCGGCAATTCTTCCAGATTAAGCATGCGTTGAACCATCTTGGCGACCGCCAGTTTCTGGGCACCGCCGAAACCGACAATCGCCTGCTTCACCTGACGCGGAGCCAATTCGTAAATCGGCAGGGCGGCCTCCGCCACGACTGCCAATGCGGCCCCTCGCGCTTCTCCAAGCGTGATAGCCGTTCGCAGATTCTGGGCGAAGAATAGCCCCTCCACGGCACAGCCTTCCGGGGCATATTTTTGAATCACCTCGCGAATGGAGGAAGCGATCTGCGCCAAACAGCGCGAACGCGGCCACGCCGAGGGGCAATGCAGGGTTCCCGAAGCCAGAAATCGGCATTCCCGACCCACCACTTCGATGACTCCAAATCCGGTTCCGCGCAGGGAGGGATCAATTCCCAATAACCGGCCAAACTGCACCCGCACTTCGAGATTCCCCTTCGAATCCGATTTCTTACGCCCCCCCATCCGCTGCTTTAGTTTCTCAAAATCGCCCGGCGAGATGCCCATGGGTAAAGCCTATGCGCCAATGACGTTTTCGGTCAGGGCGAAACCCAAACTTGATACAACAGGACATAAATGATCACGCCTGTGACCGAGACATAGAGCCACAACGGCAGCGTCCAGCGGGCTATCTTCTTATGCAGCTCAAACCGTCCCTTCAGCCCGCGATGCATCGAGATAAGCGCCATCGGCACAATCGCCATCGCCAAGATCACATGCGTCACCAATAGAATCAGGTACGGGACCAGCATGGACCTTGGCCCCGGAAAGCTCGTGTGAATCCCCTTCATCACCACGAACTTGTGATAGAGATAACCCACTAGAAAGGCACTCGACGTCGCCAAGGCTGCCATCATGCAGTTGCGATGGGCCACTCGATGTCCGGTCCGGATAAAAATCCAGCCGGCGGTCAGAAGAAGGGTAGCCAAGCCGTTCAGCGTGGCGTTCAGGGCGGGAAGGTCGTGAGCGTTCACAAAGGGGTTTCGCGGGCAAGTCGGCGAGCCAGGTCCAGTAAGCGGTCTACCGCATCCAGTTCTTCCCCTTGAACAACCGCCCGCAGACGGCCTTGTCGGTCGAGAACGATAAAATTGCTCGCATGAATGAACCGCTCCTCCAGTTTCGGATTGGCCTCACCTGTATCCATTACGGTGAAAAGAAGGTCTTTTTCGGCCACGCGATACACTTCCGCCTTGGGGCCCGTCAGAAACCACCACCGCGCCGGATCCGTACCGTACCGTTGGCCATACGTCGCCAGAACCGACGCTGTATCGAACTCTGGGTCCGCCGTGAGCGACACCAACCGCGTCTCTTCACCAATCTTCTCCTGAAGTCGCGCCATCTGGCGGGAGAGTTGGTGGCATTGGGTTGGACAGCGGGAAAAGATGATATTAGCAATGATCACTTCGCCCCGCAGCGAATCCGAACTCACTGCCTCACCCAACTGATTGGTCAGGGTGAACGGTCGCAACTGACCAAGGACCGGAAGCGCAGTTCGACGCGATTCGGCGAAAAAGGCCAGTGCCAGCACAGCCGCGATGACCCCGATCAATCCCAACCAAATGAGTTTATGCAGCCGCGTCATGCCGAATTTTTCGGAACGCTCAGCATACTGGGCGTCCGCAGAGGAAAACGGTACCGGAGATGACTCTCGGTGCCCCCACCCTCAGAAGGTGATGAAAAACGAAGCATAATTCGGGATTACCCGGAACGATGGACACTGTGCCGGACCGCCGGGCCCGCGTGAACCCAGAAAAAAGCATCAACTCAGCAACCAGCAAGTTATCACGCACTCGAATTGAAGAACGGGCGACCGCTCACTCCCGGCTCGTTGGACTGAGGACAAACTGACGGGAAGCCAGTTCCCGTCTCACTGCGATCAGGGCAAACCCGCCCACTAACAGCTGAAACGCCGCCGGAAGCACGCCCCAGTCGAGACGGGTTTCTAAAAAAAATCGAAACCCGCCCGATTCCAGAAGAGCCGGCGCATCAAAATATCCGGGCTTACTCAAAGCCGAGAACAAAAGAGCCGCCGCCGCCGGGACAAACAAGCCCCAGAAGCCGGTGCTGATTACGGCCGTCACAAAATTGCGAGCCCGCAGCCCTCGCCACAAACCGATCGTCGGCAAACACACCAGCGACAGGACCAGCCACCAGTTGAACCGCGAATAGTCCATGCCGGCCCGGCGCCATAGGCCTTCCACGTAAATTGAAAGACTTAGCTGCAGCGCCACCGGCAACAAAAATTCGCGCAAATGGGCCAGCCAGCGGCTCTGCAGCAGTTGGTTCGACGTCAGGGGGGTCACGAGAAGCAACTCCAAGGTGCCATTCTCCCGCTCGGCTCGAAATCCGCCCGCCGCACTGAAAGCCATCCCACCCATGAGCAACATCGGCCCCATCCAAATGGGCATACTCATCCGACCACCAAATCCACCCATCCACCCCCCGGTCGTCGCAATCATCATCCAGATGACGATGACGACGAGGATCCAACCCCACCGGGTAAGGGCCGCGGCGACAGTCCGGTGTTGAATCCAGACCAAGGGGTTTCGCGAGAGGCGGGCGCGCTGACGCTTCCGGATCCAGCCTGGGAATAAAATTGGCCGGGTCAGCTGACGCTGTAATTCGAGCGCTCCAGGCCGCGGAGGTTCTTCCTGCCATAATTGAGCTACCCGGCGAGCGGCCAATCGAACCGCCACGACCCCGACCAAGCTGATCGAAACCACCAGGCAGCTTAATCCGAGTAGCCACGTCACCCAGTCGGCGCGATTTGTCCCCGGTCCCCGCGGAAGAGTAACCAACACCTCACCGGTAACCACCCGCAGCAGCAGCCCGATGGAGTCGGACAGGCCAAACAGTTTAGTGGGCGAAATTCCCAGCGCGCCAGTGACCATCCCGATCAGCAGCACTAGCCCCCCCTGCAGGATGATCACCGTCACAAAAAGGACTAATTCGAGTACAAACGCGAGCGCGAGCGCCCGCCGGAATTGGGTGGTCACCGAGCTCGCCAGCAACCCAGCGGCGAGGCCAAGCATGAGAGTCGTCCATTGCGCCACCACGACTTCCGCCATTTGCCGCCCACTGACACCTCCCATCAACAGGGGTACGGCGAGAATGGGAACGGCGGACAGCCACAGTGTCAGCGCACGGAGCCCGTTGGCCGCACTCTTTCCAACGGCCACCGCGATCGAAGTCAGCGGCGTTAGGCCCAAAAGATTTAAGGTGGACTCCCGACGTTCTCGCGCGATCGCATCCGCCGTCAGCGTCGGTGCCAACGCCAGAATGATCAGGGTCAGGACCATCTGCACCCGACTAAAGAGAAATCCACCTTCGGACTGAACGCTTCCCCAAGGTCCAAAAAACGCTCCGCCGCTGCGCTGTAATTCCGCCCAAGCCGACATCCCCCAGATCAGCGCACCGATAACCCCGACCGCCGAAATGAGGCGTAATCGGAACAAAGCCGGCGTTCGCGCTTGCTCGAGCAGTTCTCGCTGGATGACGGGATTCACTCGGTGATCTCTCGGCAGGAATCGGTAGGCGGAGCGAATTCAAGTTCAGTTCGGCACGGGGACGACCTCACCCAACCCTCATTGCGTATCGCCCTTGGTCACTCGAAGGAAAACTTCCTCCAGACCCAGTTCATCCTCCCGCAACTCCAGGAGCCGAAGACCAGCGCCCACGAGGGTTTCGGCAATAAACCCGCCGTCGTCCTCAAGGCTTTTGACCGCCACTTTAAGGCGGCCGTCGATCGTCTCCACCGTCTGGGTTTCTGGGCGCTGCAGCAGGAGTTCTTTGGCGGCCTCCGCTGAGCCAGCCACGCGAACCCAGAAGGCACGAGCTTCGGTTACGCCCGACTTCACTCCCTTGATTGGACCGCTATAGATCAGTTTCCCCCGCTCAATGATGGCGCAACGATTACAGAGCGACTGCAACTCGGAGAGAATGTGTGAGGAAATAATGATCGTTTTCCCCATCCGCTGAAGTTCCTGAAGTATCGCCATCATCTCGATTCGAGCGCGCGGATCGAGCCCGCTCGCCGGTTCGTCGAGCAACAAGAGCTGAGGATCGTGAATCAATACCCGCGCCAGTCCAAGGCGTTGCTGCATTCCGCGACTGAGCGCACCGATGAGCGACCCCTTCTTTTCGCTGAGCCCCACCAACTCCAAGACATCGGCGACCGTCTTCTCCCGCTGAATCGCTGGAATCTTATAACAGGCGCCAAAGAAATCGAGGTACTCGGTGACCTCCATGTCCTTATACACGCCGAAAAAGTCGGGCATGTAGCCGATGAGGTGACGCACCCGGTCCGCCTGGCGAACCACGTCGAGGCCGAGCACCTCGGCCGTTCCGGTCGAGGGCGTCAAAAAGGTGGCCAGGATTCGCAGGGTCGTCGTTTTTCCGGCCCCATTGGAGCCAATGAATCCGAACAAATCACCGCGGTGCACCGTGAGATCAAGAGAGCCCAAGGCAACCATACTGCCGAAGGTTCGACCGAGAAGATGGGTCTGAACGGCGGGAGCATCGGGCGACGGATTCATGCGGGTTAGGTTTGGTTGAAACTAGGGGTGAAGCGGCACAGACAAGCGAAGCAGAGCCCCACGCCGGCTACGGGGAGCCGCAAACTGATTCTGCGGCGGCAGGATCCCGCCTTCCGGTATCCAGGCCAGCACCACGGCATCTCCACGGCCCAGATTGGGGCTCAGGTCGAAGCCGGCCGGCCAGATATAGCTTTGGCCATCCCGCGGATCCGGACTCAAGCGAGAAGGGAAGGAGGCCGCCATCGCGGCCCCAGCCCAATCCTCAATATACTGCCGGTCTCCTGAGCCAAAAGTGTCCTCCCGCTGCCCCACGGCCGCGGAAAATTCGGACTGTCGTTGCGAAATCGTCTGGCTGAACGACTCGACTCCGTTGGTCAGTTCCACTTCGGTGGTGGCCTTGGCCCGCAGTTCGGGCAAGCGAACCACCGAGTCAGCCGTCACCACCCAAAGCGGCCCCAGGGTTTGCCCGGTTCGATTCTTTACTTCATATCGATCGACCCCGACCCGGCGAGCCTCCAAAGGAGCTTCCTCGTCTTCCACCCATTCCGAGACATTCAACGAACTCGTCCACACAGGGACGAACAGGTCGGCCGCCAGTCTTTGGGCTTCAAAGGTAATGTTCAAGCGCCCCGGATCAGGTGACCCGCCAAACAGGTTTTTGAACTCGCCGCGCATCGCCGACTCGGAGGCATGATTCACCAGTCGGTAGGTTTCGTTGGCCGGAGAGTAAAGCCCCCCAAAGGTTCGGCCTCGCAGGGTCGCCCGGGTCCCCTCTTCGTCGGGAAGCACATCGACCACTTGGAGTTCATTCCACTCGGTCTGTCCGGCGCGCAATTTATAACCGATGAAATAGATCAAGCCGGAGAACAACAACACATAGGCAGGGAAGGTAATCCAAGTGAGCATGGGCCGGTTGATCTTCTTCAACCACCATTGGTCGAAAGGCCCAATAACGGCTAAGTAGACGACCAGCAACAGTAGCAAAGCGCCGACGGGTAGCTTGCGGATCTGCCGGGTCTCAATGATGGCCCCGAAAACGGCATCAAGACCTCGCCCCCCCTGGACCGCGAAATCCGTCGAAGTGAGAAACCGAGGAGGCACGCCACACAGCTTGGCCCAGAACCAGGGTCGATGTTTCCAGGATTTGAGTGGTTCGCGCTCGGGATTGATTCCCAAGAGGATAATCTGACCGCGACCTTGGGGCGTCGAAACCAGCCAGGGAGGGTCGCCGATGGTGGTCACCGAAACACCTCGACGCGGACGCATTTGCAGAAGTGGAATATCGGTCACTTCAACACTCAAATCGGCAACCAATTGGGCCAAGGTCGAGTCGCTGGAGGAGGTATCGGGACCCCGAATGACGGACTTGAAAGCGAATTGCGGGTCCCAAAGTCCCTGGGCAAGCCAGCGGTGCAACTCCTTCCCCAGGCGAACATTGGTCATTCCAGCCACCTCGGCCGGCAGCAACTGGCGCAACCAGGGGGTAGCCGTGACATCATTGGGCTGATCGATCGACACAATCAGTTGCCCACCACAGTTGATCCAGGTCCGCAAGGCTGCGACCTGGGGTTCCTTGAGCTCCAACGCTCGGGCGGTGTTCAGATAGAGCGAGTTCAATCCCTCCAGGGTGATCGAATTGTCGGGGAAAATTTCGGGCTGTAAGCGGGCCACCCGCGGCTGCAATTCTGGTCGAACGGTCCGTTCTGGCTGAGGAAAGGAGGGAACACCGCTGAAGCTTCCCGGCAAAGCGCCTAAAAACGGAACATCCCATCCCAGCAGCCCGACTTGCTGTCCCAACCGCTCCTCTTGCAGCTTCCCTTTGGAGTCGAGCAATCGTGCATCCACCGTCAGAAAGCTCTGTGAGGTACAGAATAGCGGAACAGCAAACCGCTTGCGGGTGTTGGTCGGGAGCTCGACCGGCACCCGAACCGTGACACTTCCAAACTGTCCGCCCGACAACTCCACCACTGCGTCAAACGAGGGCCCCTCGTTAAAAACTTCAATCGTCACCGGATACCACGCCCCAGCCCGGGCGGTGTTGTCGTAGCCGGGGAACACATCGAACTGCACTTTGGCCTGCGCCTCGGGCCACCATGCCAACAATAATCCAAGGAGCGGAATTCGACACCGCATGGATCGGAAGAAGGACATCTTGGGAAAAGTGCCGCTTCTTTTAGAGGTCCGCAGGCCACCCGGGCAAACGCGAACTGCCGGAGCAGCCAATTTTCCCAAGCGAACCAAGGGATCGATTCCCTGGATTCAGCCTCAAACCGGGCGACCCACCGAATCGAGAACCGTTTGGCGGAAAAAGGATGACGAGCTCAGTAACCAATTCCGTTGCCAACGGTCACTAGCTTCGAAAGGTTCTGAGTACTACGCATGGACGATTCGGGAACGCCGGTGACGGAACTCGTCGCCCGCACCCGGATGGGTGACGAGGCGGCTGCCCGCGCGCTGGTGGCGCGACTAACGCCCGTTGTAGGCCGAATTGTCCGAGCTCATTTACCCCGTCGAACAAGCGAAGAAGATCTCGTGCAGATGGTTCTGACCAAAGTGTTCACACGCCTGGATCAATTCCGCGGACTTGTACCGCTGGAACATTGGGTGGCGCGCATCACGGTCAACACCTGCCGACACGAACTGGCGCGGGAAAAACACCGCCCCGAATTGCGGCATGCCGATTTGTCCGAGGAACAAACCGCGGTCCTCGATCATTTAGCGGCAGAAGAGTCAGAATTGGCGCCTCAACAAGGCATCGCTGCGCGGGAACTGGCCGACCAGCTTTTGGCGGGTCTGAATCCAGAGGATCGCGTGGTAGTCACTCTATTACATCTCGAAGGTCGAAGCGTCGAAGAGATCAAGCAGATCACGGGCTGGAGCGGACCTTTAGTAAAAGTCCGCGCCTTTCGGGCCCGACAGAAGATGAAGAAGCATCTCGCCATTTTGTTGAAAGAACACCCCCATGAAGCCGCTTGATGATCAGTTGGACCGCTTGCTGCGGGCGGCGGCCCAAGCTCCCCGGGAAGCGGCGCTTTCGGAATTGCCGTTCACCGCGCAGGCCCGAGTGATGGGCGCTTGGCGTTCGAGTCACTCCGATTCCGTCAGCTGGCTGGCGAATTGGTTGCGCGCCGGTCTCGCCGCCGCAGCTTTGGTAGCCGCCCTGGCCTGGGGCTTGAGCTGGCCCACGCTACGAGCTCCCAACGGCGATGAGTATGCCGTAGCCAATGCGGCCCTTTACGTCGCCATTGCCCCATGATTTCGCCGACTCGCCGGATCATTCTCGCCTACCTCGCCGGGACCTTTGTTTTGGGGGCCGTCGCCGGCGGGGCCTTCGGCTACAGTTGGGGTCGACGTCCCGTGTTCCACTCCTTTGATCGGGACGAAATGCGCGTCCGCTTCTGTGACCGTCTGGTGAGTAACCTTGGATTAACCGCAACCCAGCGCGAAAAACTCCAACCCATTCTCCAGCAGAACATGAATGAGTTTGAAACCGCCCATCGAGATCACTATTCGCAGATCGGGACGCTCATGAAGCGCCATCGGGAACGTATCGCTTCTATTCTCGATCCGGATCAACGGACGAAATTCGAAGCCATGGAGCGGGAACGGGAGCAGCGGATGCCCAAGCGGCGCAGTTCGGGCGGGACGAATCCCCCTTCGAGCGGAGCAGCGCCAGTTCTCGAAAAATCAAAGAACTGACGCTTTTGGAGTGGGCACCGCCCGCATCTGCGAACAGCCCTTAAGCGCGCTCCATGTACTTACCCGTTCGGGTATCGACCTTAATCCGCTCGCCCGTCTTGATAAACAATGGGGCGTTAATGGAGATACCGGTCTCCAAGACCACGGATTTCTGCACGTTGTTCGCCGAATCCCCCTTCAATCCCTCGGGCGCATCGGCAACCATCAGGATCACACTCGGAGGCAATTCAATTTGCACGGCCTTCTCGTCGACAAACGTCATTGTCACCGTGGCGTTTTCGATCAGGAAATTCTTGGTATCCCCCACAAACTCGGGGGGCACGGTTACTTCTTCGAAGGACTCCGGGTCGACAAACACGAAATCGTCGCCTGACTTGTAACTGAACTCCATTTTCTTGGTCGTCAGCGGAACCGTCTCAACTTTCTCAGCGGAACTGAACCGAACGTCCATAGACTTACCCGTACGCACACTGCGCAGGATTCCCTGAATGAAGGCGCGAAGGTTGCCGGGAGTGCGATGGGTGACCTCAAGCACGACGCAAACGTCGTTGTTGTACAAGATTGCCGTGCCTTTACGGAGTTCGTTCGCGTTAACTGCCATAACCGTGGAATAAACGAAATGATGCTAAAAATTCACCAAAAAGAGATCGGGACGTTAGCCACGACACCCGGAGTGGCAAGCCCTCAATTCATTCAGGGCAAAAACAGGACCGCCTCCGAGCGTTAAAATCAGGTGATGCGCGCAATCACCCACCTTTCAGAACTACTTCGGAGATTGCATGCTTTAAGCCAGCCCGGATCATTCGCCTTCCTTTTGAAACCAACCGGAATGAATCCGCATGATCCCAAGGACCCGGCTCTAATTGCCCAGATGGGCGCCGATCCTGAAGTCCAAGTAGCCGCCCGTCGGTTGTTCGACCTGAGCTGTCGCTACCGCTATTCCTACAATTTTTCGTGGCTGGGTCGGCCGGTCATCCAATATCCCCAGGATTTGGTGGCGATGCAGGAATTGATTTGGCAGGTACAACCGGACCTGATCATCGAGACCGGAGTCGCCCATGGCGGTTCCCTCGTTTTTTATGCGTCCATGCTCGAATTGCTGGGCAAACCCGGAAAAGTGCTGGGAATTGACATCGAAATCCGACTGCACAACCGCGCGGCCATCGAGGCCCATCCCATGTTTCATCGGATTGAGCTAATCGAGGGATCCTCGATCGCGGACGAGGTGGCCGCCCAGGTCCAGCAGGAGGCTTCCCGAGCCCAGCGAATCTTGGTCGTGCTGGATTCCAATCACTCCCATACCCATGTGCTGCGGGAACTGGAGCTTTACTCACCACTGGTCCGCGCCGGGAGTTATGTCGTGGTTTTTGACACCGTGGTCGAAGACATGGATCCAACCTTGGTGGGCGACCGGCCTTGGGGGCGTGGTGACAACGCCAAGACCGCCGTGCATGCCTTCCTGCAGAAAAACGCCCGCTTTGAAATCGACCGGGAAATTGAACGCAAGCTGCTGCTGACCGTGGCTCCGGACGGCTATCTCCGCTGCCTCCGGGACTAGATCAGTCCGAGCGCCAATCCGCCCGCGGCAAGGAAAGCAACCAGGGTTCCCACTTCGTTTTCACAACCTCTGGAGGCTCCGCCCGCGGACGGATCGGCCTGTCAAATTGGCCATTCAGTTGAAACAACGAGGGGGTCGACGCGCTTCTTACGCTCGATCCCTAAAGGGGGCCCACTCATTCGAATATCTTGAACTCGACGATTCCACCGCCGATCAAAATGAAGTAACGATCACTTCCCATCGCACCCCTTATGTCGCTTCGAGAGGCCAATTCCCTACGCGATCTCCTGAAGGTTCGGGAAGCCAACCGAGCCCGCCTATCCCAGCGCCCAGGCTACCTTGGTTCCGCGGTCGGATTTAAATATTCCGAAACAAAACGCGCCCTCCAGGAACGCGACACTCCGGGCGACTCACGCTTCGTACCCGCGATTATCCTGTTCGTTGACCGTAAGCTTCCCACCGTCGACCCCTCGGATCTGTTGCCCGCTCAACTCGGCACGGAAGGAGTCTTTTGCGCGACCGATGTGGTGGTGGGTCGCCCCACCCAAGCGGGGTACAATCCCACTCCCCTGGACTCGGAAAATGGAAGGCTTCGCCAATGGCTTCACGAGGAAGGCCGCGGAGTGTTCGGTGGCATGCCCCTAAGTTCCCACGTCGGCCTCGGAGCCGCCGCCTGCATGGTTTATCTGCGGCGCGATCCAACGATCACGGGAATCTTGACCGCCGACCATGTCGCAGGCTTACCCGGCACAGTCATTGAGCGACCGGTGCCTCGCTCAACCCGGCTCGGGGTAACGGAAACTGGAGTCCGCGAGGTCGCCGCTAAGCGCCATCTGAAGGGGGTTGATTGGGAGGATGCCGTGTTCCGCCTCGACGCCGCGTTCATCCGGCTGGCTCCGGGAATTGCCAGCCAAGCCGGCATCGTCGGACTTCAATGCCAAGGCGAACCCTCCCCCCTGGATCTGGACACCTTCGACCTGTTGGGTGTGACCGTAGAAAGTGTCGGACCCATCCGAGCATGGCAACGCGGACAGGTCGTGGGCTTTGGATACGAATGGAACCTGGGCAGCCACCGCGAATTGACCGACTGGCTGATTGTCGGGGCAGACGGAGGCATTTTCGCCGAACCAGGAGATAGCGGTAAACTGGTCGTCCGCGCGGACAATCAAGCACCGGTGGCCCTCCTGTGGGGTGGACGTCCCCTAAGGCACTCGGGTTCCGGGCATCAAGAATCTTGGTGCTATGCGAGCCATCTTCACTCCGTACTTGAGAATCTCGGCGTCAGCTTAATTCCTTCAAACAACGACACTCCGCAGCGACCGCCTCCCAAAAATCTCCCACCCGCCATGAATCCGACTGATTCCAGTCTACCCACCTCCGGCCTTGCGTCTCCGGATAGTCTTAACCTGCGTTACCTGGGCGCAATGAACGACGTCGAAGTCCACTACGATGGCCGACTCGTGATCCATTCCATCAAGGGCGAGAATGGCGCGGTTCGCTACCTGGTCTCGCTGTTCGGTGGTCCGTGCGTTCTTCACACTCAAAGGGCCCAACGAGTTACCGTGGCCGCGGGCCGAGTTGTAAAACAGGCCGAAGGGGACTCGGCTCCCACCGATCATAAGGACAATGCCCGGTTCGAGCTGGCCGCCAGCAGCCAGTGCTGGTTCAACGCCGTCGAGGGGTTTTGCCAACTATTGCTAACCCCGGTGCCCGATCCCGGTTTTGGGGGACGCGATAAGGAACGACCTATTCTCCAGTAGATGCAGTCGCCGCGCCCGCAGGACTTAGCCGTAGGTCAACGGATGCCGACCCAGAAGGAAGATCGAAACTATTGACGCGCCTCCCACGTCAGCACCCGTCCATCTTCCGTGAAGGCCAAGAGACGCGTGCCAGCCCGATTGAATCCTAATTGGCTCACGCCGGAATCCTGAGCACCGACTCCTTCCTGGGAAATCTGAAAGGCAGTGAGTTGGCTCCATGTGGAACTTTCCCAGAAGACCACGGCCCCTTCATTCCCGCCGGTGACCAGGCGATGTCCATCGGGACTAAAGACGGCGGCGCGAACCGCGCCCCCATGCCCTTGCATCGTCGCCACTCGGGTGGTTGAGCGTAGGTCATAAATGCTCAGCCGACCATTCATGGCGCCTGCGATTAGCCACCGTCCATCAGGGGAAAATACGAGTGTTTTGACGGGGCTCGACTCGGTCACAAGGTCGGTCATTTCGCGGTTACCAATCGACCACAATTCAACCGCTCCATCTTCTTTTCCGACCGCCAACCACGCCCCATCTTCCGACAGCCCAACCGACCAAACTGCGGAAGTCTTGGTACTCGCCGCCTGGAGTTGAGGCGTTCCTTGGGCGTCAAAAACCTCCACCCGACCGTCCCGGAATCCTAAGGCTAAGCGCGCCGACCGAGCCGATGTCGTCCAGGACAAGGGCGCTGGCCCGGACAGCAAAGGGGCACCGACCGTCTCAAAATCACCCCTCCTTAGATCCCAACGTCTGAGCGTCCAGTCGACCGAGAGGGACCAAAGGAATCCTTCCGAACCGGTCCACTCCAAGGGCATAAACGCATTCGTTAGCGTTTGCTCGAGGCGACTTTGGGAAAGATCGAAAACGGCGACATTACCCGTTCGATCGGTCACCGCTATTCGGTCACCGACGGGCAGCACGGCCATTCCGCCCAAGGCATCGTGCCAAAGGTTGGTCAACGTTGTTATGCGCGGAGAAGTGGCCGGTTGCCAGACCCGGACTGACCCATCTTCCCCCGCCGACACAAGTTCTCCCCCATCCGAACTCCACTTCAACGAACGGATCGTTCGCTCATGGCCAACCAGTCGCCGCCGTGCCTGACGCGCGACCACATCCCAAAGGCGTATCGAGCGATCCTCACCCGCGGAGGCTAAGGTACGACCATCGGGGGAAAACTGAAGGGACCAGATCTGACCTTGGTGCCCCCGCAACTCAAACTGCCCCGCCGAAGAAGGAACTTCAGCGCCCGCTTGGGGATACATTCGAATACCCAGTCCCGCCATGCCCACGGCCAGGGTTTGGCTGTCGGAGGAAAACTCGAGGGACCCCACACGTTCGGGAGTCTCATCGCGCCATAGCTCGCGACCCGTGGCCCAATCCATCACTACCAAAGCGCGACGCCACAAGGGAGTTCGTTCGTCAAACAAACTGACCGCCAGCCACCGCCCATTGGAACTCGCGGCCGCGCCGCTCACGGACCACCCGGCCCAATGGACGGCAAGGGGCAAACGTGCCACTTCATGGCGGCTTCCCAGATCCCAGAGCCGGAATACTTTAGGATCACCCGGCGGATCTATCAGGAGCAGCCGCCCAGGATTTCCCCAGGTCCCGACGATTGTTCCTAAAACCGGCATCCACTCGGCGCCCTGTCCGGAGCTGAGACTCAGCCACCCGACCTGGCGATCCCGAGTTGAAACCGACACATGTTCCCCATCGGGGCTGAACCCTCCCACACGCGATACCCCAGTAAACGTGGCGAAGGGCTCGTGGGCTTCCCGCAACCAGACCCGCACCAATTGATCATCGCCCAACGCGGCTACCCGCAGACCATCGCGCGACAGCGCGGCCATACCCCAAGAGGCTGCTCCCGCCGAGTAAACCCGCGCCGGATCGCCCTGAACCTGATCATTCAGGGCATACCACTCGAAACCCCGCAAATCCGCCCCCATGCCAGAAAAGGCCGCTCCTTGAAGGGCTCTCCTCGCTAATCCCAAATCATCCAGTTGCAGGGCAAGTTGGGTTCGATCGAGTTCGGCTCGATAAAGGGCTTCCCTCGTTTTTCGCTCCTGCAGCTCACTCGTTTTTCGCGCTTCTCCCTCCTGCCGTGCGATTTCTTGGGAGACCCAATTTCGCTGCGTGAGCAAAGCGAAAGCAAGCAGGAGCACAGGACCCGCCATCAAAGCGAAGCGGCCCGCTTGTCGCCAACGCCGCCGGAGGAGTGCGAGCTCTTTGAGCGATCGACCGGCTTCAATCAACCGTAAGTCCGCTATCAAGGCCGGCAGCTCAGGATATCGTTCCGCCGGATCGGCCGCGCAGGCCCGAGTGATCACTTCATTCAACTCCAACACCCGCGAGGAATCAGACCAGCCAATAAGCTCGGGAGGTAACCGAGGGAACTCCGCCGCGGCCATACCCGTCGTCGCCACATACAGGACTTTTCCCAGACTGTAGAGATCCGCGGCCTTGGTCCCTGGCCCTTCCGGCGCCTCATACCCGGGCGTTCCCACCGAAGTCAAGGTAACTTCCGCCGAGCTGACCAGGCCCACGTCAGCAATCTTCGGACGACCGTTCACGTAAATCAGGTTGGAGGGCTTCACGTCCCGGTGAATTAGGCCCAAGCCGTGCAACTCAGCCAACGCCTCCGCCAGGTCGACCGCCAACCGCAGGGCCTCGTCCGCTGGCAGGCGTCCAGTCGCCACAAGGCGCTCCTTCAAGGTCAACGGAATGTAGCTATCGGGATCAATTTCAGTGCCTCGCTCCACGTCATCGGCCAACTCCATGACGTAGAAAAAAAACCCTTCCCCCTCATTAAAACCCACATGTAACAGCGCCAACTGTCGGGCGCACCCAAACGCCGATTTCTGAAACCGCGTGATTCCTTCGAGTTCACGTCGATAAGGCCGCTCCGAATCAAACCGACTGCGGGAAACGACTTTGACCGCCCGCAAAACTCCCGTCACGCCCCGCGCCAACCAGACGTCGCCGTAGCTCCCCCCGCCAATCTTCCGCAGCAGTTGGTAATCGGGAACTCGCGGGGGGGATTTGGGAGGCTCGGGCATGGCACCACGGGTCAGCGAAGCGGGCAACCGGTCGAAGGCCGACGAATCTCGCCGACTCCCGCCCCAACTGCTGACTTTCGACCGTTGGCAATGGGGCTAACCAACCTTCTCTCCCAGTCGTTCCAATTCACGCCTCGCCGTCTGACGGGTCCGGCAAATGATGGTATCGATCGTCCCGCGCCTCATTTTGAAATGGTCAGCCACCTGCACCGGTGTCCAACCGTCGAAGGTAATCAGGTGGTAAATCTGATAATCCTTGACCGAAATGAGCTGTTTGAGTCGACGCAGCAAGAGATCGTGAAAATCCCGGTCCGAAACTTCGCCTAATGGATCATCGGAACCCGGTGCGGGGACCCGCTCGGCCGTAGACGTGCGCTCATCCTGTCCCTCGCGGTAAAGCGGGCTGGTGACCAATCGTCGTTTTCTCTGAGCGTCAATCGCACACCACGTAGTGAGTTGCCCCAACCACCGTCGAAACGCGCCCGGTCGCCCTCCGGTCTCGAAGACCCCGATCGTACGCGCAACCCGGGAAAAAACCTCCTGGCCCACCTCCTCTGCCTCGGATTCGGTCAACCCATGTTGACGTCCAATGCTTAGGACCAAACGGCGGTAGCGGTTAAAGAACTGCTTCCAACCCTCGTCGTCCTCCAGGTCCTTGACGCGGTTGATCAAAGTGAAACTGGTTCGGCGATTAGCATTGGTGGCAGTACCCATGACGGAAAATAAAACGGGATTGCGGGGACTTATCTTGCGGGTGTTTTCGCTCGGGCATCGGCTTCGCTCAAGCTGATTATTGAATCGTTCCGCCAGGGACGTACTCGACGGAGAGACATCGTCGGGTGATTCTTGACCACCTCAACGCAGAACGCGTGAATTTCACGCAGCAAGGTGGGCGAAACGCGTTACTAAAACGTCCAAAAAACGTAAAAAACACCTGCATTTGCAGGCCTCCGCCCCTCTGGCACTGGTGATGCTGACAAAGGAGAAAGGCGTTGACACAAAAAGTGAGCGGTCACTAGTGTCCGCGCCACATCACTCCGTTACACAACCAAAGTTATGAATCGTCTCCGTCAGCAAAAGGTCAGCGCGTTTACGCTGATCGAGCTCCTCGTGGTGATCGCTATCATCGCAATTCTCGCCGGCATGCTCCTGCCCGCCCTGGCCAAAGCCAAGGCCAAGGCTAACCGCATCGCCTGCGTCAATAACCTCAAGAACGTGGGCCTCGCCTGCCGTATCTTCGCCACCGACAACAACGGCCGCTTCCCCTGGGACGTGTCGGTCTCTGAAGGTGGCGGAGCTGAATACGTTGCGCAGACTGGTGGCACCAACTTCCCCGGCGGACCTGCCGGCGCGGTGAACATCCAAGCCAATCCGGTGTGGGCGCTCTTCACAGTGCTCTCCAATGAATTGAGCACCCCGAAAATCATCCTCTGCCCGTCGGACTCCAAAAAGAGGCCGGCCGCCACCTGGCGCGCCATGTTGGCCTCCAACGGCAACACCGTCACTGACCCGAACAAGAGCGTCAGCTACTTCATCGGCTTGACCGCCAACGAAGAACAGCCGCAGTCGATCCTCGGTGGCGACCGCAACATGACCAACGGTATCGGCAGCATCCCGGCCATCTTTGATGGCGATAAGGGCCCCTCCACTAGGGGCGTCAAAGTGATCATCCAAGCCCCGATGGGTGCCCCGATCCGCAACGTTAACGTCAGCGTCGGGTTTACCGGCAACATACACCAGAACGCCGGCAACTTCGTCCTCGGCGATGGTTCCGTCCAACAGACCAGCTCCGGCCGCGCCAGAGAGCAGATCCGCGATGCGGGCGTGGCGACCGATTCCACCCAAGAATACATCTTCCCTTGGGATTCTGAATCGACGAGGTAATCGATCTTCAGTTTCCGTTTTCTCAGGCGCCCCGGATCGGGGCGCCTTTTTTTTGGCCCGCTCCAATTCTCGTACGGACCTAGCCTTGTCCCGCGCCCCCCTCCTAAACCACCCTCTGCCCATGGATGCCTTCGCCAATCCTGATCTTTGGATCAGCCTCCTCACTTTGACCGTTCTGGAGGTGGTTCTGGGAATTGACAACCTGATTTTTATTTCAATTCTAAGCGCCAAGTTGCCGACCGAACAACAAGCCAAGGCACGCCGAGTCGGCCTCAGCTTGGCGTTAATTACGCGGATCCTCCTCTTGTTATCTCTGTCCTGGGTCATGCGCCTCGATAAACCCTTCTGGCAAACCACAATTGGCAGCTACCCACTCTCGGTATCCGGCAAGGATCTGATTCTTCTGTTGGGAGGACTCTTCCTGATCGCCAAGAGCACCTATGAAATCCATGAGAAATTGGAAGGTGTGGATGGCGAGAAGAGTGCGAAAGTGACGCCCACCTTTTCTTCCGTGGTAACCCAGATCCTCCTACTCGACATCGTCTTTTCCCTCGATTCCGTGATCACAGCCGTTGGAATGGTGAACCAAATTGTGGTCATGGTCGCCGCCGTGGTCATCGCTATGGTGGTCATGTTGGTCTTCGTCGATCAGATCGCCCGATTTGTCGATCGGCATCCCACCATCAAGATGCTCGCCCTCTCGTTCCTTATCCTGATCGGAACCATGCTGGTCGCCGAGGGGTTCCATCAGCACATACCCAAGGGTTACATTTACTTCGCGATGGCCTTTTCCGTGGGTGTTGAAGTTCTGAATATCCGCACGCGCCGAACCGAAAAAGTCGAATTGCACCAGCCCTACCGATGAGCCCCGCCGAACTCCAATCAAACGAGGACCTTCGCCGGCATGAGTTTCCGGTAGTCGGCGAGAAAATCTTTCTCGCTCACGCAGCGGTGTGTCCGCTGCCCCGCCGGGTGGCCGAGGCCGTTACTCAGAGGGCTCAGGCGGGAATGCTCGATGACCAGGAAGCAGCCCTACCCGGCGGCTTCTTTTCTGAGACCCGCCGACTTATTGCGAAGGTCTTAAAGGCCCAACCCGAAGAAATCGCCCTGGTTGGACCCACTTCCGTTGCCTTAAGTTACATCGCCGCTGGCCTGCCCTGGCGAAAAGGGCAGAACGTCGTGGTGTACCACGACGACTATCCCTCCAACGTCTACCCGTGGATGGCGTTGTCGGAGCGAGGCGTGCAAGTCCGTTTCTTGAACGTGCGGGAACTTGGACGCATTCGGCCCTTTGAAGTTCAGGGTCAAGTCGACGAAGACACCCGAATGGTCGCCCTCGCTAGCTGCCACTTTATTAGCGGTTGGCGCCTGGAGATTGAAGCCCTCGGTCGGTGGCTTCGCTCCCGCGGAATTTGGTTCTGCGTCGACGGCATCCAAACCCTAGGAGCGTTTCCTACCACCGTCGATCATGTGGATTTCCTCGCGGCCGATAGCCACAAATGGCTCTTAGGACCGTGCGGTGCCGGAGTTCTCTATGTGCGCCGAGAACTACAAGACACACTCAAACCAATCGTCCATGGCTGGAACAACGTGCGTTGTCCTGAATTCGTGACTGAGGAGGATATTGTTTTTCGTCCCGATGCCCGTCGATACGAGGCAGGGAGCCATACTATCTTGGGACTGGCCGGCCTGAGGGCCGCGTTTGGCTTGCTTGAAGAGGTCGGAGTAGAGGCGGTGGCCGCCGATCTCACTCAGAAACGAGCTTGGCTGGCAAATGCCCTGCAAGCGAAGGGCTGTGAAGTCTTATTTCCAGAACTCAGCCCGGAGAACACCAGCGGAATCGTGACGTTCGCCCAGCCCTCGGAGGAAACCGGTTCTCTCCACGCACGACTGACGGCGGCCGGAATCGTCACCTCGCTCCGGACAACCCGCGACGGTCGTCGCTGGATTCGGCTTAGCCCCCATTACTACAACACCCTGGGCGAACTGGAGCGAACAGTAGAGCGGATCCGCTAGCCGAGCCATGAACTGTTGGCAAACTGGACCTCGCCACTTGTTTGCCCGCCGGGAGCTCAGTTACCCTATCGTCACTTGCGCAGGGATCCGTTCAGATCACCTCCGCGCGCCCTAGCCATCGCCATCACAGCCATGTCGTCTGCCCTAGCCTCTGCCCCGGTGTCAGCGAAAACATCGGAAGACTTGTGTCACCGCAACCACACTTTACGCAAGGATCGTTCGTTTATCCAAAATGCGGGTTTGAAATTCCAGCAATGGCTCGAATCTCGGATCGCCGCCGCCTCTCCATTGGGTGATCCCCACATCTATGAGACTCGTCACTTTCCCTGGGCTGCCGAAATTGAGCGGGAATGGTCGCTCGTTCGAAAGGAACTGGACGCGGTCATGGTCTTCCGGGATCAGATGCCCAGTTTTCAGGACATTTTGAAGGAAGTCCGCATGATCCAGTCGGACAACAACTGGAAAACCTATTTTCTCGCAGGTATCAGCATGAACTGCTCGGAGAACGCCCAGCGTTGCCCCGAGACGATGCGTCTACTGGGCAAAATTCCGGGAATGACCACCGCGTTCTTTAGCATTCTTTCCCCGGGAAAGCACATTCCGGCCCATCGAGGCGCTTGGAACGGAATTCTCCGTCTGCACCTGGGCTTGCTGGTTCCGGAACCTCGCGATCGGGTAAAAATCCGGGTGGGAAATGATTTTTATTCCTGGCGTGAAGGTGAGGCCTTCATTTTCGATGATACGTTCAACCACGAGGTCTGGAACGATACCTCGGGTTACCGGGTGGTTCTGTTCGTTGATTTCGCCCGTCCTTTGAAACAGCCGTGGCGTTTCATCAATGAACGAATGCTGAAATGGGGGGCCCTTGCTCCATTCCTCCGCGAGGCCGGCGAAAAGCAGAAGAAGTGGCAGGATTTGTTGTGGAAGAAGCCTTGAAACGGCAAGATTTCGGAATGGACGGAGGCCGCCCCAGGAAGTGCATTGGTTCCCGAATTACCGGCTCACGCCTGTACCAAGGGAGCGATTGTTTGCGACTCCTTGGGTCCTAATTAAGTTGGATCGACATGAGAAACCGTTTCGCTGTAACGGCGCATTTCGCCGGAGAATGGGATGAATCCCGCGTACAGCGCTGGGCCGAAACCACCCGGGCACGCCTGGAGGCCCCGACGGTCACCCTCGGAGTGGTCTTCATGACGCCTCAGTTTTTTGACGTCGCCAATGAAGCCCTCGACATCCTTCGCCTACACGCCCGCATTCCCCTGCTGGTCGGTTGTTCCAGCCAAAGCCTAATCGCCAATGGCGAGGAACTCGAAGACCAGGCCGGTCTAGTTCTGCAGCTGCTTCATTTGCCTGGGGCAGAACTGACCGGAACTCATTTTGCCCAAAATGTGATCGAGGATTTATCCGGTCCCACGGCTTGGCAGGAGAAGACTAAGGTCAAGCCGGACAAGACTCATGGGTGGCTGATCTTTGCCGATCCCTTCCATCTCGATGGCGAATCTTGGCTGCGAGAATGGAACAACGCCTATCCGGGAATCCCCAGCATCGGTGGACTCGCCAGCGGAGTCTTCGAGGATCAACGAACCCAGCTCTACCTGGACGGCGAAGTTTTTGAGGAAGGTGTCGTGGCGGTGAGTATCGGCGGAGGAGTCCGACTCGAGTGCGTGATTTCCCAAGGTTGCACTCCGATCGGAGCACCTTGGACGGTGACGAAGGCCGACCGGAATTTCATTTTCACCATCGCCAATCGGCCCGCTTACAACGTGCTGGTGGATACGTTCAACGGTCTTCCCAAGGACGAACAAAACCGGGCTCAGGGCAATCTCTTCGTCGGGTTTGCGAGCAGTGAATACTGCGAGGAATTCCAGCGAGGCGACTTCCTTGTCCGCAATCTGCTCGGAGCCGATCCACAAAACGGAGTCCTGGCCGTGGGCGCTCTGCCGCGCACCGGTCAAACGATTCAGTTTCATCGGCGTGATGCGGCTTCGGCCACCGAAGACCTCGCCGCGTGTCTGGCCCAAACCCGCCAGAGACTCCGGGGCGAGACTCTTTTGGGTGGTATTCTCGGCATCTGCAATGGCCGTGGACTCCGACTCTTCGGCAAACCTAATCACGATGCAGGTCTGATCCAAGAGCAGCTCGGACCACTCCCTATCGCTGGTTTTTTCTGCAATGGTGAATTGGGACCGGTCGGAGGCCGCAACTTTCTCCACGGTCACACGGCGTCGCTGGGCCTGTTTGTCAAAGCGTGAATATTCTAGTCCCCAGTCCGGCGTGCGCGGAGCCCGAGGAGCCGTTGCGACTCCGCCCGGATGTCATGGCTCGGCTCGATTTCGAGTCGATTTTTGGCAATTCCAATCCAGTTGAGCTCGAGCTTGGTTCTGGTGATGGCTCCTTCCTAGCCAATTACGCGGCACTTCATCCGGAACAAAATTTCCTCGGGGTCGAACGACTTTTAGGGCGCCTCCGAAAATTAGGACGCAAAGGCGGGCGAGCGAATCTTACCAACCTGCGCACCCTACGACTCGAAGCCGCTTACCTCCTGGAATGGATGATTCAACCGGGTTCCCTCGCTGCACTTCACATTTATTTCCCAGACCCTTGGCCCAAGCGCCGTCATTGGAAGCGACGCCTCATCAACGCCAATTTCACGCGTCATGCCGAAGCAGCCTTGGCACCCGGTGGACGCGCCTCAATGCGCACGGATAACGCCCCGTATTTCGAGCAGATGAATGAGGTTTTCCGGGCACATTCGGGGTTCATCACAACCGATTCGCCGCCGGAATTATTAGCCGTAACCACGGACTTTGAACGTGAGTTCAATGCCCAAGGTATTCCAACCCTCCAAGCGTCTTTCGTCAGACGGGGCGCGGGCGCGCACGAAGCGGTATCCGGGCCGACTCCGAACCGCAACGTCCCATGAAAAACTTCCGGATAACCCTCCTGCCCTGGGTCCTCGGAGTCGCCTTCTCACTGATGGGCGCGATGGGCCAAAACCTGACGAACCTCCCTACCCTCACCGAAAAGCAGGACCGCGTCCTCAACGGACTCGCCCGCGACCGGTTCGGCGGTCGGTGGGTCGACCTCACGCCGGCCCAGCTTTCGGACTTACGTAAACGCGCCGACGCCTATTTTGAAAACCAAAAGCGTTGGCATCTCCCTGGTGGACTCGTGGCCAGCGTCCGTTTTGCTGACACGAACCGTTCGCAGGTGGCCTCGTACGAAGCGCTAAACCTCAGTGCGGCCCAGACCGGATACCTCCTAGGAGCACACGCCTTCCATTTTGTGGTGATGCGGGAGTCCCGTTCGTTAACGGAGATCAGCAACCTTTTGACCGGAGTAGAGCGGCTCCTTCGCAGCGGTCCTAAACCCGGATTTGTTCCCTGCTTTATCGGAAGGGCCGATGATCCGGCTTACCAAGCCTATTATTCCCGGTACGGCGGTGCCGATTCCAGTCGGACCGGCCTGGGTAAACTTGCTTTCAGTAGCAAAGATACGAACGGTGCTGCGCTGGTGTGGTTGGGGGGAACTACTCGCGACCAATATGCGGGACTCAATTTTGGACTCGGAATGGTCCATAAACTGGCCCGTGACCCCGCCATCCGAAACCGCTGTGCCCGCGCCATCGGACTGATCCTGGATCGCTTGGCCGAAGATGATTGGCGAATTGATGAAGGCGATGGCCGGGTGACCTTTGTAACCCCGTTATTGAAAACCGCCCTGCTCTGCACCGGTGCCGCTGTAGATCCAAGGCGCTTCCTGGCGCTGTACAAAACCAACGCGGCTTTACTTTTGGAGCAACCGGCACCCTCCGTTGTGCGTTATTCGGACTACGGGCCCAACATTTCCGTCTTCGCCAATTTTGATGTCCTCGCGCGACTGGACACTGATTCAGGACGGCACCTCCAGTTTCAGCAGCGTCTGACCCAACTGTGGCGCGAGGGGGAATCCGATCTCAACCCGTTCTTCGCCGCCCTCTATTTGGATGCCTTTGAACGGAGCCAGAACAAATCCGGCGCCCTGAGTACCCTTCAGGGAATGTTGTATCCGTTCCCCCCGCCGCCCCGAAGTGCCTTGAGCCCGACCGGTGATCGCTCCTCGATGACGCGACTCGCCGCTAACGGGAAGGAATGGTCGCGCTACGCTTTGCCGCTACCTCAACGGCCGGTCGCCCCGTTTCAATGGATGCAGTCACCTTACGAATTAGAAGGGCCGGCTGAGCCACTTTTGGAGCATCCTGGCGTGGATTTCGTGATCACCTTTTGGATGGCCCGGGAATCCAGCGTCATTCCGGACGAAAATGCCCGACCGCCCTCGGCTGGGATCCGCCGTCGGTTTGAAACGAATTCAGTGCAACTGACCAACCTGCCAACCGCTCCAATCGTGCCGCCGAAATTGGCGCCCTGAGCTGGGGTGGCGGGTCAGAGCAGTCCTGACCGGTCAGTTCCCGAACCAGAATCTCAGAGGCAGATTCCGTAGGCCTTCTCTGGATCGATCCCGAGTTCCTTGATCGCAGCGGCGACGTCACTCATGGGTAGTTCCCCTTTCTTAGCCAAGGCGTAGAGCACGCCAATCGCAGTGCATTCCGCATCCATTTCAAAAAACCGGCGCAAAACAGGTCGCGCCTCGCTCCGACCGAATCCATCTGTCCCCAAACTCAACAACCCCCCAGGAATCCAGGGAGCGATCTGATCGGCAACGAGCTTGAGGTTATCAGTGACCGCGGTCCAAGGACCTGATTCCCGGGCTACAGTATCCTCGAGGTAACTCGACCGCGGTGTCTCGGTGGGATGAAACATATTCCAACGTTTGGCCGCTTGAGCCTCGGTCCGTAGACGCTTGAAACTGGTCACACTCCAGACATCGGCACTCACCCCGAACTTTTCCAAAATCTGCTGCGCTTTGATGGCCTGCTGGAGGATGGCACCCGCACCAAGAATCTGGGCCTTGTGCTTGTGACCGGTGGCTCCGGGTCGAACCTTGTACATCCCCCGAAGAATTCCCTCGACCACGGCTGGGTCCTCCGGCATGGCCGGATGCGAATAATCCTCATTGTGGAGGCTGATGTAGTAGAAGAGATCTTCACCTTCTTGATACATTCGCTTCAGGCCATCGGCCACGATGACCGCGAGTTCGTAGGCATAGGCCGGCTCATACGCGAGCAGATTGGGGACCGTCGTCGCCGCCAAATGGCTTTGCGCGTCCTGATGTTGCAGCCCTTCGCCGTTCAGGGTGGTGCGTCCAGAAGTCGCCCCCAGTAAGAAGCCACGGCAGCGAGAATCACCCGCGAGCCAAATCTGGTCGCCTACTCGCTGAAAGCCAAACATCGAGTAGTAGATGTAGAAGGGGATCGTGGGCACCCCGTAAGTGGAATAGGCCGTCCCCGCAGCCACAAAACTGGCCATAGATCCAGCCTCATTAATGCCCTCCTCCAGCAACTGTCCAGTGCGAGACTCCCGATAATAGGCCGCATTACTCCGATCGACGGGATCATAAAGTTGACCTTTGGAGCTGTAGATACCGATCTCGCTAAAGAGACCGTCCATTCCGAAGGTACGCGCTTCGTCCGGAACAATCGGTACGATGAATTTGCCCACTTCACGATGGCGAAGAAGTGAACTGAGCAAGAGGACGAAGGCCTTGGTGGTAGAAGCACCTCGAAGCCCCTTGTTCAATTGAGTGAATTCCTGCGCGGTCGGCACTGCGAGCGGCGGTGCCTTCAGCTGTCGAAGTGGCAGAAAGCCGCCCAGTGCTTTTCGCCGGGCCAAGAGGTATTTTGACTCCGGGGAATCCTGAGGCGGGCGATAAAATGGCATGTCCGCAATGACATCGTCGCCAATCGGAACCTTGAAGCGCCCGCGAAACTCCCGCAGCTCCCGCTCGTTCAGTTTCTTTTGCTGATGGGACGGATTACGTCCTTCTCCGGCTTCACCCAGTCCGTATCCCTTGACAGTCTTGGCGAGGATTACGGTCGGCCGACCCTGGGCTTTGTTAACCGCGAAGTCGTAGGCCGCGTAAACCTTCTTAGAGTCGTGGCCACCGCGCATCAGCCGCTTTAACTGATCATCCGTGAGATGATGCACCAACGGGAGTAATTCTTTGTACTTACCGAAGAAGTTCCGCCGGATGTAACTGCCCGGTTCAACGATGTATTTTTGATACTCACCATCCACCACTTCCTCCATACGTCTCATCAGGAGACCCGTCTTATCCTTGGCGAGCAAATCATCCCAGTCACTGCCCCAGATCACTTTGATGACATTCCAGCCGGCCCCACGGAAAGCTCCCTCCAATTCCTGGATTATCTTTCCATTACCCCGCACTGGTCCGTCGAGGCGCTGCAAATTGCAGTTCACCACCCAGACCAAGTTGTCGAGTCCTTCGCGGCCAGCGAGGTTGATTTGCCCCAAGGTTTCGGGCTCATCGGTCTCGCCATCGCCAATGAAACACCACACGCGTGGCTCGTTCTCCGAAGGAATTAGGCCCCGATGCTGAAGGTACCGGCTGTAGCGGGCTTGGTAGATCGATCCGATGGGCCCCAGACCCATAGAAACCGTGGGAAACTGCCAATAATCCGGCATCAAATACGGGTGCGGATAGGAACTGAGACCGGCATGCGGCTGGAGCTCCTGACGAAAATTCAGTAGATGCTGATCATCCAACCGATACTCAAGATAGGAGCGCGCGTAATTACCGGGAGACGCATGGCCCTGAAAAAACACAAGGTCAGCAATGCCATTATCTCCTCCTCGGAAGAAATGATTGAAACCCACCTCGTAAAGGGTCGCGAGCGACGCGTAGGTGGAAATGTGACCTCCGACTCCCAAACTCCCAGAATTGGCCTTCACCACCATCGCCATCGCATTCCATCGGACATACGACTTGATGAGCCGCTCGACGGCCAAATCACCCGGATAATCGGGTTCCTGATCCGCCGGGATCGTATTAACGTAGGGCGTCGAGGTGACCGTGGGAATGCTGTGCCCGCGCGCCCGAAGCCCTTCGATAAAATCGGTGATCAGAGATTTCTGCTGTTCCGGCGGTTTGCCGGTAAGGACAACATCTGCCAATCCCTCCAGAGAATCGCTCATGCGATTCAGGACGGCGCCGGGCCGGTTGTCTTGAGTGGTTTGGGAAGATTTCGGAGCGATACGCATGCCTTGTAGTTTCGGGGAGGTGAGTGAGGTCACTTCCGAGCGGAAACAGTAGACCAAAAGCCGTGGGTGCCAAGGGAACTAATCCAGTCAGGCCTTCTAGAACCCCATCGAATAATGACTCCATCGAACCTACTAAATTCTGATGACCTGTGGCGCAAGACCAATTTCAGGGAGGATTGTGGACCGAGAACAAACCGCCGCGCCCTTGCGGACGCGGCGGCGACGACCAGCCACGGTGGGGGTCAAACAGGCCGGTTGTGGCGTCCTTTGCTCAAATAAGACGGGGTCATTGCGACCGGCGCTGACGAAATCGAGTCACCTCGACAGGCTGACGAGGTGTGGCACCAGCCTCAGACGGTTTTGCGTCAAATTGCAGCAGCTGGCGGGCCGTTCTCAGAGACGAAATTCCGAACGACTTGAATTCTACCCTAGACTCGCCAGGCCAGGCTCCGATCAGCAGTCTTACCCTTCATGGATCTAGCTGAAATCCCCTTGTGCTCACCCGCCGAATTTCTGGCTTGGGATGAAGCCTTATTGGCTGAAGCTGAGAGCGGAGGCGGGGAATTTCTTTGGTTTTGGGAATCCCCGGTACCCTTTGTCGTGGTCGGCTACGGGCAAACAATCTCACGAGAAGTGAACCTGCCAAGCTGTCAGGAACAGGGTGTACCAGTACTGCGGCGGTGTTCGGGCGGGGGCACGGTGGTCCAAGGACCTGGTTGCCTGAATTACGGCGTCGCCCTCCGGTGGGATTCACGTCCACCCCTCCAGACAGTCACCGGTACCAATCGATGGATAATGGTCCGGCAAGCCGTCGCGTTAAACCGCTTAGCCGGCGGGACCGTGGTCATTCGCGGTCACACCGATTTGGCCCTGATCGAGAGCAGTTTCGAACGTAAGTTCTCCGGGAATGCGCAACGACGGACCCGCCGAGCGCTACTGTTTCACGGCACGATTCTTTACGGAATGAATCTGGACCTCGTCGGTCAGCTTTTACCTCTTCCCCAAGACCGGCCCCAATACCGCGGCTCCCGCTCGCACGCCGACTTTATCACCAATCTCCCCGTATCACCCGAGTCCATCCGCGCCGCCTTAATGGAAGAATGGCGGGTTAGCCAAAAAGCGTACGGACTCCCCTTCGATCGCCACCGACACGCACTCTTGGAACATTACCTTGAGGAGGACTGGCACCAGCGGCGCCGGACCAACCACAACCCGATTTCAGCGTCCAATTAGGTGGCCAACTAATTTGCAGTTAACCTTTACCAACAGGAATCCACCCCCTGTCTCGGCTCTAGAACCCGGGTCCGTCGATTGACACTCCTGCTGGCCCACCGGTACCTTGCTAAGTAACTAAGCGCTGGACCTTCGGGTTCGGCCTAGGAGGATTGTATGGCCGAAGGATATTGTGTGCGGTGCAAAGCGAAGCAGCCAATCGCTGATGCCGTCGAAGAAACGATGAAGAACGGGCGCAAAGCAGTGAAGGGCAAATGCCCGGCCTGCGGGGCGGTCATGTTCAAAATCCTCGGTGGCAAGGTGGGCGCCACCTCCATCCCAGCAATTCCAACGCCGCCTGCCTGACCCATACCACTCATGGCCATTGAACTGGCGTACGTCCTCGTCACCCCGTACTCGCTGGCAAAATCCCGCACTGGCGGAATTCTAGCACGTCTGCTTACGCGTTCAGGCTGCGAGCTTGTGGCCGCTCGGATGTTCGCGCCGAGCCCTGACCTCGTCCGAAATTATTCGGAAGAAATCGTCACCGCCTCGGATCCTCAGGATCGCGGCACCCAGGAGCTTCTGCGTGACTACGTGCTGAGGCAGTTCGCGCCCGACTCGCGGACGGGAAGGCGGAGGCGTGTCCTGTTGCTGTTATTTCGGGGTGAAGATGCGGTCCGGCGGGTTCGTTCGGTAGTGGGCAACCTGGCCCCACGCTATGTCGGTGGCGAGACCATCCGGGGAACCTTCGGTGATTACGTCACCGATGACGATGGCCGAGTGACGTACTTCGAACCCGCCGTTCTCGCCGCCCCGACAGTCGAAGAGGCTCGGACTAAACTCCGTTTATGGGCCCATTACTCAGCCACAGACGGGGGACTGCTTTCGGATCCGATTGCCTACCCCACCGGGACTACTCCTCAACGAACACTGGTCCTGGTAAAGCCGGACAATTTTCGAACATCCGCCGGCCGGCCCGGGAGCGTGCTCGATTTTTTTAGCCGAACCGGTTTGTATATTGTTGGATCTCGACTACTGCACCTCAGTACGGCCCAGGCCCTCTCATTCTATGGTCCCGTTCGCGAAGCACTGAGAACGCGTCTGAATGCGTTGGCCGGTGCCGAATCCAAAAAAGCCCTCGCCGCATACCCCGAGTTTGGTTTCAGCATCCCAGCGTCCGTCGAGGCCCAACTAGGCCAACTGTTGGGTCCACTCTACGGCGATTTTCGATTCGACAATCTCGTGCGCTTTATGAGTGGGCGATCGGAACGGGAATGTCCAATTTCGGAACTTGATCAACCGGGTAGCGAACCCTGCCTCGCGATCGTGTACGAGGGACCGGACGCGGTGGCGAAATGCCGCGATGTTTTGGGTCCCACGGACCCAGGGCAGGCTCCGCGCGGAACCATCCGGCGTGAATTCGGCGCCAGCATTCTCGTCAACGCCGCCCACGCCAGTGACAGCGTTGAATCAGCACATAGGGAAATCACAATCATCCAACCGGAACTCGACGATCTCCACCGCGAACTCGAGGCCGTCTGGGGTGTCGAATAATCCGGCGCAAGAGGATTTGCCAGGTAATAACGTGCGGCACCCTGGACGCAAGCGTTGACCTGTGTGGCCTTCGTTCCACTCTTCTCCGCAGATGAACTCCATGCGCCGTCGCCGATTCCTCTCCTACTCCACCCTCGCCTTCGCCGGGGGGATAGCCACCCGCCGCGCACAGTCAGCCCCAATGCTGCCCTTGACGGAACTGTCCGCCCGTCCGCCCGTCATCGTTTCCACCTGGCCCTTTGGCCAACCGGCGAACGAAGCCGCCCTGGCGGTGTTGAAACGCGGTGGTTCCGGCCTCGACGCGATTGAGCAAGGAATTGGCGTAACGGAGTCAGACCCCACCAATCCCAGCGTAGGTCTGGGGGGCATTCCAAATTCGGCCGGAGTGGTACAACTCGATGCCTGCATCATGTCAGGTCCCGGCCACAAGGCCGGCAGCGTGGCCGCGGTGGAGGGATTCGTACATCCGATCGGTATCGCTCGGCGGGTCATGGAGAGTACCCCACACGTATTGTTGGTAGGCGAAGGCGCCAGGGCGTTTGCGGCGCAACACGGCTTTCAACGAGGCCCGAAAATCTCACCAGCTCAGGAAAAGGCCTGGCAAAAGTGGAAGTCTTCGCAAGCCACCAAAGCCAAGGACAACAGCAACCACGATACCATTGCCATGGTTGCCCTGCTCCCGGATGGCAATCTGTTCGGCGGCTGTTCCACCAGCGGCTTCGGATACAAACTCCCGGGTCGGGTCGGAGATTCCCCCATCATTGGCAGCGGTCTCTACGTCGACAACGAAGTCGGAGCCGCCGGGGCCACGGGGCTTGGCGAAAACGTCATGCGCTACTGCGGTTCTTTCCTCGTCGTGGAACTTATGCGTCAGGGACTCCACCCCCAAGAAGCCTGTCTCGAAACAATCCGCCGAATCGCTCGCCTCGATCCTAAAGGCTTCGATCTTGCGATTAACTTCATCGCCCTCGACAAAAAGGGACGCTTCGGAGCCGCCGGAACAGGACAGGGATTCCAATATGCGGTCACGTGTGACAACTTCAGCAAGGTACTTCAGAGTCCGGGCCTAACTACTCAGGAAATCGGACCGGTAGGAGGCAATCAGCCCAAATAGTCGGGGGAGACTGCCGGAGTCGAACCTCGCACGCGCCGGGGCGATTCATCATTGGATCCATCTTTAGTAATCCAAAACAAATAGGATGGCACCGGCTCAAAGTGGAACAGGGGCTGGACATCTGGCCGCCAACCCAATTCGAAGTAGCCTACCCACGTGCACACAGTCATCCATTGGTTTCGTCGGGATCTTCGAATTTCAGACAATACCGCGCTTTTCGAGGCTTGGACCCGCACGCAAATTTTGGTGCCAGTGTTCATCTGGGACGACGCCATCCTGCGGGCTCCTGATGTCGGAGCGGCACGGGTGGATTTTCTTCTTCGTTCCTTAGAGGCCTTGGCCAAGAATCTCGAGGCGCTGGGGCACCGGTTAATTATCCGCCATGGCAATCCAGCGGATGAACTCCTGACGCTAACCCGCCAAACCAAAGCCGCCGCCGTTTTTACGAATCGCGACTACGAGCCTTATGCCATTACTCGCGACCGGGCCGTCGCCACCGCACTGTACCAGGCAGGAGTCTATTTTGAGTCATTCAAAGACGCGGTGGTCTGGGAAGGACGAGAAATTCTGACCAAAGCCGGCGAACCCTACACCGTCTTCACTCCCTATGCTAAAGCCTGGCGCGCCCGAACCCAAACCTCACCGTTCGCGCGAATCGGCCACGCCAAACTTCCGCTGGATCCAGGGATAAAATCGCTCGCTTTGCCCGCCGACAGCGCAGCGCTTGACCATCCGCTACGACAAACCTTTTTCCCGGCCGGCGAGCATGCGGGTCAGACGGCCTTAAAGCGATTCGTCCAACAACGTGTTTTCGCTTATGACCAGGCCAGGAACATTCCGGCCTTGGAGGATGGCACCTCAAAATTATCGCCTCATCTCCGGTTCGGCACCGTTAACATTCGAACTGTGCTCGCGCACTTGGGTCAGGCCACCGCTCAAGCCGCTACCGTCGAAGCCAAACGAGGTGCGGAAGTGTGGGAGACCGAGCTGATCTGGCGTGAATTCTACATACAAATTCTGGCCAACTTCCCCCGGGTCGCCGCCGGGAATTTTCGAACAGAGTATGACGCACTTGAGTGGTCGGGAACGGAATCCCAATTCACGGCCTGGTGTGAAGGTCAGACCGGCTTCCCAATTGTGGATGCCGCCATGCGTTGTTTGAATGCGACCGGCTGGATGCATAACCGCCTAAGAATGATTGTCGCTATGTTCCTCACCAAAGATCTTCTCATCTCCTGGCAACGCGGCGAGCGCTACTTCATGCGACAATTGGTGGACGGTGATTTGGCCGCCAACAACGGAGGATGGCAATGGAGTGCGGGAACGGGCACTGATGCGGCGCCATATTTTCGAATTTTCAATCCCGTATCGCAGGGCGAACGATTTGACCCGGCAGGTGAATTCGTACGTCAGTGGGTCCCTGAGTTAAGCGGAACAGAAGCGGACGTTATCCATTGTCCGTGGGAGAATCCGCTTCTGCTCCGCCGGACAAAGTATCCGGCACCGATAATCGAGCATTCCCGACAACGGGAACGTTGCCTGGCTATGTTCAAGGCCGTGAAGAATCCTGGAGCCCGAAAACAGGAAAACGTCGGGTGATGAGCTGAAGCCCCTCGCTTAGGCCGCCACCACGTGGGGGGAACCCCCGCCCATGGCGCAGTGCATATCGTCACTCCAACTCTCGGTCAAATACCGGAACAACCAACTGCGGGAAGCTCGCAACCGCAAATAGCACTGCTTCAAATCAAGCACCATCGTGATGCGCCGATTCGGACAGTTAAGTTCGCCGACGTCGTGCGTGGCCACGACCTGAAAGCCAAGAACACGGGTGTGAAAATTAAAGGGACTGTGTTCCTCACCCTCAAACACGTCGGTGATATAGTGCGAGAAGTTCCGCCGGACAGTTTCCGCAACTGCCCCTCGCATTAAGGCCGCCGCGACCAGGACATTACCGCGCTGAGCAGGCACCACAGCAAACCGTCCGATCTCGGCGATGCAGTTATTGCGCACAAATGCTTCCAGATCGAGGTCGTTCGCGACCAGTTTGAAGCCATATGCCGCATACAGGTCGAGTGGGGGTTCATAGAGCACCCGGAGAACGCCGACCGGCTCCCCAGCTTGCTCCGCCACAAACCAAGAAACAGCCCCATCCTGGAGTTCTTCCAGGCTGACGAGTTTATCATCGGTGGAAATCCAGTGCTTCTCATCTCGATAGGTGGAACGCATCACTCCAAGCGCTTTCTGGCGCCCGCTTTCATCGGTGATCCGCGTCACCCGGAGGTCATGCTTTGGGAAAGGCATATTTCGTCCGGCGACCGTTAGGTTGCCATTGTTTGCCGGCAAGTGTCGAGATGGCGCGCATGATTTGTTCATGAAAGGTCGCCGCGACATTCTCCGGGTCTTCTCCAGGGAGAGGCGGCTTGAGAGGATGACCCAAATGCACCGAGAATGGCTCCAAGTCACCGATGGGACCGCTTCCTTGGTGGCGCGGAAAACGAATACCGCCAGGAACCACCGGTACCTGAGCATCCATCGCCAGGCGAGCCACTCCAACCTGTCCGCGCAAAAGCTCTGTCGGATGCCGATTGGCGGTGCCTTCTGGAAACACACCGACGGACCGGCCCGCCGCCAGTCGCACCCGAGCCTCCTCTAACGGAGTCCGTCCGTTTTCGAAGCGGGACTTGAATCGATTGAGGAATCTAGGTTTGGCGTCTTTGCGGACGACGACAATCGGATCGTGAAGTCGAATGACCCAGGCCAATCCGGGCATGAGGAGAAAATTCCAATCGGCGAGAAAGTGAACCATGCGGCCCGCCCGATAAAAACAGAGCCAACTGGGGACCACCACTGCCTCGGGACGTTGACTGTGATTCAACGCGAGAATGAACGGGTCACGATCGGGGGCAATGTGCTCGAGACCGTGGAACTCGCGGACTTGCCACCGAAAGGCCGTGGTAACGAGGCGACACATCAGGCGGGTGGCCCCTTGAGTCGCCAAGGCTGGCAAAGGACGCCGCCAGATCTCACTAATCCCCGGCACGCCGGCCCGGGGAAGCACCAGCTTGGAGTGAATGACGGAGGTAGAATTCATGCAAGAAGGGCGCGTAATGGCAGGCGATGCAATCCGGGGGCAAGCAGTTTCACCAGGCCGACCCAAATTGAGGCGCCGATTTTTCGCCCAGCATCGCGCAGCAAGATCGACCTTCTCCGCGGCTTGCACGAACGGGCAACTGTCTCCTAGCTTGTTCCGACTTAGCTCATGAAAGTGTACATTGACGGACAATTCTTCGACGAAGCCGAGGCCAAGGTGAGCGTGTTCGACCACGGCCTCCTCTATGGCGACGGCGTATTTGAGGGCATCCGCATGTACCACAACCGGATTTTTAAGCTCCGGGAACACATCGAACGGCTCTTCTGGTCCGCCAAGGCCCTCTTGCTCGACATTCCGATGTCTCCCGAAGCGTTGATTGCCGCCACGGTGGAGACGTGTCGTCGAAATAATCTGCGCGAAGGTTACCTTCGACTTTTAGTGACCCGCGGCAAAGGCACCCTCGGCCTAGATCCCCGGCGCTGTCCCAAAGCGTCCGTGATCATTATTGCCAGCACTATCCAGTTGTATCCGGAAAAATACTACGCGGAGGGACTCACCATCGTAACCGTGCCGACCACCCGAATGCTGGTGAATTCGGTGAATCCCGCGATTAAGTCGCTCAATTACCTCAACAATATTTTGGCCCGTATCGAGGCCAATAACGCCGGAGTTGAGGAAGCCATCATGCTCAACAGCGAGGGCTATGTGGCTGAATGTACCGGTGACAACGTATTTATCGTGCAAAAAGGCCGATTAAGCACCCCTCCGCTCAGCGCAGGCGCCCTTTATGGTATCACTAGAAACACCGTTCTCGATTGCGCCCAAGCTTTGGGAATTCAGTCAGCTGAACCCAATCTGACGCGTTACGACCTTTATATCGCCGATGAGATGTTCCTGACCGGCACCGCGGCGGAGATCGTTCCGGTGGTCAAGATGGACGGTCGCGTCATCGGTTCGGGCAAACCCGGACCGATCACCGCCAAACTGATTGCTGCTTTCCGTGAGAAGACGAAAACCGACGGAGAAGTCATTTTTGACTGAGACGGCGGAAGGTCCCGAGGTGAGCCCCCCTTGACTCTCGGGCGTCAGGTGCGGAAGTTGGACCCGCTGAATCATGCAATGCCAATTCTGCAAAAAAGCGCCGGCCACCGTTCATTACACTCAGATCGTCGCGAATGAGGTTAAAAAGGTGGACCTCTGCGACGTGTGTGCGAAAGAGAAGGGGGTAAACGATCCAACCGGCTTTTCCATCGCCGACCTTTTGTTGGGTCTTGGCGCCTCGCAAAAAATGGAAGAGGCCACCACTGCGACGGGATCTGAGGTGTCCTGCCCAACCTGCGGATTCACTCAGGCTGATTTCAAGAAAACGGGCCGTCTTGGATGCGCTAAATGCTACGAAGTCTTTGCTGATGGTCTCGAACAATTGCTCAAGGGAATGCACCGAGGTACCCAGCATAAGGGAAAGGTTCCGCCCACACTGCACCGGGCCGTCGATGCCGAGGCCCGCCTAACCCGGCTCGAAGCCGATTTAAAGACCGCCATCGCCAAAGAAGATTTCGAACGAGCTGCGACCCTCCGCGACGAAATCAAGCTGGCCAAAAAGCCTGCCACCATCGCTTGATCCGAAACTTTAAATCCTGTCGCCGATGAAGATCCTCGATTTCTTAACGCCTCCCGAAGCGGTCAGCCAGCGGTCAGGTCCGCATGACCAGATTGTTCTGTCGTCGCGGGTTCGACTGGCTCGCAACCTTACGGACGCCCCTTTCCCTGGACACGCCAAGAAGGCGGAACGCGTGAAGTCCTATGAACTTCTCATGCCCCTGGTCGCCGGCATGCCCCAGATGGCGCCTAACCCTTTTGCTGAAGGCCTCGACAAACTCACCCCGCTCGACAAGCAGGTCTTGGTCGAACGGCACCTTATCAGCCGAGAACTGGCGGCCAAAAGCGCCGGTAGTGGGGTCGTCTTAAATCAGGAGGAAAGCTTCTGCGTGATGGTCAATGAAGAAGACCACCTACGGATGCAGGCGCTCCGGCCCGGACTCCAGCTCAAGCAGTCTTGGCTGGCTCTCGACGCCCTCGATTCCGCCCTTCAGGAGCGCGTCGAATTCGCCTTCTCCGAGCAGTACGGCTATTTGACCGCCTGCCCCACAAACCTGGGCACTGGGATTCGTGTCAGTGCCATGTTGCACCTCCCTGGTCTCGTTCTGGCGGAACACATCAACCAGATCATTCAGGCCGTCAATAAACTCGGACTCGCCGTTCGGGGTCTATACGGCGAAGGCACCGAAGCGCTTGGCAACATCTTCCAGGTTTCCAACCAACAGACGTTGGGCGAAACCGAAAGTGAGATCGTGGAACGTCTCAACAAGGTTGCCCTGCAGATCATCGAGGCAGAACAAAACGCCCGGGCGGCGCAGTTCGAAAAGAAACCACGCCAGTTATTCAATCAGATCGGACGCGCTTTCGGAGCGCTCAGTCAGGCCCACGTGATTGCTTCGAAGGAGACTATGAACCAATTGAGCCTACTCCGCCTGGGGGTAGATCTGGGTATGTTCGAGGGAATTACCAGGCCGCTGGTGGACGAATTATTTCTGATCAGCCAGCCCTGGCATCTGCAACTGACCCGTCCGGAAAAACTCGATGCCGAACAGCGTGACGCGTTGCGAGCCGAGTTGCTCCGCCAGCGAATGCGCCAATTTCCGGCCCCGGATCACACCAAGGCGGTGGCCCCCAAAGCGGGCTGAAGGCCAGACTTGGCAGAGAATCCCGCGGATCCGTTACAGGACCATTGGAGGATTGCCATCCAACCCAGAACCTACCAGATTGAAGTCTCGACTTCTCCCCCCGAAGAACTTTTGACCTTGCGCCGCAACCTGCCCAAATTTCAAGTGTTGCGGTAAGAAGAGGAAACGTACTGCGACCCACGACGCTATGAGTGACGAAAATCTCAATAATTTTACCCCGCGCGCCCAGCAGGTGCTCGCCTTGGCCCGCAAAGAGGCCGACCGCTTCAGCCACAACTTCGTTGGGACCGAGCATCTTTTGCTGGGACTTATCAAATTGGGTCAAGGTGTGGCCGTTAACGTGCTCCAGCGCATGGGACTGGACCTCGAAAATGTCCGTCAGGAAGTTGAAAAAGAGGTCCGCAGTAACGGCGGTGAAGGCAAGGTGAGCGGCAACATTCCGTACACCCCGCGCGTCAAAAAGGTCCTGGCGCTCGCCGCTCGCGAAGCCAAGGCGCTCAACCATACCTACGTCGGCACCGAGCACATCTTGCTCGGCCTACTTCGCGAGGGTGATGGTGTCGCGGCCAAGGTTCTAAAAAATCTGGATGTGGATATCGAGGCTTGTCGCCAGGAAATTCTCAAAGAACTCGACCCCGGGTTTCAACAAAACGAGGGGGAAGAGACTGGCGGAGAACCTCCGAGCGATCAGGTCAAGGCCGGCAAATCAGAGGAAAGCAAAAAACCTCTGAAGACCCCCGCCCTGAAAGCCTTCGGCCGCGACCTCACCGAACTGGCGCGGAAAGGTGAAATGGATCCCGTCATCGGCCGGCAGTCGGAAATCGAACGAGTTATCCAGATTCTGTGCCGTCGCACTAAGAATAATCCGGTGCTCCTCGGTGAAGCAGGCGTGGGCAAGACGGCCATCGTCGAAGGATTGGCCCAAGAAATCGCCAAAGGAAACGTCCCTGAGCTGCTGTCCACCAAACGGGTCATCACCTTGGACCTCGCGCTGATGGTCGCGGGCACCAAATACCGGGGTCAGTTCGAGGAGCGGATCAAGGCCGTCATGGATGAGATCCGAAAATCGAAAAACATCATTCTCTTCATCGACGAACTCCACACAATCGTGGGGGCCGGCTCGGCCGAAGGCACAATGGATGCCTCCAATATCTTTAAGCCCGCCCTGAGTCGTGGCGAAATGCAGATTGTAGGCGCCACCACGCTGAACGAGTACCGCAAGTACATTGAAAAGGACTCTGCTCTCGAGCGCCGCTTCCAAACCGTCAAGGTTGAGCCGCCCAGCGTGGAAGACGCGATCGTTATCCTTAACGGATTAAAGCCAAAGTACGAAGAGCATCACAAAGCCGAGTTTGAGGCCGATGCCATCACGGCCTGCGTTCGGCTTTCAGATCGCTACATCACCGCCCGCTTTCTCCCGGACAAAGCGATTGACGTAATGGATGAGGCGGGCGCGAAGGCCCGGATTGGCGCGATGCAACGGCCTCCAAACGTCAAGGATATCGAGGCCGAGATTGAACAGTTAAAGGTCCAGAAAGAGCAGGCCATCAAGGACCAAGATTTTGAAGGTGCAGCCCAATTGCGAGATAAGGAAAAGGCGACCAAAGAACGGCTCGACCGGATTCTGGCCGAATGGAAAACCAATAAAGAGGAGCGGCGCGTCCGGGTGACGGAAGATGACATTCTTCAAGTGGTCTCGAAATGGACCGGGATCCCGCTGCAACGGATGGGTCAAACGGAGACTCAGAAACTCCTAAACGTCGAAGTTGAGCTCAGCAAGGTCGTCATTGGACAAAGGGATGCCGTCTCAGCTCTGGCCAAGGCATTGCGTCGCGCACGCGCCGACCTTAAGGACCCGAAGCGCCCGATCGGCTGTTTCGCGCTCCTCGGACCGACGGGTGTCGGCAAGACGTTGCTCGCCCGAACTTTGGCCGAACAAATGTTTGGTTCGGCTCAGAACTTCATCCAACTCGATATGAGCGAGTACATGGAGAAGTTCACCGTCAGCCGGCTGATTGGTTCCCCCCCGGGATACGTCGGTTACGAAGAAGGCGGTCAGTTAACCGAAAAAGTTCGCCGTCAGCCGTACTCAGTCGTGCTCTTCGATGAGATCGAAAAGGCGCACCCAGACGTGATGAACATGCTTCTTCAGATTCTCGAAGAAGGCAAACTCACCGATTCTCTCGGGCGGGCGGTCGACTTCCGAAACACCATCATCCTGCTGACCTCCAACGTCGGTTCCGATGTTCTCCGCAAGAGCAATGTCATTGGATTCGGAAAATCCAGCGAGTCTAATGATTACGAAACCATGCGTGGGAAAACGCTGGATGAAGCGAAAAAATTCTTCCGGCCGGAGTTCCTCAACCGGTTGGATGACATCATTGTGTTCCGCACCCTGGGCAAACCGGAATTGGTCGAAATCCTCGACCTGGAAGTTCAAAAAGTGGTAGAGCGCATTTCGCGTCGTAACGTGAAGGTCGTTTTTGATGAAAAGGCGAAAGAGTTTCTGATCACCAAGGGATTTGACCCAGCTTATGGGGCTCGGCCCATGCGGCGGGCCGTGGAAAAGGAGCTTGAAGACCCGCTCGCCGAAGAAATTTTGCGTGGGACGCTGGCGGACGGGGAACCAGTTTACGTGACTTCAGACGGAAACAAGCTCGTTTTCTCACAGAAAAAGCCCTCCTCCGAGGGCACTGCGGAGGGCGCCCTCGCCTCGTAATTCTCGATTTGGTTCTGCCACGAGATGTCGCAGAGGCTTAACGTGCGCTTGCCACCCGGCGGCGCATTCTTCATGCATGAGCCGGACAATGTCCGCACCAGAACATTCAACGTCGGAGACCCAGCGAGCCGAACTGGGCTCTCGCATGCTCGCGCGCGCAACTGCGGAGATACCTTACCGACTCCGGTTGGCAGAAACCGCCGAGGACCTTCGGGCCGCCCAGACTTTGCGCTTCCTGATCTTTAACCTGGAGCTAAACGAGGGACTAGAGAGTTCCTATTCCACGCTCCGAGACGAGGACCCTTTCGACGCCATTTGTGATCATCTGCTGGTGGAAAACAAATCCTCAGGCGAAATCGTGGGCACGTACCGTCTGCAGAGCGGTTCCGTCGCGATGAAGAACCGGGGATTCTATTCCGAGCAGGAATTCGACTTCAGCCCCTTCCGACCCATCCATGAAAAAATCGTCGAACTGGGACGGGCCTGTGTCCATAGCGACCATCGGAGCCTCCCGGTCATCGGTTTGCTGTGGCAGGGCATTTCTGATTATGCCCGCCAAAATGGTGCTCGCTACCTCGTCGGTTGCAGTTCATTGACCTCCCAGGACACGTCGATCGGGGCCGCTGCCTACGCCGAACTCGCCCGGCACCATCTGGTCGAACCCACGTTCCGAACCCACCCCATCCCAACTTACGCCTGTCCGCTTGACGCCCCAGCCGAGACCCCCCCAAAGATTCCCAAACTGCTACGGGCCTATCTTTCCTTTGGGGCCAAGATCTGCGGCGCACCTGCCATTGATCGGGAGTTCAAAACCATCGATTTCCTGACGTGGATGGATCTCGATCGCCTGCCAGCAGTCACCCGGCGCCTGCTGGGACGCGATTGAAAACCATCCTGTTGAGTCCGACCTCAATCCGAGCCTGGGTGACTTTCCTGATTCCAGTTCTTCCGTCGGGCAGCCCGGCCTGTTAGCAGAGCGGCCGACATGCCCGACGCCACCGCCACTCCTTCGGCAGCTTTGTCCAAGGGACAAGTCTTCCTCCGCCGGCTTACGAGCACGATCATATTGTGGGCCATTGTCCTGACCGCGATCTTTTCGCAGAACCCAGTCATTGCGAACTACGTCTTCCTCCTTCTCATGATCGGCTTGGCGGGCGCCGGGTTGTGGGAATTTTACGGTCTAATCGAAAAGCGTGAATTGAAGTGCTTCAAGTGGTGGGGGCTAACTGCCGGAATCGCCCTGATGGCGAGCACCCACTACTACGTAACCCACGCACGCGGCCACCAATTGCTGGCCGCCAAACCCAACGACTTCGAGACCGGAGTCCTTGTTTTATTTGTCCTGGGTTTGTGCCTGCGTCAGCTGTTTGACCGCAACAATACCCAGGGGTTTGCCGGAATTGCGACCACCCTAATGGGGCTGATGTACGTCCCTTGGCTATTGAACTTCATCCAGAAGATCAACTACCTGCCAGGCATTGACGGTCGCTTCTACGTCCTTTACCTGCTGATCGTTACAAAATTCAGTGACGTCGGCGCCTATTGTGTCGGATCCCTGTTCGGCCGGCACAAGATGATCCCCCGAATTAGTCCAGGGAAGACTTGGGAGGGCTTTGCCGGCGCCGTGTTGGTGTCCACTGGAGCCAGCGTGGCCCTCTCACTTGCCGCTGGAGAACGGCTTAAGGAACTGACCCTGGGCCATGCCGTGGTCATTGGCCTGGTGCTGAGCCTCGGCGCGGTCGTGGGCGACCTCATCGAATCCGCCTTCAAACGTGAGGCCGGGGTCAAAGACTCGGGCCGTCTGTTCCCAGGCATCGGCGGCATTCTTGACCTGATTGACAGTCCCTTGTTCAACGCCCCGCTGTTGTACCTCTACCTGCGCCACGTCCTCACGAACTAAACTCGCACCGTGCTCACGCCTCGACCGAAGGAGTAACTTCGACAGTTAGATCCGGAAGGGCGGGCTCAACCTGTTCGATCTGAGACCCCGTCCGGCGAAAGCGCAGCAGCGAGCCGGATTCGCCGTCCTTCATCGCCTTGAAGAGGGGTCCAGCGGCGCGCTTAGGCCAGGTCAGTTCGGTCACGCCTTCGGCATCGCAGCCGAAAATCCGCGCGAAGCCTTTATAAAACCTCGGCGCCCCAATAACGCGGCTGCAACCCGTTGGTGGACCGGGCGGCACTGACCGGATACCGCGCCGTTCGAGCACCAAGTAGCTGTAGGGCAAGCTCCTTAGATCGATTCCCATCCGATCAGCAAACTCGGCCCATTCGGGATTGGCAAAAATCTCCCCGGGAGGCCGCCCAAAGAAATGACACCAATGCCGCTCATTGCCAGGCGTCAGAAGTCCGCACCGCCCGCCCTGAGGGCAGGGGGCGACGATTTCGAAATCAGCCCGCAGTGATTCTCGCATCGAAACTAAGGCGTGACTGTCGGCGTGGGTTCCCGGTTCCACCCACAATACCGCCGCGGCCTGGGTGGCCAAGGACGCCAACCGTTCGCAGAAGGACTCGTTAAGCTCACTCAGCACGTGACTGACCACCAGCGTCGCCCCTTGGACCGCCTCGGGAAGATCCCCGGGAGAAACGATCCGTCCCGGCAGGTCGGGGAAATCCTCCCGCGCCCGCTCCAGGGCAAATTCCTCGGCCAGTCCCGATTTGTCATTCAATCGCAGTTCGGTGAAGTGACTCGCGCCAAAGGCCGACAGAACACGGCGCCCGGCCACGCCACTACCACAGCCGAAATCCAGCAAAGGTCCAACCGGCGGACTCCAACCAAGTCTCTGCAATTCGGCCAAGGCGGCATCCCATTTCCAGCCGATGCGTTCGCCCAGGGTGGCATCGTAGCTGGCCAGGTCCGAGCGCGACTTCCAATACGCTCCCCGAACTGGCGCCCCTTCTAAAAAGACCGCCCGCAATCGCTCTAAAGCTTGCCAATCAACGCCAGTCATCCTCGATTCCTTCCGAAACACTTTTCGCTAACTCAAGGTAATACCCAGTCGTTCCGCCAATCGTTGACGAGCGACCCCATAAAACGCCGCCAACCGGCGGACCGTTTTCAACGACACCTCCCGATCCGGCACCTCACGCCGTTTCAAAGCTGCAATCATTAAGTTCTTGGCGGTGTGCTCGGGCGACACAAACTCAAACACGCGTGTTTCGTAGCCAACCGCTTCCAACAGGGCTGCTCGCAGGGCATCCGTAACAAATTCGGCCTGCCGTTCGCGAAAGATCCCGTGCCGAAGGGTCCCCTCCAACATGGGCGGTGGGATAAGTTGAGGGCGGACTTCCTTGTGACAGCACGGAGCCACAATCATTAAGGTCGCCCCGGCTTGAATTCCGGCCGCCAAGGCGTCGTCCGTCGCGGTGTCGCAGGCATGCAAGGCCACCAGGATATCCACTTCCTTAAAGGGTGTTTCCTCAATTGTTCCAGCCAGGAACTCGAGCCCGACGCTTCCAGTTTCCAAAGCCAGACGATTACCCCTCTCGGCCAATTCGGACCGGGCCTCAACCCCCCAAGTTCGAACTTCACGATCGGACTGTTCCTGCAGAAATTCGTGTGCAGCAAAGGTCAGATAGCCCTTCCCACAGCCCATATCTACCAGGCGGAGTGGTTTCGTCTGACCCGCTGAGGAATCACCCACCAACCGCGCCGCCACGAGCAACGGCTCCAACAACTCAACAAATCGGTGAATTTGCCGAAATTTGGGTTCCATTCCCTTGCAGACCGCTCCCTCCGCCGTGGTCACACCCAAGGCCTTCAACCAGGGCCGACGCGTATCCACTCGTCGCGCCTTGGTTCGATCGTGGTTCACGTCCAGGCGGGGCGTGGCCACTTCCAATAGTTTAAGACTTGGTTCCCCCTTGGACCCTATTTCGAGCTGAGCCGTATGCGAAGTCGTGGTGGCTAGAGCCGTTCCAAACGGGTTTCCCAGGACCTCCCGCAAGCGCACCAAGGCCTCCACTAGCTCCAAGTTCTTCGTGATATCTTGAGTCGCCATTTCCCAGACAAACTGCAAGCGAGCACCGGTCCGAAGGAGCACCGGTCGCACCCGCAGTCGACGGAGGGCAGGATCTCCCCCGCGGGGAGCCGCCAAGGAAAGCTTCACCAGCGTCCCTTCGCCCACCGCTTGCCCCACCCATTCTAGCCACTGTTCGCGTTCGTTCGACGCCACGGGATGAAGTTCCGGTGATAGAAGCCGATCCGCAAGGCTAGCGATCGGAACACTCTGGGCTTAAGGATAACCGGCCCGTGGTTGCTGACATTACCCTTCGGTCTCTCCACCTTGGTCTCCGCGTGACGGGAATCATATTCAATCCCTCGGCTCGTGGCGAAAAAGCCCACCATTTTCGAGATCACCTGGCGGAACTTGGAGCCGGCGTCCGAATTCTACCGACCACCGGTCCGGGCGACGCCCGACTTCTGGCCCGCCAACTCGCCGTGGAAGGAATCGAAACGATCACGGCCGCTGGAGGCGACGGCACCGTGAACGAAGTGCTGAACGGTGTCGCGGATGCACCAGAGGGCCTGACCCGTTGCCGGATCGCCGTTATTCCGCTGGGAACCGTGAACGTTTTTGCCAAGGAAATCGGGATCCCTGAACGCCTCGACCGGGCCTGGTCCGTCATCCGGGCGGGACACGAGCGAACCATTGATCTTCCCCTGGCCAAATTCACCATTGCCCACGGTCGACGCGAGCAACGACATTTCATGCTGTTGGCGGGAGCCGGTCTCGCCGCCCGAGCCATTGAACGGGTCGATTGGAAACTAAAAAAGCGATTCGGGCCACTCGCCTACCTTTGGGCCGGAGTCCAAGCCATGCGCCCCCCGCGCCCCGAGGTCCAAGTCCGGATCAAAGAAGAGTGCCTCGCGGGGCCGCTCGTGGAAATCGGAGGTGGCGAATTCTATGGCGGACGATTCGTATTTTTTCCCGGTGCCAAACTTGATGATGGGCTCCTCGAAGTGACCCTGCTGCCACGCCTGAATTGGGGGGTGCTGGCTCGAGTTTTTTTCCGAGTGATCAGTCGGCGTTTACGAACTACACCGGAGGTAATTCTTCGCCGAACGGCGGAACTCACCCTGACCGCGCCTAAACCCATGCCGTTTCATTTGGATGGGGATGTCGTCGGAGAACTCCCAGCCACCCTGAGCGTTCGTCCCCGGGCCTTGCGGGTGGTCGTTCCCTAACGTGCCTGGCTTGCCTGGTTCACGGGGCTAAATCGAACCCCAGCGCCACAAGGATAAACGGGATCAGGTTAAAGCCAGCATGAGCCGCCACCGGGGCGAGTAAATTGCCGGTCCGTTCGTAGAGCCAAGCGAGAAAAAAACCAAAGACGGCCAAGGGCAGGAAGGCCGCCGCATTGCCATGGATCAAGCCGAATAGCAATGCCGTCCCCAGCCAGGCTAAACGCGGCAGCCCAGCGTCGCGGAGGAGTGGAAAAAACAGACCGCGAAACAGCAGTTCCTCCACCACCGGCGCCAAGACCACCGCGAAGAATGCAATCACGAGGCGGGCTCCCCAACCGGATTGGATCAATAGTTCCACCGAGGATTGAGGCGCGGGGTCGACCCCGAATTTCCGCAAAATGGCCGCCGCCGCCGCATGCAGGGCATAGACGGCTGGAGCCACCAGCATCAGGCTGGCCAAGGCCAAGCCCAGAGTGCGGACGGGCGATTGATCGAGGCCAAATGCTTTCAACCAACTTCGCCGTTCCACCCGAACCAGGATGGCGACGGCCGCCAGTCCAACCCCGTGGAAGGCCGAGCCCACTAGAACCAGTAACAAAATTGGGGGTAGGTCGGTCCCCTGTTGACGACGCGACGAAGCCACGATCGACACGACCACCATCGTGAACATCCAGGACACCATCACGAGAGTCATGGCCCGTATGACATTTTCTGGGCGCCAATCCTTCCGAGCCAACACGTCGCGGAGTCAAGGGGTCCGCCCGAAGAATGGAAATCCCAAACCTCTGGTCTTTAATTCTACGGTTGGCGGCGTTGGGGCCGGTGATACTGTCCGCCCCGCAACTCAGTGACACTGCCTTATCATGTCCTCTAATCCTCATTCTTGGCGCTTTTTTCGCGCCGGTGGCTTCAACCAGGTCAAACTTGAAACTGGAGCCGACCTCTTAAACCTCGACCAACTTGATCAAAAACTCTGGACCGCCCTCGCCTGTCCGGTCAGCGGCCTCGAATTCGACCAGAAAACGCTGGCGTTGATCGACTCCGACAAAGATGGCCGGGTTCGAGCGCCGGAATTGATCTCGGCTCTGAAATGGGCCGGAGCCCTGCTAAAAAACCCGAACGATTTGGTAAAGAACGCGGGCCTTGAGGCTCTACCGCTCGCCGCCATCAATGAGGCCAGCCCGGAAGGAAAAACACTGGCTGCCTCCGCCCGAAACATCCTCAAGAATCTCGACAAGCCCGACGCTTCAGCCATTTCCGTGGGGGACACGGCCGATACCGCCCGGATCTTCGCCCAGACGGCTTTCAATGGAGACGGCGTAATCGTACCACAATCCGCCGGTGCCAGCCAAGAAACTCAGCAGTCCATCAAAGACATCATCACCACCCACGGCTCGCTCCCGGACCGTTCGGGCAAGCCCGGCATTGATCAGGCCCGGATTGACGCCTTCTTCGCCGATTGCGCGGCGTACCACGAATGGGTCAAGAAGTCGGAAGTCGATTCAGCCACCATTTTGCCACTCGGAGATCAGACCGCCGCCGCCCGCGCCGCTTATCAGGCCGTGAAGGCCAAGGTGGACGACTACTTTGGCCGTTGTCGACTGGCTGCCTACGATGCCCGGGCGATCGCCCTCCTGAACCGCAAAGAAGAGGAGTACTCCGCCATCGCGGTCAAACAGCTGACGATCACAGCGTCCGAGATATCTGGATTTCCACTCGCTCAGGTTGCCGCCGGAAAGCCTCTCTCGCTCCAGACCGGCCTCAATCCGGCCTGGACAGAGGCCATGAATACCTTGGTGAACGCCGCCGTGAAGCCCTGCTTAGGCGAGCGGAACGAATTGAGTGAAGCCGACTGGGCCACGTTGGGAACAAAGTTATCGGCTTACGAAGCTTGGGTGGCCACCAAATCGGGAGAGAGTATAGAAAAACTCGGTCTCCCTCGAATCCGCGCCATTCTAGGGGGCAAATCACGCGAAGAACTCGCGGCTCTGGTGGCCCAGGACATGGCCGAGGAAAGCAATGTTTCGTCCATTGCCAGTGTCGACCAACTGGTCCGCTATCACCGCGATCTCTACCGTCTCTGCGTTAATTTCGTAAATTTCAAAGACTTCTATGACGGTGGCGAGTCGGCGATTTTTCAGGTCGGAACCCTCTATCTGGACCAACGATCCTGCACCCTATGCCTGCTGGTGGGAGACGCCGGCAAGCATGCTACCATGGCCGCCCTCGCCGGCACCTACCTCGCCTACTGCGACTGCACGCGCAAAGGCACGGGCGAAAAGCTCACTATCGTGGCCGCGTTCACTGATGGCGACAGTGAAAACCTGATGATCGGCCGCAACGGCCTCTTCTACGACCGAAAGGGCCGTGATTATGATGCTACGATCACCAAGATCATCGACAATCCGATCAGCCTGCGGCAGGCCTTCTGGTCCCCTTACAAGAAGTTCGTTCGGATGATCGAGGAACAGATCAGCAAGCGAGCCGCGGCGGCCGATGCGGCCTCGGCCGAGAAACTGACCGCCGCCGCCACCAGCACCGCCCAGGTGGACAAAGCCGTGGCCGCTGCCCCAGCATCCTCGAAGAAGTTGGACGCCGGAACCGTGGCCGCGATGGGCGTCGCCTTTGGCGCCATCGGCGTATTCCTGACCGCCCTGGTGGGATACATGACGGGAATCATCCAAATGGGCGCCCCCGGAATTGTGGGCGCCATCATCGGGGTCATCCTGCTGGTCTCTGGCCCCTCTCTTATTCTGGCCTTCATCAAGCTGCGAAAGCGCAATCTGGGCCCCTTGTTGGATAGCAATGGTTGGGCGGTCAACTCCAGTGCCAAAGTGAACGTGCCCTTCGGTACCACCCTCACCGGTGTGGCCAAACTGCCGGCCGGTTCCCAATGTGATTCCAATGATCCGTTCGCCGAAAAGCGCCGTCCCTGGGGCTCTTATTTGTTCCTCCTGGTCGTTCTGTTTGGCCTCTACAAATGGTACACAGGTGCGCTGAACGGCGTGCTCCCGGAGCCGATGTCGAATCAGGCCGTCTTGGGCAAATACGCTCCCAAGGAGAAATCGATAACCACCCCGACGCCTCCCGCAACGGCAGATCCGGTCAAGTAGGCTAACCTGAAGAATGACGGGGCGAGGACCACAGGGCTTCCGCGCCCCGTTTTCGTAGAAATCCTAGCCTCCGACTCAACCGTGAGCCCAATCTCCTCCCAATACGTTCTGCCAACTGGGAACCACTTCGCCTTTCAAACTGAAGCCGCTAATCTGAGTCCATAGTGAACGCTACCAACGCACCCACGGCTACCCCCAAGCACACCAACCGGCTGGCGCAGGAGAAATCGCCCTACCTACTCCAGCATGCCCACAACCCCGTCGATTGGTATCCGTGGGGCGAGGCGGCCTTCGCTCGCGCCCGCCAGGAAGACAAGCCGATCTTTCTCAGCATCGGCTATTCAACCTGTCATTGGTGCCACGTCATGGAGCGAGAATCCTTCGAGAGCGAGGCCCTCGCTAAATTGCTGACCGAGCACTTCGTCAGCATCAAATTGGATCGGGAAGAACGGCCGGATGTGGACAAAATCTACATGACCTTTGTCCAGGCAACGTCGGGTAGCGGGGGCTGGCCCTTGAACGTCTTCCTCACCCCAGATTTAAAGCCCTTTTATGGCGGTACCTACTGGCCGCCCGAATCGAAATACGGTCGACCCAGCTTCACCCAGGTGCTGCAACGCGTCACCGAACTCTGGAAAAACCAACGCGCGGAGGTTCTGAGCTCCGCGGCGGACCTCACCGTCAAACTCCAGTCGATGGCGACCTACGATGCGCACAACGCCTTCCCGGCGGGCGAAAGGGAACTTCATGGAGCCGGCCAAACCTTTCTTCATGAGTATGATTCCGTGCACGGAGGATTCGGAACGGCGCCAAAATTCCCGCGTCCGAGTCAACCGCTTTACCTCCTACGCTATGCCAAACGCTTTGGTGACACAGAGGCCCTCAAGGCCGTGCAACACACCTGCGACGCCATGGCCGCGGGAGGCATGTATGATCAGTTGGGAGGCGGTTTCGCACGGTACTCTGTTGATGAGCGATGGCTGGTGCCGCACTTCGAAAAAATGCTCTATGACCAGGCCCAACTGGTTCAGCTCTATCTTGACACCTTCCTCGCCACCGGCGAATCGCGGCACGGTGAGGTCGCCCGAGGAATCATCCGCTATGTCGCCCGCGATCTAAGACATCCCGAGGGAGGCTTCTTCTCCGCTGAGGACGCCGACAGCGAAGGCAAAGAAGGCAAATTCTACTGCTGGACCCAAACCGAAGTAAAAGCGTTGCTCACCACGGAGGAATTCAGGGTAGCGACGCGTTACTTCGGAATCACCGATAAGGGAAATTTTCTCGATCACTCCGACCCGAATCCACTGCCCAACCAGAATGTCCTCAGCGTGGCCGACGCCCGCTTGACCGAAACCGAGAAACCGTTACTCGCGTCGGCCCAAGAAAAACTACTGAAGGAGCGCGCCAAGCGGATCCGACCTCACCTTGATGACAAAGTGCTATCGTCCTGGAATGGGATGATGCTGGGGGCAGTCGCCCGCGCGGCCATCGTTCTGGGTGAACCTGAATTCAAGGACCTAGCCGAGCGCAATGTCGCCTTCCTCAAATCCAAATTATGGGACGCCCCATCCAAATCGCTTTACAACCGCTGGCGCGAAGGGGAACGGGACCAGGTCCAATTACTAGATGCCTACGCTAATTTACTCAGCGGTCTCACCGACCTCTATGAGGCTACCGTCGATCCACGTCATCTGGTGTTCGCAGTCGAATTAGCAGAATCCATGATGACCCGCTTTTACGACTCAGAGTCCGGCGGGTTTTGGCAAACTACGGCGGATGCGCCTTATCTGCTCTTACGAAACAAGGAAGATTACGATGGAGCGGAACCTAGCGGAAACAGTGTGGCCGCGCTAACGCTGTTGCGCCTTGCGGTCATTTGCGATCGGAAGGACTGGCGCGCGGCCGCCGAGAAATCGATTCGTTTAATGGCCCAGCGCCTACACCAGTTTCCCCAAGCAGTACCGCATCTAATGCTCGCTTTGGATTTCTCGCTCCAGGAACCGAGGCGGGTGGTGTTGGCCGGAGACTTCAGTTGCGGGAGTACTCAAGCCTTGTTACGGAGCGCCCACAGTGTTTTCCAACCGCACAAGGTTATCCTGGGGAACGCCGGCCCGGTCGAAGCTTTCGCCAAGACGCTCCCGATCAACGAAGAGTTTACGCAGGCGTTCTGTTGCACGGGATCGGCCTGTCAGCCGCCAACCCGAGACCGGGAGACGGTACGGAAATTCCTCAGCTCACCGAACCCATGAACGCCCCCACAAACCCGCCCGAGGTTGACCCTCGGATCTACCTGGCAGCCGAACGAACCCTCCTAGCCTGGATCCGCACCGGGATTGCTCTCATGGGGTTTGGATTGGTGGTCGCCAAGCTGCAATTCTTTCTGCACGAACTCCTCTTATTGCGCAGCCAAATAATTCCCACTATCCCGCCATCGGCCAACTGGGGAGGAAGTCTCTTACTGGGGCTCGGGGTCATTGTGATCGGCGCAGCGGCCATCCGACATCAGCGCTATATTAATCACCTGAACCAATTCGGGGCCGAGGCGTTCGTCCCGCGGAGATTTCCGCTGGTAATCTCAGCCGCCTTGGTCTTGGTCGGGATATTCCTCACGATTCATTTGATCACCACCACCGAAGTCTTCACTCAGTGACACCGTTCGCCCATCTGAGCGGGCCGAGAATCCAACTTCCAGTAATCCAGGCGTACCCATCAGAACAGAGATTTCCGGAAAAACCCGTTGACCCCTAGCCCTCATTTGCTAGGAATCCCGCTCCTTTCGTGGGTTGCATGAAGACTTTCCTTCCCAAAGTAGATGTACAGCGCCGCCAGTGGCGGATCATTGATGCAAACGGCGCCGTTCTCGGCCGTTTGGCGTCGCAAGTTGCCGATGCTTTGCGCGGCAAGGACAAGCCCACGTTCACACCGCATCTCGATGCGGGGGACTTCGTGGTTGTCATCAACGCAGAGAAAATTGTCCTGACTGGCAAAAAGGAGAACGCCAAGGAATACATGACGTACTCCGGTTGGAAGGGTGGCGAAAAGCGACGCACCGTTGCCCAGATTCGCCAGAAACACCCGGAGCGACTCGTCGAACATGCGGTTCGCGGTATGCTCCCTAAGAATCGCTTAGGCGACCAACTTTACACCAAACTCAAAGTCTACCAGGGTGGCAACCATCCCCACTCTGCCCAACAGCCGGCGTCCATGACCTACGGCGGTTGAACCTCCTCCTGATTCGCTGAATATGTCCCAATCCGTCCAATTCCTCGGAACCGGCCGTCGTAAGACTGCGGTCGCCCGCGTCCGCATTTTCCCGGGCAACGGCAGCATCCTCGTCAACAAACGTCCGTTCGAGGTGTATTTCCCGGTCGAATCCCTGCGCTCGCAGGTTACTCAACCGTTTTCCGCCACCTCAACTACCGGCAAGTACGACGTGAAGATCAGCGTCGCCGGCGGTGGACCGAATGGCCAAGCCGGTGCCTGCCGTCACGGCATCGCCCGAGCCCTACTCGCGAGCGACACGACCCTGCGCCCCCTCCTCAAGGCCGACAAACTGCTCACCCGCGACCCGCGTATGCGCGAGCGCAAAAAGTACGGCCAACCCGGCGCCCGCAAGCGCTTCCAGTTCAGCAAGCGCTGAGTTTTCTGGATCTTCCTCTTGCCAAACCCTGCTGGTCTCGACCCGCAGGGTTTTTTCATGGCTCCCGAACGGCTCCTCACCGGCGCCTTCTCACCTCCAGACCTTCAAGGGCTCCGGCGCCTGAGCCTGGCCACCGGCGGCGCACGGCCTTCATCATCGCTTTAGAATCTCCCCCTTGGCCCGAATCCGCCGCCCTTCTTGAGAAACGCGACCCAGGCGTTTACAAGCGGCTCGCCAGTTGCAGAAACTCACTCCAGAAACCATCTCATGCGCTTTGAATCATCTCCCGTGCGGGTCGCTATCGTCGGAGCTTCCGGCTATTCCGGCGAAGAACTGGTCCGACTCCTTCTGAATCATCCGCGCGTAGACCTCGTCGCGGTGACGTCGCGGGCGAATGCAGGGCAAACGGTGGCTCAAGTCTTTCCCAAGTTCGCCAGCCATCCCAAGTCACGTGCCCTTCGATTTACCGATCCAAATTCCGAAGTGCTGGCAAAACAGGCGGACCTGGTCTTCCTCGCCCTACCCCATGGCGTCGCAGCCGAGTTTGCGGCTCCGCTGCACCACGCGGGAGTTACTGTCATTGACCTGAGTGCCGACTTTCGATTGCGGAGTGCCGAGGTTTATCGGGAATTCTATGCCCATGAGCATCCTGCTCCGGAACTGCTCGCCAAGGCCATCTACGGACTGCCCGAAGTCTATCGGAGCCAGCTCCCGAACTCGCTGCTGATCGCCTCACCCGGATGCTACCCAACCAGCATCTTGCTGCCGACCCTGCCCCTTCTCCGCGCGAAATTAATCAAGCCGACCGGCATCATTGCCGACTCGCTGAGCGGGGTCAGCGGAGCGGGACGGAAGGCCGACATCGACTTCCTGTTTGTCGAATGCAACGAGAGTGTTCGCCCATATGGATTGCCTAAACACCGACACCTCTCGGAGATTGAACAAGAGCTCAGTCTCGCTGCCGGCGAACCTGTGACGATTCAGTTCACTCCCCACTTGATTCCGGTGAACCGGGGCATCCTGACAACATTGTATCTGGCCCCCGCCCATCACTTCTCTACGTCTGAAGAAACCGCCCGCCTGGGTGAAGCGATCAGTGCTTGTTACCGCACCGCCTATGCCGACGAACCCTTCGTTCGGGTTTTGGAAGGCAAAGCCCTACCCGATACCAAAAACGTGGTCGGAACCAACGTGCTCGAGCTCGCCTGGCGCCTCGATCCGCGCACCGGCCGACTCATTGTCATCAGCGCCGAGGATAACATTTTAAAAGGAGCCAGTGGTCAGGCCTTACAATCGATGAACATTGTCTGCGGGTTCCCCGAAACGACGGGCCTGGTCTGAATAGCCAGTTCAACCGATCAGGGTTGGATCTTTGGTGGCATTCACAGGGGCTTGGGTGACGGGGTATCACCGAGGCAGGCAACGTCGTCAGCGCGACCCGGTTTCATATTCACCCTGGCAGACGGCTCTCGCTTTTCTGGTGTTCGCGTTGTTCATCATTCCGATGGGTAGGGGGTATGCTCCCTCGATCGGCGAACGCCACCAGCAACCCCCACCACAATGACTTGAACCGGATCGCCGGCGTGTCGGCCGACCCAGCTCCACCCGAACCCGGCGTCCCAACCGGTCCGGCGCTGAACTGAGTGCGCCCCAAATAAAGAACCGCGCTACACCCTTCCCCGTGGCGCCTCTTGCGCGTGAGTTCTTCCCTGCCTCGTCGCGGTCAAAAACACCTCACAACCCCACTGCGCCATCCATCCGTTCGCCGTCCATCTGGTAAATGCCCACCAGATAGCCGTTCTCCCGAATCGCCCCAATCTTAAGGGTTCCGACCAGAGTTACCGCCTGATCCATGACCGGTTTGACCCCTTTGCCCGTCATTTTCACCGAAACCCATTCGTTGATTCGCGGTACCGTCCCGAAGCAACACATTGACTGGTCGCGCATGATCAACAATTCGGTCACTAAGCCTTGTTCGACCTTCAATGGAAGCATGAACCCCTTAAGCGAGACTCGCTTCCCACTGTAGGCTTTGATCGATTCCGGGATCTGGGTATCCGGGTCGGTCCCTTTAGAAAATGGGCTATCGGGGTTTTCGTCGGGCACCTCATATTTAAACGCGCTGAGCTTGTCGAAGCCAACGGCGGTCTGCCCATCCGCGCTCACCGCCTCCGTCGGGCGCGCAACGGCGGAGGCTTGCGTGGCGGGCGGAGTCCCAGGCTTGATCGGCTGCTCTCTGGGAGCCAATGGTTTGATCGGTTCACCGCGGGGTGGCTGCTGAGCCAGGGCCGAGAGACTCAAACCGAGCGAAAGAAGCGTTGCGGAGATCAGATTCGGTTTCATTACTTCGGTAAGGTAGTTTGGACGTCGCGGTAGGTCTTCGACTTCACCGGCAGTTCCTTCAGGGTAGCGGTAAAGGAGGGCGTGGTCTTGAGCCAGTCAGCCGTCGCCTCAAACTGGGACGTATCACCAGGCTTTTCTCCGGTCGCGGGATTCGCCACCGGCTTGAAGGTCAGCGTATGCTCCACGCCAGCGGCTTGCGCGACCACAACAAATGAGTCAAGGGGCAGACGGACGAAATTCTCCGCATGGGCATCCAAAATGTAGGCCGTAAGTTTTCCCCCGGGCCCATCCAAGACAAATTCGAGGCTGCCTTCATGTTCGCCCAGCTCAATTAGTTTACCCCCATACTTAGGAGAATGAGCGTGCCCGCCCTCCGAGGCGTGATCCCCTTCTCCCGAACTCTGGGAATCGCCACAACCGGCCAGCCAGAAGGTCGCCACCACCAACAACAGACCGCGTGAGAAAAACGAGAATAGATTCATGCGCGGTTGATTTGTAGCAGCCAGCGGGACGAATTCAACGCAAGTGAACCCAAGAAACCCTTGAACCAGCCCACCGAGAAACCGCCCACCCTGCGAAGTTTATTGAACACCTAAGAAAGCGGCACAGACTGAGCCCGAACTCCTTCCCCGACCGCTCGCTCTTCCATGAAAAAGCCGAACCGTCTCCGGCGAACCGCCGCCGCCTCCCCAGTGTCGGCCCTCACAGGCATTGGAAAAATCCACCCCGTCGTAATCTACCCATTTAATCCGACCGATGATTATTCCCATCTGACCGAACTCTACCATCTCGTGGCGCGACTCGCCGAGGATCGGACCCGCTATTGCCGTCCGATCACCGTGATGGACCGCAAGACGCACCTATCCCGCGCTGGAAAGGCATCATTCCAGTCCTTTCGGGACAAAACCGTCACCGCTCATTCCGACATCCTCGACGGTTGGTTCGTGGACACCTGTCAAATGTGGTATTCGGGGCTAGGCCAAGCGTGGGAGCGCGGCCAGCCAGGTGATGTTTACTGGCTCATTCCGGGAGACTTCAATTATGGAACCTCATCCGGACAGGAGGTGCTTTCGCGTTTGCACGACCTGCCCGAAATCATCCTCGAACTCAATCAGGACGTTTGCGTGGGCGAGATCGTCACCGACCACTGCAACTCCAAGCAATTAATCGACACCTACGGAACCTTTGCCCTGCTGTACAATTGGTTCCCCGCCCAAGCCCAGGAGATCCGTGAATACACCGAACGCCCGCGCTCCGAATTCTTCGCCCTCCGTCATGAATTCCTAGGCGCCTTGCTAAAACGTCGTTGGTTTGCCTACGAACAGACCGTGGTGATGCTGTTGCACGCGGTGTTTACCCAGAAACACATTAGTCGCTTCCGCGTGGGAGAGATCACTGACTTATTGGATGGCCGCGAATCACTTGCCTCAGCGCTACAACAGGTCGAACGGACCGAACGTGTCCTCAAAACCGTTTGGCGCGAACGCCATCAAAGTGAGCTCGGTTGGATTGAGAACTACCACAATTTGGAGACCCGTTCCGAACAGGTTCGCCGCACGGCTTTGACCATCCTGGAGCGACTTCTGAGCTGAACCGAGTTGCTCCCGGCACGAGGTCAGCCAACTGTATAGGACCCGCCGTGCGGAACCTTGATCACATGACGCCGCTGAAAACGCTCCGAGCCGTAAATTTCATCTGCCAAGCACCCCATGCTCACTCGGTCAGCCTGGTGGGGGACTTCAATGGTTGGAATGCCGCCGCCCACCCCATGAAGCAAGGACCCGATAAGGCCTGGACCACCATACTCGACTTGAAACATGGGCACCATCGCTATGCCTTCCTCGTCGATGGCGCGCTCACCCTCGACCCCCGAGCCCAAGGGGTGACCCGAAACGACAAAAACGAGCGTGTCTGCCTCATTCCGGTGAGTTGATCGCGGCTCACCGTGGCCACGCCGACTTGAGTTCCCGCACCCGCACACGGGCCGGTGTCAATTCTCCGCCCCCGACCCTCAGGGAGGCACCGCGAGGCTCCTCGGGAACGAAGCAAAAGGAACCCACGGCCAATCCCTCTCTCGCAAAGATTTCCAGCGAGGTTCGATCGAGCAGGAGGCGTAAGCGCACCCGGTCTTCGCAAGGTGGAAAATCCGGACCAAGGGCGCGGCAAAATTTAACCGTTGTCCTTGGCTGGCCGCCCTGGGACGGAAGGGAATCGTGCGTCCCAGAACCACCAATTCGCCGCCGGCCGCAGTCCACGTAAACGATACACCTCGCAGGAACAACGTCACGTGGGTCGCCGTCCCGGGAACACAAGGTTGTCCCCTCAAACCGGCAAACCCAATAACGACCGGCGGCGCCCCACAGCACCCACCGGGAGTTCTGCCGATTTCCCAACTCCATCAGTTCCAACAAACCAGGAGGTTCCTCGAGCTCTTCGCCCAACACACTCGCAACGGACCATTCCTGCAGATTCGGTAAGATCAGAAAGCCAACTCCCGAGGGGATTGTCTTGTTGTCTAGGGAACTCTTCGGACCTGCGGAGCGGAAACTCCCGTCGAAAGCACCATGACCCACCGGCGAGTCGGCGAATACCAAAAGACGCGGGGATCGCGACCACCCTCGCTGAGGTGGGTGACCACCAGTTTCCGCTCGAAACGGGTCCAAGTTCGGCCGCGGTCATTCGAATACGCCAGGTTCGGACGCGATCGTTGAAACGGGGAAGCTTCACCCGTCCCGAAGGCAGTGGAGTGGACCGCCACCTACCCCGTCGAAGCAGCGTCATGATTGCAATAACAAGCCCACATATGGCAAATCCGCCGGAGTGGTGACCTTGGGATTCGGTTCCCGACCTTCGACCAATTCCACCCGCTGCCCGATCAACTCACACGCCGTAGTGTCATCCGTGACCTGCCGCCCCGCCTCCCGAACCGATTGGAGAGCCCGACGGATCACGTCCACCCGGAAACATTGAGGCGTCTGTACCGTCCACAGACGCGCCCGGTCCAGGTGCCGGGCGATGCCCGTTCCCCCGTCGGACTCCTTGATGGTGTCGGTGGCTCGCTGAGCGGCCACGGCGGCACCCACTGATTGAGCCGCCGCCAGGCAGCGTTGAATCAGGTCCGGGGAAGTGCAGGGGCGCGCGCCATCCTGGATAGCCACCAGTTCGGCGGTGACCGACAGCTCCGAAAGCCCGTTCCAAACGGAATCCTGACGTTCGGCGCCACCGGCCACCAAGCGATACGGTCGGCGGAACGATTCTTCCGCGGCCAATTGATGGAAGGCCGCTTCCATTCCCGCCCGCACCACCAAAACGACCTCGTCGATTCCCGGACAGCGATCAAACCGCCGCCAGGTGTGGGCAATAATGGATGCGCCCGCGACTTCAAGGAAGAGCTTATCGACCGTGGGTCCCATGCGGGTGCCGCGACCGGCGGCGACAATCAGGGCGGAATTCATGGAATAAAAATGGGCAGGTTTGGCGAGAGGCAGTTTGAAACAGATCGGAACAAAAAAAAGGCGCGGATAGAAATCCGCGCCTCATCTTAAAAATTTTCGAGAGACAACTTACTTTTTGTCCGCCGGTTTAGCCGGTTCTTCGCTTGCCCTGGTGCCTTCGGGCGGCGCGTTGGCATTGAGTTGTTTGAGGATCACTTCGGTCAGGTCGGATTCCGTTCCGGCGAGGTTATTGTACATGATCACCGTGGTCTGATTGATCGTGGTGGCGGCCAGATCGAACACCAGATTAATCCCCGCTGCCTTGGACTTTTCATCCAGGATGCCCTTGATGTCTCGGATCACGCTTTCCCGCATCCGCGCCTGCTGCTCACCCAGAGCTTGCCGGGTATTCTGGTCGAAGGTCCGGATACTGTTCTCCTGCTCACGCACATCCAACAACCGCTTCTCCACGTCCTTTTTCCGACGCTCCCGCTCCTCGGCGGACACGGCCGGATCGTTGATGGCCTCGTTGGCCTTTTTGAAATCCTCGTTGGTCTTCTTGTAATCTTCGATCAAACCGTTCCGTGCCTTCTCAAAATCCGCGGCCCGTTCCTTGAGCTGGGTATCCGCCTGTTTGGTTCGCCAATAGCCATCGAACACCTTCTTCAGGTCCACCACGGCGATCTTGGTCTGGGCTTGGGCTGGTTGCACAACGGCGACGCAGGCGAGGAGCAGGACAGTGCTAAGGATGCGTTTCATTTTCATTGGGTTCGAAACAGAGGATTAAGATGTCAGAAATCGCGGGTGTAGCCAACGCCGAACTGGAAGCGGCCGCCGCCATCGTTGAACTGGTCGCTCTTGATCGGAATACCGTAATCCAGACGTAGCGGACCGATAGGAAGGTTGAGGCGTAAGCCAACACCCCAGTTGGAGTTGTAGATCCCCGTGGTCGTCCCGTCCAAATACCGCTGCGGCTCAAAACTGTAGGAGTCCGGGTAGACCATTCCAGCGTCGAAAAACATGGCGAACCGGACCCGCGGAATCACCGGAATACTATATTCGGCCGAGCTGAACCAGTAGGTGCCGCCACCCGTCGGCTCCCCGGTGCCGGCCTGCTTCGGTCCCACTTCACGGAAATCAAACCCTCGTAAAGAATACATACCCCCCAGGTAATAGCGGTTGAAAATAGGCGTCACGCCGACCAACCCCCGATCACCACTGCCGTACGCTTCCACAATTCCAACATTTCCCACGAGTTCGACAATGTGCTCCTTAAAGAAATCGTAAGTATCGCTGGCCGGGGAAAACAAATTCGCCGGGGACCAATACTGCGACGCCTTCATCTCCAGTTGATAAAAACTCGCCTGTCCGCCGAGCGGACCACCCGCCAACATGGGCTCAAATTGAACCAAATGCCCGCGGGTGGGCAGCATCAGGTTGTTTCGAGTATCATGGGAAACAGTCCAGTTGAGGCTAGACACGAGAGTCTTGCCCGCCTGCTGCAGGAAGACCGGTAGTTCGGCAGGAACCGTGTTCGTCCCAACAATCGAAACCTGGCCGTTGTTGGTCGCAAACTGAAGTTCCTGAACCGTCTGCGAAAACTGGTTCAGGTAGGAATCCGATAGGATAATATCGACGTCCTGTAGCGTGTAGGTCGTGTTGAGGGTTAAATTAAACGGTAAAGCCTTGGTGAGGCCAACACTGCCACCGATGACGGTCTGGGTGTAATTGTCAGAAAGGAACGAAAGATCCCGATAATAGAGTTCCGTATCCAGTCGCAGTCGGCGCCCGAGAAACCAGGGTTCCGTAAAACCGAGGATATAATCCTGACGCTGCGTTCCGATCTGCGCCCGAGCCCGCGCTTTCTGGCCGCCACCCGTGAAAGTCGGAGGGTTGAACAGGTCGAAATTGCCCTGAGTCACTTCAATGTAACCCACCAACTGGTCCACCGAACTATAGCCCGCACCCAACGCGACGTTGCCCGTGTTTTTTTCCTCCACCGCCACCACCAAGTTTCGCTGGCCCGCCGCATCGGTGAACGCATCCTTCGTATCCACCTTCTCGAAGTAATTCATCTGCTCCAGGCGATTCTTGCTGATCTTCACCCGGACCATGTCGAACGTCTCGCCGGGCGAGACCGCCAACTCACGGCGGATCACTTTGTCCTTGGTCTTGGTGTTACCCTTGATCTCGATCTTCTCAATGAACGATCGGTTGCCTTCCTGAACGAGGTATTTTAGGTCAATCGTCCGAGCCTCCACATTAGGAATCTTCTGGGCATTTACCCGGGCATCAATGTGCCCTTGGGATCCGTAGAAATTTTGTAAACCCAGAATATCCTTCTCCAAATCTCCCGGCTTAAAAATCGCCCCGGGAACAAGTCGGGGGCGTGTCAGCACTCCGCGGTCATCACGCATGTTGGCGATGATCTCAGCTTCGGAGAATTGCTTGTTGCCCTGGAAATTGACCGATCCCACTCGAAACTGGGTACCTTCCGACAAGGTGAAATCAATCTCCATCCGGTTCGTCTTGGGAAACTCAAACTCAATCTGCTTGATGTCGAAATCCACATACCCGTTCTCGCCATAGAATTCCCGGAGCTTGTCCTTATCCTCTTCGAACTGGTCTTCTTTGAACTTTCCGGCCCCGGTCAACCAGCCCAGCCAGTTCCACCGGCGGGTCTTGATCACTTTACGGAGCTTCTTGTCGGTAAACGCCTCGTTACCCTCGAAGGTGACGGCTTGGATGCGTACTTTGGGCGCTTCGCGAATCTCAAAGGTCACCGTGCCCCGACCTAATTGTTCGTTGATGCTCGGCAACGGCGTCACCGTCGTATTCTGCATCCCTGCCTTTTCGTAGGCTTTCTTCATTTCCTGGGCGTCCGCGAAGAGCTTCCGCTCATCTAACGGCTCGCCCACCTTCGAAGTCGTCTTCCGCCTCAGTTTGCTAACGCTGAAGCGCTTGTTCCCGGTATAGCGAATCTCCGTGAGGATCGGTTTGCTCTGCACCAGATAGATCAAATCAATCTTCCCGCCATCGGCCCGTTGCTGGGAAATGCGAATATTATAAAAGAAACCCGTCTTGTACAGGTTCGCGACGTCGTCATCCACCGCGTTCTGATTAAATCGATCGCCCACCCGACTCCGGATGTTCCCTCGAATCAGATCTTCACTGACCGTCGCCGGCCCCACGAAGCGAACTTTAATCTCCGCGATTTCCGGGGTCGTCGGCGGCTCGACCTGGGCCGTCAATCGGCCCAGCAAGCAGCCCCCCAGAAAAAGGGTCACCAGCCAACGCCACCAGATCGGCGGCCCAGGCTCCAAATGCCTACCCCTAAAAATGTCCATTTCAGCCAGAAACCTATGAAAGACGGCGGATGAGACTCAACGGATCCCCGTAGTGCAACCTCCAATCGCCACAAGCACCTGCGGTTCCACCCGGTTTAGCCAACATCATCGTCGCTAATTTTCGACTTGGACTCGTACCGGGTGATGCCTTTCAGGAACGTCAATTCAACATCCCCGGTCGGACCATTTCGCTGTTTGGCAATCAATAGATTTACCGGCACGCCATTAAAACCGTCATCCGGCGGATCCACCCGTTCCTTATCCTTGTCGTCGTCATCTTCGTCGCGCGGCCGGTAGAGCAGACCCACCACATCAGCATCCTGTTCAATGGAGCCTGATTCGCGCAGATCCGACAGTCGGGGTTTGCGGTTCTTATCCTTTTCCAGTTCACGGTTGAGCTGGGACAAAACGATCACCGGAACATTGAGTTCTTTGGCCAACGACTTCACGCCGCTCGAAATATCCGCGATCTCCTGTTGTCGATTATCTTGTGCTTTGCGGGAACTGGAATGGAGCAACTGGAGGTAGTCGATGACGAACAGCTTGATCCCATGCTGCTGCCACATGCGGCGGGCCCGGGCCCGCAATTGGAGAATTGAAAGCCCAGGAGTATCATCAATCACCAGGGGTGCCTTGGCCATCTTAGAGGCCGCCGCCGTGATCCGCGGGAAATCCCGCTCCCGTAAGAACCCTTCCCGAACCGCCCGGCTATTGACCCGGGCAAGCGAACACAGCATCCGGACGACCAGCGACTCGGCCGTCATTTCCAGGCTGAATACCCCGACCGGCATTCGTTCATTCACCGCCGCATGTTCGGCGATATTCATGGCCAGCGAGGTCTTACCCATGCTCGGCCGTCCGGCGATCACAATCATTTCTCCCCCATGCAAACCATGGGTCATTTTGTCGAAATCGGCAAAACCAGTCGGAACCCCACTCAACTGCCCCTGCTTGCTATGGTAGTCCTGGATGATGTTGATGGCTTGATTGACCAAATCCTTGATGTTCTTGGAGGCCCCTTCTTCACGTTCCTCGCTGATCCGGAGAATATCCCGCTCCACTTCGTCGAGCAGTTGATCGACTTCGCCTTCGCTCTCGTGCACCCGCGTGATAACCGCGGTACAAGCCTGCAACATGCGGCGAAGCAGATGCTTCTCCCGGACAATTCCCAGGTAGTAGTCCAGGTTAGCCGCGCTGGGCACGGCGTCCATTAACCCCGACAAGTAGGTAATCCCACCCACGGAATCGAGTTGGCTGGCATCTTTAAGCCGTTGCTGGACGGTGATGAGGTCGACCGGTTGCTTGCTGTCGTACATCGCCACCAGGTTCTCGTAGAGCGATCGGTGGCGCAGGTCGTAGAAGCATTCCGAACCGCCCTTGAGCTTCTCCACGCACAAGCCCGTGCATTCAGTCGGCGACAGGAGAATGCAACCCAACACCCCTTGCTCAGCCGGTAACGAATGAGGTGGGAGTCGATCCAAAGACCCCGGCGCCGGCGCGACAGAACGGACCCGGCGCGACTTTTTGAAGTCAGGCGTGGGGGCAACCGAAACCACGGCCACGGGAGGCGGTTCCGCGGGAGGCGCCTCTTCAGCGAGGGTATCGAACACGGAATCAGCTGGCTCGGGCACTTGCACGCGCAACCTTGGGCATGACGTCACGGGTCCGCCAATGACCGTTTATTCGGATTGTTCACTGCCGCATTCAAGAGCCTGCGACTGCGAGGGAAACCCACCCTCGAATCCAGCGACTCAGGGCACCTCAGCTTCCCGCACGATCAAAGTTTGACCCGCTTTCACCCCGGCAATCCGCTGTTCCCGCCCTCCCGGCCAGGTCACCACCACCTCGTCCACCTCGCTATGCCCCAATCCCACCGTCACGGGAAGTTCACTCTGCGAGAGATAACTTTTGGTCGGCATGACTTGGCGGGACAGGGTTTTCCCGCCGGCCCGAACCCGAATCCAGGCGCCGATGGCATCGCGATTGGCCCGGGTGCCCACCAGTTTAAGCCGGATCCAGCGATGCCCCAGGTCCTGATCATTGCGCAACAGTAAGGGCGGACCCGCCAACTGGGCCAGGACCACATCCAAATCGCCATCGCCGTCGACGTCGGCGTAGGCACTGCCCCGTCCCACCAGCGGTTGAAAAAGATCAGAACCCGCATGCGCCGGATCCACTGCCACAAACGCCGGTGCCCCCCCCGCATTCCAAAATAACTGGGCCGGTTGGCGGTAGCGGGTTCCCGGCTGGACCTTTTCAATCTCATCCTCAATGTGGCCGTTGGCCGTCAGCACATCCAGGCGACCATCCAGATCGTAATCAAAGAAGAAGAGCCCGAATTTAAGCAGGGCCTGGCTGGCTGGACCCAGGCCCTCAGAAACCGCCTCATCGGTGAACAGTAATTGCTCCCCAAAACCGGCATGGCGCGCCACGTACAAGGCATTCATCTCATTCGCAAAGTTGCCGATCGCAATACCCACGGCATCGTCGTTCCGAAAGCGAGCCGCATCGATTCCCATGGCACCTCGCGCCTGGCCAAACGCATCAAAGGCCACCCCCGCCATTTCTCCAACCTCGGCAAAGGTTCCGTCGTGCCGGTTGGTAAACACAAAATTTTGCACGGTGTCATTGGCCACCACCAGGTCCAGCCAGCCATCCTGATTTAGATCCATGGGCGCCACCGCCAAGGTCTTGGCCGCGGGCAATCCCGTCGCCCGATTGGTGACCTGAAGCCCGCTGGTCGCCGAGACATCGGTGAACTTCACCACCCCCGGTTTCCCACCGTCATTGCGGAATAAAAACGGCACCTCACCCGGGAAATTCCAGGGGCGTCCATAGGCTCGTCCCAATCCAACCCGCTGGTGGTTGACTTCGAAATCAAGTTGGGCCGACCACCCCACGTAGTGGCCAAGGTACAGGTCCAGATCCCCGTCATTGTCCACATCGATCCACGCCGCAGCCGTCGACCATTTGCCCGGAAACCCCACCCACCCCGCCTCTCGGGTCACATCCGCAAACTTTCCCCCGCCCAGATTACGAAATAGCCGCACCCCCCCCACTCCAGTCAGCAATAAATCCACCGCCCCATCATTATCAAAATCACCACAGGCTACTCCCATTCCGTAATGGTTCACCTCCAGCCCCGACCCGGCAGTCGCATCGGTAAATCGCACTGGCCCCCCAGCCACGGTGTCGTTGCGGTACAGCGCTGAGGTCGGAAACGACTCGCGGCCAACTCGCGGGTCATCCGGCCACCAGGAGGAGTTCACGAAGAACAGATCGGGATCGCCGTCCTGGTCATAGTCCAAGAAGGCCACTCCCCCACCCATCGTTTCCGGGAGAAGTTTTTGTCCGCGCGCTCCATTTTCCTGCCGAAAGCGTATTCCCGAATCAGCGGTCACGTCGGTGAATACTGCAAGGGGAGGTCGAGTTGGGGTCGCCGGCGTCGAACCGGAGCCCCGATGGCCTTCTGTTCCACCCGGACGCGTCACTAACCACCAGACCAAGCCCGCGGCCGCCAAACCCAGCCCGCTCAGGATCAACAGCAACCGATACACCGAACGTTCGCTGGCCGGCAGGGTGGGTTCCGGGAACAACGACATCAGGAGGAACGGTGCGGGAGTCCCTCCGTCAGCGCAAGGTGCTGATCCAGCACCCGACCTCAGGAACCGCGGATTCTCCCACACCGGCGCGTTTCCCGGTTTTCAAGCCGGAGCCAACGGTTCAGTTTCCTTCCCATCGAGTCGACCCACACCAACGGCCGCGTTCTGAAGCCAGTCCGGATCCGCTCGGTCTGGCTCCTGGCCTTCGTGACCGGATGGACTGGGGTCGGACTGGCCTTCGCGGGGCAGATGTACCTCACGCAGGCCAAAGTGGGCTCGCCCGTCTCCTGGCAGTTCGCCCTCAGTCGTTCGCTCGCAGATTGGTACACGTTCGCCCTGCTCTCGGTACCCGCGATTGTGCTCGCGGGCCGGTTCCCTTTGGGGAGCGCCCCCCTGCGGCTTCTCGTCATTCTGCACCTGCTCGCCAGCCTGGTCTTTTCCCTGGTTTGGATGCTGCTGCGCGCGGGTCTCACGGTTGGATTGGACGGAACGTCTTTCGCCGAAACCTTGCGCTACGCCCTCGTGGCAACGCTGGTGTTCAACATGCTGGTCTACTGGGTCATTGTCGTGGCCACCCACGCCGCCGATCTCTACCGGCAAGGCCGCGAGCGGGAACGCCGCGAATTAGAACTCGAACGTCGCCTCGCCGAAGCCCGACTGCGCGCCCTCCAAATGCAGCTGAACCCTCATTTTCTATTCAATGCCCTGCATGGGGTCAGCGCCCTCATGTATCGCGACGTCGACGCCGCCGACACCATGCTCGTCCGTCTAAGCGAGCTGCTGCGCGAAGCCTTGCACCGGACCGACGAACCGTGGGTGCCCTTGCGGGATGAGCTCTCGTTCTTGGAACGGTATCTGGCGATTGAACTGATCCGTTTTTCGGGCCGACTGACGGTCCGCCGAGAGGTGGACCAAGGAACTCTGGAGCTGCGCGTACCCAATTTAATCCTGCAACCGCTCGTGGAGAATGCCATCAAACACGGGATTGAGTCGGAAGCCCGACCCGGGGTAATCACCTTGCGGGCTCACACCACCGAAACCGGAGGCCTTCGTTTGGAAGTGGAAGACAACGGGAGAGGCTACGACCCGGAAAAGCCGGTCACTTCAGGAATTGGTCTCGCGAACTGCCGAGACCGGCTGGAACAGTTGTACGGCAACCGTGCCTCCCTGGAACTTCACCCGGGTCAGGACGGGGGACTGCGAGTCGTGCTCGAGCTGCCGATTTGAACGGTCGAACCGGCCATTCTAGGCCTCTTTGGAGGTCTGAATGGGAAAATCCGTTGACGCCTCGCGCACGTGGAACAGAGTTAGCTAAATTTTGCGCCCGTTCCATCCGATTTTTCGATGAGTACCCTTGCCCCCGATTCACCCGCCCCAACCTCCGCCGTTTCCAAAGGCCTGGAAGGTATCATCGCCGCCCACACCCGCCTCAGCGATGTTCGCGGGGACATAGGTCAACTGATTTACTGCGGCTACGACATCAACGAATTGGCCGGCAAGGTAAGCTACGAGGAAGTGGTGTACCTCCTACACCACAATCATCTGCCCAATCCAAAGGAACTCGCCGAGCTGAAGGCTATCCTGGCCGGTTATCGGGAGCTCCCGCAGGGCGTGGTTGATATGCTCAGCCGATTCCCGGCGGACTGCCCGCCAATGCATGCCCTCCGCACGGGGGTGAGCGCCCTGGGCTGTTACGACACGGTGGCCGACGACGACACCATGGACGCTCAGCGGCGCAAAGCGCTTCGACTGATTGCCCAGATTCCCGTGGTGACCGCCTACTTCCACCGGTCCCGGCAGGGCCAACCTCTAATTCACCCCGATCCGACCCTCGGTGAAGCCGCTAATTTCCTGTGCATGATCGATGGCGAGAAGCCATCCGCCGAGAAGGTCAGCACCATGGACATGTGCTACGTGCTGCACGCCGACCACGGCATGAACGCCTCAACCTTCAGTGCCCGCGTCACGATCGCCACGTTGAGCGATATGTACTCGGCCATTACCACCGCCATTGGAACCCTCAAAGGTCCGCTCCACGGCGGCGCCAATGAGGGAGTGATCAAGATGCTCCAGGAAATTGGTACTTTGGCTAAGGTCGACGCCTACGTGGATGAATGCCTGAAGCAGAAGCGCAAGATCATGGGCATCGGCCACCGGGTGTACAAAGTCCTGGATCCGCGCGCCCCGCACCTGAAGCGCATGGCCCAACTGCTTTCCGCCAAGCTGGGAGAACCTAAGTGGATCCAGATGTCCGAGCGCATCGCCGAGCTGATGCTGTCGCAGAAGAATCTCCATGCGAACGTGGATTTCTACAGCGCCACGGTCTATTACAGCTTGGGCATTCCGACCGATCTGTTCACCCCGATCTTTGCCATCGCGCGCACCAGCGGATGGACCGCCCACGTGCTCGAACAATTGGCCGACAATCGACTGATCCGCCCGCAGTCCGTCTATACCGGAACCATCGGCTTGAAAGTCACGCCGCTCGAGCAACGCTAGGCGAGCGATCCGGGGATTCGGCGAACGGCCAGAGGAGTGGGTGCCCTAACCCAGACCCTACCGCCACTCGGCCGCCGCTCGGGAATCCTGGCCTCAAAAATCGATGGTTGGTGCCGTGCTCGTTGACGCTCTTGGGTGGATCCGCCGATCTCGGTCCGGCCCAAATCCCCAACCGAAACCCCGCTTGGGCACCGGTCGGTCCGCTCGTTTTCTCCGGGACCGAGTCCAACCGGCACGAGTCCAGCGGCGGACCAATCGGCAAATTCCCGCCACCGCCCCAGCCTTCGTGCCCGGGCGGCGAATGGAGCCCGCCCTGCCTCGCCCCCAGAAAGCCGCCACCCGCGAGGCTTGGCAACGGGGCCACTGCGACCTCATCCTTCCGCTTCAGGATTTGATCCGCGCCCGACCACTCGAAGTCGTAAACCGACCTTGGCGGGTCATTTTCATGACATTTCCCGGATTTCCGTGATGTCATCCCTGAACGATTTGCGCTGAATCTCCATGAACATCCACGAATACCAGGCCAAACAACTGCTTAAACAGTACGGCGTCGCGGTCCCTCCCGGCGAATCCTGCACCACCGTCGTCGAAGCCCGGGCGATCGCCGAAAAGCTCTTCTCCAGCGGACACAAATTGCTGGTGATCAAATCGCAGATTCACGCCGGCGGCCGGGGTAAAGGCACCTTCAAGCATGGTTTCCATGGCGGAGTAAAACTCGCCCGGTCGGTCGACGAGGCCGTCAACCTCGCCGATAACATGCTCGGGAAGACGCTGGTCACCAAGCAGACCGGCCCCGAAGGCCGCGTGGTGAGCACCCTCCTGGTGGCCGGTGCCGAGACGATTAAAAAGGAGTTCTACCTGGCTGTCCTGTTGGACCGCGCCAATTCCCGCCCACTCATCATGGCCAGCACGGAGGGCGGCGTGGAAATCGAAGAAGTCGCCGAAAAGACCCCCGAGAAAATCGTCAAGGAATGGGTGGATCCCGCGATCGGTTTCCAACCGTTTCAAGGTCGCAAAATTGCCAGCGCCCTGGGACTCAAAGGCGACCTCTTCAACCAAGCCTGCAAACTCATCGCTGGGGTCTACAAGACCTGGTGGGAATGCGACGCCTCCATGGTGGAGATTAATCCACTCGCCATCGTCGAAACTCCGGAGGGCAAGGAAGCCATGGTGTGCGTCGATGCCAAAATCGGACTCGATGACAATGCACTCTACCGGCACAAGGACATCCTGGCGATGCGCGATTTGGCCGAGGAATCCCCCCTGGAAGTCGAAGCCAGCAAGTTCAGCCTGAATTACATCAAGCTCGACGGAAACATTGCCTGCCTCGTCAACGGCGCCGGACTCGCCATGTCCACCATGGACATCATCCAGTACTTTGGCGGCAACCCGGCGAACTTCCTGGATGTCGGAGGTGGCGCTTCCAAGGAACAGGTCACGGCCGCGTTCAAAATCATCCTCACCGACCCGTCCGTGAAGGGCATCCTGGTGAACATCTTCGGCGGAATTATGGACTGCAACGTAATCGCCACCGGCATCGTGGAAGCCGTCAAAGAAACCGGCCTGACGCTGCCACTCGTCGTTCGCCTCGAAGGCAACAACGTCGCCGCCGGACAGCACACTCTCGCCCACTCCGGTCTCACTCTGATCACCGGCGACACCATGGCTGACGCCGCGCAAAAGGTAGTCAAGGCCGTGGGAAAGTAATCCCACCCTTCACCCCGAATTTCGAATCCCGCTTTTCCATTTCCATGGCCATTCTCGTCACTCCTCAAACTAAGGTCCTTGTCCAAGGCATCACCGGTTCCTTCGGTGCCCGCCACGCTCAACTCTCGCTTGAATACGGCACCCAGGTCGTCGCCGGCGTTACCCCCGGCAAAGGTGGCCAGGTTTTCGAGCACAAAGGCTTCAAAGTCCCCATCTTCGATACCGTCGCCGAAGCCGTAAAACAAACCGGAGCCACCGCCAGCGCCGTCTTCGTCCCCCCGCCCTTCGCCGCCGATGCCATTCTTGAAGGCGTGGACGCCGGACTCGAACTGGTCGTCGCCATTACCGAAGGAATTCCCGTGCGCGACATGGTCGCCTTGAAACGCGCCATGGGCGGTTCCAAGACCCGACTCATCGGACCTAATTGCCCCGGAATCGTCACCCCCGGAACCGGAACCGATAGCCAGGGCGGTTGCCGCATCGGCATCGCTCCGGGTTACATTCACAAAAAGGGCAACATCGGCGTGGTCAGCCGATCCGGCACTCTCACCTACGAAGCGGTGTTCCAACTGACCTCCCGCGGCGTGGGACAAAGCACCTGCGTCGGCATCGGCGGGGATCCCGTCAACGGCACCTCTCACTTGGACGTAATCCAAATGTTTATGGCCGATCCCGAAACCCACGGAATCATCATGATCGGCGAGATCGGTGGCTCCGCCGAAGAGGAAGCCGCCGAATGGATTGCCCGACACGGCACCAAGCCCGTCGCCGGATTCATCGCCGGATCCACTGCACCTCCGGGACGCCGGATGGGGCATGCCGGCGCCATCGTCAGTGGCGGCAAAGGGACCGCTGAGGCCAAAATCGAAGCATTCAAAGCCGCCGGGATCGGCATTGCCGCTACCCCGAGTGATATGGCCGACACGTTGCTCAAACTGCTGAAGTGAGGCGGCGCCGGCTCAATCCGGTCCGGGCCTAAACCCGCGTGCCGCGCCGGCCTTTGCGCCGGCGCTTTTGTTTACCCACCCCATGGCCGTCCTGAATTTCCTGCTCGATTTGGTCGCGTTGGTCCTCGGCCTGTCAGTGCTGGGTGTCGGCGCTCGGGGTCCGGTGCACCGGGCGGGCACACTCTTGGGTAACCTCAAGCCGGCCGAATCGCGCCGCCCCCGCGGCTGGAAACCCTTGGCCGCCCTGGCAGCCCTCCTGGTTTTCCGACCTTTCCTCTATTCGTCCCTGGCGGAGATTCTCAGAACCGTGCCCGAGTGGTCCCCCACCCCGGCCAGCGTTCCCTTTCGTCCCGATTACTTCAGCCGACTGTTCGCCTTCTCGGTGATCAGCTTTCTCTGGACTCTGCTGATTTTCCTCACCTGGATGCTCCTGCTGGCCGCCCTCGCCCGCTGCTGCCGAGAACCAGCCGCTTGGAACCGTTTCTTTCAGGAAACACTCGGTCCGATCGCCCGTGTGCCGCTGATCTTCGCCTTCCTCCTTCCCTCCCTCGCCGCGGGCCTGTTGTGGTTTCTGAGCCGCTGGCCCTTGCATTGGCTCGGGATCCTCCCCGCCGCTGATCCGGAACTGCTCGGTCAGCAATCCCTCCTCGTCGCCCTCGGTCTCTGGGTGTCCATCCGCTGGCTCCTGGCCGGATTACTCTTGCTGCGTCTGCTCAACACCTACGTTTACCTCGGAACCCACCCCTTTTGGGACTTCGTGCATCAGATCGGCGGCGTGTTACTGCGGCCCCTGCGCTGGCTGCCACTCCAGATCGGAAAACTCGACTTTGCCCCGCTATTCATTGCCACCTTCATCCTGACCGCCGGCTGGGGTGCCGAACGCGGCCTGATCGAACTTTACCTTCGCTTGCGGCCGTGACCGTGAACCCGGCCTCGTTCCTTCGCGAGCAGGACGGCGCCCTATTCCTTTCCCTTAAGGTTCAGCCCCGCGCCAAACGCACGGAACTTGGCGGCACCGTCGGTACTGAATTGAAACTCAAAGTCACCGCTCCACCGGTGGACTCCGCCGCCAACGAAGCGGTCCTTGAATTCTTGGCCACTCTGCTCGACCTCCCGCGTCGCTCCGTCACGCTCGTCCGCGGTCAAACCTCCCAGCACAAAGTCATCCGCCTGGAAGGCCTCACGCTCACCCAAGCCGCACTTAGACTGAATCTGCCGTAGCAAACGAGGTAACCATGCTTATCCGGTTGGCACACTTCGGCCCGCTTTTGAGTGGAGTGAGGTGCTGGAAAGTGGGCAGCGATGTAGGAAACGGAAGATCGCCCGCCACAACCGCTCGTGGCGAGCCGCTTTTGGTCACAGCCACAAATTCCGTCCGATGGCTACGTGTGCCAACCGGATAAGCATGGAGGTAACAAGTCTCCACAGTTAAAATGGGCGTCTCGTTCGTCTCGTTCGTCTCGGGCAAACGCGACGCAGTCAGGCCCGAAATCGATCCGCGGACACGCTGCTTTCTATGCGTTCTCTCGCGGCTGAATCGTTCCCTGGTATCTCTGGGGTGTCATTCCCAGCCTCCCACCCGGTTCCTACTCATCTTCAGAATCCGTGGTCATAACTCCTTCGTTGCCGTTTTCCCGGCTTTCTAAATTCATCGCCGCACCTTTGCCGTTTCGCTCGTTCCCCGACATACTCACCTCGCATGTCGGTTGATCCTATCCGCAGTCTCTACATCCATGTGCCCTTCTGCGCGCACAAGTGCGAGTACTGCGCCTTCTATTCCGCCCCGGCTGGCGGCGACCAGATCAACCGCTACGTCAACGCGCTTGTTCGTGAACTCGAACTGATCGCTCCGGATTGCCGACCCGAAACCGTGTTCTTTGGCGGCGGCACTCCTTCCATGCTGACGCTTAAGCAGTGGGAAACCATTCTCACCACCCTCCAGCGCGTGGGCCTAAATGCAGCCGCTGAATGGACCGTGGAATGTAATCCGGCCACCGTATCGGCGGACAAGGCCCGCCTGCTGCGCGACGCTGGCGTCAATCGCATCTCAATGGGCGTCCAATCCTTCGACGAATCCCTGCTGGAACGCCTCGGACGCATTCATTCCCGCGACCAGGTATACCGCAGCTACGACACCTTGCGCGCCGCCGGTTTCGATAATGTGAACATCGACCTAATGTTCGCCATTCCCGGCCAGTCGCTCGACCTCTGGCGGGCGACCATCGACGAAGCCCTCCAACTAGGCACCGAGCATCTGAGTTGTTACGAAGTCATCTACGAAGAGGATACCCCGCTCTATGAACAACTGAAGGCGGGCAAGTTTGCGGTCGATGAAGATCTCGCCTGCGATATGTATGATCTGCTGGTGGACCGCCTGGCCGAGAACGGCGTTCGGCAGTACGAAATCGCTAACTTCGCCCGCGACCAACGCAGCGGCATCGCAGTCTCTCAACACTCAACACTCAACACTCAACTTCCCACCTTCGCCTGCCAGCACAACGTCACCTACTGGCGCGGACGCGACAGCTACGGACTCGGCCCCAGTGCCAGCGAATACGTGCGCGGCTTGCGCTCCCGGAACTGGGCCAACACCACCCTCTATTGCGAGCAACTCGAAAAGGGCCGACGGGCCAAGGAGTTTGCCGAAGCGTTACCGCCGTTGGTGCGGGCGGGTGAATTGGCCGCCTTCGGTCTCCGTATGAATGCCGGCTGGCCCTTCGCGGAATTCCTAGAACGCACGGGCTTCGATCTGCGCGGGGAATGGCGCTTCGAACTGACCCAACTGATCGCTCGCGGTTGGGCCGAAGAAACCGCGAGCCACTTTCACCTGACCCGACAAGGTCTGCGCTTTGCGGATGCCGCCGCCGAATTGCTTCTCCGGTTACCGGACGCAAGCTCCCAGCAGACTGGAAGCAGACCGCCCGCCGGAGCAAAGATTGACCTCGTGCCGCTCTGAAGAGAGTTCGCCTGGGCTAGGTCGCCCGTGCTCTGCGAGCCAGCTCATGCGTCCCCAAAACTCACCAACTTCAGTTCCCGCAGCGCATTCAAAAGGAACTGCATGGCAATCGCCGCCAGCACCAACCCCATCACGCGGGTGGTGACTCGCAGAAAAATTGGGTTCAGCCATTTCGCACCGCGCGCGGAGATCATAAAGACGAAATAACTGGCGGCACACACCACCAAAATGGCGGCGTACAGAATACCGTGCTTCACCCAGGTATCCGCCTTCGCTTGCAAAAGGATCACCGTGGAGATCGCTCCCGGTCCGGCCAACATTGGCACCGCCAGCGGCGTGACCGCAATGTCCGCCTTGGCCGCTCCGGCCTCGACTTCCTCCAGCGTCTCCTGCGACTTCGAGCGCTCAGCCTTCAACATATCGAGCGCGATGATCAGCAGGATGATGCTCCCCGCCATTTGCAAAGCCGGAATGGTGATTCCCAAAAAGTGAAAGACCCATCGGCCAGCAATCGCGAACAACAACAACAACACCGCCGCCACCTGACAGGCCAACCGCGCCATCTTCATCCGATGTTCCGGCGTGTCGTGAGGCGTCATCGCCAGAAAGGCCGGCACCGTTGCGATCGGATCAATGATCACGAAGAGCGAGCTCAGCGCGAGCAGAGCGTATTCGATGAAGGTCATGAGAGGTCGTTCGGAGAGATTCGGCATGGCGCCAAAACCGCATCCTTCATCCCGTGGACAATCTTCTTATCAGCCGGGACGACCGTGGCCAACACCCCACCCAGTTTCGGGCGAGCGGCATCACCCTCGCCGCTGACGAAATAGTACGGGCACAGCCGAGCCCGGCCCGGCATAGGCTTCAGCGTGTCGGTATCGAAATCGAACCAGGAAGATTCCACGACGCGCGGTCGATGGAACCGTTGGAGGATGTAGGGGGAACGGGGCCAGGCCGCTAGCGCCTTCTCCACGGCCACACTCCAGTCCGCTGTGCTCAGGTCGCTGCCGAGGTAAACCCCGCGCGCCCCCCAGGATTCTTCACTGTAACCCGAGACCTTGAGAATCAGCTCCCGTTCGCGCTGGCTCAGCCCCTTGAGCTGACGCCAGTCCGTCAATTCCAGTCCGGGATAGCCGGCATTGGGCGGCAACGGAGCGGGATCCAAAACCCAGGTTCGCGGCACCACCTTCAGCAGACGGTTGAAGAACCCTTCGCCCAGTTCCTGGCGCCAGTACTCCTTCAGATTGCGATTCCACAACAAAGCAAACAGCAGCTTCTCTTCAAAGATCGGTTTGGCCGGCGGCGTCAGCCGAATCTGCTTTTCCCGAGCTAGTTTAAAGAGACGCGCCGCATTGGAAACATTCGCCAGATCGAACAATTCAAAGAAACGATAAACCGCATCGCCCGCTTGAAAGTCGGTAAACTCTGAACTCTGAACTTTAAACTGAGCACTTCCGAGCTGCTCCGCCAGCCACGCCATTTCGGGGCGGTAACTGGCCGCTTCCGCCGAGACCACAATCTGCACCCGCGCCGCGTCCCCAAAGATCGAAGCGAATCCATCCTGCATCCCAGTCGCCCCGCCGATGATGTTAACTTGAGGCGTTGCCCTCGACGATTCGAGCCCGACATACGTTTGATTCAGCCACTGAGTGAGTCCGATGCCGCCAGGCACTGGGTCCAGTTCCGAAATGGCGAAGCCTTCGTCGGTCAACAACACATCCGGACGGATGACCCGAGGCAGGTCGTTTTTGAAGGCGGGATCCCGCTGGTGCGCGATCAGCTCGGCTGGCTTCCCCTGATCCAGCAATTCGGCGACCCACGTGGGGGCCTTCCCTTCGACGCTGCGCCGGTAAAGTAGGTTCACCGCGCGATAAAATTGGAGCAGGATCCGGCCTAGTGATTCGAGTTCCTCGGCCAGCGTTTCCCCCAGCGGGAAAGCGGTGGGAGAAATTCGCCAAGTCTGGCCCTCGAAAAGTCCTCCTGGCGGCAGAGCTTCCCGCACGGCCCGAGCGCGAGTAGCGGCAGACGACGCGTCAATCATGTCGTCGGCACTCTAGCGGGGAAGGCCGCGTTGAACAGGCCCGAGCGGAACGACCGCATCAAATCACGAGCCAGCCACGACGCTCGGCCGCGGGAACTGTGGCCACCGTTCCGATCGGTCCGCCAAAGAATCCGCCGTTAGGTTCTTCGAGACGTTCAAAAATGTTCGCTCCATCGCTTCGGAGACGGCCGCGCCCTCGGAACTGTATGCCCGAGCACAAACTCAAATCAGCTACCCTGTCGTTGCTTGTTCAGCCAGGTGCCAATCTCGGTTCAGCCGTCCCTTCGCCGGCATACCAACAACGCCTCACTCGGTAAAAGGTCAGTAAGGATTGGCGAATGCGTAGTCACAATGAATTGCGTGTTGCCGACACTCTTCCTGGTTTCCAAGAAACGCGCAATCAGTTCGATACGAGCTGGATGTATGCCGTTTTCCGGTTCTTCAAATGCAACCAAAGTGGGGGGGTTCTTGGCACCTCCCGGACGCCAGAAGCGGTTTCGGCTTTGATCCCATCTCATCGCTGAAACTCTCAGCTTCAACACTTGAGCTTCTTCCCCCTTTTCCTACCGTCCGCCTCCATGCTCGACATCAAGTTGCTCCGGGAAAAGCCCGACTTCGTCCGCGAACGGCTCGCCACACGTTACGCCGGGGACGACGCCCGGGTCTCCGAAGTGCTGGCGCTGGACGAACAACGCCGCGCCGCCTTGTCCGAGGGCGAACAGCTCAAAGCCCAACGCAACAGCGCCTCCAAAGAGATCGGCGCCCTCATGGCGCAGAAGAAACCGGCCGAGGCCGAAGCCCGCAAGGCCGAGGTGCGCTCCATCGGTGACCGAATAGCCGAACTCGATCGCCAGAGCACCGAGGCCGAAGTCGCGCGGGATGCCTTGATGGCCACCATTCCCAACCTGCCCCACGCCAGTGTCGCCCTGGGAAAAGAGGCCGCCGACAATCCGGAAATCCGCTTCCACGGCACCAAGCGCGGGTTCGATTTTAAACCACAGAACCACATTGAACTCTGCGAGAGCCTGCAACTCGTGGACTTTACCCGAGGCACCAAGTTAAGCGGCTCTGGATTCTTACTCTATACAGGTTGGGGTGCCCGACTCGAACGGGCCCTCATCAATTTCCTACTCGATCTCCACATTCACGAGCACGGATACCGCGAAGTCGCGCCGCCTTACATTATCGGTGAGCATTGCATGATCGGAGTTGGTCAGTTTCCCAAATTCAAGGATCAGGCCTACGCGGTACAGGAAGGCCTCGACGGCTCGACTTTGGGCAAACTCTATCTGCTCCCGACCGCCGAAGCGCCGGTGGCTAATATTCATCGCGAAGAACTGCTCCCCGAAGCCCAACTCCCCATCCGCTACTGCGCCTACTCCCCCTGCTTCCGGGCCGAAGCGGGAGCCGCGGGCGTAGGCACTAGGGGCATGATTCGCGTTCATCAGTTCGACAAGGTGGAGTTGATTAAACTCGTAACGCCCGAGACTGGTTACGACGAACTGGAAAAAATGGTGCTCAATGCTGAACGCGTACTGCAACTGCTCGGACTGCACTACCGGGTAATCAATCTCTGCACCGGCGACATGGGATTTGCCTCAGCCAAGACCTACGACATCGAAGTCTGGGCGCCCGGACAGGGTACCTTCCTGGAGGTCTCAAGCTGCTCAAATACCGAAGACTTTCAGGCCCGTCGGATGAATCTGCGCTACAAAACCACCACCGGAGAGAACCGCTTCCCCCATGTCCTGAACGGTTCCGGTACCGCCCTCGCACGCCTCTTCGTCGCCTTGATCGAGACGCATCAACAGCCCGACGGCAGCATCAGTATTCCCGAACCGCTCCGCGCCTATTTACGGGCCGACGCGATTTCGTCCGCTGCCTAACCGCGGCACCGCGCCTGCCCATTGCCGGCCGGCTGATTTACCGTGTGAACGGCTGCGAACTGCGAAGGTAGGCAAAGAAATCCCGGAGCTGATCCTCGTTTAATCCCTCCAATAACCCCTCCGGCATTAGACTGCGTCCCATAGGTTCGATTGATTCAATATCCATCGCCCGGAAGGTGAAATCCTGTCCGTCCAAACCGCGCACGACCGTGACCTGGGCATCGCGGTCCTTCAGAAATCCACCCAACGTGCGCCCATCTTTGGTAGCGACTTCCACGTAGGCGTAGCCCTCGCGAATCTCCGCGCTCGGATTCAGGATGCTCGGCAGTAGAGTTCCCAGATTGTCCCGCTGATAGGCGGTCAGATCGGGTCCCACCTGACCGCCCTTGAAGAACAGCTTGTGACAGGAAGCGCAGCGTTCGGCGAAGAGGGTTTCACCCGCATACGGATTTCCCGGAGACTGCCGAAGAATCCGCTCCAGTTCGCTCAGGCGATTGGACCCGGTAGTCGCCGTCGGCCCTTTTTCCGAGAAGATCCGGGCCGCCAGTCCACTCAAAGCCGGATCCCGTAAACGAAGCAGACGGTCCGCGATGTCCGGCGTAACCAAGGTCGGATCGACTCCCCCAGAGCCAAGCGCCAGCAACAACTCCCGATTCCAACTGGGTCGGCTGACCAGTAGACTGAGCGCCGCCGCGCGAACCTCCGTCGGAAGTTGCGGAACCATCTTCAATACCTGGGTCCCGAGAGCTTCATCTTCATAAGCGGTCAGCGCCGCCAGGGCCGCCCGTCGCAGCGCGGGCGATTGATTCCCCTGTGCGAGAGCCAGCAGGATAGGTTGTGCTTTCGGCGTCCGTACTTCGCCGAGCGTGCGGGTCTGCAGCAACCGTTCCTCGAGGGAGGCTTGGGAATTCTGAATCAGAGCCAACGCTTCCTCCACCGCCCCGGAATCTCCTTGCCGCACTCGCAGCGTGAGCGAGGCACCGCCGGAAGTCGTAAGGGCCGCCAGCAATTCATCAGGCAGTCCGTTTAGCGAACGGCCCCGATAGGCTTCTTCAAATCCTTGGAGCAGCTGGGCCCTTACTTTGGGTGATGGTGCAGTCCGCAAAAGCTCGGCACAAACGAGCAAGTCTTGGCGCCGTCCTTCCACCGCAAACCGGCGCATCAACCGAGGCAAGATGTGTTCCTGCACGACCGGGAATCCCCACAGGGTCGACTCCTTAAACAAAGCAAGCACGGCCTCCCGCCCCGTCGCCAGGTGACTTTCCAAAACCCACCATTCGAGGAGCGGCACGCACGGATCCGTCACATCGGCGTCGTGCGAAAACAGCGTCGCCACCAGCGGCAACGCCTGCCCCGTCGGCAACCGCCGCGCCGACGACGCCATCTGAGCCCGCACGCGCACGTCCGTCTCGCGACGCGCCTGATCCAAGAGCGACTCGAACAACTCGGCCGGAATTTGTCGACGGTCGCCGAGCAGGCGGACGGTCCATTCACGGATCAGCGGCGAGGCATGTTTCAGTGTCATGAGCGCCGTGGCCTCATTGAGTGCGTCCGCCTGATGCAAAACCCACAACGCTCCCACCGTGGCGGACGCTCCGGTAAGTTGAGCTCGCAGTTGATCCAAAACCTCCGGAGTAGCCCGCTCCGCCAGTAAACGAACCGCCGCTTGGCGGTGCCATTTGTTGGGATGCACCAGTAACGCCATCAGTTCATCGACGCTCTTCGGGGTGAGATCGACGTCACGTTCCAAAATCGACTGCTTCCCGCGCAGTCGATAAACCCGACCGGTCGTCGGATCAATCTGGCTCTGGTAATGTTGACCGTGTGCAATATAATGCTCATAAAAGTCCGCGATGAACAGCGAACCATCCGGCGCGTTCACGATATATACTGGCCGAAACCCATCATCCTCACTGGTCAGGACGGTCCCCAAATCACGCGTGCCAAAGGTTGATCCCAAAGCGTGCCGATCCGAAGCGACGGCAAGACTATGAATCGGATCCAACCATACCAACTGTCCCGCGCGACTGGCCGGCAGGGCAGTGCCTTCCACGACGGCGAGCATGTGGGTGAACCGTTGGATGGGCGCGGCGAGTTTCATCCATGGCAAGTTTCCAAAGGAATAGGGATTCCGCGGCGGGCCGAACTTTCCTGGATCAACCCCTTGCTTCAGGTAATAGCCCCCCTGCTGGTAATGCCATCCCCGGGTCTCAGCACCGTTGTGTCCGCTAAACAGCCGTCCCTCCCCATCGAGCTCCAGTCCAAAGACGTTACCGCTGCCTTCCGCGAACAATTCATAGGCCCGCGTCACCGGATGATACCGCCACACCATGCAGCCTTCGAAGTAGACTCCCTCGGCGCCTTCCGGATCGACCCCCGGTCGAACCACGCGACTGGTGGTCGTACTTCCCTGCGCGCCGTAAATCCAACCATCCGGCCCCCAGACCAACCCGTTGGCCACGGAGTGCGTGTCTTCCAAGCCAAATCCGGAAAGATGCACGGTGGGCGGCCCATCGGGAACATCGTCGGCGTCGCGGTCTGGGTAGAAGAGCAGATACGGCGTATTCATAACCCACACGCCCCCGCGTCCCGGCAAGGCGGCATTGGCCATGTTGAGCCCGTCGAGAAACACCTTATTACGATCAAACACGCCATCGCCGTCCGTGTCCTCGTGAATTGAAATCACGTCCCGCCCGCGGGTGTGATTTGGCGGCGGGGGCGGCACCCGATCGTACTGAGCCCGATAATATTTATCCCGACTGAGCATCTTCACGCCGGCGGGATACGGATACTGGCGATACTGAGCGACCCAGAGTCGCCCCCGGGAGTCGAAACTCAGATGCGTCGGTTGAGCCACCAGCGGTTCACTGAGCAATAGTTCCACCCGCAGATCTTCAGCCGGCTTCAGCTTCGCGAGCGAGTCGGTCGGCGGCAGTTTCGGTCCAGCCACGAACTGGGCCGCCTCTCCGAGGACGCGGTTGGATTCGTGATATCGATCGAAGGCCGCTCGCGCCGGACGCTGTGTCAACGCGCCGCCGGTCCAGCCGACTCCATCGCCGGGGCGCCATTCCCATTCGCCTTCCAGGACGCACTCATTGAAGTAGTCCATGACGAAAGGTGCTTCGGTGAGAAAACCGCCTGGACCGGTTTCGTGATAAACACGGAAAGCAATCTCGTTCCACTCACCCTTCTTGAGCAGCCCCGGCGGAATCTTGTGCCGGTGATTCCCTTCGCGCCCGGTGCGAAATTCCGGAGGAAAGCTCCCGCCGCCGCCGACGCGTGTCCCGTTCACGAATACCTCATGCGCCTCGGCCAGATTCCGCACATTCAAGGTCACCGACTCGGCGAACAGGTTTCGTTCGTGCGGCGTGAAGAAACTGTCGTGGGGCTTCAACCAGGTCCGATACCAACCGAAACCGACCCGCTCGCTCGGAGTCGCGACCACGTTGGTTGGCCAAGCCCCAGGCACCTGAACGCTCCGCCACTCGGAGTCAGGCGTTTGCGCCCACAACATCATCCCAACCCAACCGCGGAGGAAGAGTAAGGCGAGAACAAGGCAGCAGCGATTCATGGTGGGCACAGAGTGTGACAGGACCGCTCGTAGACAGGAGAAAATTCCTAAGAGCCCGTCTGAAAATGAACAGAGGTCCTGCCGCTATGGAAGGAACTCGTTGGCTAGGCATGACGAAGTCGCTAGTCACCCATTAACTCAAAGGCCACTTTGCCTTTTGGCCTCCCGACCGCAGGATGCCTCCGCATATGAGAACTGCCGGTTCCCCTTGGCTGCCGCGCGGCTTCACGCTGATCGAACTTCTGGTCGTCATCGCAATCATCGCGATTCTTGCTGGCCTGCTGCTGCCTGCCCTATCCGAGGCCAAGACCAAGGCGCACCAGACCCAGTGCCTGAGCAACAACCGCCAACTCAATCTCGCCTGGCTGCTTTACATTGACGACCACCGTGACGAGCTCCCGCCCAACGAGACTCTCGCCACCGGTGGACGCACCGGCCTGAACGCGACGGCCCGCACCTGGGTCACCGGCAACGCCTACACCGACGTCAATACCACCAATATCCAACGCGGGATGCTCTTCCGCTACAACCAGAGCGTCGGAATCTACAAATGCCCGGCCGGCCGCTCGACCGTCCGCGACCAGGGCAAAATTCTGCGCGTCCGTAGCGTCTCCATGAGCGCTTACCTGAACGATGAGCCAAACCCCAACGACCGTACCTGTTGGCACAAGCTCAGCCAGATCCTCCGACCCTCGCCGAGCCAAGCCTTCGTGTTCCTGGACGAACACCAGAACAGTATTGAGAACGCCCGCTTCGTCGCTACCCAGCCAGGCGAAGGACTCTGGGTCGACTTTCCCGCCGCGCGCCACGCCGGAGCTCACACCCTCAGCTTTGCCGATGGTCACAGCGAAAGCTGGAAGTTCATTTCCGCGGCCTCCAAGCGCATTGCCCAAATGCCACCCTGGATCCAAAACCAGCGAGTTCGCGCTGACGATCCCGATCTGCTCCGTCTCCACCAAGCCGTGCCCAAGATCCCCCTCTGAATTACCCGCGAACGCGAATTCGGAGCCTCCCGACAGGACCTGATTGTCGCACGGCCCCCTATAAATCAACCCTCTTAGGATGGATGGCGCAGCGAAGTTCCCAATTTCTCCAGCAGGCGTCAGTTTTGGAAGGGCAAGCCTAGTAACTTCCACTCCAGTCAGGGACCGCCTGTCGACTTCCGTCGGCTGTTAATATTAATCCTCCGGTTGCTCTCCCGACGGAGCCATCTTTACCAGGCGCGGGGTAAACTCCCCCAGGACTTCGACCAGATCGCGCTGGGCCGCCATGACCTGATGGATGTCCTTATACGCCATCGGCGCCTCATCGAGCCCCGCGGAGATCAACTGGACGTTTCGTTCCTGCAGGACCGGAGTGACCGTCGCCCAATCGAAAGTCGCATTGGCCCGGGTCCGGCTCATAGCCCGCCCCGCCCCATGCGAGGCCGAACCAAGCGAACCTTCACCACCCCGTCCCCGCACGACGTAGCCCGGCGTCGCCATGGAACCGGGAATGATTCCGAGTACACCTGCATGCGCCGGCGTCGCCCCTTTACGGTGCACGATGACCTCACGTTCCACACCCCCGATGACGTGACGCTCCTTCCATGCAAAGTTGTGGTGATTCTCCACGTCCGCGAGCACTTCGGCGCCCAGATGGGAGGCAATGTGCCGGTGGATCAGGGCATGATTAGCCGCGGCATAACGTCCCATCAGTTCCATCGCCAACCAATACTCCTGACCCTCAACTGAATCGAGGGACAACCACGCGAGCTGACGATATTCCGGAGGCAACTCCGGATGCAGCGCCATGGCCAGCTTGCTATAGTGGTTGCAGATCGCCGCCCCGGTTCCGCGGCTACCGCTGTGTGAGAGGAGCGCCAGATGCTCGCCCCGAGGGAGTCCCGATCCCAGCGCGGCGGCGGCGGAATCTTCGGAGTCCTCTGGGACGGACAACACCCCGAATTCGACGAAGTGGTTTCCGCTGCCGCTGGTGCCGAGCTGAGACCAGGCGCGATCCCGGGCGGCACGGGTAATTCCGCACATCGACCAGTCGGCATCCATCACCTCGTGGTCGCGCCTCGGCTTGAAATTCGCGCCCACCCCGAAACGGGTCTCGCATTCGATGGCTCGCACCATTTCCTTCTGACGTTCACGGAGCGCCGATACCGGCCAATCGAGCACGGTGAGCTTCATGCGGCAGGCAATATCCACGCCGACGGCGTAGGGAATCACGGCGTTATCCGTCGCCAACACGCCACCAATGGGCAGGCCGTAACCCAGATGCGCATCCGGCATCAACGCGCCGGCCACCGACACGGGCAATCGGCAGGCCCGCGCCATCTGCGCGACCGCCTGGGACTCTAGATCCGTCCCCCACTGTCTCCACGGTGCATCCGCTTCCTCAAACGTGGTGGGAACGTCGAGCAATGCCTGCGCAAACTCGCGGCGCAGTTTATCTCCGAGGAACGTTGCCGGTTCGCGGAGGACGGCCTCCACTGCAGCCGAGATCTCTGATTTCGCATTTCCAGCGCGACAAAAGCGGGAAATGAATTCGAGCGCCGTTCGCACCGGTTCCCCGCCCGAAACTCCCAGGCGCGTGAGCTGTTTGTTGTTCATGATGATTTCCTTCCTTCCACCGCGATTCGCCAGCGTCCGAAACCGTCTGGAACGATCGCGATTTCGGTATCCAAAAACTCCCGGATGACCTCCGCGTTAGTGCAGGTATGGGCGCTCGGGGCGACGGTCACAAACTGACCGCCCTGCCCGAGCGCCAGCGGCAGCAACAACTGATCGGCCAGCTGTTCCCCGACCGGTGCGCCAGTTGCCCGGAACGCCTCCACTGCGTCCACTACGCCGCGAGCGACCTCCTCTGATCGAACGTGGGGCGCACCAAAGCCGGTGAAAACTTCCGAGAAGTCGTCTTGCCCGACCCGGACATGGACCGTATTGCCCGGACCCACCGAGCCAATACAGGCATCGAGCTCGCACTGGTCCGGCAAGATCCCGAAACCCTCTCGAACGATTTCAAACTCCCGTTCCGCCACGGTCGGAGACAGGCCGGAAAGACAGACAAGGGCAGAGAGATTCGCCCTGGACTCTAAAAGAGATTCCGGGGCTTCCAACGCCAGGACCGCCCCATATTCCACGGGTTCGATCTCGAAATGGCAGCGACCACCGCCACTTGAATAGAAACCCGCGTGTTCCAACCGGGCGGTCACCCGAAACCCGAGGCGTCGTAGCAGTGGGAGGAAGGCGGCGGCGATAAAGGGAAACGGCGGGGCGAAGGGATTGTGGGTTCCGCCTTCCAACACAATCTCGCTCGGTCGATCGGCCAGCATTAGCGGTGGCAGGATGGTTTGGAGCACCAGAAGCGTGCTCCCGGCACTGCCGATCCGAAACTCATGCCGCCCGGGAACCAGCTCGCCCGGCTCAAAGGTCAGCTCCGTCACCCCCAGCCCCGCGCCATCCACCCGGGCTGAACCAATCCGCGCCGCCGCCTGGACACAGGCCAAATGTTGACGCATGAGTCCCGGCTTGGGCCGCGCGGCGCGGATGTGGGTGAGGCGAAACGAACGTCCAGTCACGATACTCAACGCGAGCGCCGTGCGCAGGATTTGTCCGCCACCTTCACCCTGCGAACCATCGAGATGAATCATGGCCCGCGCCTTTCCTGGCTGAGGATTTTAATGAGGGTCTGTTTCGCCATAGGCTTTCTCTCGATTTGCAGTCGCCATGCCAAGGTTCAAATCAGTGGGTTCCAGCATTTGTAAATTATTGAAGCCGTGGGTTCCTCATGGGGATTGTGAGGGAGAGTTCCTTTAGAGAATGGATTGCAGTCTTTTCGCCCATTGGATAAAGGATTCGCTTTTAAGCGATGAAGAATAAGAAGACCGTGGTGCTCGGAATCCTGGGCAGCGTCCTCGACGCTGGGTTCCATCAGGAGCGGTGGCAGAAATGGCGCCCGACGGTTTCCCTGTGTCAGCACGACGATCTGGCCATCAGCCGATATGAACTCCTGCACCAACCGGCGCACTTGGACCTGGCGCGGTGCGTGGCGGCGGACCTCGTCCGGGTCTCGCCGGACACCGCGGTGCAACTCCATTCGCACGTTTTGCAAGATCCGTGGGACTTCGAGGAAGTCTTTGCGGGACTGCACGAATTCGCGCGCTCCTACGCCTTTCATCCGGAGCAGGAAGATTACCTGATCCACATCACGACGGGCACCCACGTGCAGCAAATCTGCCTGTTCCTGCTCACGGAAAGTCGGCACTTCCCGGGCTGCCTGGTGCAGACCTCTCCCGCAGAGCGCAAGACTCGATCGCCGGCCGGCCTCTACCGCCTGATTGATCTGGATTTGTCGCGCTACGACCGAATTGCTGCCCGGTTTCGCCACGAGGCAACCGAAGCCCGTTCCTTCCTCAAGTCCGGCATCGCGACCCGGAACGCCGGATTCAACCGGCTCATCGAGCAGATTGAGCATGTGGCAATGAACTCACGGGATCCCGTGTTGCTCATGGGTCCGACTGGTGCCGGAAAATCCCAGCTTGCCCGCCGTATCCATGAGTTAAAGAAGACGCGTCATCAGATCGCCGGCGCTTTTGTGGAAGTGAACTGCGCGACCCTGCGCGGCGACTCCGCGATGAGTGCGCTGTTTGGGCATGTGAAGGGCGCGTTCACCGGGGCGTTGCGGGATCGCTCTGGACTTCTTCGCGCCGCGGACGGTGGACTCCTGTTTCTCGACGAGGTCGGCGAATTGGGTCTCGACGAACAAGCGATGCTATTACGGGCGTTGGAGGACAAACGCTTCACTCCATTCGGGAGCGACCGCGAGGTGGGCAGCGAGTTCCAACTTATCACCGGCACCAACCGCGACCTGCACCAGCGGGTTCGGGAGGGACGCTTCCGCGAAGATTTGTTGGCGCGCCTGAACCTGTGGACTTTCCGTTTGCCCGGCCTGCAAGAGCGGGTCGAAGACATCGAGCCCAATCTCGACTACGAACTGGAACACTTCGCCCGGAAGCACGGCGCGCACGTGACCATGAGCCAGGAAGTGCGCGAACGGTTCTTGAAGTTCGCCCGCGGACCCGGGGCGCGTTGGAGCGCCAACTTCCGCGATCTGAATGCCGCGGTGACACGCATGTCTACTTTGGCGGAGGGTGGACGCATCACGATCCCCGTCCTGAATGAGGAACTCACCCGCCTGCGCGCGGCCTGGAGCGAATCGCCCCGTGCCGGCGGCGATACCGAACTCCTTACCGCCTTGCTCGGCCCGAAGCGTTTGGACGAAACGGATCTCTTCGATCAGGTGCAACTCGCCCACGTCGTCCGTCTCTGTCGCGAGTCGCGATCGCTATCCGAAGCCGGCCGAAAGCTGTTCCATGCCACCCGGCTCGGGCGCAAGCACCCCAATGACGCCGACCGATTGGCGAAGTATCTCGCCCGCTTCGGACTGACCTGGACTAAAATCACTGCCGAATAAAACGAAGCCAAAAGTCGACGGCTCATGACCACGGACAAAACCGAGGGAACACGGATAAAGATTCGGAGGATCCAAAGCCTGAGTGTGCGCGCCACTGATCCCGATCTGCGCCGCCGCCACGGCACTGCCCCAAAGATCCCCCAGCAGCAACCCCACGAACCCTGACCCAAGTCGAGTTCTGATTTCACCTCCGAGTTCCCAGGTTGATCTTTGCGCCTATCCATGCGATAGAGGTATCCATGCAAAAGATTCAAATCCTGTTTCCTGACCCATTGATGGACGCGCTACGCCAGCTTGCCCGCATCGAGGATCGGCCGGTCAGCGAAATCGTCCGAAGAGCGGTGGATCGCGATCTCGAGCAACGCTCGGGCATGCTGCAACGGGACGCGGTTGGCAAAACAGCCTTCCCAACGTTCGATGGAGGAAAAGTGCTGGTTTCCGCTGCGAAGATGAAGTCCCTCATCCATGGCCATGAATCGTTATGAACAGCCTCGACACCAATATTCTCATCTACGCCTCCAACACCGCCGCTCCCGAACACTCGAAAGCTCTGACGGTGGTTGACGCGATGCTGGCAAACCCCACCGAATGGATTATCGCCGACCAGGTCCTTTGGGAGTTTTACAAGGCTCTGCGTCATCCCATGATCCTGCAAAAACCTCGAAGTGCTACCCAGGCCGCCGCGCAGATACGCCTCTTGAGGGAGCAAAGCGGTGTCGCTTGCTGCGCATATGAAACATCCCACTTCACCGAAGTGATCAACCACCTTGAAAAGTCGCGCTTTCCTTTTCAGCGCACTCACGATGTCGTTCTTGGCACAACTCTTCGGCGGCTTGGGGTGAAGGTTTTCTATACTCGAAATGTGAAAGACTTTACCGAGGTGAGCTTGTCTAAGGTGATCAATCCCATCGACTGAGATCTTGCATGGTCACTGGCCCGGTTGCTTCGCGGCCGCCGGGCACTACGGCCTTGGATGAACGGCGCTCGGAAGCTCGGTTGTCAGGATAGAATTCAATAAGGTGAGCGGAGTTGGCCGTTCACGCCATCACCCCGCGGACGATCTCGCTGCCTGGCTTGGTGACGTTGGTCAGGCGCATGTTCACCCCGGACACCGGATAGGTGAAGCGCAGGTGGTCGAATCCCAACAGCGCCAGCAAGGTCGCATGGAAGTCATGAACCGACACGCGGTCCACCACGGATTGGTATCCAAAATCGTCAGTTTCTCCGTAGCTGTGTCCCCGGCGCACACCCCCGCCGGCCATCCACACCGTGAACGCCGCCGGATTGTGGTCGCGTCCGATAAACTGCATCTCCATGCCGCTGCGGTTCTCTCGCATCGGGGTTCGCCCGAACTCACCACTCCACACGACCAGGGTATCGTCCAAAAGCCCGCGCTGTTTGAGATCCAGCAGCAGCGCGGTGAGCGGACGATCCACGCTCTGGCACTTCCCCTTAAATCCATGATTGAGCGCCTCCGATTCACCGGCGCCGTGGGAGTCCCAACCCCAGTCAAAGAGTTGGATGTAGCGCACACCGCGTTCGGCCAGACGCCGGGCCAATAAACAATTGTTGGCAAACGATTCCTTGCCGGGCTCGGTGCCGTAGCGTTGGTGAATACCGGCGGGTTCGCGGCTGATATCAAAGGCCTCACTAGCGTCCACTTGCATGCGGAAAGCGAGCTCATACTGGGCGAGCCGGGTTAAAGTTTCCGGATCGCCGGCCTCGCGCGCAGTTCGCCCATTGATTTCCTGAAGGGCGTCCAAAGTGCGTCGGCGCAAACCGCGGGTAACCCCTGGAGGATTGGAGAGAAAAAGGACTGGATCGCCCTGGGACCGACACTGGACGCCTTGATAAACGGACGGCAGATAGCCGGAACCCCACACGGATTTACCGGCGTCGGGGTTCTTCCCTCCGCTCGTGAGCACAATGAAGCCCGGGAGGTTCTGGTTATCTGAACCCAGCCCGTAGGTCGCCCACGCCCCGGCACTGGCGGCCCCGGGGTTCTGCGAACCAGTGTGCATGAGCAACTGAGCCGGGCCGTGGTTGAACTGATCGGTGTACATCGACTTGATGAAGCACACTTCGTCCACCACGGAGGCGAACAGCGGCAATCGATCCGAAACCCATTGGCCGCTCTCGCCGTGTTGCTGAAAGGGGTACTGCGGCCCGAGCATCTTCGGGACACCCTGGATGAAAGCGAACTGTTTGCCCGCGATCAGAGACGCGGGGCAGTCCTTACCGTCCTGGCGCGCCAACTCAGGCTTGTAATCGAACAACTCCAACTGACTGGGAGAACCAGCCATGTGGAGGTAAATAATCTGCTTGGCGCGGCCCGGGAGCGGTGGGGAGCTCGGCCGCAAAGGGTGCGCCTGATCTTTGGCCGCCGCACCGCTGGCACCCCAGGCGCGTCCGGTCGCGCTAGCGAAATAAAGGGCGCCCAACCCGCTCGCACAGTCGCGGAGAAAATGCCGCCGCGTGCCCTGCAGCAGGTGTTCGTGTCGGAGGTAGGAATCGAGGGAATTCATGGCATCGGAGTGGAACTCGGGTTCAGCGAATGAGCGCGGCGTCGAGGTTGAGGAGCGTGTTGGCGACGAGCACCAACGAGGCTCGCTCAGGCGTTGGCGCCAGTTTATCCGCAGACGCCCGGTCTCCTTGAAGGTCTTCCAAGGAGCCCTGATAAAGCTTCAACAGACTGTCCACCAAGGTTCGCGGAGGCGGTTCCAGCGTGAGCTGTCGACAGGCATATTGAATCTGATCGCGCGGACTCTCGCCGGCGGCCTCCATTCGATTGGCAAAGGATTGGGCCATCTCCAAAAACGCCGGATCATTCAAAACCGTGAGCGCCTGCAGCGGCGTATTGCTCGGAATGCGCCGAGCGGTGCAACTGTCGCGGGTCGGGGCATCAAACGTCAGGAACATCGGATAACCGCTCGTGCGCTTCTGATACGTATAGATCGCGCGCCGGAAACGATCGGCGTCCTGAGACGTGTTCCAGCGATCCCCGCTATAAACGGTGTTCCAGACGCCATCGGGTTGGGGCGGGTAAACCGGCGAACCAAACGGTTTGGTGGACAAGGAACCCGAAAGCGCCAGCGCTTGGTCCCGGACCATTTCGGCGGTTAGGCGGCTGCGCGGGCCGCGGGCATACAGTCGATTTCCCGCGTCGAATTCCGCCAGAGCGGGCGTCACTCGGGCGCTTTGCGCGTAGGTTGCTGACAGGGCGATCTCGCGGAGGAACCGTTTCACCGACCAACCCCATTCGCCCCGCAATCGGAGGGCGAGGTAATCGAGCAGTTCCGGATGGGTCGGAAGCGCACCGCTCGTTCCAAAATCCTCCAGGGTTTCGACAATACCGCGGCCCATCAGCTCGGCCCACAGACGATTGGCCAAGACCCGGGCAGCGAGCGGATTCTGGTCGCCCACCAGCCACCGCGCCATCTCGAGCCGAGTCGGCGGACGATCAGTCTTGGGCGGCCGGACCACTTCCGGAATGCCCGGCTGGACCAGTTCGTCCTTCATGATGCGGTTGCCCCGTATGAAAACACGGGTCTCGCGGAGCGCGGGTTGGGGACGTTCCAAAAGTACCGGAACGCGCGTGCCCGGGACATCCTTCAATCGATCGTTTAATGCCTGGAGCGATTTCCAACCGTCCAAACGTTCCGCCCCGCTGACGAAGGAGGTCAGGCGTGAGTCGGTGGACGCCGAGAGCGCGAAATTTCGGAGCACGCATCCCTGAATACCGCTGTTGGAGGCGATGCCGTGCTCGATCGTAATTTCCAGCATCGTATCCGCCGGGACGTCGAGGGGCTGGGCCAACACGATCACCGCCCGGCGCGACGACGCCGACATCACCGGGTAGCTGCCGAAACCGCCCCCGGAGCCAATCACCGCAAACGGGTCGAAGGGTCCAGCGAGTTGGTCGGGAATCAATTCCTGAAGGGGCACCGGCGGATTCGTGGCCCCCTCTCCCGATTTCACCACCGCGAGTTTGAGCTTCGAGAAAATCTGACCGCGTTCCGGCGCCCCTTTGGGATCCGAGGAATCCGGGAAGAGGTCCACCCGCAGCGCAGTCATCCCTGGAATGGCGGGGAAGGTAAGCGTGTAAACCACCTTGATCGGGAGCGTGCCTCCCGCGCGGATCCGGCTTTCGGCAGCGACGGTGAGCGTTCCGCCGCTGGCCTTGGCAGTAGTGGGTACGACCGGTCGCCAGTCCTGCACCGCGGACGCAACCGCCAGGCCCTGGTCGTTGAGCGATTGTCGCAGACTGCGGACGTTTCGCTGCAACCCGATAACCTCGTCGCGGCGTGCCGGGTCGCGAGCAAACAGGAGCCGGGGAAAATCGTCGTTTTGGTCGCAGTCTTCCGTGTTATTGAAAAACGCCGCGAATCGGTAGTAGTCCCGATGAGGAATCGGGTCGTAGGGGTGGGCATGACACTGCGCACACCCGAAGGTGGTCGCCTGCCAGGCAGTCCAGGTGGCGTTGACGCGATCCAGAACGGCCACCGTCCGGTACTCCTCGTCGTCGGTGCCGCCTTCGGTGTTGTTCTGTGTGTTGCGATGAAAAGCCGTCGCCAAGAGATCGTCGGCTGTCGGGTCGTCCAGGAGATCGCCGGCCAGTTGTTGGATGGTGAACTGGTCGAAGGGCAGGTCCGCGTTGAAGGCTCGGATGACCCAGTCGCGCCAAGGCCAAATGTCGCGATGCGGATCCTTCTCGAAGCCGTAGGTATCGGAGTACCGGGCCAGATCCAGCCACACGGCGGCCCAGCGTTCGCCGAAGTTCGGGGACGCTAATAGCCGATCCACCACACGAACCTTCGCGAGCCGCGGGTCGTCGCGGCGATCCTCGATGAACGCCGTGTACTCCCGCGGAGTGGGAGGAAGCCCGGTAAGGTCCAAGGTGACACGCCGCAACCACTGGGCGGGCGTCGCTTCCGCGGAGGGCTTCAACCCCTCAGCCTCCAGACGCGCCAGGATAAACCGATCCGCTGTGACCACCGCCCAGGACGAATCCTTGAGCTTGGGCTCGGCCGGTTCCTGGGGCGGCACGAAGGACCAATGTTCGCTCCACGCCGCACCTTCCTGAATCCAGCGCCGGAGCGTGGCAATTTCCTCCCTGGAAAGGGCAGGCCCGTGCTCGGGTTGGGGCATTCGTTCGTCCGGATCGTTGGAAAGAACACGCCGCATCAATTCGGACGCTTCGGGGTTGCCGGGAACAATGGTACGCTTGCCCGATTTCCCTTCCGCGACGGCTTTCTCCCGGTACACGAGGGAGATCTTTCCAGCAGCTTTGACCCCACCGTGGCAGGCGGTGCAGTGTTTCGCGAAGAGCGGGCGGATGTCGCGGTTGAAGTCGGTCGCCGGCTCCGCAGCCCAGGACGCACCGAGGCCGGCGAGTGCGGCGAGCCCGATCCAGAATTCGGTCCGGAAGCTCCTCAGAGTCTGTTTGAAAACTCGAAGGGGTCCTGTTTTCAAACAGGCTCTAAGGTTCATGCCGACAGTCTCATCTGCGGGGGTCTCTTCCGGCCAGCTCTTTTCCCAGCGCCCGACCGGATCGGGCACCTCGGGACACGGGTGACACCCCCAGGGAGAGCTGGCCTCCCGGCCGGCCCAAGAGCCTACCCACGCAGCACCCCTTAATCAAACGCGACCTCATGGACTCTCGGCAGACAACCGCGCACGGAAGGTGTATGAATCCGGAGGGTGGGATCATCACCGATCCAACCCGGATTCCCTTGGGAGTCAACGAAGGCCACGCCGATGGGCAGATCCGGCTGTTCGTCCGCCACTCGGATCATCTCCGCCTCGGCGGTGTCGCTCATTTCGATCCAGGCGGTCTTCAGGGCGACGGGATCAAAGGATCGGGCTTGGATCTCCTCCAATTTAATCGGATCAATCCGGGCAAATCGACGCATCATTTTTAGCAGGGACAACGGTGAAACCGGGATCCTTGCCGCACGCGGCCCAACAGATCGACGCTAACGGATAGGTTCGATGGAGTTCCACGATGTCCACATAGTCGCGCGTTTCCGTCCGGGCTGAGAGCGCCAGCGCCTTGTTGGTGGCGGCATCCAACAAATGCAACCGCCCGCCCAACCTGGGGTCACGTTCGGTCGGGAAAAAGCGAAACGCCGAATCGGCGGCCCAATCGATCTCCACCCATTCGGTGCCACGAGAAATCTTGGCCCACCGAAAAGTCACATCCGTCTGCCATTCGCCGTGAGGTGACGGCGTCTCCACGTGAAAACCAGCGTCGCGCAGACTGGCAACATCGTGATGGGTGGCCTTCGTGACCTCCTCGGCCATTTCGTGGAAGATGTCGAAGTCCCGGGAGTACCGAGCAGAATCCTCCGTCGAATTCAGCACGATGCCACCGGCAAAATGACTCTCCTCGGTTCGGTTTCGGGCGAGGACCGTTAGGACGTCTTTCTGCAGAAGGGTGAGAGGCATCGTTGAAGCTCCTGAGCATCGCGCCACGCTTGCCGGCCTCCGTATTCACGAAGGTGCTCAACCACCAGTCGAACATCGGCCAAATACCGGATCCGGGCCTCGGGGTGGCGAAACCAAAAACATTCCGGATAACCGCGAACCAATTCGGCAGCACGCGCCTTCAATTCCGCCGGCGCCAGGATGGGCGGAGGAAATTTAGGCAGTACATCCGAGGTATCGTCCACGAATTGCTCCTAGGGGTGAATTCAGCCGCCGAAAACCATGAATCAGCGAAGAAGCGGAGGATTACGCAGAACCGGCCATCCGACCGGCTTCCCAGCCCCGGAAGGGAATTCACGGCCGATGACCGAATCCGAGCATTAATCCTTCGGGGGGCCAGGAGGATGCTTTGATTTTGTGAGCCGAAAATTTCAGGTTAGCGCGTGCCGCCTGTGGGCGCTCGAACAGAATTTGTTCCGAGTTCCTAGCCTCCCGGTGGCCCTCGAATGTATCTGTACGCGGTTAATCCTTCCCGGCCGATGCGGGCGCGATGGGCCCGCATGTCCTCGGTTGTGAGTCTCGGTCTCAATCTCTTCCTGCTGGTTTGGCTTCTGTGGCCGTCCGCGCAGGAAAGGTCGGCTAGCAAAAGGAATGAAGGCCCCTCGAAGGCTACTGAGGCTGGGCCCGTTGAACCTCGTTCGTCGAACCTACCTCGAGGCCAGACTCCCGAGCCGGAGACTGCTTGGACCCGGATGGTTTCGACCAATTTCCTGGAGTTTGCCGCTCGTCTCCGGGAGTCGGGATGTCCCGAGATGACAGTATGCGATATTCTGGTTCCGCAAATCGAGGACCGTTTCGCACGACTCAAGGACGACGCTCATTATCGCGGAGATTTTTGGGCGTTGGGAGACGAGCGGCGTCGCCTTGAACGTCAGTCGGCGGAGGAATTGGGCCGATGGGAACGATTGGAGCAGGAACTCTTGGACGGTCTGGGCTGTTCAAATCCCGTGGATGGTTTGGATGGACAACGTGAATTCGAAGTGGTTGTGAGCCTGATAGCGGGGTTGCTCGGCCGGGAGCGTCTAAGCCAGGCGATCCGAGTGATTTCCCAGGAATAGCGTTTAGTCGACCGCTGGAAGTCGGGAAACCACTCGATAGTGCTTCCCGAAAACAGCGGCTTCGGAAAGCGTCGGAGACGAAATTCCGGGACCCTCAGGAGAAGAAGGAGGCCTTTCAAAATCTTCAGACCCATTACAGGCTGACCTCGCCGAAATCCTGTCCGTCGACGAATTGGATCAAATTAAGCTCCGCCGTTCCCCGAGGGCCCAATTCCGCGAACTGAACGGGATCGACCCCACCGAGGCCGAGTTGCTCGAGGTCGTCCGTGTCTCGGCCGAACTGAGTTTCGCGACGATTCCCGGTGACGACGATTTCCCCGCCCGAGAAAAAGAGGCGATTGGAAAGTTGTTGGGACCGGAGCGAGCTGCCTCGCTTGAGCGAGCCCAAGACCCTCAATTCCAGCAACTCCTCCGGTTAACGGATCGATTGGGTGAAACCTCCGATCAGGCGGTCTTGCTTTGGAAGGCGCAGGAGGCGATGGAGCAGCAGGCTCGGCAGGTCATCGGGAACTCTGCACGATCCGAAACGGAACGAAAGGCGCAGTTGGAAAGCCTACGCGAAGACTTAGGACGTCAGGTGGAAACGTTGTTGGGTGGATCGCGCGGTCGTGAGACCTGGGAGCTAGCGAAGAGTCAGTGGTTATTTAGGACCTTCGAGATTCGGGAGATCGACCCGGTGTCCGTACTTGATTTTCCCTGACGGGCGGTCGTGCGCAACCTTTCCGACGTTTTAGAGTGGTTCTTCCGCCAGTGGGGCCGGATCTGAACCCGTTTTTCTGAAATCAAAGGGCTGGTCCACGGCCCTCACCCGCGAGTCCTTCAGCGACCATGCGGTCAAATTCTTCGCGACCACCGAAGTAGGTGTAATTGATCTCACCGAGCAGACGTACCTGTTGGTTCAGGTCCTTCCACGCATGGGAGCGCCACGCTGCTTTGGCGTAGTTGTGACGCCACCCAATATCGCGGGGATTTATTTCGAAGAAACGCTCATAGGATTGTTTGACCTCGGCCCAGACTTTTGGGTCTTGCCAGTACGCACCCCGCCTCGACTTGGGCAAGTCCCCCGCCACATATTCATGGGCTCTCATCAAGGTGAGCGGCACCTCGCCCTTCCAAGTGGGATGAACGACACATTCGCGTCCGAACTTGAGGAGGTCCGCATGTTCTCCATGCCAGCGCGGCATCAGGTACCACAGCTTTTCCACGCACGTATCGTAGTCTGTAGGGTTTAATTCCAAGGCGCGGCCGAACCAAAGTTCCATCCGCTCGCGCCCTTCGCCCTGAGCTAATTCCACCCGCATCATGTGGCGTGCGGTGCGACTGAGCGGGCCATTTATCCACGAATCCGTCAAACACACCTCGGCCTTCGCTATCTCGGATTCAAACTGCTTCAAACCTACGGACGTCACAGTACTCGACATCCCACTCCCCCGGGCAAACCAGGCGAGATCAATGTGGACCCATCCGCGGGTCAGCAGCACATTCGGGTCGTTGGGCCAATTCTGGACGAGCAGGGGTTCAATTCGGGCGAATGCCTCCTGATGAGCCGTCTTGTCCGTCACCAGAGCCGAGAGCAGTCGGTCAATCATCGGATTAACTTCCCCCGCGGGGCTCGTGGGATCAGCCAGGACTCGCATCAATTGCTCCAATGATTCGTCAAGGAGTTCCACCACTTCGGCAGGCCGCTCTTTTCCAGCGCGTTCCTTGATTAGGTTGGCCGTGCGCACCGTCACCCAAAAAATTTTCGCAAGCATCATAGTCCAAATCCCGCAAGGCCTTTGCCGTGGCGCGGTGGTGTTGGAGGAGGTCCGCTCCGTGCGTGCTCACGGGTTCGAAACGAATCTTAATATAGAGCCTGTCCCTAAAGCGACCGTTTCCGAGGGGCGGTTATATTACATGTGTAATAATTTACGGCGACAGGTGTCACTGGGATAAATTCATCGAAGGATTTGAGTCAAGTGGCTGTTGGGGT